>Ga0335071_10005930_pt1 | contig 12662 bp, 12 predicted proteins | sample Lox_Sample_15_FD_206724 | JGI IMG/M metagenome (GOLD analysis project Ga0335071, IMG submission 206724) | Soil microbial communities from Loxahatchee National Wildlife Refuge, Florida, United States - Lox_Sample_1.5 | ecosystem: Environmental > Terrestrial > Soil > Wetlands | place: USA...
GCTCTCCGTCACCTTGTTAGACACAGCAATTTTGGTTTGCATGTTTTATCCTTGAAGCGCACGCTTGCGCGACTCAACCCACAACCGTGCGATGATTTCGATCAAAAGAACAAAAATCATCAAAACCAATGCCACACCCCAGGATTGATCGATCCGTTCCGGATAAGGCTGTTGAGCATATTTCCACAACGTCAGTGGGAGCGAATCGACCGGCTGGTTGATGATTCGTCCGATGATTGCAAGGAGACTCTGATGCGTTTGAATCCCGCTCCGAACAATCAAGCCGATGTCATATTGTTCATTACCCAAGGCGGTGAACAGCAATGGGGCAGTTTCACCCACCGAGCGGGCAATTGCCAGGAGAAAGCCGGTGATGATGCCGTTGAGCGCCGCGGGGAAAATCACGCTTAACGACGTTTTCCATTCAGGGGTGCCTAACCCCAACGCCCCTTCCCGCAGGGAATGCGGGACCAGCTTGAGCATTTCCTCGGTCGTGCGAATGATGGTCGGCAGCATCAGGACCGCCAGGGCCAGGCCGCCGGCCCAGGCTGAATAGTGTTTCGTCGGCACAACCAAAAGGACGTAAACAAAGAGGCCTAACACGATCGAGGGGACACCGGCCAGCACATCCGTACCGAAGCGCAGGGCCACTCCCAGGGGGGTGTTCGGATGGCGCGCCGCATAAAATGCCGCCAACACGCCGGGCGGAATGGCAAATAGGCAGGCCAAAATCGTGATGACAACCGTGCCCTCGATGGAAAATAAAACCCCGCCGCCGGCCACCCCCAGTGGCCGCGATAACTGGGTGAAGAAATCCAAATTGATGACACGCCCGCCGCGATAGATTACATACCCCACGATCCAGAATAATGGGACCAGCGCCAGCAGAGTCAACAGCCCTGTGACCGTAAGCATGACGATGTTCGTGATCCTTCGGCGGAGCGCATGGGCGGCTCCGTTCCTTGCGATCAATTCCTGGAACCTGGTGGTGGTCATGCCCTCGCCTCCTGGGGCGTGCGCCGCGCCACCTGCCATACCAGAAAACGGGCAATTATATTCAGAATCAGTGTGATGACGAATAATGCAAGCCCGATCTCGATCATCGCCTCCGTATGAAGTTGTGAGACCGCCTCTTTAAATTGATTGGCAAGCAGGCTTGCCATGGTTGAACCGGGCTTGAGCAATGAGTTCGTGGCTTCCAGTGAATTCCCTATGACCATTGTCACAGCCATGGTCTCGCCCAGGGCGCGGCCCAGGCCCAGGATGATGGCCCCCAAAATTCCGGAAAGGCTGTAGGGCAGCAACACCTGCCAGATCATTTCCCAGCGCGTCGACCCCATGCCCATGGCGGCTTCGCGTTGAGTATTCGGGATTGCCAGCAATACGTCGCGTGTGATGGCCGTGATGGTCGGGATGATCATGATCGTTAAGATCATGGAGGCTGCCAGGCGCGATGATCCACTCAATGGAATCGGCCCGGTAAACAGGCTGTTGAGCACAGGCACATGTCCAAGAACCGCAGACAAGCTTTCACCGATCGGCACAACCACTTTTGGAAGAAAAATAAAGATCCCCCACAAACCATACACTACGCTGGGAATGGCTGCGAGCAGTTCGATCATCCAGTTGAGCGGGAGACGGAATGATTCGGGACATAATTCGGCAAGAAAAATTGCAATCCCGACACTGATGGGAACCGCCAGAATGATCGCAAACAGCGAAGTGACCAGCGTGCCGTAGATAAAGGCCCAGGCTTGGAAAACATCCGAATCCGGATCCCAGGTCGAATTGGATGTGGGCAGAACGAAAGACCAGCCAAATTTGAGGCGCGCCCCGCTGGATTGCTGCCATAACATCCAACCGATACCAATGACCAGCGCCAGGACGAGCAGGGACGCCAGGATGATTAATGCCGACCATGGAATATCTCCATGGTGGGTTGATCGCTGCAGGCGCGCCAGCCAATGATTTCCCTGTGGAACAGAAATATTTTTCATATCATCTATTTATGGGTTTTTGATTCGATCATCATTATCACTTATTGTATCGCCGCGCATCATGTGATATCGTAAATGGAGGGCCTCCTATTTATAACATATGGAGGCCCTCTTCTGGTTATTTTAAGGAAAGTTGGTTTTCTTCTAATGGGTCATAACCGGCTGGCCGTTGCAGGTTACCTGGCCAAGCTTTCCAAGGTCAAGCTGCAAAACAGCGCTTGGCAACGGCACGTATCCGAGGGCCTTGGCTTTGTTGGTTGCAATGGAGTTCGTCAAAATCCAGTTGAGATATTCGACAAGTTTGGAGGCTTTGACGCAATCGGTCATGCTGGTTTGGTGAATGATGATGTAGGTGTAACCGGCGATCGGCCAGGCGCTGTCGCTGGGGGCGTTGACGATGGTGGCGGTCAACTGCGGGGTGAACGCATTGGCAAAATCGTTCATTGCCGCAGCGGTGCTGTCAGGCGAGGCGGTCACTGTCTTGCCGGCTTTGTTGACCATCTGTGCGAAGGGTATTTTGTTGGATACCGCATAGGAATATTCCACATAACCGATGGACTCAGGCGTGTTCTGAACTGCAGCTGCCACACCCGCACTGCCGTTGCCGCCAACACCATTGCCGGCCTTGTCAACGGGCCAGTTAATGGTTGTGCTGGAGCCGAGCGTCCATGTGCTGCTGAAGGAAGACAAGGCCGCGGTGAAAATTGCGGTTGTGCCGGAGCCATCCGAGCGATGCACTGCGGTGATCTGTTTGGCGGGCAGTTTGGAGGCAATCTGCGGATTGAGCTTCGCTATAGCCGGGTCATTCCATTTGGTAATGGTGGCAGTGTAGATACCGACCAGGGTATTGCCGTCCAGGATGAGAGCGGGACCTTTGGGATCGAGTTCTGGAATGTTATACATCATCACGGTTGCCCCGGCCAGGAATGGATACATTTGCAAATCTTTGCCGGCCGTGGTTTGATCGGCGCTGAGTACTGCGTCCGAACCGGCGAAGTCAACCGTGCCATCCGTGATGGCCTTGATTCCGGCGCCTGAACCCGTGCCTTGATAATTGATCACCACTGCGGGGTCGACCAGGGGGAATGCAAACGCATATTCGCTCTCGGCAGGTGCCTGGAACGTGCTGCCCGATCCATTCAGCGTGACAGATCCGGGGGCAAGCTGTGTGGGTGTGGCAGAGGCTGCCGGCATCGCCGGCGCTTGCGTCGCTGCCATGGCTTCGGTTGCCGTCGGGGTCGCACTGGTACCGCACGCCGCCAGTACGAAGCTGAATGCAACGGCGATGAATATAAACGAACGAAGGAATTTTGACATTTCTATCTTCTCCTATTGGATTTTTTCAGGTTCATCTTATCAAGCCCCTTTTAATAACAATGGAAGAAGAAGTTAACGTCTTGTTAAAGCCATGAGCCGGGCTGAAAAAATGCGGGTACCCCGGCCCATCAAAAAACGGCCTGAGCCGGCCTCCACGACACCTGATATTCGGCGTTGGCACAAACCACAGCGGTCGCCCCTTGTTGTCTGGGGACCGGGCTCACGCAAATTGCCAACTGCCTCCTTCGTTCGTCGTCCGTACTGCGTCCGTTCATCCTTCGTTTGGCTGATCACCAGATCGACTCTCGATAAATTCTTCACAAGCCTGGATGGCTGCTTTTCGGCTGTGGGGTGGGGAGAGGGTGACGGGCCTGCGGGTAGCCGTTTTTCCGCCTTTCCCTTTATGATCGAATATCCATCCTTTGCTGTTTATATAATGATACCCATCCAAAATAAAACTGCCCGCCAGTTCCGTGGGCGGGCAGGTTCTCCGGGTTGGAGATCACAGGAAGTCTAGGCTTTTCTATCAGGCACGGAGAGCTCGAAGAAGGGCAGCGCCACGTTGTCATCCCATGGCCAGGTATTTAGATCGGTCAGGGCCCGGTATGCGGTCAGATCCAAATGCAGCGGCGTGACCGACACATACCCTTCCACCAGGGCCCCGATGTCCGTTCCTCGTTCAGCCAGACCGGTGGGTGCGTCCCCGCCGATCCAATAATAGGGGCGGCCGCGTGGGTCGATGCGTTCATCCAGCCGGCTGTGATACACCCGTAATCCCTGGCGCGTCAGGCGAAAGCCGCGGATCTCTTCATCCCGTAAATACGGTACGTTGACGTTCAGCAGGATCTCCGCCGGCAGGCCGTTCCCGATTGCATGACGCACAACGCGTTCGGCCGCCCGCGCCGCCGGACCGTAATCGATTTCGCCGGTGTATCCCTCGGGAGTTTCCAGCGAAACGGCAATGCTCGGAATGCCCGCGATCACGGCTTCCATCGCGGCGGTCACCGTCCCCGAATAGGTCACATCGTGCCCGAGGTTTGCACCAAAATTGATCCCCGAAACCACGAGATCCACCGGTTCCTTGAAATACCCCAGGGTGGCCAGTGCCACACAATCGGAGGGAGCCCCGTCGCTGGCATACGCTATGGTTCCATCGGGGAGACGGCATTCCTTTACCCTCAGGGCGCGGTCGATGGTTTTTACATGCCCGCCGCCCGACCAATTGTGATCCGGCGCCAGGATGCTTACCTTGCCCAGCTTGCGGATTTCCTGTACGAGCGCCATCAGTCCCGGCGCAAGCACCCCATCGTCATTGGTTACCAGGATATGTTTGTTCATTAACTTCCCTGTTCGCTCAAATATTGGCGGCGCTTTTGGGAGATATCCAGGCCAAACACAATCAGCGTGAGAATTAATGTAATTGGCAGAATTATTATGTCCATACTTGTATTGCTCCTTTTTTTCTTTCGACTGAATCTTATTCCCTCAACTTTAATAACTGCCTAAAAGAAAGTTAATATCTGGTAAACATATTTTCAGGGAATGGGTTTAAAACGCAAGAATCCGGCACGAAACCGGATTCCTGTGAATAAGGAGGAGAAAGAAGTGTTAGATCATCTGTGTGCCGCATCCTGCTGATGACGAAGAAAGTCTTGCCGCTTCTGCCCGGTATCCACCGTGAAGACGATCAGCAATGTGATGACGATGACACCTAGAAAGAGATCCACGGGTTTAGGATAGCATGAATCGCCCGGGCCGTGCTTTAGAAAGGGCTAACAAATGCACAACAATTATGAAAACTTCAGACGGTTGGGATCGTAAAGAAAAATGTGCTCCCCTGGCCCTCGAGGCTGTCCACCCAGATCCTTCCCCGGTGTGCCTCGATGATGTGACGGGCGATGGATAATCCCAGCCCGGTGCCGCTGCCAGCCCGCGATTTATCCACCCGGTAGAAGCGTTCGAAGATGCGGGCGACGTCGTCGGATGGGATCCCGATCCCCGTATCCTTGACTCCGAACCTGACTTCGTTTTGGGTGGGCTCCGCTGAAAGAATCACTTCCCCCCCCGGCCGCGTAAACTTGACCGCGTTGTGGATCAGGTTGACCAGCACCTGTTCCAGCCGGGCCTGATCGGCCCGGACGTTGGGCAGGTCGTTCGCACAATCGACGTGAAGGGCCAGGCCCGCACGTTCGGCTTGCAGCTTCATACGGTCGCACGCCGACGTCAATAAACCCTTTGGAGAAATTGCAGCCAGGTTCAGTTCCACCTGCCCCGACTCGATGCGCGACAGGTCGAGCAGCTCCTGCGTCATCTGCGACAGGGCATCCACTTCGGTCACGATCCGGCTTAGGAACCGCGGTCCCGCTTCCGGGTCCGAAAGGGCCCCGTTTTGCAATGTCTCGGTTAACGCCTTGAGCGATGCCAGCGGGGTTCGAAGTTCATGGGAGATGTTGGAGATGAAATCCCGGCGCACGGTCTCGAGCCTTCGGACGCGCGTCAAATCCTGCACAAGCAGGAGGCTTTCATCGGAGTGTGGATCGGGGATGATGACCAGTTGAAGAAATTGTCGGCGGGCCGGCACCTCGATGGTCTCGGTTTGCAAGTCCCTGGTGGTCCGGGAACGCCGCCAGGCTTCGACCAGTTGGTAATGACGGGCCACCTCTGTGATCGTTCGATGGACCGGGTCGGTAAATTCGAATAATTTTCGGGCGGCGGGATTGGCAAATTGAATCAGGCCTTGTGCGTCGACGATCAGGACGCCGTCGGTCATTTGGTCGAGGACCGTGGCAAGCCGCTCTCGTTCGGAATTTGAAGTCGATAGTTGGAGGTCGAGACTCTTGTTGAGGCGGTCCTGTTCGTTCAACCTCTGGCGGTCAACCTGGGTACGCCTGGCAAGCCAGATCACAATGACGAGCAGGATAAAAAGCAGGACGAGCAATGCGGTGTTCATAAAAAAAGCAGGACACAAACGGTCCCTTGCGGTTGAGGCCCGGCGTTCAGCCTTCGAAGCGGTATCCGCCGCCGCGGACGGTGACGATCCGCCTGGGGTTTGCCGGGTCTGCTTCGATCTTCTGGCGCAGCCAGCGTACATGCACATCCACCGTGCGGCTGTCGCCGATAAAATCCCAGCCCCAGACCCGTTCCAGGATGAATTCACGCGAGAGCATCTGGCTTTTGTGCTCGGCCAGGAACAGCAGCAGTTCGTATTCCTTGGGCTTGAGCTGTACGGGCTTGCCGTCCAGGATGACCTCGCGGCGTGTGACGTTGATGACCAGATTGTCGAACCTCAGGGTTTCGTGAGCTGAGACGGCCCCCGCACTATTTTTTTCCATTTCCTCACGCAGCATGCGTGTCCGCCGCAGCTGCGCCTTGACGCGTGCCAGCAGTTCACGCATGGAAAAGGGCTTGGTCAGGTAATCGTCCGCCCCGACCTCCAGCCCGACCACACGGTCGATCTCATCGTCTCGGGCGGTGAGCATCAGGATGGCGGTGGTCATTTCCTTGCGCAGGATGCGCGCCACCTCGAAGCCGTCCATCTTGGGGAGCATGATGTCGAGGATGATGAGGTCGGGCTTCAACCGGCGCGCCGCTTCGACGGCGGATAGGCCGTCGCCCACCGTCTCGGTCTCATAACCGTCCTTTTTCAGGTTATAGGCCAGGGTTTCCTGCAAAGCGGGTTCGTCTTCAACGACGAGTATGGTTTCTGTCATTTGTGAAGACTATATCATAACAAAAGAAAATCGTTTGTTAAGGGGATGTTAAAGTAAAAAGTTGAGGCGAAGCCTCAACTTTTTGTTATTTCGAGAACACAAACTGCCCATTCTTATAAAATAATTGTCCGTCCACTATGATCTCTGATTCCTTCCGCAGGTCGCAGATCATATCCCAATGGATGGCGGATTTATTCTTCGATCCCGTTTCGGGGTACCCCGCACCGAGCGCCATGTGGAAGGTGCCGCCGATCTTCTCGTCGAAGAGGATGTTGCCGGTGAAGCGGTCGATGTCGGTGTTGGTGCCGATGGCGAACTCGCCGAGATAGGGCGAACCCGCGTCGGTTTCGATCATCCTGCGCAGGTACTCCTGATTCTTCCCGGCCTTCGCCGTTTCGACCCGTCCCTTGCTGAAGGTCAGCTCGGCACCTTCGACGGCCACGCCGCCATAGATGGCGGGATACGTGAACTTGACCCACCCGTTGACCGAGTCTTCCACCGGTCCGGTAAAGATCTCCCCGTCGGGCATGTTGAACAGCCCGAAGGAATTGTTGAAACTGCGGCCTTGGATGGAGAGAGTCAGGTCTACGTTTGGTCCATGCAGGGCGACCTGGCTCTTGCCCTTCATAAAATCCACCGCGCTTTGCTGCTTCGCTTCGAGGCTTTTCCAATAGGCCACCGGATCGGTCTCATGTGCGTGGACGGCCCGAAAGACAAAATCGGAATAATCCATCAGGCTCATGCCCGCATCCTGGGCATAGGCCTCGGTCGGGTACAGCGTCGTGACCCATTTGAAGACGCCTTCGGCTCCGCGTCGGAATTGGGCGGCGGAGATCGCCTCCAATGCCTTGTTCCGCCTCTGGACTTTTTGGGGATCGATGCCGCTGGTCCCGCGTGTATTTGTGGCCGAATGAATACGGATGCGTGATTCGAACTCATCGTAGGCCAGCTTGTAGAAGGTGGGCACAAAATCGAGTTGCGCCTCCCTGGCGTAGGTGACGTACATTTCGTCCTGGCTGAACGGCATCATGCCCGGCAGGGACACCAATGGATGGGGATGCCCGCCTTTTTCCAATATTTGAATAAACAATTCGCGGATCAGCGGCTCGGCGGCGGTGGTGCCTTCGATCAGGACGCGGTCGCCCGGCTGGATGCGGGTGGAATGTTCCACCAAAACTCTTGCATAATTTTGAATACGGATGTCAGTCACATCATCTCCCGATACAGGGTCGTTTCATTGCTGACTGATTGGATTATATCATGTGCAACTTGGGGTATACTTTCAAATAGACGAATGAAGAGAGTGGAGACTTGTCGGAGAATCCAATGAGCGTGGAAGGATTACAACGGTTGAAGGTGTGGGTAAGGGCGAAAGATTTTGTTCTTAAAATCTATGAGAAAGTCCTGCCCTTGATGCCCCTTGAAGAAAAATGGAACTTGACCTCTCAGCTTCGACGCTCTTCTCTCAGCATCTCTGCAAACATTGCAGAGGGATACGGACGATTCTATTATCAGGAGAATATCCGGTTTTGTTATATCGCGCGTGGCTCTCTGGAAGAAACATTGAGTCATCTGGTCGTTGCTTTTGAGGCAAAATATATTCCTGAGGCGGTTTATGAGCAATTTGAAATTGAAGGCGAAGAAATAGATAAGATGCTCAATGGCTATATAGCTTTTCTTAAAAAGAGTAAACAAGGTGCGGACGAACCGGGAGTGGGTTATTTTACCCGCGAAGAAACCGCATGTTACTCTGTTGAACCTCTGGGAGTTCCCGACATTGAAAACAATACTGATCTCTAATCATCTTCTCTCTATGATCTAATTCCAATGAAACAATTACTTCAAAACATGAAAAACGGAAAAGCAGTCGTTGTGGATGTGCCGGTGCCAACCCCGCGCACCGGGTTTGCATTGGTAAAGGTCTCGGCAAGTCTGGTATCGGCCGGAACGGAACGCATGGTGGTGGAATTTGCCGAAAAGAACCTGGTGGGCAAGGCGCGTTCGCGTCCCGACCTTGTCAGGCAGGTCATGGACAAAGCGCGCCGGGAGGGCATTGTCCCGACGGTGCAGGCGGCCTTCAACCGGCTCGACCAGCCGATGGCCCTTGGGTATTCTTCCGCAGGCACCATCGTGGCCCTTGGAAAGAACATGCAGGGTTTTAAGGTCGGCCAGCGGGTGGCCTGCGCGGGCGGCGCCTATGCAGTCCATGCGGATTACAATGTTGTGCCGCGCAATCTGCTCACGCCGCTTCCGAAAAATGTTGATTTTGAATCGGCGGCGTTCACCACCCTTGGCGCGATAGCGATGCACGGCTTTCGACTCGCCGAACCACAGCTCGGCGAGAATGTGGCGGTGATCGGTCTTGGGCTTTTGGGATTACTGGCGCTTCAGATCGCGTCTGCGGCGGGGTGCAATGTTTTGGGTATTGACATCGACCCGGGGCGCGTCGCCCTGGCTTCCTCCCTGGGCGTCGAAGCGGTCCGCCGTGCCGGGGCTGCCGACGCATCCCAGGCCTTCACTGCCGGTCGCGGCTTCGATATCGTTTTGATTTGCGCCGATACCCCCTCGAACGATCCCGTCGAACTTGCCGCTGTGATTGCGCGTGACCGGGCCCGCATCGTTGCCACCGGCGCTGTCGGACTAACCCTCCCGCGCAAAGTCTATTACGAAAAGGAGCTCTCGTTCATCAACTCGCGTTCGTATGGACCGGGTCGTTATGACTCATCCTATGAGGAGGAAGGCCGGGATTATCCGCTCGGTTATGTGCGCTGGACGGAAGGCCGCAACTTCGAATCGGTGGTCGGGTTGATGGCGGACGGCAAGTTGCAGACTGCGCCGCTGGTGACCCATCGTTTTCCCATCGGGGACGCGACGAAAGCGTATGATGTCATCACGGGTAAAAGGAAGGAATCGTTTCTGGGGGTCCTGCTGACGTACGATCAAACGGAAAAAACCCGGGGCAAAAAGATTGAATTCAAAGCGGTGGGCCGTCGACCAGCGGCGATTAAACTTGGCGTGCTCGGCGCGGGGCTGTATGCCAATGCGACCCTGTTGCCCGCCATAAAAGATCTCCGCGATATTGAACTGGTCGGCATTGCCTCCTCCGGCGGGCTGCATGCCCGCCATTCAGGCGCGAAGTTCGGCTTTGCCTATGCCGCTTCGTCCGACGATGAAATCATCGAGGACCCGGAGATCAACACGGTCGCCATCCTGACCCGCCACGATACGCACGCCGATTTGGTGGTCAGGGCACTGAAGGCTGGAAAGAACGTGTTCGTCGAAAAACCGCTGGCGATTACCGGTGTCCAGCTGTCAATGATCAGCAGGCAGTTACTGAAGACTGATACCTGTTTATTGATGACTGGTTTTAACCGCAGGTTTGCCCCTCTTGCCCGGCAACTTTTCGATTTTTATGGGGATCATATCGAGCCGCTGCATGTTCATTATCGTGTCAATGCCGGGTACATCCCGTTGAATCACTGGACACAGGACCCTGAACAGGGCGGGGGGCGGATCATCGGCGAGGGCTGTCACTTCATCGACTTCATCACATTCCTGGTGGGCGCCTCGCCGGTCAGTGTCACGGCTCATGCCCTGCCGGATAACGGCAAGTACCGTGAAGACAATGTTTCCATGACATTTACATTTCCCGACGGCTCCGTGGGCGTGGTGGATTATCTTGCCAACGGCGATAAATCCTTCCCGAAGGAACGCGTCGAGGTGTTCGGCGGCGGCAGGATCGCCGTTCTCGATGATTTTAGAAGATTGGAAATGATAGAGAATGGAGAGAAGAGAGAAGTAAGAAGGGCGCAAGAGAAAGGCTGGAAGAACGAAATGCTGGCCTTTGCCAAAGCGATACGCGAAGGCGGTCAACCGCCGATACCCTATGAGCAATTGATCGGCGTGACGAAAGCTACGTTTGCGGCGGTGGAGTCGGTACACGAAAGTAAAGCGATTGATGTATAGGTTCATATGGGCATGTGGGGCTACTGTGGAGCTCCAATCGAACCAGGGGGAGAGCAAACTCACCAAAAAACGGACAAAACCGCCGTTTTAGAGCAAAAGCCGAATAGGGGGTGGAGATAGGAGGAAATTGGATCGTCGAAGGATGGTAAAAGGATGGTCGAAGGATCCCCGGAGGATGGTAAAAGGATGGTAAAAGGATGACCGAGGCATGATACAAAAATCGCCCCCAACCCGGTGATTCAGAGCGCCGGCGGCACTGGGCAGGTTGCCGTCAAGAGTGGACGAGAACCTGTTGATCCCAGGCGCTGATCGAATGAAGTCATTGGTTTTGACAAGGCGATTTGCCGCCGATACCGTATGAGCCATTGATCGGCGTGACGAAAGCTTCGTTCGCGGCGATGAAATCGTTGAGAAGCAAGGACCTGATCGAGATAAAATAAATTCCTCCGATGGACGAGTATAATTATCTTATGAGCCGTGTTTTGCCTTCTGATTTCAAAATAGACCGTAAAGCCTTTTCGATTGCAGCCCTGACTGATGATTCAGGTGAAAAGGCTTACTGGCTTGCAAGAACACCTCAAGAGCGCCTGGTGCAGGTGGAAATTCTCCGAAGGATCAACTATGGAATTGAAGCTTCCGCCCGACTTCAAAGAGTTCTTGAAATTACTGATCGAGAAGGACGTTAGATACCTTCTGATCGGGGGATATGCGGTTGGGCGATATCAAGATTTACCTGACTTGGAAAACCTGCCATTGATTTGCGTGACGAAAGCTTTCTTCGCGGCTGTGGAGTCAATTCAAAACCGCATGACCGTTTCCATTTCGTGAATTCACATTTCAATTTTCTGGCGCCTTTCTACGATCGGGCCATTCCATTCAAGGACTTGGACAAAATGCTTCAAGTCTTGGATTTGCCTCACCCGGGCATTCTCCTGGATGCCGGGGGCGGCACGGGACGCGTGGCTTCCGCCCTCCGACCGCACGTTGGCTCGGTGGTCGTTGCAGACGTTTCGTGGGGCATGTTATCGAAGGCGCGGCAAAAGAAATTGGCGGCAACATCTTCAGAAACAGAGCATTTGCCATTCGCTGACAATTCCATCGACCGGGTATTAATGGTAGATGCCTTGCACCATGTGGTGGATAAGGCACTGACTGTCCACGAGCTTTACCGCGTGCTCAAACCCGGTGGCAGGCTGGTGATCGAGGAACCTGACCTGCGGATCTTCGCGGTCAAGTTGATGGCCGTAGCTGAAAAGCTGGCGCTGATGCGCAGCCATTTCCTTGATCCCGGGCAGATTGCAGCAATGTTTCCAGCCGACGCTATCGTAAATGTCGAAACCGAAGAAAACACGGCTTGGATTATTGCGGAGAAGGAAAGGACTCGCGGAGTATAATGCGGGTATATATATTCCAGTGGCACTATATATAACCGAGAGCACAAGGCAATTACGGGCAAGGGATATTTTATGGCAAATTATGCTAATGACCCTATCAGTAGAACAGCAAGATTGAATGAGGAATTGTCCCAAATTCTCAAATTTTTAAGTAACATTTTAGAACAGGTGCTTAATGCTAGAATTGACTACACATTCAGTGGTATGAAAAGGCAGGAAAAGTATAAAGAGTTTCAACTGCCACACGGACTTGATGTGGTACCTGTTAAACCAAGTGA
>Ga0335071_10005933_pt1 | contig 12659 bp, 14 predicted proteins | sample Lox_Sample_15_FD_206724 | JGI IMG/M metagenome (GOLD analysis project Ga0335071, IMG submission 206724) | Soil microbial communities from Loxahatchee National Wildlife Refuge, Florida, United States - Lox_Sample_1.5 | ecosystem: Environmental > Terrestrial > Soil > Wetlands | place: USA...
CGAGCAGGCCGGCGCGCTGCTGCGCGCCGGCCTGCTCGTCGCCGAGCCCCTGCGCTCCGTGCAGCTCCTCGACCGCGACGCCGACGCCGAGACGATCGCCCGCGAGGGCTACGTCGTCGACTCAGACCAGGCGGCCGCCTTCGTGTGCCTGGCCGGCGTGTGCCTCGCGCCGACCTCCGAGCCTGGGGCTCTGGCCGCGCTCATCGCCCGCGCGGCGCCCCGGTAGCGCGCTGCGTCACGACCCGCGTCCATGGGTGGCGCGCCTGAGCGCCGGTTTGCCTACGGGCATATTCTTGTGGCGACGATCGCCGCAACGAACGACCGGCCGCTCCTCGCGACCGCCGACAGAAGTGAGGTGGGCATGCTGACCCTCTACCAGGCCGAATGGTGCCCGTTCTGCCACCGCGTGCGCCAGGTGATGACGGAGCTCGAGCTGACGTACACCTGCGTCAACGTCCCGCTGGGCCGTGCCGACCGTGCGCAGGTGCGTGAGCTCTCAGGCCAGGAGGCGGTGCCGGTACTCAAGGACGGCCGCAAGGTGATCGTCGGTTCCAGCGAGATCATCGCCCACCTGCGCGACACCTATCCGACGCCCGACGACGCCGATGGACACGCCGAGGTCGGTCTCTACCGCGTCGTCCTCGAGCTCGACGTCGGGCCCGACGAGGCGCTCGCGGCGCTGCGCCAGGCACTGGCCGCGGTCGACATCCGCATCCTCGACGAGACCCGGCCCGAGATGATCGGCAGCGAGCGCCTGCCCGAAGGCTACGTGCTGGTGCACGCCGCCGCGGTCTGGGCGATGGAGCGCGCGGTGGCGATCGACCCCACGGTGCCGGCCGCCACCGGTTTCTCGATGGCCGTGTTCGCCATCGAGGGCGGCAGCGCGATCGCCGTGACGCGGCCGTTCGCCGAGGCGTGGCTCTACGACGAGCCCGACCTCATGACGTTGACCAGTGCGGTGACCCAGCGGCTCTACGAGGCGCTCGAGAGCCTCTGAGGGCGCCGCGGGCCGGCGCCCACGGGACCCTTACTCCCAGCGAAAGAGGCCGGCGGCCATGAGCGCGGTGGCCACGCCGATGCCGCCCACGATCGTGACCTGGAGCAGGTCGAAGCCGTAGCCGTTCCACGGGTCGACCAGGGTGATCACCACGTGATAGAGCGGCAGCGACTTGCCGAGAGCCAGCATCCAGTCGGGCAGCAGGTCGAGGGGCGCGCTGGTGCCCGAGATGAACATCATGATGAACCAGATCAGCAGGCCGACGCCCTGCGCCGCGCGCGCCGTGGGGGCGAGCGAGGCGATCAGCACGCCGAGGGCCGAGAAGGCGAAGACGGCGACCACGAACGAGACCACGACGCCGCCGATCGCCGCCGGCGCCACGACGCCGTAGGCGAAGATGCCGAGCACGCTGATGACGAGGCCGCCGACCAGGCAGGTGCCGAGGCCCACCAGGAACTGCGAGCCGAGCAGGGCCCACTCCGACACGCCCGAGGCGCGAAACCGCCGCAGCACGCCGCGTTCACGATAGGTCGACAGGTGCACCGGCAGCGAGACCGTGCCGATCGAGGCGATGACGAGGCCGATGTAGCTTGGCACGTACCAGTCCATCATCTTGAGGCCGGCGTAGTCGCCGCTGTCCATGTGCTGGCCTCCGAAGATGCCGCCGAGCAGCACCAGCACGAGCACGGGGAAGGCGAAAGAGAACACCAGCGTCACCGGCTCGCGCACGAGCAGCTTGGTCTCGATCCAGGTCATGCGCAGCAGGACCTTGACGAAGGCGAGCGCCCAGCGCCCGGGGCCGATGGCCGCCGGCGCGTCGTGCGCCGCCCGCTGGGTCGTGCCCGCGGGGGCGGTCCCGCTCGGCGCCGGTGCGCGTGTCGGAGGCTGCGTCATTCGGCCATCACATGCCCGGTGAGACTGAGGAAGACGTCCTCGAGCGTGGGTGCCTCGAGGTGCAGGTCGGGCGGCTCGACGCCGTGCTCGACGAGCGCCGCGGCGACGGTGGCCAGCACCGCGCCGTGCCCTTCGACAGTGACGCGCGGACCCTCGCGGCGCACGGCCTCGACGAAGCGCACGTCGGAGAGGAAGCCGACGTCGGCCTGCGTATGGAAGACGACGCGCAGCCGGGCCGCGTACGAGGCGATCAGGCCGCGCGGGCTGTCGAGTGCGACGACCCGGCCCTGGTCCATGACGGCGATGCGGTCGCAGAGCCGCTCGGCCTCTTCCATGAAGTGCGTGACGAGCACCACGGTGCTGCCGCGCTCGCGGATCTCGTGGATGAGGTCCCAGGCGACACGCCGGGCGGCCGGATCGAGACCGGTCGTCATCTCGTCCAGGAACACGACCTCGGGACCATTCACCACGGCGAGGGCGACGAAGAGCCGTTGGCGCTGGCCGCCCGAGAGCGCGTGGAACGACGCCTTGCTCTTCTCGGCAAGGCCCCACTCGGCCATGACGTCGCGCCAGTCGCGGCCCCCCGGGATCAGCGAGGCGAAGAGCTCGAGCGCCTCCCAGACGCGGATGTGATCGGGCAGGGCGGCCTCCTGGAGCTGGCTGCCCACGCGCCGGCGCAGCTCGCGCGACTGCCGCGCGGGGTCGAGCCCGAGCACGGAGATCGTACCGCCGCTGGCCTCGCGCAAGCCCTGGAGGCACTCGACCGTGGTCGTCTTGCCGGCGCCGTTGGGGCCGAGCAGGCCGAAGATCTCGCCGCGGGCCACGGCGAAGGTGGCGTCGCGTACGGCCGTGAGCTGACCGTAGTCCTTGCGCACGTGCGACGCCGTGATGACGGCCTCACGACCGTCGAGGTCGCGTAGATCGGAGTGGGGAGGCATGCCTCTGGAGATGGTAGCACGGCCCCGCGGCGCTGCGCTCGCTTCAGGGCAGCAGGCCCTCTCCACCCCACACGCCGAGGCGCCGGAAGCGCTCGCGGCGGAGCAGGCGCCGCTCGCGCGGCGGGAGCTGCTCCAGCTCGGTCAGCGCCTCTTCGATCGCGTCGTGGACGCGACGCGCGGCGGCCTCGGGGTTGACGTGGGCGCCGCCACGCGGCTCTTCGACCACGCGATCGATCACGCCCAGCGGCAGGAGCTGCGAGGCGGTGGGCCGCAGCGCCTCGGCGGCCTGGGGGGCGAACTCGGCGTCGCGCCACAGGATGGCGGCGCACCCCTCGGGCGAGATCACCGAGTAGGTCGCGTTCTCCTGCATGAGGACGCGGTCGGCAACGGCGAAGGCGAGGGCTCCGCCCGAGCCGCCCTCGCCGATCAGCGTGGCGATCCCCCCCCCGCGCCGGCCCCCCTGGCCCACCTCGGGGCCGGCGATGGCCCGCGCCTGCCCGCCCCCCCCGGCGGCCACGCCGGGATAGGCGCCCGGCGTGTCGACGAAGGTGAGCACGGCCAGGCGGTGACGTTCGGCCAGCGCGAAGAGACGCTGCGCCTTGCGGTAGCCCTCGGGCTTGGCCATGCCGAAGCTGTGCCTGGTCTGCTCGTCGAGCGTGCGCCCCTTCTGATGGCCGACCACGACCACGGCGCGACCGTCGAACCAGCCGAGACCACCGATCACGGCGCGGTCGTCGGCTCGCAGGCGGTCGCCCTTGAGCTCCTCGAAGTCGTCTATCAGGTGGCCGATGTACTCGCTCGTGCGCGGGCGGTCCTTGTTGCGCGCGATCTGGACGGTCAGCCAGGTATCGTGGCGGCGGCGCTCATGCCGGCGGCTCTTGAGGATCTCCTGGAGGCGTTCCGCCTCCTCCGACAGGTTCACTCCCGGGATTCTTGAAAGCCGCCGCAACTCTTGCAGACGCTGCCCGAGCCAACCGTCGCGTGCGGCCTCCTCTAAGTCGTGACCCTGCTCGTCGTTCGAGTCGGTCATGCTGACCACCTCCCTTCAGCAGTCGGAGGTAGTTCGCCAGTCTGGCCTTGAGCTCGGCGCGCGGCACGACGGCGTCGAGGTGACCCAGCTCGAGGTTGCGCTCGGCGGTGCCGAAGTCGGCCGGAAGCTGCTCACGGGTGGTCTGCGAGATGACGCGGGGGCCGGAGAAGTAGAGCAGGGCGCCGGGCTCGGCCACGCAGATGTCGGCGAGACTCACGAAGCTCGCCACCACGCCGCCGGTGCAGGGGTCGGCCATGACGGCGACGAAGGGCACGCGGGCGTCGTTCAACAGGTCGACGGCGCAGGTGGTCTTGGCCATCTGCATGAGCGACAGGGCGCCCTCCTGCATGCGCGCGCCGCCGGAGCTGGCCACGGCCACGAAGGGTCGGCCGCCGTCGGCCGCGGCCGCGGCCGCGCGCCACAGCTTCTCGCCGACGACGCTGCCCATGCTGCCGCCCATGAAGCCGAAGTCCATGACGGCGAGCACGCAGGGGACGTCGTCGATCGCCGCCGTGCCGGCGACGATCGCCTCGCCCACGCCACTTGCGGCCTGGGCCTCGCGGACGCGCTCAGGGTAGGGCTCGAGATCGACGAACTCGAGCGGGTCGAGCGTGCGCAGGTGCCCCCAGTACTCGACGAACGAGGCGTCGTCGGCGAGCTGGGCGATGCGCTCGCGCGCGCCGATGCGGCGGTGGTAGCCGCACGCCGGGCACACGGAGAGGTTCTTCTTGACCGCGGCCGGGTCGTGGTCGGCGTGGCAGCTCGGACAGACCCAGCGACGCTCCTGCGGCCCGGTCCCGCGCCGGGCGATCTCGACCGTGACGGTCATCAGCCGAAGCGGCGGAAGACGAGCGTCGCGTTGTGGCCGCCGAAACCGAACGAATTGGACGCGGCCACGTTGACCGTCGCCGGGCGCGCCGTGAGCGGCACGTAGTCGAGGTCGCACTCGGGATCGGGCTCGGTCAGGTTGATCGTCGGCGGGATGACGCCGCGATCGATCGTGAGGATCGAGAAGATGGCCTCGAGCGCGCCGGAGCCGCCCAGACAGTGGCCGATCATCGACTTGGTCGAGGAGACGGCCACCTTGCGGGCGTTCTCCTCGCCGAGGGCGAGCTTGATGACGCGGGTCTCGGCGATGTCGCCCGGCGGCGTCGAGGTGCCGTGGGCGTTGATGTAGTCGACCTCGGACGGGTCGATGCCGGCCTTGTCGACGGCCATGCGCATGGCCCGCGCCTGCGACTCGCCGGTCTCGTCGGGCAGGGTCAGATGGAACGAGTCGGAGCTCATGCCGTAGCCCACCACCTCGCCGTAGATCGTGGCGCCGCGGGCGTCGGCGTGGCGCAGCTCCTCGAGCACGATGATGCCGGCACCCTCGCCCATGACGAAACCGTCGCGCTCGCGGTCGAAGGGACGGCTCGCCTTGTCGGGCTGGTCGTTGCGGGTCGACAGCGCCCGCATCGCCGCGAAGGCCGTCACCCCGACGTTGCAGACGGGCGCCTCGCTGCCGCCGGCGAACATGACCTCGGCCTCGCCGCGGCGGATGACCTCGAAGGCGTCGCCGATCGCGTTGGTGCTGGCCGCGCAGGCGGTGCACACGGTGCTGAGGGGCCCCTTGGTGCCGAGCGCGAGCGAGATCTGCGCCGCGGCCATGTTGGGGATCATCATCGGGATGAAGAGCGGGCTCATGCGGTCGTTGCCCTTGGTCCACAGGGTGCGGAGCTGGTCCTCGAACGTGCCCAGGCCGCCCACGCCGCTCGCCACGAGCGCGCCGATGCGCTCGGGCTCCTTGCTCACGTCGATCCCGGAGTCGTCGCAGGCCATGATCGCGGCCGCCAGGGCGTACTGGGCGAAGGGGTCCATGCGGCGCTGCGTGCGACGGTCCATGTACTCGAGTGGATCGAAGTCGCGCACCTCGGCCGCGATGCGCACCGGCAGCGACGAGGCGTCGAAGTTGCGGATGAGCCCGACGCCGGACTGACCGGCGATCAGCCGCGACCACACCCGCTCGACGTCGCAGCCGAGGGGCGACACCAGGCCCATTCCGGTGACGACGACTCGTCGGGGATCGTTGCTCATGTGGGACAGCTCCTTGCGGATGGGGCCGGACCTCGCGGCCGCTCAATCGCTTTCAGGTCAGATGCCGAGGCCGCCGTCGACCGGGAGTGTGCACCCGGTAATGTATCGCGAGAGCGGCGATGCGAGAAACAACACGGCGTTCGCGACGTCCGACGGCGCCCCGATGCTCGCGAGCGGCGTGTTGTCGACGATGACCTGCCTGACCTCGTCGGGCAGGGCCTGGGTCATGGCCGTGTCGATGTAGCCCGGGGCCACGGCGTTGACGCGGATGGAGCGCGCCCCGAGCTCCTTGGCGAGCGACTTGGTGAGGCCGATGATGCCGGCCTTGGCGGCGGCGTAGTTGGCCTGACCGGCGTTACCGCGGCGGCCGACGACGCTCGAGATGTTGACGATCGAGCCTTCGCGGCGGCGCAGCATCTTGCGGGCCGCCGCCTTGCAGACGAGGAAGGTGCCGCGCAGATGGGTGCGCACGACGCCGTCGAATTCGTCGGGGCTCATCAGCATGACGACGTTGTCGCGGGTGATGCCGGCGTTGTTCACGACGATGCCGAGCGGGCCGAGCTCGGCCTCGACGCGGTCGACCGTCGCGGCGACGGACTGCTCGTCGCCCACGTCGCCCATGACGACGAGACCGGCGGCCCCCAGCGCTTCGATCTCGGCGACGACCGCCTGGCAGGCCTCCTCGCCGGCGAAGTCGTTCACGGCGACGGCGGCGCCCGCGGCGGCCAGGGTCAGCGCGATCTCGCGGCCGATGCCGCGGCCGGCGCCTGTGACGAGCGCGATCTTGCCGCTGAGGTCGATGGTCGTGGTCATCGGTCTGCCTCCCCGGTGGTGTGCCAGCCGCCGTCGAGGGCGCCGGCCAGCGAGGCGACGTCGCCGGCGGTCGCCGTGGCGGCCGAGTCGTCTATGCGTTTGACGAGACCGGTGAGCACGGCCCCCGGTCCGACCTCGAGATACGCATTGTATCCCGCGCCCACCAGGCGCCGTATCGAGGCCTCGAAGCGCACCGGCGATACGAGCTGGCGCTCGAGCAGCGCCGCGAAACCCTCGTCTTCGAAAGCGGCGCTGCAGGTCGAGAAGAAGGCCGGTGAGGGCCGCGACCAGGCCACCGCCGCGAGCGGCTCGTGCAGAGCCGCCGCGGCGGAGGCCAGCAAAGGCGAGTGAAAGGCGCCGCTCACCGGCAGGCGCACGGCACGGCGAGCGCCGGCCGCCCTGGCGGCCTCCTCGAAGGCCGCGGCGGCCCCGACCGCGCAGCTCACGACGACCTGCCCGGGACAGTTGAAGTTGGCCGGCCAGACGTCGTCGAGGCCGGAGCAGAGCTCCTCGACCACGTCGGCCTGGAGGCCGAGCACCGCCACCATCACGCCGGGGTGGCGCGCGGCGGCGGCGGCCATGGCCTCGCCGCGCGCCTTCACGAGCACGAGCGCGTCGCGCAGACCCAGCGCTCCGGTCGCCACGAGCGCCGTGTACTCGCCCAGGCTGTGGCCGAGGGCGGCGTCGAAGGTGAGGCCGCCGGCCAGGAGCACGCGCAGGGCGGCCACGGAGTGCGCGAGCAGGGCGGGCTGGGTCACCTCGGTGCGGGCGAGCTCCTCGGCCGGGCCGCTGCGACAGACGGCGCTCAAGTCGTAGCCGAGCACGTCGCCGGCCTCGTCGTAGACCTCGCGCGCCGCCGGGTAGGCGCCGTACAGGTCGCAGCCCATGCCGACGGCCTGCGAGCCCTGCCCGGGGAACAGGAGCGCGATCACGCGCGCTTCGGGCCGCTCACGTGGCGTCTGGCCGTCACAGCTCCCACCTCGTCAGGCACGAGCCCCAAGTGAGCCCGGCGCCGAAGCCGACGATCAGCAGCCGGTCGCCCTTCTTGAGCCGCCCCTGCGCCATGGCGTCGTGCAGGCACAGCGGGATCGAGGCGCACGAGGTGTTGCCGAAGCGGTCGAGGTTCCAGAAGACCTGCTCGTCGCTGAAGCCGAGCTGCGAGGCGACCTTCTCGATGATGCGCAGGTTGGCCTGGTGGGGCACGAACAGATCGACCTCGCCGGCGGCCAGGCCGGCGTCGTCGAGCGTCTTCTGGCACGACTCGACGACGCGTCGCGTGGCGAAGCGGTACACCTCGCGGCCGTTCATGCGCAGGAAGTGCAGACGCTCGTCGACCGTCTCATGGCTGGCGGGCAGCCTGGTGCCACCGGCCGGCATGTTCAGATACGGCGCGCCGCTGCCGTCGTTGCCCAGGTCGAAGGCGAAGATCGAGCCGTTGTCGCTGGGCCGCACGAGCACAGCGCCGGCGCCGTCGCCGAACAGCACGCAGGTCGCGCGATCCTGCCAGTCGAGTGCCTTCGACACGGCCTCGGCGCCGGTCACGAGCACGGTGTCGTAGATGCCGGCCGAGACGAACGCCGTGGCGACGGCGAGCCCATAGACGAACCCGGTGCAGCCCGACTGCACGTCGAAGGCGCCGGCGTTGACGGCGCCGATGCGTTCGGCGATCACCGAGGCCGTGGCGGGGAAGAGCATGTCGGGCACGAGCGAGGTGCTGATCACGAGGTCGATGCCGTCGGCCCGGTGGCCGTTGGCGGCGAGCAGGTCGTTCGCCGCTTCGACGGCCAGGTCGGAGGTCGCCTGATCGGGCCGACAGACGCGCCGCTCGCGGATGCCGGTGCGCGAGGAGATCCACTCGTCGGACGTATCGATCGTGCCGGCCAACTCGGCGTTGGTGATGACGCGCTCGGGGATCGACACGCCGAGCGCAGCGATCTTGGCGCCGTGCACGAGGCCGCGACGGAGCCCGATCACCGGTCCTCTCCCGCCCCGGGACTCAGGCGCGCCCGGCCGGCGGCCGTCTCGTCGGCGTCGGTCATGGCGAACATGAGCTCGCCGCGGCACGCGAGGTCGCCGGCAACGGCCGCGCTCACCTTGCCGCGGCCCACCGCGCTGCGGGCCATCGTGACCTCGACCTTCAGGTCGAGCGTGTCGCCCGGCGCGACGACGCGCTTGAAGCGCACCTTGTCGATACCGGCGAAGAGGATCAGCTTGCCCGCGTTGGCGGGATGCGAAAGGGCCGTCACGACGCCGGCCTGGGCGAGGGCCTCGACGATCAGCACGCCGGGCATGACGGGATTGCCGGGGAAGTGCCCGGCAAACCACCAGTCGTCGGGGCGCACGAGGCGACGGGCGTGACAGCGCTCGCCGGGCACGAGCTCGACGACCTCGTCGAGCAGCAGGAACGGCGGACGGTGCGGGATGAGCTCTTCGATCTGCTCGCGCGTGAGGGCGACGGCCGCGGTCACGCCTTGGCCTCGCCCTCGTGCGGCTTGTGGCCGTACTTGCGCTGCAGGCCGACGATCACGGCCGCCACCGCGAGACCGTAGTAGGCGTAGTGGCGCACGCGGCGCGGGACACGGCCCGGCAGCACGCCGCCGGTGGCCGCCGAGAGCGCCCGCTCGATGCCCGAGGGTTCGGGCTGCGCCTCGAGAGCGGTCATGACGCGGTCGGCAAAGCCGGCCGGTACGTCGACCATGACCTCGCGGGTCGCCTGGAGCACGCCGCGCGCCGCCGAGATGCCCTGCAGCTCGGCGGCGCAGTCGCCACAGAAGCTGAGGTGGCGCTGGAACTCGACGACCTGGCCGTCGTCGAGCTCGCCGTCGATGTAGCGCTGCACGACCTCTCGGCACGACACGCAGTCCATCAGACCTCCTCGTCGATCGCGCCGCTCGCCCGCAGGCGCAGGCGCAACGACGTGCGCCCGCGGTGCACACAAGCCTTGATGGTGCCCAGGGGCCGGTCGAGCACGTCGGAGATCTCGCCGTAGCGCAGCCCGTAGAGATCGCGCAGGACCAATGGCAGGCGGTAGTCGGGGGGCAGGTCGCCGAGCGCCCGCATGACCCGCGCGTAGCCGTCGCGGCGCAGCACGTCGGCCTCGGGGTCGGCGACCGGTTCGGGCACGTCGGGCAGCGCGCCGTACTTCCGGTCGCGGCGCTGATAGTCGATGATCGCGTTCAGCGCGAGGCGGAAGAACCACGTGGTGAAAGTCGAGTAGCCGCGAAAGCCGCTCAGCTTCTGATGCAGCCGCAGGAACGCCTCCTGTGAGGCGTCCTCGGCGTCGATGTGGTTGCCGAGCAGGTTGTAGGCCATCGTGTAGACCATGCCCTGGTACCTTTCGACGATCCTGCGAAACGCGTCGCGATCGCCCGCCGCCGCGGCCGCGACGTCGTGCGGGCTCGGCTCGGGCAGATCGGTGTGGTCGGTACGGTTAGACGGCGTCATGGGCGAAAAGGTTGCAGAACGGCCTCGGATGGTCTGATCCCTGAGTGGCTCGAGCGGGCGCAAGGTCGCGCCGGCGCGCGGCGGTCGTGGGGCATGAGTCTACACCCGCAGCGATGGGCGTTGACGCGACTACACCGCGAGCCGCTTGGCGAAGACGCGCTGCTGCTTTTCGAGGGCGAAGCCCTGCTGCCGGTAGAACAGGTCGGCCACGTTGCGCTCCACGCGGGCCCGGACCCGCAGCTCGGTGACCGCGCGCGCGAGTGTCCAGCGCTCGACGGCCGCGATGAGGCAGGCGGCGGCGCCGCGCCGGCGGGCGGCGGCTGTGACGATCAGCCCCTCGAGCTCGACGAACGGGTCGCTCACGAGCAGGCGTTTCTCGGCCGCGTGCACGAAGCCCACGATCTCGGTCTCGTCGGCGACGGCCACGAAGACGACGTCGTCCCGGCCGCTCAGCAGGCCGGTCAGGCGTCGGGCGATGGCCTCGGCGTCGACTGGATACCCCAGCTCCGTGGCGAGAGTGGCGAGCGCCGGCGCATCGCTCTCTCGCGCGATCCTCGCGGTGACCCCCGCTGCCTTCACGGCGCCGCCGTCGGCCTCGTGGAGACCATCATGGAACCTCGTCCGGCGGTCGTCCGGCCGGCTCCGGCCGATCGGCGACGACATGCCCCTCACGAGACCCGACGCGATGCTCGTGGTGGTGCTCCGGCGCGCCCTTCCCATGATGCTCGCGGCCGGGCGGGTGGGCGTGCGGGTGCGAGTGCAGCAGCGAGCCGTGGTGATGCGCATGCTCGTGGATCAGGTTGACCGCGAGCAGCAGGTCGCGGTCGGCGAGCACCGCGCCGAGCGGCCCGTCGGCCGCCGGCCGGTGGTCCTCGCCCAGGACGAGCGCGCGATCGACCAGGCGGTCGAGCAGATCGAGCTGATGGGTGGCGACCACGATCGTCTTGCCGGCCGCGTGGAGCTGCTCGAGCAGCTCCATCAGCCACTCCTGGGTGCGCGGGTCGAGCCCGTTCGTGGGCTCGTCGAGCAGCAGGACTTCGGGGTTGATCGACAGCACGCTGGCCAGGGCCACCTTCTTCTTCTCGCCGCCGCTCAGGTTGTAGGGCGCGCGCTCAGCGAGCGCGCCGAGGCCCAGCATGGCCAGCGTGTCGTCGACCCGCGCGAGGATCTCCTCGTGGCCCAGGCCGAGGTGCAGCGGCCCGAAGGCGACCTCGTCGCGCACGGTCGGGCTGAAGAGCTGGGCGTCGGCGCTCTGGAAGACGATGCCGACGCGCCGGCGAAAGGCCTGGGCTACGGCCTCGTCGCGCAGGGCCCCGTCGTCGATACGCCGACCGAAGACGGCGACGGTGCCCCGTGTGGGCCGGACGAGGCCGGCCATGACCTTGAGCAGCGTCGACTTGCCCGAGCCATTGGCGCCGAGGATGGCGAGGCGCTCGCCCGGGTCGATCGCGAGGTCGACCCCGGCGAGCGCCTCGACGCCATCGCCGTACTCGAACCCCACGCTGGCGAGAGCGAAGGCCACCGACCGCGTGGCCGGCTCAGGGACCGCGCGCCCTTCGGCTGCCATCAGCTTGCCGCCATGAGCTCGAAGACGAGCAGCGCCAGCAGGCCGGCCGCGACCGCGACGCTCCAGACCAGGTCGCGCCGGCGCAGGCGCCAGCGGTGCAGCGTGCGCGCCTCGCCGGTGTAGCCGCGCGAGACCATCGCCAGATAGACCTGCTCGCTCGTGGCCTGCGACTTGCCGAACACGGCCGCCACCGCGCCGCCCAGGAAGCGCCGGTCCTCGCGCGCGGAGACGCGCCCGACGAGGCGGCTCGTGCGCGCCAGCGCCATGTCCTGGATGAGCCTCACCAGCGTGAAGACGTAGCGATAGGCGACGGCCAGCACGAAGACCAGGCCGCGCGGCACGCCGACGGTGCGCAGCGCCTTCAGAAGGTCTGGCCAGGGCGTCGTCAGGGTGAGCAGCACGCTGAACGAGACGACGGTCGTGACCCGCACCACGAGGCGTGCGAACGCGAACAGGCCGGGCGCGGTGAGCGCGAGCGTCTCCGGCAGTCCCGGGACAGGCGCCCCGCCCGACCAGAGTGTGGCCACCGAGCGGCCCGGAGTGACGATCGAGAAGGCCGCCGGCAGCATGATCAGGGCCGTGAAGAGCGGGATGAACGTCCACGCGCGCCCGGCGAACTGCCAGAAAGGCAGGCGCGAGGCCGACACCAGGGCCACGGCCAGAGCGAGGAGGACGAGCAGGACGCCGATGCGGGTCGAGAGCGCGGCGGTGGCGATCAGGGCCAGCAGCGTGACGAGCTTGACCCGCGGATCGAGGCCCTGCAGCAGCCCCGGTCGGCGAGCGAGCTCGTCCGATGCCAGGGCACGCTCGGTCCAGCCCGCGAGCGTCGACAGCAGCCGCTCCGCGAACGATCGCCGGGAGCGGCGCGCCGGGGGCGGCAGCGCCGCTCCCGGCGCGCCG
>Ga0335071_10005935_pt1 | contig 12658 bp, 14 predicted proteins | sample Lox_Sample_15_FD_206724 | JGI IMG/M metagenome (GOLD analysis project Ga0335071, IMG submission 206724) | Soil microbial communities from Loxahatchee National Wildlife Refuge, Florida, United States - Lox_Sample_1.5 | ecosystem: Environmental > Terrestrial > Soil > Wetlands | place: USA...
AGAGAGAAGAAGCGAGAGGAAGCGACCCGCCTCGCGTCCGAAAAGGGCAAATTGCGTTCGGATGGGCCGCAGTCGCAGCACCCTCATATCGACAATACCCACTGCATTGGCTGCGCTACCTGCACGATGGTGTGCCCGGAAGGCGACGTTCTTGGTATGGTTGGTGGCAAAGCCATGATCATCAATGGCTACAAATGTATTGGCCACGGAATCTGTGCGGATTCCTGCCCCGTGGGCGCAATCGAAATGGTCCTCGCCAACCCCAGCGTTGGCGCCAACCTCCCTCGGCTATCGCCCGAATACGAGACTAGCGTAAGGAATATGTTCATTGTCGGCGAACTGGGTGGTTTGGCCCTGATCAAGAATGCGGTGAATCAGGGCAGAGATTGCGTCGACACCATCGCCGCCCGGCTGCAAACCAATCGCACCACGATTTCTCCTGACATTGCCGACGTACTCATTGTCGGTGCTGGGCCTGCAGGATTGACGGCCTCATTGCGAGCGATCGAAAAGAATCTGAACTACATCACGATTGAAGAGTCCGAGATTGGCGGAACTGTCGCGAAGTATCCGCGGCAGAAACTTGTAATGACCAGCCCAGTAGAATTCCCGATGTATGGCCGGTTCAAAAAGATGGAATTGCCCAAAGAGAACCTGCTCGAATTCTGGCAGAAAGTGATGAAGCGTTCGGATTTCAAGTGCCGCACCGGGGAAAAGGTCGAAAACATCACGAAGGACAGCGACGGGATCTTCCATGTTTCCACGACCAAGGGCCAATATCGCAGCCGCCACGTGGTTCTGGCACTCGGGAAGACCGGAAGCCCCCGAAAACTCGGTGTGCCTGGTGAAGATTTGCCGAAGGTCATGTACCGTCTGATCGAAGCTGACCACTACGTGAATAAGAAAATCCTTGTTGTGGGAGGAGGAGATTCTGCCGTCGAAGCAGCGATGGGTTTGGCGCAACAAGTCGGTAACACGGTCACGCTCTCCTACCGGCAACCTGCATTCTCACGCATCAAGGATCGCAACGCTCAGAGAATTGAAGAGTGCATAAAGAAGGGCAAGATCAGGGTGATCTTCAACTCCAATCCAGTGGAACTCCGTCAAGACAGTGTCGTGCTGGATGTGAACGGCAAACATGAGAGTCTGCCGAACGACTACGTATGGATTTTTGCCGGTGGAGAATCCCCAACCGCATTCTTGAAAAAGGTTGGCATTGGTTTCGGCGAGCGCGATATCACTCTCGACGGGTCGCGTGCGATCAAGGAAGCCAAGGACGCCACCCTCGTGCCAGCCTGAAGACTTGGCCTGCTAAAACACAATTCGGTGAGCAGGTTGGTGTTTCCACTCGGCTTTGATATCCTCCTCGATTGATTCAACAAGACGGGAGAAGTGATGAGACACAGAAAAGTTGCCGCACTTAGTCTGCTCGTTATTCTAGGGCTGACCCTTACCGCGGTTGCCGCCCAAAAAGACAAAAAGGAAGCGCCCAAGGAACCCCCGAAGCCTTCGTACGAATTGGTGCAACCAGAAAAGGAAACGCTCGATTACGAGATGTACGGCAGCATTCGCAACGAGGCGCTCAATCACTCCAAGGTGATGGAATACGCCTCGGGGCTGATGGACGGCATCGGTCCACGGCTGACTGGCTCGCCCAACGTGAAGAAGGCCAACGAGTGGACGCGTGACCAACTGACGGCCATGGGCTGCGCCAACGCCCACCTGGAAGATTGGGGCGAGTTTGGCATGGGTTGGGTGCAACAGAACACCTGGCTGCGCATGGTTGCTCCTGACACTGCCGTATTCATCGCGCAAGCAGGGCCTTGGTCCACTGCCACAAAGGGTCCCGTCACCGGTTCGGCCATTTGGGTCGATATCAAGGACGAATCTGACTTCGAGAAGTACAAAGGCAAGCTGACCGGCAAGATCGTGCTCCTCGGCGAACTGCGCGAAGTGAAGCCAGTTGAGAAGCCGCTGTTCACGCGCTACGACGATACAGAACTCAAGAAGCTCCAGGAGTATCCGGTCCGCGCGGATCGCCAGGCGCCGATGGTTCAGCGCTACCTGCAACGGATGCAACTGCGCCAGAAGATCGGGGAGTTTCTGGCCAGCGAACAGCCTCTGGCCATTATTGTGCCGAGCCGCGACGGAGAAAACAGCGGCGGCTCCGGCGGAACGATCTTCGACGACAATGGCACGGCACTCGGCAGCTTCGTTTACCAGCGCGACCACGCCAACCCTGTTCCCATTGCGGTCGCCGCGATTGAGAACTACGGGAGAATGTACCGCCTGCTGAAGGCGAACGTGCCTGTAACGCTGGAACTGAATATCGACACGAAATTCACCGGCGATCATGAGCACGGTTTCGACACCGTTGCGGAAATCCCGGGAACGGATCCGAAACTCAAAGACGAAGTTGTCATGGTTGGCGGACATCTCGATTCGTGGATCGCTGGGACGGGCGCAACAGACAATGGCGCAGGCTCAGTGGTCGCTATGGAGGTGATGCGGATCTTGAATACGTTACACGTGAAACCGCGCCGTACAATCCGCATCGCTTTGTGGACGGGCGAGGAACAAGGGCTGTTTGGATCACATGGGTACGTATCGCAGCATTTCGGGGTTGTGAAGCGCTCGACCGATCCCGATCAGTTGAAACTGCCGGAGTTCTTCCGGAAGGTTGCCGGGCCCGTTGAAGTGAAGCCGGAACAACAAAAAATCTCGGTTTATTTCAATGTCGACAATGGCAGCGGCAAGATTCGCGGGATCTATCTGCAGGGCAACGGAGCCGTGGGACCGATCTTCGCGCAGTGGATGGAGCCATTGAAGGATGTTGGCGTCACGACCATTACGCTGCAGAATACCGGCGGCACAGATCACCTGAGCTTCGATGCGGTGGGCATTCCCGGATTCCAGTTCATCCAGGACCCGCTGGACTACGAAACGCGAACGCACCACTCCAACATGGACACGTATGAACGCCTGCAAGCGAACGACCTGGCACAAGCGGCATTCGTGGAAGCAATCTTCGTCTACAACGCGGCGATGCGAGATCAGATGTTGCCGCGCAAGGCGTTCCCACATCCCGAGCTGGAGCAGCAACTCTCCGAACCGCTGAAGAACGTGATGCCCGGCGCAGAGCCCGTGAAGTAGCTCAAGACGAGTACGGCGGCGAACCGTAAAGTAAGGTCTAATACCGTACAATCGCAGGTATTTGTGGCGATCAGAGGGGCGCACGCCTAAGCTAAGTTGCTGGCATAGCAGAACCTAGCAGAAATGCCCCGGAATTCTAGTTAACAATAACCGGGTCACCCCTACCCCCCTCCCTCCCGTAAGTGCCGCAATGATTAGACTTATGGGAAGAGGTTGTCGATGTGGCGGAAATAAAGGAGTTAGAGCCGTAGCGAGCGTTGAAGAAGCCCGCTCGACCCGCTGCGGTTCAAGACTCGCATTGCTGCCGGATAATCAGTTTTCAAAGAGCGGTGGGACCCAGGCGGCCCCCAGCGGCACGTCCCGCAGCCGCTTAACCTACACGACATATTATCACATAATAATCAGTCACGCAATGGGTTCTAGAAGAGCGCCCGGCAGGTGACGGAAATGATGGCGAGAGAGAGAGGCGATAATATACCTTGACACGTATATGCCTGTAGGAGTATATACAGTGCATGGAAACGGTCTTTGAGATTATCGCTGAACCCAACCGCCGCGCGATCCTCAGCCTCCTAGTGTCGTCGCAACAGTCTGTGGGAGAGATCGAGCGGCAACTTCATATGCCGCAGCCAACCGTGTCCAAGCACCTGCGCGTGTTGCGCGAAGCCGGCTTCGTGGAATCCATCGTGGATGCACAGCGCCGTTTGTACCGGCTGACACCGGAACCACTTCAGGAAGTCGACGCCTGGCTGGCTCCGTTCCGTGAATTCTGGTCCGCCCATGTTGATGCTCTCGAACGCTACCTCGACCGAATGGACCATTCCGCCGCAGGCAGATCGAAACCAAGGGGAAGACGGCGCGGCACAAACCGCGAACGCGACAAAGGAGAAACGAAATGAAAATCAAAGTGACCACTGTATACGTCGACGATCAGAACAAGGCCCTGCACTTCTATACGGAGGTTCTGGGGTTCGTCAAGAAGGCCGATTTCAGCCAGGGCCCGTTTCGTTGGCTGACGGTCGCCTCGCCCGAGGAGCCAGAGGGCACGCAGCTTCAGCTGGCACTGAACGACAACCCTGCGGCCAAGGCGTACCAGCAAGCTTTATTTCAGCAGAAACAGCCCGCGGCCATGTTCTACACCGACGACGTCAAGGCCGAGTACGAGCGGAGTAAGGCCCGCGGCGCCCAGTTCACCATGCCACCTACCGAAGTGCCAGGTGCGACCATTGCCGTGCTGAACGACACATGCGGTAACCTCATTCAGATGAATCAGCTCGGCCGGTATTAGTGCGGGAGACTACGATGCTCGAGGAATACACTCCGGGGCCCGCCACCGGCGCCCAAGTCAGAAAAGGCGGAGACATGTGGACGCTCATTCTCGTCAGAGAACTGCGCCACGCGCCGCAAAAAGTCTGGCAGGCGCTCACCGATCCGGCGCATTTGCGCGAGTGGGCCCCGTTTGAGAGTGACGGGAGCCTGGGCAGCGCGGGAACCACGGTGAAGCTCACCTGGAGCGGAACCATGCGGACCGTGGAAGCCAAAGTGACGCGAGCCGAGGCTCCCCGGATGCTTGAATACGGTGATCTACGGTGGGAACTGGAGCCACTGGGTGGCGGGACGCGCCTCACCCTGTGGCACAGCATCGACCGACGGTTCGTCACATGGGGCGCGGCGGGCTGGCACATCTGCTTCGACGTGCTGGATCGGCTGCTCGCCGGTCAGCCCATCGACCGCATCGTTGGCGCCGATGCGATGAGGCTCGAAGCCTGGCAGCGACTGACCGTGGAGTACGCCACGCTGTTTGGTGCAGAACTTCCCAAGTGGCCGCCCAAGGGCGGACAGAAACCGTGAAGCGAGGTGGATGGCCATGCGGACAAACAACACTGCCAAGAGTACAAAAGGTGCCGGAACAAAAAAGGAGCTGTCCCGGGGACAACGCGAAGAACTGATCAAAGTGCTGAAGACCCGTTTTGAGAAGAACATGAACCGGCACAAGGGCCTGGCATGGACTGAAATCCAGGCCAAGCTGGACGGTGATGCCAGCAAACTCTGGTCGCTCCACGAGATGGAAAGAACGGGCGGTGAGCCCGACGTTGTCGGGCATGAGAGAAACACCGGGGAATACATTTTTTGTGATTGTTCCGCGGAAAGCCCCAAACACCGCCGCAGCGCCTGTTACGACCGAGAAGCGTTGGATGCAAGGAAAGAAAACAAGCCAAAACATAACGCAATGGAGATGGCAGCGGGGATGGGCGTTGAGATCTTAACCGAGGAACAGTATCGGGAGTTGCAGAAGCTTGGAGAATTCGATACGAAAACGTCGAGCTGGGTGAAAACGCCGGCTGATATCAGAAAACTCGGCGGCGCTCTCTTCTGTGATCGTCGTTTCGGTACTGTCTTTCTGTATCACAACGGTGCGGAGTCTTACTATGCGGCCAGAGGGTTCCGAGGCGCGCTGAAGGTTTGAGGCGAGGAAGGGTCCTAAATCGAGGGGAGGTCGCAGATGAGCCCAGGAATCAAGCGTTGGATTCTTCGCACGATTCACATCGTGTTCAGCATTCCGATATTCGGCTATATCTATAGTCCGTTTGAAGATCCCAGGCTATGCGACGCCTACCCGGTTTGTTTTCGTTCCTATCCTTGTCCTTTCGGGGCTCTGGATGTGGAAAGGGCATGTCATTGGACGACTTTTTTCGAAGAAATCAGAGGCAAGAACAGCGCAGGAGAACAATCGTGAAGAAAAGCGTATCGCAGAGCAGCCAGTCCCCTTCCCGGCTGATCGACGCGAGGATCAAAGAGCTTGGCGACTGGCGCGCGAAGACGTTTACGAAGCTCCGCGAAATCATACACGCGGCAGACCCGGAGATCGTTGAAGAGTGGAAGTGGAGGGGCACTCCGGTGTTTTCCCACGGTGGCATCGTTTGCACCGGAGAGACCTACAAGAACGTGGTTAAGATGACCTTCGCCAAGGGAGCCGCGTTGAAGGACCCATCCGGTCTGTTTAACTCCAGCCTCGAAGGAAACATCAGGCGCGCCATCGACATCCACGAGAACGACAAGATCAACGAAGCAGCGTTAAAGGATCTGATCCGCGCGGCCGTGGCGCTCAATCTCCAGAGCAAGAGCAAGCCGAAGCCGGCGCGATCGCGCAGGAAGCGTGCCGACTAGCCGTCACCTCGCAGTTCAGTTCAGGAAGCCCTAGCGAAGAGACACCGGGCCGTCACAGACACGGGGTGTCCGGCGCCATAGAGTGAAAGTGTCCCGCGTGTACGCCGATCAGCATCCATGGAGACTTCCTCGCGGAGAAGAAGGGGCTTTCATGAAACCGAGAAACCATTTCATTCCAAAGTTCGTGTTGATGGCCACCTGCTGCTGTGTGATTTCGGCGGCGCAGTCGCCGAAGGTGATGCAACTTCCGCCTCCACAGACAAACGGAGGCCGTCCTTTGATGCAAGTGCTGAACGAGAGGAAATCGGCGCGCGAGTTCAGTCCGGGCGCGCTTTCGCCGCAGCAATTGTCGAACCTCCTGTGGGCCGCGTTTGGAATCAACCGTCCAGACGGACGGCGCACAGCTCCATCGGCAATGAACTGGCAGGAGGTGGAGATTTACGTGGCGTCGAAGGACGGCGTGTACCTGTATGACGCCAAAGCCAACGCGCTGAAGCCGGTCTTGGCGGGGGACGTTCGAGCGAGCACTGGGACGCAGTCGTTCGTGACAGATGCCGCGGTGAACCTGGTTTATGTTTCCGACTTGTCAAAGACGGGTGACCCGGCGTCAGCGGAAGCGCAGATGTACAGCGCTGCAGATGTGGGATTCATTGCGCAGAATGTGTATCTTTACTGCGCCTCCGAGGGACTAGCGACAGTCGTCCGTGGGAGCATCGACAAGCCTGCGTTGGCAAAAATCCTGAAGCTGCAGCCGAATCAGAAGATCATCCTGGCGCAATCCGTCGGCTTTCCGAAAAAGTAGCGCGCCCGCTGAACGGAGGAAGGTGATGGTTGGGAAACAAAGTAGCCCGAAAGCGATCGGTGTGTCACACCTGCGCGTTCGCTACTCGGAAACCGACAAAATGGGCGTGGTCTACAACTCGAATTACCTGATCTGGTTTGAGATCGGGCGAGTGGAACTGATGCGGGAACTCGGGCACAGCTATCACGAGATGGAACAGGACGGGCTGATGTTACCGATTGCGGAAGTGACATGCCGCTTCAAGGCTTCGGCGACGTACGACGATCAAATCCGGATTCATACCGCGATCCTGAAACTGCGGCGTTCGCTGATCCAGTTCGGATACGAAATCCGCCGGGAAAGCGATGGAAAACTGCTGGCGACCGGCACGTCATCTCATCTGGTGACGGACTTGCATGTGCAGCGCAAACTGCTGCCTGAAAAATATATCGTGGCGTTTTCTCGCGCGATGGGAGCGAGCGCGGCGCTTTTGACTGAACGCACGTTGAAACTAAAAACCAGTAAATGAGAGCTCCGTGCGCGTCAGGAACGTTTGGCCTTCTTGCGGAGCTTCGCCCAGCGGCCTAGACGATAATCGTGCGAGCGCTGGGAAGACTTCTCGCGGATGCTGACCTTCACGTCGCCATTGGCGTCGCACGTATATTCTTCCTCGATCAGCAATTCCTGTACGGGCGCGACACGGCGAACAGGTTGCCCGGCCAGATCGGCAGACGCGGCCAGGCGGGGGTCGAACGCGACACGAATTTCATCCCAATTGCTGATCTCACCTTCCGGCTGGCGATCGGCGCCGAGCTGGGCGCACTCCAGGTAACGAAAATGGCCGATGTTATGCGCGGGATGATACACGCGGACGATGCGCAGCGGGCCCTCGCCGCGGGAAGGCAGCTTGACGCCACGAGGAAAGATTACATCAAAGACGACATTCTGGCCCTCATCCGCTTCCCGCCACACACCGAAGTACTTGGTGAACTGATCGCGCAGGGGGCGGTCTTCGTGGCCATCGGCACGGATGGCAAGCCCAATCGCCGTAGCCGAACGCATATAGGCCGATCGCTTCACTCTGCGCCCGAACGTCTCGCGAAGAATCCTGGCGACGGGAGGCAGTTCCGAGCCACCTCCGGTGAGGTATAAGGTTTCGATCAGCTGGTCCGGATGGGCCGCCAACAGGTTTTCCGTGACGGTTCGGGAGGATTCAACGAGTGGACGACAGCGTTCGTAAAACGAATCTACCGGGATGGATACTTCCGTCCAGTTCTTGCGGACGCGTTCAAGATCGACACTGATCTTGCGGCTGTTGGGGCTGAGGGCCTCTTTTTTCTCGCGGCACTCGTCGAAGAGCAGATACCATTCCGCGGCGGTCAACGATGGCTCGTCCGCTTCGGGTTTGCCAGCCTCGGCAAGGACCAGCAGCGCCAAAATCTCGTCGAAATTATCGCCGCCGAGATCGGGAATGCCATCGGAGGCGATGACGCAGTGCTCGTTTTCTCCCAGATCGACCAGTGAAGCATCGAAAGTTCCGCCGCCCAGGTCATAGACAAGCAAACCACCCTTGGAGCGGGTCTTGCGGTGACCGCTGTTCCGGTAGGCGTACTCGACTGCGGCGGCCGACGGCTCATTCAACAAGCCAAGGACGTCGAAGCCAGCAGCGCGAGCGGCTTCCTCAGTCAAGAATCGCTGATTGCTATTGGCGTTTGCGGGCACGCCAAGCATGACCTGGAGCTGATCATACTTGCTTGCGCCCAAGGTCGATCGCTCGAGAAGATCGCGCCGCAGAGTGGTCATCATCTCCACCATGATCTGGCTGAGATTCAGGCGCTGTCCGAGGAGCTCGAAGGCGCTATAGGGGCCAGCAGCTTTGAGGCGGCTCTTGAGGGAGCGAACAATGGTCCAGTCGGGTTTGCCCTGCTGGGCAAACGCCTCCCAGCCGTAGAGACGTTTGTCGCCGGAAACGGCCATCAAGGAGGGAAACCAGTCGCGCGACTGTCCGTCCGGCGATTCGAAGTTCACCAGGGGGTAGTTTCCCCGATCCGCGGCAGCGACCACGACACGTGTAGTTCCAAAATCGATTCCGATTCTCACAATGCTTTTATTTTAGAAGCATGCGGCGGTTCGGCCAAGTGGGCAGAAACTTCCGGGCAACCTGTGGTGAAACCGACTGCCTCTGAGAAAAAATCGAAAATTAACTGGGAGGCGGTGATCCATTCATATCGGGCGTACAACCTCTATTTATTGGGAGCTTTTGCAAAAAGGAGGACAGTCATGGATGCCTTGGAACAGATTTTGGAGACCAACCCGATCTACGAACCGGTCTCCCGGCGGATACCGGAGGAGGCGATTCGCGAGCGCGCGTACGCGATTTATGTACTGCGCGGGATGGAAGATGGCCGGGCAGAGGAAGATTGGCTCGAAGCGGAAATCGAGTTGCGGAACGAACGTCAGGCACACGAGTAGAGTTCGATTTCAATCCGTGAGTTGGGAACGAATGCTCAGCCAGTCCGCGATACAGACGTTCCATTAAGACAAGCAGCGCGCAGCCGTCACTCCTGGCCAACCAATTGAAACATCTCAACGCGCTCGTTGCGCATGTCGGTCACATAGATGGCGTCGCGCGAATCGATCCAGATGCCGCAAGGACGGTCAAACTGCCCCGGATCCTTGCCCAGTGATCCAAACCGGTAGAGGAATTTCCCGTCGTAGGTGAAAACATCGATCGAATCGAGCGTGAGATTGCCGACGTAAATTTTCTTTTGCGCATCGATGGCCAGGCCCGTCTCCACGCTGAGTTCTGGAATTCGAATCTCCCGCAGGTAGTGGCCGTCGAGGTCGAGGACCTGCAAGCGGGAGTTTCCTGAATCAAGTACAAAGACATCGTTGCCGGAGATGGCCAGGCGAGTGGGATTGTGAAATTCGCCCGGGCCCTTGCCTCCCCGTGGTTTGCCGAAGTGGCCAAGGATGTGGCCGTCTTTGTCGAGTGAGATGACCATCTGGCGGGGTGGATCACAGACGAAAATGCGATGCGTCTCTTTGTCGATGACAATTCCGGAAGGTGACGCAAAGTAAGGCTCGCCGCCGGCGACTCGGCCCAGGTACTTCTGAAATTTGCCATTTGGTTCAAAGACCAGGATCAAGCCGAGAACGGAATCGGTGACGTAGATGTTGTCGTCTTCGTCGACGGCGACGCCGACGGGAGTCCGCAACTGACTCCCGGGACCTCCCAGGGAGGAATGCCGGTTCTTTTCGAAGTCGAAAATGTGGACCAACCCTTCGGAAGGGTCGGTAACGATGATGCGGTGAGCGGAATCGGTGGTGACGGAGTACGGGCGACTCATTTTTTGGCCCGGAGGCGTCGCGTCCTTGTGTCCGAAAAGGATGTCGAGCGAGCGATCCAAAGCCGTCGGTGGCGCGTTGGCCACATCGTCCGGGCCGGAGAATTCCCGCACAAAGGCCGCGTGTTGGGAGGCGGAGACGGTGGTTTGCGCCGACGCTTCGCAGGCAAAGGTGCGCTTCTGCTCGCCAGAATTGCCAAACAGAATGGTGGCAAGGGCCGCCAAGCAGACTACGGCAAGGCCACCTCGGAGTTCGAGGGGACCGTTTCGCTGCAGGCTGGCCCTGTTCGCCATGAGAAAGGTAGATTACGAGACTTCGGGAGAGCAGCCAGTGAACCACGTCACAGGCACGGGGCTCTGTGGAATCGCGTGCCCCAGGCGTATACTCGCGGGGAGAGACGGAGGCCGAGATGGTTCGAGTGACTGGAATTGTTCTGTTGCTATTGTTCTTCGCGGTGATTGCATTAGGGCAGGCGAATGCGCCGATTGCCACAGTGGATAAAGGAACTGCCGGCCAGGCTGCGACGGGGCCAGCGTTTGATGTGAAAGGGGCGGTTGACGCGTATCTGGCAAAGATGCCGCCGGCGCAGCGAGCGCGTTCGGACGCTTATTTCGAAGGGGGCTACTGGCTGCAATTGTGGGGCTTTCTGTCGACCATCGTTGTGATGTGGTTGCTGTTGCGGTTCCGAATGTCGGCGGGAATGAGGAATCTCGCCGAACGGATGACGCGATTTCGACCGGTGCAGACGTTGCTGTATTGGCTGCAGTTTGTCGTGCTGGTTTCCGTGGTCACATTTCCACTGAGCCTGTATGAAGGGTATTTCCGCGAGCACCAATACGGGCTGCTGAATCAGACGTTCGGACCATGGTTCCGCGAACAGGTGGTGGGGCTGATCGTCAGTATCGTGCTGGGAGCGATCCTGATAGTGCCGTTGTTCGGGCTGGTGAGACGTCTCGGGAAGAGCTGGTGGGTGTGGGGAGCGGCCTTCATGATCGTGTTCGCCGCGTTTGTGGGGCTGATCGCGCCGGTGTACATCGCGCCACTATTCAACACGTACACGCCGCTGCAAGACGCGAGCATTCGCGAGCCGATTCTGAGCATGGCGAGGGCCAACGGCATCCCCGCGCAAAACGTGTACGAGTTCGACGCGTCGCGGCAATCGAATCGCGTGAGCGCGAATGTCAGCGGGTTTGCGGGATCGTTGCGGATTTCGCTGAACGACAACTTGCTGAAGCGGTGCACACTGCCGGAGATCGAAACCACCATGGGGCATGAGATGGGGCATTACGTACTCAATCATGCTTATAAGGGACTGGTGATGATCGGCGTGGTCATCGTGATCGGGTTTGCGTTCGTGAATTGGGGTATCACGGCGAGCCTGGTGCGGTGGGGAGAAGCGTGGGGCGTCCGGGGGATTGGCGACGTCGCGGTACTGCCGCTGGCTGTGATCATGTTCTCGCTGTACTTTTTTGTGACGACGCCGGTGAACAATACGATCTCGCGCACCATGGAATATGAGGCGGATCTGTACGGGCTCAATGCGGCGCGGCAGCCCGACGCGGAAGCGAACGTCGACATGCTGTTGGGAGAATACCGGAAGCTCGATCCGGGGCCGGTGGAGGAGTTCATTTTCTACGATCACCCGAGTGGCCGGGTTCGAATCACCGCCGCGATGCGCTGGAAGGCGGAGCACCCGGAAACGGCGAGCGCGGAAGAGATGAGCAGGGCGCTCTTCAAGGCGCAGTGAACGAGTGTTGAAAAAGGTTGAGCGAGTCAGCGGGCGCGGCGCTGCGCGTCGATCCAGTTGGCCAGGATGGTGTTATTCGGGGCCTCAAGGTCGAAGAACTCAATGCCGAGACCGACCTTGGGCTTGACGATCCGGACAGTGACGAGGCACTCGAGTTCCTGGCCTTTGCGGCTCAGGCGAAGGCGCGCGCGGGTATTTGCGGGGAATTGCTTGCTGGTGCAGATGAAGCAACCGCCAAGAGAGATGTCCGAAGTGACACCGGAGATCTGCTGGCCGGTGACGAGATGGATGAGGATGGCATCCGCGGCGAAGGGATAGCGGATCGTGTAGCGGCGGTCGCGAAGGCCCTCGGCACGGGAATTTGCCGCCGGGGCCCGTTTCGCCATCGAGATGACTTTATTCACGCAAAATTCTCAATGGAAAGAAGTTAACTACTAAGCCTCAGGGCGCATGAGGCCAAA
>Ga0335071_10005938_pt1 | contig 12657 bp, 8 predicted proteins | sample Lox_Sample_15_FD_206724 | JGI IMG/M metagenome (GOLD analysis project Ga0335071, IMG submission 206724) | Soil microbial communities from Loxahatchee National Wildlife Refuge, Florida, United States - Lox_Sample_1.5 | ecosystem: Environmental > Terrestrial > Soil > Wetlands | place: USA: Florida...
AGCCCGGTCATACGCTATCTTCCACCGCCCTGGTGCACGAAGCATATCTTAAACTGGTGACACAGAAGGACATGACCTGGCAAAATCGCGCGCACTTCTTCGGCGTGGCTGCCCAGATGATGCGGCGTATCCTGGTGGACCACGCACGCAGCCAGGCTTCTGCCAAGCGGGGTGGAGGAACTGTGACGCTGGCCATCGAGGAAGGCGGAGAACTCGCCGCGCCCCGCCAGCATGAGGTGAATCTCATCGATCTCGACGACGCCTTGAAGAGTCTCGCCAAGCTGGACGAACGTCAAAGCCGGATGGTGGAACTGCGCTTCTTCGGCGGCCTCTCCATTGAGGAAACCTCGGAAGTGCTGGGCGTCTCCACCCCCACCGTCAAGCGCGAGTGGGCCTCGGCGCGGGCCTGGCTTTTCCGGGAGATGACGAGAGGTCCCCTTGACGCCTGAGGAGTGGCGCAATGTCCGCGGCATTTTCGAGCGAGCGCTGGAACTGGAGACCGGCCCCACGCGCCAAGCCTTCCTGAACGACGCCTGCGCAGGTGAGTCCGGCCTGCGGAACGAAGTGGAATCCCTGCTGGCCGCGCATCACGAGGCCTCCGGCGAGTTTCTCACCGGCCAGGCCATCGACGCCGTCAGCGGACTGGCGGAACCCGAGCCGCCCGAAGCGCTCACCGGCCATCGCGTCGGCCCCTTCCGCATTCTCGAGCAGATCGGCCGCGGCGGCATGGGCGCCGTCTATCGGGGCGAGCGCGCCGACGATCATTTCCGCCAGCAGGTGGCCATCAAGGTTGTGCGTGGAGGCCTGGCGGACGACTTCAGCATCCAGCGCTTCAAAGCCGAGCGCCAGATCCTGGCCAATCTCGATCATCCCAACATCGCCCGTCTGCTGGATGGCGGCGCCACCGGCGACGGCCAGCCCTACGTGGTGATGGAGTACGTGCAAGGCCGGCCGATCGACGCCTATGCCGACGCGCATCGCCTGCCCTTGCGCGAACGCCTGGGCCTGTTTCGCACGGTCTGCTCCGCAGTAGCCTATGCGCACCAGAGGCTGGTGGTTCACCGCGATATCAAGCCGGCCAACATCCTGGTCACCGAGCAGGGCGACGTGAAACTCCTGGATTTCGGGATCGCCAAGATTCTGGACGGCGCCGAGTCCGGCCAGACGGGCGACGCCACTGTCACCATGGTGCGGCTCATGACGCCCGAATACGCCAGCCCCGAGCAGATCCGCGGCGAACCGGTCACCACCGCTACGGACGTTTATTCGCTCGGCGTCGTTCTCTATGGCCTGCTTACCGGCCGGCGGCCCTACCCGGCGAGCAGCCGCACGCCGCACGAGATCGCGCAGGCGGTGCTCGAAACCGAACCGGCCAAGCCCAGCGCGGCCGCCGACCCCAAAACGCGGCGGCGCCTGGAAGGCGATCTGGACAACATCGTCCTGAAGGCGTTGCGCAAGGAGCCCGAGCGGCGCTACGCCTCCGTCGAACAATTCTCCGAAGACATCCGGCGGCATCTGGAAGGCCTGCCCGTCGCCGCGCGTCCCGACACGGTGCGCTATCGCAGCAGCAAGTTCGTACGGCGCCACAAAATTCAAGTCATCGCGGCGGCCGTCGCCGTGCTGGCTTTACTCGGCGGCATGGCCGCGACCCTCCGCGAGGCTTATATCGCAAGCCAGGAGCGGAGGCGCGCCGAGCAGCGCTTCAACGACGTACGCCGCCTCGCCAATTCCCTGCTCTTTGAAGTACACGACGCGATTCAGAACCTGCCCGGCGCCACACCCGCGCGAAAGATCCTGGTGGACCGGGCGCTGGAATATCTCGACAAGCTCGCCCAGGAAGCCAAAGGCGACCTGTCGCTGCAGCGCGAACTGGCTGCCGCCTACGAACGAGTCGGCGGGGTGCAGGGCGGTTTCCGTGCGGCAAACCTGGGGGACACCGCCGGAGCCATGGCCAGCTTCCGCAAAGCGCTCGCGATCCGGGAATCCATTGTCGCCGCGGACCCCGCTAACCTGGCAGCCCAGCGCGAACTCTTCCGGACGCACATGCAATTGAGCGACGCTCTGGTCAACGCGGGAGACCGCGCCGGGTCCGTCCAGCAATTGAAACAGTCGTTGGCCATCGCGGAGCGTCTCGCCGCCGCCGACCCGGCCAGTCTCCCCGACCGGACCAACCTCGGCATCGCTTATTTGGATTACGGCTGGAAGCGGTCAGGCCAAGACAACTGGCGCGATAGCTTCGAGGATTGCAGGAAAGGTGTCACAATGCTGGAAAGCCTCGCAGCTTCGCAACCCAACGACCGGCGCCTCCATCGCGTCCTCGCGCTCGGATACGGCCGCCTGGGAGATTTGCTGGCCAACTATGCCCAACAGCCCGCCGAATCGCTGGCCATGCACCAAAAAGCATTGCAGGTGGAAAGTGCGCTATTGGCAACCGATGCCAAGAACACCGATGTGCGCAGGCTCCAGGGTTGGGACACGCTGCGTGTCGGCGAAGAGAAGCTGCAGATTGATGATCGGGCCGGCGCATTGGAAGCCTACCAAGACGCGCTCCACGAGTTTCAAGCCTTGTCGGCGGAGGATCCCGCCAGCGTTCAATATCACGTGGACGTAGCCGCTGGATGGGCGCGTCTGGGCGCGCTGCACCTCGACGCCGGCGATGCGCGCACGGCCTCGGCGGAATTACGGAACGTAGTGGCCGAAATCGACGGATCCACCAAAGGCGCAGCGCCCGACATCGACGCGCTCTCGGTGAAGGCTATGAGCCAATACCGTTTGGGCCGCGCCTATGCGGCTCTGGGCGAGCGCTCCGCGCGACCCGGCGATTGGCAGGAGGCAATCCGTTGGTACGAGAGCAGCATTCCGACGCTCGCCGAGGCCCGCCGCCGGGGCGGATTGCAGGCCACCGTCACCATCCACAAAGCCCAGGCGGAAATCGTTCGCTGCCGGCAGGAAATCGGTAAGCTCGCCGAAGCTAATCGCCGCTGACCGGCTCGGCGGCCAGTTGCGGGCGTCCCATCTCCTGATCCTTGTATTGCAGTTGATACAGCTTCCAGTAGATGCCGCGCAGCGCCAGCAGTTCCTGATGCGTGCCCAGTTCCCGCAGCCGGGCCTTGTGCATGACCAGAATGCGATCGGCGCGCTGAATCGTCGAAAGCCGGTGCGCGATGACGATCGACGTTCGGCCCTCCACCAGCCGGCTCAGTGCCTCGCGAATGCGCAGCTCGGTCTCGGTATCCACGCTCGACGTCGCTTCGTCCAGAATCAAAAACCGGGGATTGTGCGCCAGCGCGCGGGCGAAATTGATCAGTTGCTTTTGGCCCGTGGAATAGCCGCTGCCCCGCTCCCGCACGGGCTGGTCGAACCGTTCCGGCAGCGTGTGGATGAAGTCCAGGAGATTGACTCGTTCGGCAGCATCGGCGATCAGTTCGTCGGTTATCCCATCGGTGCCCAGGCGGATGTTCTCGGCGATGGTTCCCGTGAACAGGTGCGGATCCTGCAGCACCACCCCGAAATTGCGCCGCAGATCTTCCAGATCGAATTCGCGAATGTCGATGCCGCCGATACGAATCGCCCCGCGCTGGATTTCGTAGAAACGCAGCAGCAGGTTGGTGAGAGTGGTCTTGCCCGCGCCGGTGTGGCCCACCACGGCGATGGTTTCCCCGGCCTGGATGCGGAAGCTGATATCCTGCAACACCCAATCCTCATCCTTGTAGGCGAACCAGACGTGGTCGAATTCAATGGCCGCGGGTGCGGCGGGAAAGGGCGTCGGTCGCGCGGGCGGCTGGATTTCCACCGGCGTGTCCAGCAATTTGAAAACGCGCTCGGAGGCCGCCATGGCCGACTGCATCGTGTTGTATTTCTCGCTCAAGTCCTGAATCGGCCGGAAGAATCGCATCCCATACTGGAAGAACGCCACCAGCACGCCGATGGTCAGCGCGCCGCCCCGGATGCGGAATCCGCCGTAAGCCAACAGCAGCGCGAGCGCCAGCATGCCCAGAAACTCCACCACAGGATAGAACCAGCCATAGGCGGTGATCGCGTCCTTGAAGGCTTCCATGTGGTCGCGGTTGATCTGTTCGAACTCAGCGCGGCTGCGCGCCTCACGATTGAACAGTTGCAGGACCGCGATGCCGTTGACGTGCTCCTGCAGGTAGGAATTGATCCGGGCGATAGCCACGCGAATGCGCCGGTAGCTTTGCTGCACCGAACGCCGGAAACGCACGGTGACCAGAATCACCAGCGGCATCACGGCCAGCAGAAAACCCGTCATGCCGGGGCTCAGCCGCAGCATCGCGATGGCGATGAAACTGAGCATCAAAAGATCGCCCAGGATCATGAGCAGGCCGGTGGAAAACATCTCGTTCAACGCGTCCACGTCGGTGGTAAGTCGCGTCACCAGCCGGCCCACCGGGTTGTGGTCGAAGAAGGCCAGGTCCAGGCGCTGCAGATGCGCCATCAACTGGCGCCGCAGGTCGAACATGGCTTTTTGTCCTACCCACTGCATCAGGTACTGCTCGCCGAACTCGAACGTGGCGCCCAGCACCACAACCAGCAGGTACACCAGCGAGATCTGGGCCACGCCGATGATCGGAGCCTTGGAAAGATAGGGGTCAAGCAAGGAGTGCGTAGGCTTGCCGGTGGGCGCCAGGTACCGGTCCACTGCCTGTTGAGTGAGCAGCGGCCCAGCCACTTGGATGGCGGCGCTGAACAACAAAAACACCAGTGCAGCCGAAACTTCCAGCCGGTACGGCCGTACGTAAGCGAGCAGGCGGCGCATGAGCCGCCCATCGTAGGCTTTTCCTAAGACCTCTTCTTCCACGTCTCTTCAGTGTAGCTGGTCGGCTTAGCCTCTTCGGAACGCCAGAACGGCGTTCAACCCGCCGAATGCGAACGAATTAGACATCGCGCATTCCACTGCGCATTCGCGCGCCGTGTTGGGAACCACGTCCAGATCGCAGGCCGGATCCGGTTCGGTATAGTTGGCCGTCGGCGGAAGCACGCCGTGACGCAGGGCGAGCAACGTAGCCACCGCCTCCACCGCGCCGGCCGCCCCCAACGTGTGGCCGTGCATCGATTTCGTCGAACTCACCGCCAACCGATCGGCGTGCGCGTTGAAAACCTTCCGGATCGCCGCAGTCTCAGTCGCATCATTGACCAGCGTCCCCGTACCATGCGCGTTGATGTAGCCGATGACCTGCGGCGGCAAGGCGGCATCCGCCAGAGCGGACCGCATCGCCCGGGCGGCTCCCTCCGCGGAAGGCTGCGTGACATGATACGCGTCCGACGACATGCCAAAGCCCACGATCTCGCCCAGAATCGCCGCACCCCTCGCGCGCGCTGCTTCCAACGGCTCCAGGACGAGCATCGCGCCCGCCTCGCCCAAGATCAGCCCGCGGCGGTCTTTCGAAAACGGCCGGCAGGTATCGGGCGAGACGACGCGCATCGCTTCCCAGGCTTTCAGGAATCCCAAGCTGAACACAGCTTCGCTGCCGCCGGTGATCGCTAGCTCGGCGGCTCCGCTGCGCACCATCCAGAACGCCTGGCCGATCGCGTGGTTCGCCGAAGAACAGGCGGTCGACACAGTGTATGTCGGCCCTACGACTCCGGTCTCGAGCGAGATCCGGCTGGCCGCGGCATTTTCCATCGTGCGCGGAATGGTCAGTGGATTCACACGCGGAATGTTGTTGCGGTAAAGATTGACGAAGCCATCGTCCTCGGTGGTCTGGCCGCCGACGCAGGAGCCGGTCACGATGGCCGTTGCTTCGCGCAACTCCGCGGTCCATTCAATGCCCGCCGAGGCTAACGCCTCGCGCGCCGCCACCACGCCCAACTGCGCGAAGCGGTCCAGCAATCCGATCTCTTTTTCGTCGAAATGGTTCGAGGGATTGAATCCGCGAACTTCCGCGCCGTTGCCGAATCGCAGCAGCCCCGGCTCAACGGCTTCCAGTGGAGCAATCCCGGGCCGGCCCTCGCGAAGAGCGTCCCAGAATTCGCATGCATTTGCCCCCAGCGCCGAAATCACGCCTGCGCCGGTAACGGCTACTCGCCGCATACTCAGACGCCGACGGCCGCCTGGCCTTCCTGGCCGCCGAGCAGTTTCGCGATGCCATCGATCACATCCCGCACGGAGCGAATATTCTGCGCCGCGTCGTCGGGTATGTTCACGTTAAACTCGCTCTCCACTGCGAAAAGAATGTTGATCCCATCCAACGAATCGATACCCAGTTCCTGGAAGGTGCTGTCGGCCGTGATTTTTTCCTTCGCTAGATGCTGTGTGGCGGCGATCACTGCTCGGATTCGCTCGGTCAGTTCTTCGTAGGACATAGGATCTCGGTTACCTTTTCGAAATGAAACCCTCGCTCCATCAATTTTGGCAGAAGTTGGCGTACGGCTTCGAGCGTGGGCCGGAGATCCGGGCGTGACTGGCCGGCGCGCCCGTCATGAAGACAAAGGATGGCTCCGTTGGCGGCGCCTGCCAGCATCCGCGCGACAACGTCCGGCGCGGACAGCTTCCAATCCAGCCCGATGACGGTCCACATGACACCCATCAATCCAAGGCGCCGCTGGGCTTCGCGCAGACCGAACCAGCGAATTCCATACGGGGCGCGGAAGTACCGCGGACGAACGCCCGTGGAGGCTTCGATGCTTTCCTGGGCCGCGGCCAGCTCGCGATAAATGAATTCGCGCGACTTGAATTGAAACATCGGATGTGTGTCCGAATGGTTGCCGATTTCATGACCGGCCGCCGCAACCTGCCGGGCGATGTCGGGCAAACGGCGGACGTGGGCGCCGCACTGAAAGAAGGTGGCGGGAGCACGATAACCCGCCAGGATCTCCATCAATTCGGTGGTGGATTCGCTGGGGCCGTCATCGAAAGTCAGCGCGATGGCGCGCCGTGCGGCGTCACCCCGATGGACCGACGGAGCCAGCAGCGCGCACGAAGGACTGCGCACCGCTCGCGCCAGAACTGCAGCTGACCCCGTGATGGCCGCTCCGGCCGCACCGACAACGAAGGAAGACATCCCGGACATGCGCGCTGATCCAGCGTAGCAGGCGGTGGGCCGTGGGAGGTACGTGAACTACTTTGGCTGTTGGTCCGGAACCGGGATCCCCTTCTCCTTCATGAGGGATTCCAGCAACACCACCGTTTTCGGGAAGGCATCCGCGCCGCCGCGGGCACCGCCTGCGCCGCGGGCGGTATCGAGAGGCGTGCGGCCGTTGGCGTCTTTCGCAGTGAGGTCGGCGCCATGCGCGACCAGGAATTCGATGTATTTATCGAAGCCATGTTCGGCGGCGCCGTGGAGAGCGGTTTGGTGCGGGACCGCGTAAGCACTCGGCATTTGGCTTCGGTGACGCATGCTCTCCGCAATGCGCGCGGCCGTGCTGTCCCCGGCGGCAAATCCGGCCGCGCCGCCGCGGCCACCCGGGCCGGAGCTACGGTCTACCACGGAATGGGCGTTCACATCCGCTCCGGCCTTGACCAGCAAGTCCATCGTCGCGAGCACGCCTTCATCGGTGCGATTACGTCCGCGCGTGACGCGCGAGCCATAGTCGACGCCGGCCGCGGCCATTAACGGCGTGATGCCTTCCTTGCTGGGCAAGTCGACCAGCGCTTTGTACTCCAGGAGCAGCGCGACGAACTGAGCATCGCCGCCGCGGGCAGCGCGCAACAGAGGCGTGGCGCCCTGGGCAAGCATGGTGTCTCCGCCGCGATCCTGCGGGACATCGCGATAGGGCGGACGCCGCTTCAACTGAATATTCGGATTGGCGCCTTTATCCAGCATCATGCGCGCGACATCGACCGCGCTCAGCTTGTCCGGGCTGGGCAGCACGGCCATCGCGCCGTTTCCTTTCGTCGGCAACGAGCTGACGTCGGCCGTCATGTAGACGGGCGAGCGTCCGAAGAGATCCCACTTGTCCAGATCCGCTCCGCCTTGAATCAGCACGGCGGCCGTGTCGAAATGCAGGTTCAACAGCGCCAGCAGCAGCGGTGTCATGCGATCCGGATCTTCGGAATCCGGATCGGCGCCGGCCGCCAGCAAGTCTTGAACGCACGCCAGGCAGCCTTCGCGGGCGGCATAATGCAGGGGCGTAAAGCCGCCCTTATTCATATCCTTGGGCCGGGGTTCCTGGATGATCTTGCGGTCCCATTGATTCACCTTGCCGTGATCGTTGAGGTTGGCTCCGCTGGACGCCAGCAGCTTCACCATTTCGGGCTGGCTTTGTGCCGCCGCCCACATGAGCGCGCTTTGTCCGCCCCAGGTTTCCTTGGCGTTGGTATCGGCGCCGGCATCCAGAAGGATCTTCGCCGCGTCGACGTGGCCGCTGCGCGCGACCGCCATCAGAGGAGTCTCGCCGTTGGGAGTTTTGAAATTCGGATCGGCCCCGGCTTTGAGCAGCGCGTCGAGAATCGGAGCGGAACCGATAATCGCGGCTTCCGTGATGGCCGACGTGCCCAACTGGTTCGCTAGTTTCACGTTCGCGCCGGATTTGATCAGCGCGCGGACGAGTTCCAGATCGTTGTTCGCCGCAGCGTACATGATGGCCGTGCTGCCGTCTGGGCCGGTAGCGTTGATGTCGGTGCCTTTGGTTGCGGCCAGGCGCATGGCTGCGGCATGGTCGCCCGATTCGACGGCTTCAAACAGAGCCGAGCCGGCGGCGAGCGCCATCGAGGAGCAGGCGAGGAGGGCCGCGAAGGCGCGCATCGGTTAGACCTCGGAAAGACCGTCGGCGCTGTCGCCGATGGACTTCACCGGAATCTCGTTGCGCTGCAGCAGTGTGAACAGCAGATCACCGTGGCGCGAATCCTGCGGATACTTCAGATGCTGGCCGCCCTTGATCTTTCCGTTGGCGTGCCCCAGGATCGCCGAAGGCAGCGGATCGTTGTTGTGTTTGTCGCTGTTGCTCATGTCGCTGCCGAAGAGAATCGTGGAATGATCCAGCACCGTGCCGTCGGCCTCTTTCGTGGCGTCCAGCTTCTTGACGAACTGCGCGAATACCTGCGTGTGGTAGGTCTGAATCTTCACCAGCCGGTCCATCTTCTCGGGATTGTTGCCGTGATGCGACAGCGGATGGAAGCCTTCGGAAATTCCCAGGTTCGTGTAGGTGCGCATGCTGGCTTCGTGATCCATGGACATCGTGATCACGCGCGTGACGTCGGCCTGGAAGGCCAGCGCCATCAGGTCGAACATGAGCTTGAAGTACTCGGTGATGTCGTTGGGCGTGCCGATCGGCGCCTCGGGGATGCTGAGGTCGGTGTTGCTCGCCTTCTCGGCCATCTGCACGCGGCGCTCGATTTCGCGAACCGAGTCGAGATAATCGCCGACAACATTGCGATCGCCGGTACCCAAACTGGCCTGCAGGCGATGCGCTTGTCCCTGCACGCGATCCAGGATGCTGCCGGTTTCCGCGAGGATTTGCGCGCGTTCTTCGGCGGTGTCGCCTTGCCCGAAGAGTTTTTGGAACACGGCGCGCGGATTACCTTCCTGCGGCAGCGGCTGCGTGGGAGTGCGCCACGCGATGCGGGCGCTGCCCTGCGCGGTGGTGAGTTCCAGAGACGGCAGGCGCGTGTCTTGCCCTACGTAGCGGACAGCGATTTGGTCGGCGCTCACCCCGTAGTCCGGACCTTGCTTACCGAAGTCCCAGGGCTTCACGCACGTGAGCCAGCCCTGCTCGATGTAGGCGTGAGGCTCCGGAGTTTCCGCGGGTTTGTTGCGTAAGCCGGAGACGATGGTCATGTGCTTGCGGAACGGCTCCAACGGTTGCAGGATCGGAGACATTGAGTAGCCGGTGCCGGTTTCCTTCGGAGACCAGCGATCCATGATCGCGCCATGCGGGAAGCCGACGAAGGCGAAACGCTTGGGAGTCTTGCCGGCCGCAGTGCTCGCCCACGCAGTGTTCGCCGGGATCATGGCTTCGAGCAGCGGCAGGGCGATGGTGGCGCCAGCTCCTTTCAGGACCGCGCGGCGTGGAATGTGCTTCTTAAAATTGAACATTGCGTCTCCAGATTTATCTTCTCGCACTCTGTACCGGCTCGGGCTTGGGCTGCGGCACGCGGTGCATTTTGAACTGGTCGCTTGCGACCACGGCCTCGACGATCGCCGAAAATTTGTAATCCTGGACCGCCGCGTCGCGCACGATTTTGCGGACGGTCGGCATGTCGTAGTAATCGCGTGTGCGGCCCATGGAGTAGGTCAAAAGAGCCTCGGTAAACGTCTGCACGAATTGATCGGGACGGCGCAAAAGCGCCTTGCGCAGGTCGTCGGGGCCATTGATTTTGGTGCCGTCGGGCAATTCGCCCGCTGAATCGATCACGGTTCCGGCAAAGCGGTCTTTGTCGCGCCACATCCCGGTCGCGTCGAAGTTTTCAAGCGCAAAGCCCAGCGGGTCCATCACCGAATGGCAGGACGAACAGGCGGGGCTGGCGCGATGCTTGGCCATCAGCTCGCGAACGGTGAGCGCCTTGGTGGTGCCGATATCTTTATCGTTCAGCGTGGGAACGTTGGGCGGCGGATTGGGCGGCGGCACACCCTCGATGTAAGTCAGAATGAACTTTCCGCGCAGCACCGGCGATGTCCGGTTCGGGTAAGCGGCCGCCATCAGGACCGCACCCTTGCCGAGCAAGCCCCAGCGCGCGGAATCGTTCATTTCGACGCGGCGGAACTCGTCGCCTTTGACACTGGTGAGGCCGTAGTGCAGCGCCAGGCGTTCGTTCACATAGGTGTGACTGGCGCGCAGCAGATCCACGACGCTGCGATCCTCGCGGAAAATGCTGTCGGCGAACAGGGCCAGCTCGGTGCGGAAATCCTGGCGCGGGTCCATGCGGCCGGAGGCGTAGGGGAAGATCTCGGTATCGGGAACCACTTCGTCGAGTTTGCTCATTTCCAGCCACTGGAAGACGAAGTTGCTGGCCAGCGTTTTCGAGCGCGGATCGGCCAGCATGCGGCGGACCTGCGCGGAGAGCGTGGCCGGATCGCTGAGTTTGTTCTTGATGGCCAAGTCGAGAAGCTGATCGTCAGGAATCGAATTCCACAGGAAGAACGACAATTTCGAGGCGAGTTCGAGATCGGTGATCTGATAGGGAGCGCCGGGCTTGAGACCCGCCGGCACACGCTCGCCGCGATACAGGAAGAACGGGCTGGCCAGCATGCCGGTAATTCCTTCGCGGATGCCCACTTCGAAACCACCAAGTTTCGATCCGTCCGAGTAATACTGCATCAGCTCGGCGATGTCATCATCCGTTACGGGCCGTCGATAAGCCCGCTTGGCGAGCGTCGAGAAAATCTGCTTCGCGCACACCTCCGGCGTCTTATCTTTGCCGGGCTGGCAAGTAAAAATGCGATCGCGGCTAGGAGTCGAACTCAGACCGGTGACATCAAAAGGCCCGAGAAGCTGGAACGAACTGACGCGATACGACCGGTCCTGCCCGCCACCGGGAGCAAACATCTGCAACTCGTCGTCGGACTGAGCGAAGCTCTGGCGCCGGAAGGTCACGCCGATTTCGTGCGGGCCGGCTGTAGCCGGGAACTTGATGTTCTTCAGGCGGGCGTTCACGCGATCCATGGCGCCCGACTGCACCTGGTCGTACAGCTTCATGTCTTCTTCGCCGCCGATGACGGTCTGATAAACGATTTTGTTGTCGAGCGTCACCACCAACGGGTTCTCATACTCCATGCCATTGCCCCAGATATGGGTGGCCATGTCGGCGATGTTGATGCGGTATTCCCCGTCGGCGGGGAGTTCCACTTTCGCCAGGATGCCGCCGCGCGTGCCCAAGGGCAGGCCGGGAACGTGCGTGAGCTGATTGCCGGGCGTTGCTTTGAACGACCAACCCTGCGGGCGGGAGTCGCGCTTGCCGAGCGCCGCGAGGGCGACATTGTGCGCGGCCAGAACGTATTGCTCGATGAAGGATGGCGAAACCTGCAGCGCGGAGGCGATGTTGTCGTAACCCTGGGCGGTGTCGTCGGGCGGCAGCAGAGAGGCGGCGTCGACATCAACCAAAAGCAGATCGCGAACCGCATTTTCGTATTCCTTACGGTTCAGCCGGTGCAGCACTACTTGATCGCTGATGTGCGCCGGGCTGGGAAGCTTGTCGAGCGAAGCTTCGAGCCACGAGACGAGCGAATCAACCGCTTTGCCGTCCGGTTGTTTGGCACCCGGCGGCGGCATCACGCGGCCACGCAGCTTGCGCACGGCCTTCTCGAAAAGCTCGGGGTTGGCGGCAACGCTGTCCGCCGTGATTCCCTGGAACGTCGCGCCGCCGACCTTGGCCTTGTCGTTATGGCAGCCCACGCAATATTGCTGGATGGTGGCCAGATTCGCGTCCGCGGGACCCGGCCCCTGTGTCGCGGGGGCGGCGGCAAGGACGCCGGACAGGCAGAGGAGCGGGATCGTGATTCTAAGAGGTGGCATCGTTATGCGTCGGGAGACTGATAGGCCCACAGGCTCTTGAAGGCCTGGCGAATGAATTCGTCCGAGTCGCCCATCTTGGCTTCGAATTCTTTGGCCGGCTTGGCGGCGACGGCCTCCGCGGGGCCGCGCCCTTTGTTTAACATCTGGTTCAGACGGTCGAAGATGGCGCCGTACATGTCTACTTGCGCGGTGATGTCGCTAAAGCCTAACAGCGGGCCTTGCGCCGGAACGATCCTCGTATCTTGG
>Ga0335071_10005939_pt1 | contig 12656 bp, 1 predicted proteins | sample Lox_Sample_15_FD_206724 | JGI IMG/M metagenome (GOLD analysis project Ga0335071, IMG submission 206724) | Soil microbial communities from Loxahatchee National Wildlife Refuge, Florida, United States - Lox_Sample_1.5 | ecosystem: Environmental > Terrestrial > Soil > Wetlands | place: USA: Florida...
CATTATTTCAGCAGGATCATCTTCCTCGCCTCGGAGTAATGCTGAGACGGATCCGCCGTCGAGATCGCGTTGAACCTGCAGATATAGATCCCGGACGTCACAGCTCCCAGCCACTCAGCTTCGTAGTTGCCCGGACTTCTTTCTCCTTCGATCAGCGTGACCACGCGCTGCCCGAGCGAGTTGAAGATCTCGAGCCTCACGCGGCTTTGAACCGGCACACTGTAACGGATCTTTGTCGATGGGTTGAATGGGTTGGGAAAGTTCTGAAAGAGCCTGAACGAGGTCGGGATCTCATCAGCGAATTGATCGACTCCAGTCAGCACCCCCGCGCCGGTGAGGATCAATTTCAGGGACGGAATCGTGGAGTTGTTGATGATCGTGAGCGTATCGACGTAGAGACGTACCGAATCGGGCTGGAATCTGATGCTCACCGACAGCGTGTCCAATTTCCGCAAGAGTTTGCTCGTCAGGACCGTCGTCACTCTGAAGTAGGTCGTATGGGTAAACAGGGAATCCAGCTCCAGCGCACTGATGGAACTGTTCGTGACCTTGAAGCTGATCGATTTTGAGCCGTTCCGCAGCACCGATCCGAACGTCAACGCCGTAAGGGAAACATTAATCGTCGAGTATGGCGAATTTCCGGTCAGTGGCACTTTCACGAGGGACGTGTCGGAATTGTTCCTGAGGAAGAGGGTGTCCGCGAAACCCAGAAATTTCTTCGGGTTAAACCTTACGACGAGCTTCAAGGTGTCGGTCCCCACCGTCGCCTTTGCCACAAGGCTCCTGAATGCCGTCGTGTGGGTATAAATCGAATCGATGATAAGCGGGTTGAGCGATCCGTTCGTGATCTTCAGCGTCACGTCGAGGGAATCGTTGATTCCGACGTCGGCGAACGCAATCACTTTGACCGAGAGGACCAGCTTCGCGCTCGGAGAACTGGCCGTGAAGGTGACCGGAGTAAGGCTTGTCCCGACGGCGGTCGCCGTCACGAGGTACGTACCCGTCTTCGTTCCGAGCCTCAGCCTGTCGGAAGCGGTCCCTGTCGAATCCGTGGTAACGACTGAATCGCTGAGGGCCTGCAGCGTCGCCCCGGTGGGAACAGAGGAGATCACAAACCGGACGCCGATCCCCTCGATAACGTGCGACGCACTGTCTTTCACCACCACGACAAGAGGACCCGGGAGCAGCGAATCGAGCGCCGCCGACTGGCTGTTTCCCGAATACACTGCCAGTGAAGCCGCGACCTGCTTCACGATGGAGAACGCCTGAGTTCCGGACGTCCCCCCTCCGGGTGCGCCGTTCGACACGGAAAAACTCTGCGATCCGAGTGCGGCATTCCCCGCGATGGTGATCCTGGCAACCAGGCTTGTCGCGCTGTTGACGGTTACCGAATTCACCGTGATCCCCGTCCCGACGTTCACATTCGTTTCGCCGGCAATGAAATTCGTTCCCGTGAAAGTGACGTTGAGCGTCTGCCAGCGGTTTCCGGACGATACCGAGAGGCCGGTGAGCGTCGGGGCCGGGTTGTAGACGGCGAATCCGCTCTTGAGCGTGTCGATTTTCGCGATGAAACCGTCGTTCGACACGTAGATTTGGTGAACTCCCGTCGCGACAGCTGCACTAACGGTGATGTTAGCTGTTAGTCTCGTAGGGCTGTTGACTTCCATGTAATTCCAGGTGATGCCGGGGCCGAAATTGATACCCGTGAGCCCAGTGGCGAAGCCTGCGCCGCTCAGCACGACATTCGTCGTCTGGAGCCGATAGACAATCGGCGGCACGGCGCCGGTAAGGCTCGGCGACGACTTGGCCGAGAGGTTCAGTTTGAACACGGCCCCGTTCGCGGTCCAGACTGGCGGTCCCGACCCCCAGACCGTCGCCTTGTATCCGTCGATCGTAAAGAACAACGTATCGCCGGGCTGCGCCCCTTCGTCGACCGTCGACGTGGTGGCATCGTCCCGGTAGACAGGTACAAGCCCGTAGTGGCCTGACGCCGTAACGTTGAAAGTCCCGCAGTGTACTCCCTGAGGGTCATACACATCCACGACATCTCCCGGCTTGAGGGGCTGACCGTCGAAGGAGGAAGAATCGCTCCAGAAACTCACCCATTCGTTCGTCGGAGTCACATCCGTTTGGATCGATCCGCTAAGACTCAGCTGGTAACGGGCGGAGTCGGCGGAGTTTGAATATATTGAGAGGGCCCCGCAGAACGGACCGGACCCCACCGAAGGGTTGAACTGCAGGTCCAGTCGCGAGCTGTCGCCCGGCTGAATCGATGACGATGCCAGCATCGGGACAAAGTCGTGAGGGAACTTGTAGCCCACAACGATCGAGTCGACATTCAGCGGCTTCAGTCCGACGTTCTTCACCCAAAAAACGATGTTGGTGAACTTCCAGAGCTGGACGACGCCCAAGACACCCGTGGAGGGGGTGACCAGCATGGCCGGTTGTTCCACCGCAAGGTTGACCTTTTTGACGTCGCCGTTCGCTGTCCAGATGGCGGCGGGGCCGACAACCACGGCTGGTCTGTTGTTGATGGTGAAATGAATGGTGTCTCCGGGTTGAGCCCCCTCGTCGGCGGCCGTTGACGGATCGTCACGATACACCGACATGAGGCCGTACGAGCCTGTCGCGGTCACGGTGAACTGGCCGCACAGGACACCCTGAGGATCGTAGGCGCGAACGACGGCACCGACGGGAACCTCCGTCCTGTTGATCCAGGTGCTGTCGCTCCAGAAGCTCACCCATTCGTTCGTCGGCACGACCTGGCCTTCGGCCAGTACGGCGAGTGCGATCACCATCGCTGCGACGATGAAGATTCTTCTCATGGGACGTTTCCTTCCGAAATTCTGTGGCGGTTGATCCTATTTCAGCATGAGCATTTTTAGCGTCTTCCTGTAATCGCCGGCGGTGATGGAGCAGAAGTAAATACCCGTCGAAACGCTCGTGCGATGGGCTGATGAGCCATCCCAGACGACGCGGTAATAGCCTGCGTCCTGCTCGGCATCGATCAGTGTCGAGACTTCCTGCCCAAGGACATTGAAGATTTTCAGTGTGACGTGAACGTTCTTCGGCAAATCGTACTGAATCGTCGTGCTTGGATTGAACGGGTTCGGATAGTTCTGGTGCAACGCAAATTCCCTCGGCACGTCCCCGACGTCGATGCCGGCAGAGGTGACGGCGCTCGTGAAGTCGATGACATCTCCAAAGGCATGCCACGTGAACGCGAGCGGAACAACTGCGTCGCCCAGGGCGATGGTAAATGTCTCGCCAGGATTCGGTCCTTCGTCGGCTTCAGTCTGAGGATCATCCCGGTAGACCGCCATCAGCCCAAACTTGCCAGCCTGTTGCACGACGAACTCGCCGCATACCGTGCCGTTCTTGTCGAGCGCATGGACGACTGTGCCGACCGGCAAGAGCTGGTGGTTCACGTAGACATTGTCTCCCCACATACTCACCCATTCACGGGTCGGGACGACTCCGTTCGTCTGATCCGCCTTTCGCGACAGCACCACCACCGGACTCATCGGGGCGGGGGCGAGGAGAGCACCGCTCGGATAGACGAGGGTATCCGCGACCTTCTCCTTCAGCCAGTACCCACGGAGGGGCTGCAGCACCTTCAGGGTATTAAATTCCGGAGGAATCGTCGGGTCGTAGGTCAGACCGCCGCCGTTGAATCCGAGAACCACGGTCGTATTCGTAAGCACCGACTGCAATGCATGGCTTACGGAATCCGCCGCGTTCGGCAGATAGGAGACCAGGTTGTAGCTCTGGGCAAGCGGAATCGGCGTTTGCGGGTTCACGGGCAGACCCATCACGGCAAAGAATGCGGTGTCTTTCATCTTCAGCCAGTAGCCGTGGAACTGGTCCATCATCAGCAGTGTGTTGAACCCCGGCGGCAGCGTTGGATCGTAAGTGAGGCCTCCACCATTGAACCCGAGGGCAACCGTGAGCTTCCCGAGCACCGGGGCGAGGATCGTCGTCGTGGAATCGACGTCAGTGTCGACGTTCCAGCTGATAAGGTTCCAGCCCGCGGAGAGCGTGTTGGCAACCGACTTCTTCTTCGCCAGGATCAGAGAGCCGTAGCTCCGAGGCGCGGCCCAGATCGAGCCGAGCGGCCAGTAGCCCGCGTCCTTGTAGTAATAGCTGCTCGCGGCGCTGTCATTGTACGCAAAGAGCCACACTCCGAGGGTGTCCTTCGTCTTCGAGAAATATGGCGACGTAAGGTCGAAGGCAATTTCATACTGCAAATGGCCGCTCGAGACGCTCGCCTTTGCCTTAACTCCCTGGGGAGAAAGGACGGCGGATTGGAACCCGACGAACGGATAGTTTCCGTACACCCCGCGGAAATAGACCGTCACGGAATCGTTATAGTAATCGATCCAGAAATTGCCCTCTTTCGTCGAGGTGTCAGGGTCCCAGGTCCGGTTGTTGTCGGCGTCGAAATAGAAGCCTATCTCATTGAAGCCGCTGGAAGATGTGCGGTTCATATCGTCCACCGCGAGGTAAAGCGTGGACATCGTGTTTTTCATCCTCATCGTCACCGGTTGTGCAATCCCCGGATTCGTTATCGTCCTGACCAACGCATCGTTCCATTCGCCCGGCGAGATGACGCCGTCGAGTGCCGGCAGGATTGAGGTGAAGGGAGAACTGAGTCGTTGTCCGCCGGTTGCCGGCGTAGCGCTGACCTCCGTCGAATAGATACTCTCACCCTGCGTGTACACTGCCGTGATAACATAATAGTATGTTTGCCCCTCGGCGACGGTCGTATCGATATAATCCGCATCGTTGCCGTACACACGCCCCGTGGTGTTCATGGAAGTGAGGAGCGTGTACGGTCCGCCGGCCGTTGTGCCGCGGTAGAGGTTGTAGTGATCGACCGTAAGCGAGACCGTCGTCGGCCCGTGGATCGTCCCAGTAGACTGGAGATCGCCGATATGCGCTTGCACCCCCGCTTTCGTCTTCAAGAGTGGGAAATCGGCCGAGGAGCCCGGCGATTGTTTCGTCATCCGAGAGATCTTCGTCGACATCGGTCCGGAGAGCGAAGCCGCGCCGTTCCTCCGGAGCGAGGCGTTGGGATCGGCGGCAAGGTCCCATGTCAGAGGGACAAGTCGATCGAATCCGGTTCCCGCCACGACATTATACGGAGGGGGTAACACTACCTGGATCGGCACGAGTTTGATATCCTGCTGGAGGTTTGTCATCGCATCGTAGACGACAACCCGCACGCCGTACGCCCCGACCACGGCATTGGGGTCGAGCGAAAGAGCTTCCGTGAAGGGCTCATCTCCGGGGGTGACAGTGAGCGTCCGGTTCGTCCCCGCGACAATATTGCCTGAAGGATCGAGGAGATCCGTTTCCACGTTGACATTTTGCGAAAGTGAATCTGAATCTATCTCCTCTGTCACGTAGACCGTTGAACCGGGACCGTACTGCGTGGTGTCTGTCTTCACATAGCGAATGTGCGAGGTGCCGGCCGAACCGTTGAGAATCAACTGACCCCAATCGATTGACGTGGCCCAGACCCCTTCCCCCGGATTAAGAACGTCGATGTAGACACGAACCAGATTCTTTCCGAGAGGACCCGGAATCACCCACGACGAGTCGACGTAGAAGAAGGAGGTGCTCCACTCGTTATCGGCCCCCGTCAAGTACCCCAGGAAGTGCCCGTTGAGGACCACCGAATCCCGCTCGCCGCTTGCCCAGTCGATGTCCCAGGCCAAAAGCGCGAGCTGGGCGGCGTGGATCGTCGGCTGGTCGACAAAGATGTTGAATTCGATCGGTGCGAGCGGATCGGTGTTGAAGAGATAGGTATCCATATCGTAGTCGGGGATACCCTGGAGCAGGTTGTTCTCGTTATCTTCGGTCGTGAAATTCGGAAGCGTCTTGTGGAGATAGGTGCGAACCTGCGCTACAGGCTTGTAGGGGTCGTTTGAGGCGACATTCACCATCGCGGTGTAGGTACCGGCAGCCAGACCTGCTGCCACAAACATCACGTCGATCTTGACGCTGTCACCGGGAGCCACGGTGCCGGAAAGGGGAGATGGCGTAAGCCAGCTCACCGCCGAACTCTTGGCGTGAACCGTCGAGCCGTCCATGCTCAGCTTCGGCGCCGCGAGCTTTGCGGCGATTGTGGTCCTCGTTCCCGAAATCGCGACGTCGCTCTCTGCCCCCGAGGAGAGATGGATCTTTTGTATTACCCCTTTCGTCACAGATCGTTGCTGAGCCATACTCCCTGATGCCCCCGGCCCGTCTGCATGCGGGTATTGCTTCGGCGCCAGGACAACCTCGGTATCGGTGATTGAGAAGCTGAGAGGCTGCAGTCCTACGTTCTTCACGTAGAAGCTGAGCGTCTGGCTCCCCTCACCGCTTTGCTGGCAGAAAAGCGAGTCAGGCCGAACAACGATGGCGGGGCGATTTCCCACGGTGACGTTGAGGGAAACCGGCACGGACATCGGATTGTCGTACGGGTCGTTGTTGTTGACGACAAGATTTGCCGTGTAGCTGCCGTAGAGCAAGCTCGCGGCGTTTAACTTCACGTTGACGTTCTGCGTTCCCGAAGGAGTAACTGTTCCGGAGGATGGAGTTGCGGTCAGCCAGGCCCCCCCAGCGAGCCAATTAGCGGTATTCACGAGCAACAACTGGCCATTCGCATCGGCGAACGGCCGGTCTCCTTCGTAGTTTCCGGCCATACTGAACTGGACTACTCTACCTGCACCGACGTTGGTGACAACCACCGCGTCGCCGGACTGCGAGCCCTGGATGAGCACCATCCCGGCCACGGCGGAGCCGATGTTGCTCCCCGAAGTGACTGAAAACGAGGAGGGGAGTCCGGCCGTAATCGGATGGGATTGAATGACTGTATACGTCTCGGTTCCCTCACGCCCACTGCTCCTCCGCACCGAAAGGAGCGGTCCAAAGTGCGCGTATCTGCCGTTGGAGTATTCCCACGCGATCCATTCGGTAAACAAGAGCCCTCCGCCTCCTTGCACGTACGACACGAGAGCGTCCTGTCCGCTGAGCGGCATATCCCCTCCCCAACTGATGCCGTCCAGCAGAATTACTTCGTTGAAACCGTAGGGGCTCGGGTTCGAACCGTTGTAGTACGTATCGTCGGTAACGAGAGTTACGCTGTATCCCTGAGCCTGGAGGATCGGCACCACATCATTCTCGGTCCCACCGTCACCGATGACAAGAATGCCGCCTCCGGAAGCCGAAGTCTTCGGCGATTTCCGAAAGACCGTGACTGGTGTCGGCTTCGTGCTCGAAGGTCTCGCTGTTCCCTGCGGATGTACGTTAGCCGTCGCCGGGAATTTCAATGCCGGGACGGAAGCCGGCTTGTCGTCGATCGCAGCGCCGGTCCGAGTGACCGAGGTGCGGGGCAACGACGTTGGTGCCAAGCCCGCGGGGGCGTTGTTTTTCGCCATCTTGGAGACAAGGGCATAGGCTTCGGTGATGTTGAAGGTCAGCGGCACGGTCCCGGTGTTCCCGATCGTTATCGTTTTCTTTGTGCTGTCCCCTTCCACCAACGATGCCACAATGGAATCCGGGGTCACGGTGATATGCGGCGGGTTGAAGTAGATTTCCGACGGCGTGTAGTAGTTGCCTCCCGCAAGGTTTGTCTGCGTGCTGACAAAGCCGTCGGGCCATCGGATAATGACGCTGTCCACTTTTGTCGCTGCCCCGATACCAAAATTCGCCCAGAGATTGCCGTTCGTCAATCCTCCGGTGCCGCCTGCCTGAATATCGCGCACTTCTTTCAGCGAACCTGCAACCACACGGATCCGCGCACCGATTGCCGAACAGTTGTTCCCCACGCCTACCGGTTTGAAGCCAATCCAATGATTCCCGTTACCGCCGCCGTTGTGGAACAGGAACTTTGAATTGTTCGCGCCGCCCGAGAGGAACATATCGAGGAACCCGTCGTTGTCATAATCGACAAGCGCAACGCTGCGAGTGTCCTTGCCGGAGACGTTTATCCCTGCTGACACTCCGACTTCACTGAACGTCCCGTCGCCATTATTATGGTAGAGAAGCTGCTGGCTGTTTCTGCGGCCGATGAGCAAGTCCAGATGTCCATCGTTGTCGAAATCACCCCAGCAAACACCTCTTGAATCGGTAAAGGCAGAATCCAATCCGGCGGCATGGGCTACATTGGTGAATGTACCGTTGCCGTTGTTATGGTAGAGTTTCGCCACACCAGCGCTGTCACTTACGTATGGGATGATGAACAGATCCATATAGCCGTCATTGTCATAGTCACCCCATGCTGAGGCTATAGCGGATTTCACCCCCAGGCCAGTGATCGTGGAGTCTTTGTAGATCAACTGTCCAGACCCGTTGTTCATGAAGAGCCCACATGGTGTTCCAGGAGTTCGGATCGTCGGCATCCACAAATCCGGATATCCGTCGTTGTTAACGTCCACCCAGGCGGGATTCCACGACTCAAAAGAGGGGTTCGTCGATAGCACGGTGTTAGACACATCGGTAAAAACTCCCGCACCATTATTTTGGAGGAGACGAACCGGCGTGCCAGAGGGAGTTCCCGAACCAGCGAGAACAAGATCCAGATCGCCGTCTCTGTCGTAGTCGGCCGCCGAGACCATCCAGGCGTTCCCTCCTTGATTCACGCTGGTCAGATTTGCCGCAGCGGTAATATCGGTAAATGACCCGCCGCCGTTATTGTGAAATAACTGCAGACCAGGCCCGCTGGTGAAGAGCAAATCAACGCGGCCGTCACCGTCAAAATCGGCCCAGATCACGCCGTTATTCCCGCCGGTGGGTGCCGGAACTTGAGTAAACTGTGTCCCGTCGTTTCGATAAAGGACACTCGGGCTTCCACTTCCGCCGATGAAGAGATCGAGGTCTCCATCACCGTCGTAGTCACCCCATGCAAAGCCGAGCAAACCAACAGTCGTGGAAATGTGCGAGACACTAGTATCGATTTGTGCGAACGCGACGCTCGAAACGATCCCCGGTGCCACGGCGATGCTCACAGGCACAGTGATCATGCTGTGGAGGGGATCACTATTGAAGATGGTGATGTCTCCAGTGTAGGAGCCGGGCGCAAGACCCGTCGAATTCACTATCACCGAAACGTTCATGCTGCCTGCAGGCGCAACCGATCCGCTCGCGGGGTTTTCCGAAAGCCAATTGCCCCCAAGGCCGGTCACGGTCACGTCGTCGAAAAACCAGCCGGGGTAGCTGTTGACATATTGGTCGCCGGTGTCAAAGTGAAACCGCAGCCTGATCGTAGTTCCGACATAGGGAGTAAGGTCGTAGCTGCTGAAGATCCAGCCGCCACTCGATCCGGAAACCGGGGTCCGCACCTGGTTCCACGTCGACCCGTTGTCGGTCGACACCTCCACCATACAGTAGTCGTAACCACTTTCGGTGTTATAGCTTTCATAGAATTGAAGAGTCGCCCCCGTCCGATTCTGGAGGCTGATCGGCGGAGACACGACGGCATCGTTGATTCTCGTGCCGTTATCGTAGTTGCCCTGACCTTCTATCCCGCACCACCAGCTGTGCGACGGCGAGTTATAATTCGTCGTGGTCAGATGCCACAAATCCGAGCCGGAGAGGGCTCCGCTCGTCCAGCCGTTTGTCCCCTTTTCCATATCGTCGTGGAAAATCACCTGCTGGATCGATTGCAGTTTTCTGAGCGACGCCGCCGCTTCGTTGGCAAAGAGACCCGGATGGACTGCTCGTCCAGCAACAGCTGCGTCCGCGCTGAAGTCCTTGTGCGGCCCTTTTCTCTCTACCGTCGAGGCGCCAGGTGAGACGCTGATTCTGATCGCATCGTTGATCGCCACGCTCGAGGGCCGGCCCCCGGTTTTCTTTGGAGCGTACGCGATGGTGGAATAAAAGTTCGAGAGGCTAAAATAGAGAGGCATCGTCCCGACGTTCGAAACGGTCAACGTCCGTGTCGCAAGCTGTCCCTGCGGAAGCGATGCCGAGAGTGAATCGGGAGCGACGACGATCGACGGACGGCCTGAAATGTTGCTGAAGAAGACGACGCCGAGGTCAACGGCCCCCGCAGTGACCGTCACTGTTCGGTTGCCGTATGGACCACCCGTGCCCACAGAATCTTCCCACGTGATGTTTCCATCGCTCCGGTCGACGACGAATTTGTATTCGAGCGTCTGTCCGGCAAAGGAGCCATCGATGGGAACGGTGACGTCGTAGACGCTGTCACCGTTCGCGTCGGTCATTTGAACGCTCTGGTACCAATCGAGCGGAAGGAAGCTCCCCCGCACACCCACTTTGTCGAGGGTGCTCACCGCCGGGTAGACATTTCTCGTATCGACGTGGAATGTCATCTGGCTGTACGGTGTAAACGATGAGAATGGGACGAGGTCGTAGATCACGCCGGACCCCGCATCCGATACCCAGGTGGAATTATTGGCTGCATCGTACGCAATGCCCCTTCCGTTCGACCAAAATTGAGCAGAGCTCGCATCATAATTTCGGTTGAACCCGAACTTTCTTCCGGTGAAGCGCCCCGCGGACGGGTCGAACTCATAGACGTACGTCTGGGGTTCGTTGACGTTGCTGAAGTTCGTGACGACGTGGAGCAGGGTATTCGAGGAGGAGTTGTACGCCAGGCCGCGCGGCCCGAGCGGCATGCCGATGACGACTTCAAACGGCTCGTTGTAGCGGCCGAGCAGGGTCCCTGTGGCGGCGTTGAACTTCAACAGCATGTTGTTGCCGCGGTCGGCGACCCAGATGTGTCCGTTCTCGTACGCGACTCCGGCGACGTACGCGGGAGCGGTATCGGCCGGAACGCTGAACGATTGCAGAATATCACCCAGCGTGTCCACCTTGTAGACCGCGTCTGTCACAAGTCCCCCCACCCAGAGCGACGATCCATCCCACGCAAGGCCCGTCGGCTGAGCATCCGGCGCGGTAAATGAGCTGATGATTGCACCGCTGTTCTTGTTGACGTGATAGATCTTTCCGTCGTAGTATTCGGTAATCCAGAGTGTGTTTCCCACCGCAGCGATTCCGTACGTGAAGGGATTTGCCGAGGGACTCATGATGTGAGATATTCTGGAGCCGGTCCCCGATTCGTTCACCGGGTAACCTGCGTCCTCGTTGGAGTACGGGGACTCTACGCCAGCCGTCACCCCGGTGACGACGTAATAATAGATAGTGCCGTTGGCGACGGTGCTGTCAACGTAGGCCGTTGTTAGGCTCGAATCGCGGAGAGTGTAGGGACCTCCTGATTGCGTTCCCCGGTAAATTCTGTATTTGTCCGGCCCCTGGGTGCTCGCAGTGAGGCCTCCCGTGGCGGCTTGCTTCATCCACTTTAGAAAGTCCTGGTCGTCGAGCTTGCCTGCACGCCGCGGCGCGGCCTCGGGCGGATCCCAGTAGAGAAACACCTTGCTCTTGATGTGATCGAGCGCGGTGAGATTTACCGGTGGAAAAGTCCCCGGAGCAGCAAACTGTTTGATATTTGCCCAGATATCAAAGCCGTGATTGGGAATCCGATTGTCTTCCCAGGTCGTAATGAATTGATTGGCGACAAGTGCAATCGAGGGATATTGTTGAAATGATATGACAGATCCGCTGGCTACTCCAAAGTTTCCGCCCACCGCTGAACCGTTATAAAGATACCGTTGACCAAATATCTGTTCGATCCCGTTTCGATAGTCTCTCCAGGTCATCACTGCGTTGCTGTTTGCATCCATAGCAACACTCGGCTCGTCCTGGTATGAGCTCCCCACATCGTCGTTCACTTTGAAGTTCGAGCCGAGAGTGCTTCCATTCGATGCATACCATTGCGCATAAATATCACCATTTCCATTTCGCTCATCATACCAACTCAGCACAAAATTCCCGCTTCCATCTATGGCAGCCCCGGGCTGGTCCTGGTGCGAGCTTCCCAGATCGTCATTCACGCGGAAATTCGCGCCGACAGCGCTGCCGTTCGAGGAATAACGTTGTGCGTAAACGTCAGAAGTTCCATTCCGGTAATCTTGCCAACCTACTACAAAATCACCAGCTCCATCCATTGCCAGGGTTGGGCTGTAATGCGAATTTCCGAGATCGTCGTTCACTTTGAAGTTCGCACCGACGGTACTCCCATTGGATGCATACCGTTGAGCATAAATATCATAGTTTCCGTCACGGTTATCATACCACGTCAAGGCAAAATTGCCGCTCCCATCCATCGCAATGCTCGGGGAGTAGTGCCAATTGCCCACATCGCTATTCACCTTGAAGTTTGCACCAACGGCGCTGCCGTTCGAAGAGTATCGCTGTGCGTAGATGTCGAAGGAACCATTCCGGACGTCTTCCCATGCTACCACAAAATCGCCGTTTCCATCCATGGCGATACTCGGCTCGTCCTGATATGAGCTTCCCGCATCGTCATTCACTTTGAAGTTTGCACCAACGGCGCTCCCGTTTGACGTATATAACTGTGCATAGATATCATAGTTGCCATTCCGGTCATCGTACCATGTTACGGCAGAAGCTCCCGTTGAGCTGACTGCCACGCGGGACTGGTATTGACTTGCCCCATTTGCCTCATCGTTCTCCTTTGTGTTTGCACCAAGAGCGCTGCCAGCCGAGGTATATCGCTGCGAGTAAATGTCAGCCGTGACATTGCGCTCATCGTACCAAATCATCATGAAATTACCGCTTCCGTCCAT
>Ga0335071_10005940_pt1 | contig 12655 bp, 8 predicted proteins | sample Lox_Sample_15_FD_206724 | JGI IMG/M metagenome (GOLD analysis project Ga0335071, IMG submission 206724) | Soil microbial communities from Loxahatchee National Wildlife Refuge, Florida, United States - Lox_Sample_1.5 | ecosystem: Environmental > Terrestrial > Soil > Wetlands | place: USA: Florida...
TTGTCGCAGACCCAATTGACGACGCGGCGGACGTCGCGCCAAAGGGCGCCCGTGATGGGCTGGGCGTACTTGTTGTAGAGATACACGGCGTCGATCAGGGCGCCGTAGATATCCAGCTGTAGCTGCCTGAAGGCGTCATTGCCCACGCGCACCGGACGCGAGCCGCGGTATCCCTCAAGTTGAGACAACTCTCTTTCGTGGAGATCGCGGCTGCCATCGACAGCATAGACCGTTTGCAGAGAGTCACCATCGGGCAGTTCGGAGTAGCGCTGTTCAATCCACTTCATGAAGTGCCCGGCCTCGTCGAATAAGCCGATTCGCAGTAAGGCGTAGATCGTGTAAGCGGCATCGCGGATCCAGTTATAGCGATAGTCCCAGTTGCGGCCGCCGCCAATGAGTTCCGGAAGGCTGCAAGTAGGAGCCGCTACAATCGCACCGCTGGGTGTGTAGGTGAGCAGCCGCAGCATCAGCGCGGACCGGTGCACCATCTCGCGCCAGCGGCCCTTGTACGACGATTTCTTCAGCCAATTGCGCCAGTAAGTGGCCGTATCCTTCTCGAGTTTGTCCAGGGCTCCTTCCGACATCTGTAGAGGCTGCGAGCGCCGGGCCGGCATTTCTCCCAAGATGAAGCTGACGACCTGAGACTCCTGCAGCTGGAATTCAGCTCTAACGCCCCCATCAACCTCCTTGAGTTCAATGGGCGACCCGAGATGGATGGAAAGGTCCTTGGTGTGGAAAGACGCACCCCCTGGGCCAATATCAATTCTTTCCGCAGGGGCAGCACCATAGTTGAATCCCGGAACGCAGCTGAGCTTAAGCGACGCTGGACCCTTAATCGCTCTCACGCGGCGGACCAGGCGTGAGACTTCCTGGGTCTGGAGCGTGTCAGATTGCAAGGGCATGAAATCCGAAATTTCCACCACTGAGCCGTCTGCGAGAAACCGTGTGATGAGAATGTTTGTGTCCGGCCGATAGAGCTGCTGATAGCGCGCGGAGGAATCGGAATGCGAAATCGCGAATCGACCTCCACGGTGCTGGTCGAGGATGGCAGCAAAGATGCTGGGGGCGTCAAACCGGGGAAGGCATAACCAATCCACCGATCCGTCGTTGCCGATGAGTGCAGCTGTTCGTAGATCTCCGACAATTCCGTAATTGGAAATCGGCTTGTATCCCATGAACTCTCCGAAATCCGGTTCCCAAAAAGCACCGGAGATTTGCGTTGCATGCGAACCGACGCTGAGCACTGACAGCGCTATCCCCTTCAGATGCGACTTAATACCGGAACGCAAGCAGCTACTGTCGCGCGCCGTACATTATTTCTGACGGCGGCTTACGGCCCGCATCGGATGGGGCAATCCCTTAGGGAACGCGATACTTGAACAGGAGGAAAATTTGAAAAGTGTCATCGGAAGAAAGACGTGGGCTATCGCAGAGGGCTATATCCCCGGCGAGAGCCATGGACCTCAACCGCAGATGACGAGCCATGAAACCGCTTGCCTGTTGAATCCTACGGACCGGGATGCGCACGTAGAAATCACGGTATTCTTTTCCGACCGCGAACCGGCAGGGCCGTATCGGACAACGGTGCCGGCGCGCCGAACGCAGCACTTGCGCTTCAACCAGCTGAAGAGCCCGCAGCCCATCCCGCGCGATACGGACTACTCGAGCGTGATCGAGTCCGATGTTCCTATCGTCGTGCAGCATACGCGACTGGATTCGCGCCAGGATGCCAATGCTCTGTTGAGCACCATTGCCTATGCCGGCCCGGAGTAAAGTCGCCCGAATCAACGAACGACAGTTTCGGAACACTTCACAGCCGCCTAGTCCCAACCTGACGGAGGCGGCCATCGAGCAGGTCCAAGTCACGTGCTACACGATACCCACAGATTTTCCCGAGTCCGACGGCACGTATGCCTGGGACAAGACCACGATGGTTCTGGTCGAAGCGACGTCGCAAGGAATGCAGGGGCTTGGGTACACCTACGCCGATCGCAGCGCCGGGCAGTTGGTAGGCGGCCACTTGGGAAAGGTCGTTCGCGGGAGAAGTGCGCTGGACGTGGAAGCCTGCTGGCACGCCATGCGGTCTTCGGTGCGCAACCTGGGCAAGCCGGGAATTGCGGCCATGGCGATTTCGGCGGTCGATATCTGCCTGTGGGATCTCAAAGCGAAGCTGCTGGGCGTCTCATTGTGCAATCTGCTTGGATCGGTAAGGGAGGAGGTGCCGATTTACGGCAGCGGAGGATTTACTTCCTACTCGATCGAGCAACTGCAGTCCCAGCTCGGAAGCTGGGCTGAGTCCGGCATCTCCATGGTCAAGATGAAGATCGGGCGCCACCCAGAGCAGGACACGGAACGAATCCGGGCTGCTCGCGAAGCAATTGGGCCCAATGTTCGACTCTTTGTGGACGCGAACGGGGCTTACGGACGGAAGCAGGCGCTGCTTTTTGCCGAGCAGTCCCGGGAAATGGGAGTGACCTGGTTTGAAGAACCGGTTCCTGCTGACGATCTGGAAGGTTTGCGTCTCCTGCGGAACCGGGCGCCTGCGGAAATGGACATTGCTGCCGGTGAATACAACTACGGCCCGCTGGACTTTCGCCGGATGTTTGAAGCCGAGGCAGTGGATGTGATGCAGGCCGACGCGTCGCGCTGCGGCGGAATCACCGGCTTCCTGCAGGCCGCGACGCTTTGCCTGGCGCGCTCCATGCCGCTCTCGGCGCACACCGCGCCTGCCATTCACGCTCACGTCGGATGCGCGGTGCAACCCCTTCGTCACCTGGAGTACTTCCACGATCATGTGCGAATCGAAGAAATGTTCTTCGAAGGAGTCCTGCAACCGCAAAACGGGAAGCTCCGGCCGGACCGCCAGCGGCCTGGACTCGGGCTAGTTCCGCGGCGGGCGGTGATGGCTAAGTATCAGGTGGATTAGCTTCTCGGCTTCTAGCTGCCAGCTACTAGCTACCTACTACTTGCTTAAGCCCACAGTACTCGTTCTCGTCGCTTCACTTCGAGGGCGGACGAATGCGTCCGCCCCTACATGTAAACAGCTGGTTCATACTGAAAGATCCAAGGTCTTGTAGGGCAATCACTTTATACGTTTTGCGGCAAGCAACATTGTGATACTGCTCCGTCATCTTCTTGCTGAATCGTCTGACAGCGCGGCACCCGAACGAAACCGACCTTGAAATCGTCCTTTGAACTCCGCGTGCTAAACTTTCGATTCCGCGAGCCCGATGGGGCCGGGCGCACTTTCGCCCAACCAAGGAAGACATGGTGATCCAGACCCAGCCGGTGGTATGGCCCGGCAGGCCGTATCCTCTCGGCGCAACCTGGGATGGCGAAGGCGTCAACTTCGCTCTTTTCTCCGAGCACGCACAGAAAGTTGAACTGTGCCTCTTTGATGCTGCCGGGCGCCGCGAACTGCATCGCGTGAATGTCCGGGAACAGACGGACCAGGTCTGGCATTGCTATCTCCCGGAGGGGCGTCCTGGACTGCTCTATGGATACCGCGTGCATGGCCCATTCGATCCGGCGAAGGGTCTCCGCTTCAACCATCACAAGTTACTGCTCGACGCCTACGCGAAAAGGATCGTCGGCGACCTGAAGTGGAGCGATTCGCACTTCGGGTACCGCATCGGACACCGCCAGGAAGATCTCTCCCAAGATCGCCGCGACAGTGCTCCCGGCATGCTGAAGTCGATGGTGATTGATCCCGCATTCACATGGGGCACCGACCAGCCTCCACGCACTCCCTGGCACAAGAGCGTGATCTACGAACTGCATGTCCGGGGATTCACGGTTCAGAATCCTCGCGTTCCCGCGTCGCTGCGCGGAACCTATGCCGGGTTAGCCACCGCCCCGGTAATCGACTATCTGCTGAAGCTCGGCGTGACCGCGGTGGAACTCATGCCGGTTCATTACTTCATCGACGACCGCCAGCTGGTGTCCCGCGGTCTGCGGAATTATTGGGGATACAACACGATCGGGTTCTTCGCGCCGATGTCGCGCTATTCCGCGACGGGGTCCATCAGCGAATTCAAGACGATGGTAAAGACCCTGCACTCGGCAGGCATCGAGGTGATTCTCGATGTCGTTTACAACCACACCGCCGAAGGAAATCAACTCGGCCCTACGCTCTGCTTCCGCGGCATCGACAATACCGTCTACTACCGCACCGTTGGGGATAATCCCCGGTACTACATGGACTATACCGGGACGGGGAACACGCTGAATGTGCGGCATCCGCGAGTGCTGCAGCTGATCATGGACAGCCTGCGTTACTGGGTGCTCGACATGCACGTGGACGGATTCCGTTTCGATCTGGCCGCGACGCTGGCGCGCGAACTGCATGAGGTCGACAAGCTGGGCGCGTTCCTCGACATCATGCACCAGGACCCCGTCCTGTCTCAGGTCAAGCTGATTGCCGAACCCTGGGACCTGGGCGAAGGCGGATACCAGGTCGGGAAATTCCCTGTGGGCTGGGCGGAGTGGAACGACCGCTACCGGGACGTCGTCCGTTCCTATTGGAAGGGCGACGGCGGACAAATCGGCGAGTTGGCCTACCGGATCACCGGCTCGAGCGATCTCTACGCGCGAAGTGGGAGAAAGCCATACGCCAGCATCAATTTCGTCACGGCCCATGACGGCTTCACACTGCATGACCTGGTCAGTTACAACCAGAAGCACAACGAGGCCAACGGCGAAGAAAATCGCGACGGCACGGACAACAACCGCAGCTGGAATTGCGGAGCCGAGGGCGAAACTGACGATCCGGCAATCAACGATCTGCGGCAACGGCAGAAGCGAAATTTCGTCGCGACGCTTCTGCTGTCACAGGGCGTCCCCATGCTTCTGGCGGGAGATGCGATCGGTCACACGCAGCGCGGAAATAACAACGCGTACTGCCAGGACAACGAAATCAGCTGGCTCAACTGGGACGATAGCCAGATCAACAAGGAGTTCACGGCATTCGTCCGGAAGGTGATCGCGCTGCGGAAGAACCATCCTGTCTTCCGGCGTCGCAACTTCTTCCTGGGCCGCGCGATCAAAGGCGTGGGCATCAAGGACATTCTCTGGTTGAAACCCGACGGCCGCGAGATGAGCGATGAAGAGTGGAACCAGGAACATGCGCGCACATTGGGCGTGTTCCTGTCGGGCTCCGCGGTGGACGAAGTGGACGAACGCGGGGTTGCGCTGACCGATGACAACTTCGTTCTGCTGATGAATGCCCACCACGAGGAAGTTCCCTTCTGCCTCCCGACGGTTGCTTCGGGAATGCGGTGGGTCGCGATCCTGGACACCTCTTATCCAACGAAACAAGACACGAGCCTTTCCTTCGAAGGAAGCACCTCTTATCCTCTGCAAGCCCGATCGCTGGCACTCCTGGTGGAGCGCGAGCATGACCGGGTCCGCCGAAATCGTCGCGATGAAACGTAGCTGGTCGATGCCCTACGGGGCTGAAATTTGTGCCGATGGACGGGTGCGCTTCCGCTTGTGGGCGCCGAAGGCCCGGAGTGTGGAACTGTGCGTGGAAGGTCCGGGCGCGCACTCGATTCCGCTCACCCGCACCTCCGACGGGTGGTGCGAACTTGTCACCGAAAAAGCGGGGGCGGGTACCTTGTACCAATTTCAGATCAATGGCGGGCTCAAGGTTCCCGATCCTGCCTCACGTTTTCAACCGAACGATGTGCACGGACCGAGCGAGATCATCGATCCCCGGGCGTTCCCATGGTCCGATGATGAATGGCGTGGCCGACCGTGGGAAGAAGCGGTTGTCTACGAGTTGCACGTCGGTACATTCTCTCCCGAAGGCACGTTCCGAGGAGTGGAGCAGAAGCTCGACTACTTGCGCGACGTGGGTGTAACGGCCGTGGAACTGATGCCCCTGGCGGACTTCGCCGGAACGCGGGGTTGGGGATACGATGGCGTCCTTCCTTACGCGCCGGACAGTTCTTACGGGCGGCCCGAAGATCTGAAACATCTCATCGACACCGCGCACGCGAAAGGGCTGATGGTCTTCCTGGACGTGGTCTACAACCACTTTGGTCCGGAAGGCAATTATCTTCACGCTTACGCTCCGCAGTTTTTCACGAGCCGGCACCATACTCCATGGGGAGACGCCGTCAACTTCGATGGAGCGGAAAGCCGCCCGGTGCGGGATTTCTTCATCAACAATGCCTTGTACTGGCTTGAGGAGTTTCATTTCGATGGGCTGAGGCTGGATGCAGTGGATTCCATCCTGGATGACTCGACTCCAGACATCCTTACCGAACTGGCGCAAACAGTGCGAAGACGAATGGGCGGCGGGCGCCGGGTGCATCTTGTTCTGGAAAACGGCGACAATGCCGCGCACTACCTGCGGCGTGACGATCAGAACCGCGTGCAGCTTTATACAGCGCAATGGGATGACGACATTCATCATGCCGTGCATGCGCTGATCACAGGCGAATCGGATGGGTATTATTCCGACTACGCCCGCGATCCTGTGCAGAAACTCTGCAGGTGCCTGATGGACGGGTTCGCGTACCAGGGTGACTTTTCCGAATATCACGGTGAACCCCGGGGAGAGCCGAGCGCCGACCTGCCCCCAACGGCATTTATTTCGTTTCTGCAGAACCACGACCAGGTGGGCAACCGTGCTTTTGGGGAGCGAATTACGAAATTGGCTTCTCCGGAACTGCTACGGGCTGCAATGGAAATCCTGCTGCTCGCTCCGGTTCCGCCGATGTTGTTTATGGGCGAGGAATTCGGCGCAGCATCACCGTTCCTCTATTTTTGTGATTTCAAGGGCGACCTGGCTGCGGCGGTTACGAATGGCCGGCGAAGTGAATTCGCGCGCTTCGCCAAATTTAATTCGCCCGAGATGCGCGAGCACATCCCGGACCCGAATGCTCCGCAAACATTTCTGCAATCGAAACTGGATTGGGAAACCGTGACTTGCGGGAGTCACGCCCGCTGGTTGCAGTTCTATCGGAAACTGCTCTTGCTCCGGGCACGTTGGGTAGTCCCACATCTTTCGGGGAAAATGAAACGAAAGAGGTCGGCTTGCGACGAGCGGACCTGGAGTATTTCGGCAGAATGGGAGTTCGCCGACGGCACCGTTCTGGAGCTGAGAGCGAATCTGGGCGAGCAAGCGGTTTCCGGCTTCAAGGCCGTGTCGGGTGAGATATTTCACTCCAGCGCTAAACAGATCAGTCCCTCATCCGGATTAGATCTGCCACCGCATTCTGTCATCTGGACGCTAACGCCGGCGAGATAAAGAAGCTCTCACAATCCAGCTCACATCTTCAGCGCTCTCAGGCATTTCCCTATTCCTACTGCATGAATCACCTTATGTGATCCTCTTGCTCCAAAGCCCTACCCTCAGAAGGGACGATTGCAAGGCTGATACGCCCCTTCCGCAGCCTGGCGGTCAAGATACTATTTATCGTGATCAGGCCAGCCCACCCCCCGACCGCAACCTATCGGTTGCAACTGAACCGGAACTTCACCTTTCGCGATGCAACGCGCATTGTGCCCTATCTCAGTCAACTCGGCATCAGCCACGTATATCTGTCGCCTTATCTGAGGGCCCGTCCAGGCAGCAGCCACGGATACGACGTAACTAACCATAACGAAATCAATCCGGAGATCGGAACCTTCGAGGATTACGACAATCTCGTGGCCGAACTGCATCGGCACGGCATGGGCCAGATCATGGACATCGTTCCCAACCACATGGGGGTCATGGGCAGCGACAACGTGTGGTGGCTGGATGTGCTCGAAAACGGGGAGAGCTCCGAGTACGCGGATTTCTTCGATATCGACTGGGACCCCATCAAAGATGAACTGCAGGGGAAGGTCCTGATTCCGATCCTGGGGGATCAGTACGGCAACGAACTGGAAGCCGGGAAGTTGAAGCTGGTCTTCGACGAAGAGCGCGGAGAATTCAGCATTTTCTACTACCAGCACCGTTTCCCCGTGGCCCCGAGAGAGTATCCACGAATTCTCGGCTATGATCTCGCGCGATTGCAGCAGGTACTGGGGACGGCTCACGAGGACTTGCTGGAATTGCAGAGCATCGCCACTGCGTTCGGACATCTTCCCGGGCAGCGTGAGCTGAAAGCGGAAGACCGCGCCGAGCGTATTCGCGAGAAGGAAGTGCAGAAGCGACGCCTGGCGGCGCTATGCGCACGCTCTTCAGAGGTCTGCCGGTTCCTTGATGAGAATGTGAAAACCTTCAATGGAAACCCGGAAGATCCGCACACGTTCGAGTTGCTGCACGACCTGATCAAGGCGCAGGCCTACCGGCTGGCGCAGTGGAGGGTCGCGGCCGACGATATCAACTACCGGCGATTCTTCGATATCAATGATCTGGCTGCCCTCCGCACTGAGAACGAAACTGTCTTCGAAAATACGCACCGGCTCATTCTGGACCTGGTGGGCAAAGGCAAGGTCGACGGACTGCGCATCGATCACCCTGATGGACTGTACGATCCGGCGCAATACTTTGAACGCTTGCGGGAAAGAACCGCAGCGGAGCTTGAAGGGCAGCAGCGGGAGTGCTACATCGTCGCGGAAAAGATCCTGACCGGCCGGGAGCGGCTTCGGAAGGAATGGCCGGTGGAGGGCACAACCGGATACGAATTCGCCAACCTGGTAAATGGATTGTTCGTCGCCCAGGGCTCAGCGGACCGGATGGAACGCATCTACCGATTCTTCACGGGCAAGCTGGAAGATTTCCCCGACCTGGTTTATTCGTGCAAGAAGCTGATCCTGAAAGTTGCGCTGGCGAGCGAGTTGAACGTGTTGGCCAACATGCTGATGCGCATCGCGCTGGCCAATCGCCATACGTGCGATTTCACCTTGAACAGCATCCGATCGGCGCTGGCGGAAATCATCGCCAGCTTTCCCGTGTATCGAACCTATGTGACCAGCTCCGAGGTCTCGGCGGAGGACCGCCGTTACATCGAGCAGGCGGTTGCGACAGGAAAGAGGCGCAGCAACGCCGCCGACCTGACCATCTTCGACTTCATCCAACGAGTCCTGCTGGTAGAGATCAGCGGATGCGAGCCGGAATATTACAAACGCGCCGTGCTGCGTTTCGCCATGAAATTCCAGCAGGTCACGGCCGCGGTCATGGCGAAAGGAGTCGAGGATACTGCTTTTTACCGCTACAACCGGCTGGTCTCCCTTAACGACGTGGGAGGCAATCCAAACCGGTTCGGGACCGGAGTGGAAGAGTTCCACCGGGCCAACCAGGAGCGCCTGGCGACATGGCCGCATTCCATGCTGTCATCGTCGACCCACGATTCCAAGCGGTCGGAAGACGTGCGGGCGCGCATCAATGTGCTGTCGGAAATGCCCGCGACATGGCGTCTCCGCCTAAGCCGCTGGAGCGATTGGAACCGCGGCAAAAAGACGCGGCTCGAGGGCGGCCGCGCGCCGTCGCGCAACGACGAATACCTCTTCTATCAAACTCTGGTAGGGATTTGGCCGGCAAGGGATTCCGATGATGCGGGATGGAAAGTGTTTGTGGAGCGAGTCGAGCAGTACATGCTCAAGGCGGCCCGGGAATCGAAGGAACATACCAGCTGGGCAAACACCAATACCGCATATGAAGAGGCTTTGTCCGAATTTGTCCGGCAAGTGCTTGATCGGCGGCACAATCGCGCATTCGTTGAAGATTTTTCGGAGTTCCACCGCCCTATCGCGAGGGTTGGTGCTTTCAACAGCTTGTCGCAATCCCTGCTGAAGCTCACTGCCCCAGGTGTTCCTGATGTTTACCAGGGAAGTGAGTTGTACCGGTTCGCACTTGTGGATCCGGACAATCGGCAAACGGTTGACTATGAGATCGGCAGGAGTCTCATAGAGAATAGTGCGTTTGCCGGAGCAGCAACGGCAGGACCTGCCATTGCCGATCTTTCCCGAAATCCACTGGATCCTCAGGTGAAATTACTGCTCACCGCAAGGACACTCTGTTTCCGCAAGTCGCATCCTCTGCTGTTCGAGCGCGGCGAGTACCTGCCATTAGCAGCTACGGGCTCGAAGTCGGCGCATCTAGTAGCCTTCGCGCGCAGACATGAACAAATGACGACAATCGTTGCGGCGCCACGACTTTGCGCTTCCCTTCTGGGAGAAGACCAAGTTTGGGGTGAAGGGGATTTTTGGGGAGACACCAGCCTGGAGATCCCAGGCTCGTCGAACAACTGCTATCACAGCCTGTTTACAGGTGAGTGCTTTACACTTGATAGCCGGCCGAGGAACAAGGGGATCCTGGCGTCCAGCTTATTCCGGACCTTACCTTTCGCCCTTCTGGTGAGTGAGCCAGCAGCGAACGACGGGAGATGCGCAGGAAACTAGTTGTGGCCGCCGGACAGGCGCCGGGCAATCAGCTTTTCTGTTTTCGCGAGCACTTGCTCTAAGCGGCTTCCGCGAAGCGGCCGTGTGTGGCGAGGCACGTTTTGATGGCGTGCAGAGCGTACAGCGCATCATCCAGCCCTTCTTCCTCCTGGATGTGGTCTCCCTTCGCCATATACAGTTCCCGGGCGCGATCGGCAATGGCGCGCTCCGCCCGATCGATGAGTGCGGGGATCTTGTCGCGGTCGCCCTCGAGCAAAGCTTCGACATAAAGATCTTTCCAGCTTTTTTTGTGGGGCATTTGAGTCGTTCTGTTCGCCATATCGTTCTTCCTTAGTCATTCAGGGAACACCCTCGGAGGCTATCTTTGCCGCAGGCGACCGGCAATACAGGCCACGCTGTACGGCATGTGGAAAGTTACTGATAAACGGCGATCACACTCGGTGGCTGGTGTGCCTTTTGCAGAGGTGACCTGGTCCTTGAGCATCGACCAAACTGCACCCGGGAGCGATTCCCAGGCCAGCAACTACGTGTTGCGGGGTATTGTCCGTGCCCACTCAGAATTTAAAACTGGGAAAGATTAATGACGGATGCCGCTGCGACCCTGCGCGGCAAAGCGTCGCAGGAGATGAGAGTGAACGAGAAATTCGCAGTTGTAACCGGAGCTTCGAGTGGAATCGGGCGCGAGCTTGCCCGCGTATTCGCCAGAAACGGCTTTGATCTGCTGATCACCGCAGAGAACCAGGAGATCCACAACACACCGGCCGAGATTGCCCAGGCGGATACGGATATCCAGGCGGTGCAGGCAGACCTCGCCAAGTATGAAGGGGTCGAGAAGCTGTGGCAGGCCGTCCAGACTGTGGGCCGTCCTCTCGATGCCATTGCCATCAATGCCGGGGTCGGAGTCGGCGGAAGATTTGTGGAAACGGACCTGGAAGAGGAACTCAACCTGATCCAGCTCAATGTGACCTCAAGCGTTCACCTGGCGAAGCTGGCGGTTCGCGAGATGGTCTCGCGCGGATCGGGAAAAATCCTGTTTACCTCGTCGATTGCCGGGACGATGCCGGCTCCTCTGGAAGCAGTGTACGGCGCGTCAAAAGCATTCGTCCTTTTTTTTTCGAAATCGCTGGGATATGAACTGAAGGACAACGGGATCACAGTTACAGCCCTGCAACCCGGCCCCACCGACACAGACTTTTTCCGGCGCGCAGGCATGGAAGACACCAAGCTGGGGACCGAGGGCAAGTACACCAACGATCCGGCCGCGGTTGCCCAACAGGGCTTCGACGCCATGATGGAAGGCAAGGACCACATTTACTCATCGTCGATGAAAACCAAAATGCAGGGTGAGTTAGGAAGGTTTATACCGGAAGCGGTGAAAGCCGACATGCACCGCAAGCAAGCCGAGCCCAATGAAGCTGAGCCCAAGACGGGGACGGAAGGCTAGATCACACCCCGAGAAGAGCCGAGGAGAACCGATGGAACCCATTCCCATCCCTAGCTATGAAGTGGTCCCGATGGAAGAGATCGCACCCGGCGTCCGGGGCCTGCGGATCGCGTTTGTGAACGTTTTCGCGGTGACCCATGCCGATAGCTCGTGGACGCTTGTCGATGCCGGGCTACCCATGTCGGCCAACCGTATCCTGCGCTGGGTGCAGACCATTGCTGCCATGCCGCCGAACGCGATTGTTCTCACCCACGGTCACTTCGATCACGTAAGCGCGGCACGGGATCTGGCGGACGAATGGGACGTGCCGATCTTCACGCATCCCTTCGAAGCGCCCTATCTGCGCGGACTTCGGCAATATCCACCGCCTAACGTCAACGCAGGAGGGGGAAGCATGTCCTGGCTCTCTCCGCTGTATCCGCGAGGTCCGATCGATCTGGGAGAACGCCTGCGGATGTTGCCGCTCGCCGATGCGTCTGTGCTGCGGGAGATGCCTGGCTGGCAGGTGCTGCATACGCCCGGGCATACGCCTGGCCACGTTTCGCTATTCCGTCCGGCGGACCGGTGCCTTCTGGTGGGCGATGCATTCTGCACGACTAAGCCGGAGTCATTCTTCGATGCCGCGATCGTGCAGCCAGCAGAGTTGCATGGGCCTCCGGCGTACTTCACCTCTGACTGGCAATCGGCGGGGTATTCCGTCCGCAGGCTTGCGGATCTCAATCCGTTGATTGTAGCTCCCGGGCATGGAAAGCCGCTGCGTGGCGCAACCTTGCCCGAGCAGTTGAACAGGTTAGCGCAACAGTTTGGCGAAATTGTGGTTCCGGAGAATCGTAAATCGGCGGCGTGATCGGAGCGCCAGGACACTGCTCGAAT
>Ga0335071_10005941_pt1 | contig 12655 bp, 6 predicted proteins | sample Lox_Sample_15_FD_206724 | JGI IMG/M metagenome (GOLD analysis project Ga0335071, IMG submission 206724) | Soil microbial communities from Loxahatchee National Wildlife Refuge, Florida, United States - Lox_Sample_1.5 | ecosystem: Environmental > Terrestrial > Soil > Wetlands | place: USA: Florida...
CAGCAACTCGCGTTGATCGCGAAAGACCTCGCTCATCAGGCTGATCCGGTCCGGCAGTTCGTCCGGCGGCTTTTCCATCCCCTGGTCATGGATGCCGCGGATGCCGATGGTCCAGACGGCCTCCTGGGCCCCGCGGGCCTTCACGTTCTCCTCCCAATAGGCATGGATGGCCTCTCGATTCAGACTGTAATTCCAGCGCCCTTTTTCACGCTCGTCCCAATGCACGTTGTTGCAGAGCATCGGCTCGCAGTGGGACGAACCGGCGACGATGGCGAACTTGTCGGCGAGCGCGTAGTTCTCCGGCACGGCGCCGAATTCCGTGCTGCATGCGTGCATCGCCGGCCAAAGATAGTTCAGCCGCAGCCGGAGCATGAGTTCGAAGATCTTCTCGTAAGTCCTCGGGCCGATGTTGCCAGATTCCGGATCGAAGGTTTTCGCCGCCCAGGGGAAGAGCCCCCAGTCCTCGTCGTTGATGAAGATGCCGCGATATTTCACGCCGGGTGCGTCCAGGCGCGGCGCGGCGAGCTTGAGGGCCAGAGCCTCGCGATGCCGGACCGGCACATCGGCCCACCAATACCAGGGCGACACCCCGATCGCCTCCGAGAGCTGCATCAAGCCGTAGGCGGTGCCGCGCCGGTCGCTGCCGACGATGACCAGAGCGCGTTCCACGCCGGGAAATGGCGCCAGGACCACCTGCATGAGCGTGCCTTCCCACCGGCCCTGGATCTGGTCGAGATTCCGCAGTTTCCCGGCGGCGGCCAACTGCTGGATCAACGCGCTCTTTCCCAACGTTCCGACGACAATCAGTTGCGGCGAACCGGCGGGATCATTGGTCACCACGGGGCGCTGCCCCGTCACCCGCTGGACATCATCCGCCAACAGGCCGGCCGCCAATTGGACGACGGGGTAGTCCTGCGCATCAAACGCCACCGCGGCGACTTTCCTGCCGCCGACAATCGTGACGCAGTCCCCACCCGTCGTTGGCCTGGTCAGAATGGAAAGGTCCGAAGCCGCCGCCTCGGCGTGCGCGCTCGTGACGGAGTGCCAGGCGAATGCGGCCAGCAAGGCCCAGGCGGAAAGATGGAACAAGGAGCGTTTCATTCTTTGCCGGCTGGTTTCAGGGTTAATTCCGCCTGTGTCCCCGGCGGCAGACCGCCGGGCCGGAGCAGGCGCACGTCATAGACGCCGCCGGCCAGCGATTTTTTGGCGACAAACTTGACCGTCACGCGGCTGCCGGGCGCGGCAGCGAGGATGGCGGAGGGAATGGCATATGTCTTTTCCACGAATTCCCCGCGCTTCTCCCCCATGAGATTCTGGGTGGCGACCAGGGTATCGTTGGCGAAGATGTCGAAAGTCCGGCCGGAGTCGTCGCCCGAGTAAGTGACGGAGAGGACGGCGGCTTTCTCGCCGCGGGCATCGAGCGTGTATTGGATTTGGCGACCGTGGCGCCAACGCCGGCCGTTGTAGATGCCGGTCTCCGTTTCCTCGCCTTGAAAGGCGTGCTCGACCTCCGGCTGCTGCTCGCCCGGGGCGACCCGGTCGAGCGTGGCCGCTTCGCGGGCGGCCCGGGCGCGCTCGGCCGCGGCCAGCTGTTCTTGGCGAACCGCGAGGCCCTCGCGGGTCGTGATCTCCCAATACATCTGGTAGCGGGTGTCGTGCAGACGGAAGAAGGGGATCAGGGCCAGGCCGTCCGGCGCCGGAGGTTCGACGACGCCCACCAGCCGGAAATGCAGGGGACCGGCCGCCCGATCGGCCACGACCTTGGCGGGGATCGCGCCGGCATCCGCCAGCAGCACGGGTGCCTGGTCGAGCGGCACCACCGGTCCTCCGGCCACGTGCGCCATCCGGGAATCGTCGGCGCGCAGCCCGGTCAACTCCCAGGTACCGGCCGGATGGGCCAGTACGATGGGGCCGTGCAGGATCGCATACCAGGGAGAGCCGTCCGGCAGGTCTTCCACATAGGTGTGCATGGGCATCGCGATCTCAACCTTGTCGCCATTCCGCCACTCGCGGCGCACCGCGACATAGGAGGACGGCGCCGTCGTGACGGGCACCGGACTGCCGTTGACCTTGACCGTGTAGGCGCCGGGCGCAACCCAGCCGGGTTCGCGCAGGTAAAGCGTGAAAGCCTGCGGCCGGGCGAGCTTCAACGTGAGCCGGGAGCTCTCTTCGTCGGGAAAGGCGGTGTCCTGCCGCAACGTGAGACCGAGCGAGGCCTCCTTCAGTTCGGAGGCGATGAAGAGATTGACGTAAATCCCGTCACGGGCCTGCGCGTAAACGAACTCGCCGTACTTGCCGGGATTTTCCATGCCGGTGCCAACGCAGCACCAAAAGCCCTCGCCCGGCACCGAGTAGACCCGGTAATGGTCGGGCCGGATCGGCGTGAAGTACACATAGCCCGGGTGGGTGGGATTGATGGAGGCGAGGATATGGTTGTACAGCGCGCGCTCGTAATAGTCGGCATAGGCGGCGCCCGGCGCGCTGGCGAAGAGCTCCTCCGTGAGGCGGAGCATATTGTAGGTGTTGCAGGTCTCGGGGCCTTCCCGGTGCAATAACATGCCGTGAAAATCGTGCGGATCGTTGAAATGCTCGGACACGCTGTTCCCGCCAAAGACAACGGAGCGATGCTGTGTGACGGTTTCCCAGAAGAAGCGGGCACCCGCGCCGGCCGCCTTGTCGCCGGTCAGCGTCGCGATGCGCTCAAGGCCGACGACTTTGGGGATCTGCGTGTTGGCGTGTTTGCCGGTGAGTTGATCCTGCTGCCGGATGAGCGGGTCGAGGATGGCGCGGTGGTTGAACCGCTCCGCGGTCACGAGGTATTTCCGGTCGCCGGTGATCGCGTAGATATCGGCCAGCACTTCGTTCATGCCGCCATGCTCCTGGTTGAGCATCTGCTGCATCTGCTCGTCGCTCAGATGGGAAGTGAGGGTGACGCACCAATCGCCCAGGCCCACCAGCACGTCGCGCGCCTGGGTGTTGCCCGCTTCGCGATAGGCGTCGCGCAGTCCGGCGAAGGTCTTGTGGAGGTTATACCAGGGCACCCATTTGCGGTTGACCGCCTGGATGTCGCCGCCGGCGACCGCGGTCCAGAGCGCCCGGCCGCCGGGCACACCGCCGACGTAGCCGCCGCCGAAGGCCTTTTGGCAGGCCTGCAACTCGTCCACCATGTAGTCGAGGCGCCGGCGGAGCTGCGCATCCGGAGTGTCTTCGCCGGAGGCAATCATGTTGGCCAGCGCGGAGAGGTAGTGGCCGGCCGTATGCCCGTCCAACCCGCCGCTCTCCCAGTTGCCATAGGACGGCGCCTTGGGCGGCAGACCCGCCTCGCGCCGGAAGGGAGCGAGCAAACGGTCCGGTTCGAGGGCCAGAAGGTAGTCACGATTCGCTTTGACCGCCGGGGCGAAAGGCCCCGTTTCCAACAGCCGGACAGAATCCAACGGGAAAATCTTCGCCGGCGTGTCGGGGGCGATTGCAGGCGCCGGATCGGCACCGACCGCCATCAAGGTGGACCACGCCATCACCAGGAGGAGACCCGCCACGATGGCGCGGTAAAAACGGGCCGGGCTGGAGCGGATGATTGCAGCTGGATTCATGGGAGTGGAGTTGACGAGAAATTTAGTTGGTGAATTTCACCTCCACCCGTTCACCGCTGTAGGTCACGGTCCTGGTGGGGACCGTGGCGGTTGCGGCGGAGGAGGCGCTGCCCGGCGTCATCAAGACGATCGTAAGCTTTCGCTGCGCGATCATGCCCGGAAAGGCTCCCTCGCGGGCGCCGATAGTGAGGGCTTGGGCGGCATCGTGCCAGACGAGATCGTAGATGGCGTGTTGGCCCTTTTCGTAGTCGTAGGTCTCGCCGTCGTCCTCGTAGATCGTGAACTTCGCGTCCGCGCCGGGGTAGATGCGGATCTCGTAGGGGGCATCGGGCCGCTCGGTCACGTAGTGAACCGCCGGGCCCATGGGCACGATGGAGCCGGCGCGGACGTAAACCGGCAGGGTGTCGAGCGGGCAATGCTTCTTCACCGTCTGGCCGCCGGCGAAGCGTTCGTTCGTCTGGAAATCGTACCATCCGGCCCCGGCGGGCAGGTAGGTCTCCATGGTGTTGTCGAGTTTCTTCGTGGTGTTGGCCAGGGCGCGGCGTTCGCCCGGCGTACGCCAGCCGAGACGGAAGTAGCGCTCCTGGCCGCCTTGGTGAAACTCGGCCTTCACGGGCAGCTTCTGGCCTTGGGCGAGCGTGATTTTGGCGAGCCGGTAGCGTTTGGGGCCGAAGCTCCAGTCGTCGGCGACAAGCTTGCCGTCGAGATAGAGGCGGGCGCCGTCGTCGTATTCGACGGCGAACTCATACTCGCCGGCCTCGGGTGCGGTCACAGTCCCCTCCCAGCGGGCGGAAAAGTTGTCGAAGCTGGTGAGGCCGGGCGGCGGGTTGGCCAGCGGCGGGCCGGGCCAGCTGTGTTCGATCTTCTCGTCGATCGTCCGGCCGGCGGGTTTTTCGAAATCCACGCCTTCGAAATACTGCACGGCGAGACCCGGCCTGCCATCCGGCGTCCGCAACGCCTCGACCGGGATCGTGACCGGCGGAGGATCGCTCACGTGATACATGGCGCGGGTGATCGGGTGAACGAGGAAGGCCGGTCCGAACATGAACGCGTCATCCGTCTGGCGCACGCGCCGGTCGTCCGGAAAGTCCATCGGCAGGCCGCGCATCAGGGTGTAGCCGTGGGCGGTGCTCTGCCAGGCGAGCGAATAGATGTAGGGCAGCAGCTCGTAGCGGAGCTGCGCCGCGCCGAGCAGCGATTGGTAAATCTCCGGCGCGAGCGTTTGGAAGAGGTAGGGTTCGCGCTCGATGCTGGTACCGTGGATCCGATAGACGGGATTGAAGATCGCGAACTGATTCCACCGGGCGTAGAGTTCCTGGTATTCGGGATTCCGCTCGCCCTGCGGGTAATTCACGAAGAAGCCACCCGTGTCCTGGGTCCAGTAAGGCAGGCCGGCCATGGCGACATTGACGCCGCCGGAGATCTGGTTGCGCAGGGTCTCCCAACTGGCGGTCGTGTCGCCCGACCACGGGAGCGCGGCATAGCGCTGCTGTCCCGTCCAGGCCGAACGCGTGAGGGTGAAGACGCGTTTGTCGCTCGTGGCGCGCTGGCCCTCGTAGGTGCCTTTCGTCGTGAGGAGGCTGTAGGGATTCAGGTAGCGCGTGAAGTCGCCCAGCGCATTTCGGCCGAGGCTCTTGATGTCGCGTTCGACGGCGACCGGATCGTGACAGGCCCCGCCGACCTCGACCTCGGTGCCGTCCATCCAGAGGGCGTCCACGCCGACGTCGAGCAGGCCTTTCTTGATGTGCTTGAAATAGATCGCACGGCCCTCGGGGCTGTAGGCGTCGTAAATGAGCGCCTGTTGCGAGATCCAGTGCAGCGGCGCAAAGCGGAGGCCCTTGGCGTCGAGTTCGTGGGCCAGCGCGGTATCGTTGCCGATCGACGGCCAGATCGAAATCATGAGTTTGACGTGCAACTCATCGTGCAGCGTCCGGGTGAGGCCGGCGGGATCGGGGTAGCGTTCCTTGTTCCAGATCATGCCGCTCCAGGTGCCGTCCTTGGCGCCGCCCCAGTATTGCCAGTCCTGCACGATGTAATCGAGGGGGAAGCCGTTCTGGCGAAAATTGCGCACAACTTCGATGAGGCGGTCCTGCGTTTTGTAGCGCTCCTTGCTCATGAAGAGGCCAAACGCCGCTTTCGGGAACATCGGCGCGGGCCCGGTGAGATTCCGATAGCCGGCGATCACGCCGTCCATCGTATCGCCGGCGATGAAGTAGTAATCGATCCCGGCCGGGGCGCTCTCGGCCCAAAGGGTGGCGCCGCTCGCGTCGTCCTTGAAGGTCATCTTCGAATAGATGTCCCACATGACGCCGTAACGCCTCGTGGAGATCAGGAGGGGCACAACGATGCCGATGTTGGTCTGGACGAGCAATACCTCCTGGCCGCGGTAGTCCATGTAGGGCCGGTTGTACTGGCCGAGGCCGTAGAGCGATTCATCCGCCGCAAGCGTAAACGTATGCGTGATTTCGTAGGTGGGAGCGCCAGAAATCGTCACCTCCTTGAGCGTGCCCGGAGCATCCGTCCGCTCGCGAGTGAGTTCCCGGCCGTCGGAGTCGAGGAATGTGAGCGCGCCCGTCGTCTTGTTGGCCACTATGCGCAGCTTCTCCGCGTTGACGGCCAGTGACCCGGGCGACTCTTGGACAGCGAACGCCACCGCCGCCGGCCGGGCCACGACCGTGAGGCTGGGTTGGGCCGTGTAGCTCCGGCCGAGGTTTGCATTCACCCGGACAGTGTCCGGCCCGTAGAAAATGATGTTTTTCGTGATGCCGTTGGCGCGGAACTGGACCCCGTTTTCCAGACGGGCAAACGAGAAGCCCTCCCCGGTGATGCCGGGCACAATCTGCATCTGGTCGACCGGATCCAGTCCCGTCGCAGCGGGGAACGCGGGACCGGGCGAGAACAGCCACGCGACGCCGCAAACCAATTTCAGCAGGAATCGTGTTTTCATCGTTCAGCACCTTTCCACGGTAATTATTGGGTGTGGATTTCAAAAACCGTCGCGATCTCGCTCACGGGTCCGTGCGGCGCCTCGATCGTCAAATCCTCCGCCGTCTGCGACCAACGGACCGTCTCGTTTCCCCCGAGCAACGTCACTTTGGCGATCTTCGTCTCCAGCAGCTTCGCACCGGCGCCGAGCGACTTGATGTGCACGGCGGTTGTGGGTGCGCCCATGATGAAGGCGTAAAGCACATCGCCCTTCGTGGTGAAGCGCACGTCCTCGGCGGTGAAAGGTTTTCCCTTCCCTTCGTTGAAGCCCTGGCCCTGGAGCGCCACAGCGCCGGTCATCTGCGGACCTTCGCCCAACACCTTCCACGGGCGCGTGCCATGGATGGCTTCCTGATTCACCTGCATCCACCGGGCGATGCCTTCGACGATCTCGAGTTCGTCGGCATCGGGCGTGCCATCGCCCCGCAGCGGGACGTTGAGGAGGAGGTTGCCGTTCTTGCTGACGACATCGATCAGGGTTTGCACGATCGTCTTCGCGCTCTTGTAGCCGTGATGCTCGAAGATGCTGGTTTCGTAGTGCCAGTTGCCGAGGCAGGTGTCCGACTGGAACGGTTGCGGCTCGATCTGGTTGCTGCTGCCGCGCTCGATATCCCAGGCCATGCACCGGCGCTGCCCGGCATCGAGGACTTTGTTGAACATCACGCCGTCGTCGCCGTGCCACTGGTTGTTGCGGTTGTAGAAGTGGGCCGCGATCTTCAGCCCCGCATCGCTCACCGGCCAGAGGGGCAGCGCGGTGTCGTCGAAGTAGATCAAGTCGGGCTGGTAGCGGTCGATCAGGTCGACCGTGCGGTTGTAGAACTTCTCGCAGTAGGCCCGGTCGGGCGGAGTCACGCCGTTGCCCCAATCCCAGCGCTGGTGGATCTTGCCGGGGTCGTCGAAGTCCGGAGACGGCGCGTGCCTTTGCTCATAGAGATCCTGCGGGTCGAGGCCTTCCCACCAGGTGCCTTTGCCGTCCTTGGCCGTGAGCTTGCCGTCGTAGGGCACGCCGGCGAGCGGGCCTTTCTTGTCCGCGCCCTGGGCGGGCTCGTACCAGCTCCAGGCATGGGCGGCGTGCACACTGACGCCAAATTTCAGGCCGTTCGCGCGGGCAGCCCTGGCCCAGCCGGCGATGATGTCCTTCTGCGGGCCGACGCGTACGGAGTTCCACGGCTGGTAGGGCGAGTCCCAGAGGTCGAAGTTGTCGTGGTGATTGGCGAGGGCGAAGAAATACCGGGCGCCGGCACGCTTGTAGAGGGCGACGAGCTTGTCGGGATTCCAGTTCTCCGCCTTCCAGCGGTGGATGACGTCCTTGAACCCGGCCTGGGAGGGGTGGCCGTAGGTCTGGCGGTGGAAGGCCGTGACGTTCGTGCCCCACAACGGGCCGTTCTCAAGATACAGATGGCGCGCATACCAGTCTCCCATGCCCGGCTCGCACTGCGGACCCCAGTGGGCCCAGATGCCGAACTTCGCATCGCGAAACCAATCCGGCCCCTGGTATTGATGCAACGAAGACCACGTCGGCTCGAATTTGCCTTTCGCCACCGGCTGGGCGGACGTGCTCACGATGACGGTCGGCGTGGCGGTGGAGGGGATCTCCGCCGCGAGGCGAGCCGAGGTGGTGAGAACCGCGGCGCCAAGGAAGGTACGAATGAGGACTCTGGGCATGAGCATATTTCCGTGATACTACGATCGACGCGTGGTGGCATCACTGAGGTTACTTTACCGTCATAGGCAAGGTACGCCGACCGACCTCGGCACCGGGCCGGGCGGCGGATGAATCTAGAGTTTCACGGTGGCGCTCTGGCGGATGTCGGCCGACGAAGCGCCGACGGCGATGGTCCAATCGCCCGCAGGCGTATGGTAGTCCTTGTCGTGGTCGCTCCAGCGGCGCAGGGCAGTCGCCGGCACGGTCACGCTCACGGTCCGCGTCTCGCCGGCCTTTAGGTGTACACGGTCGAAACCGCACAGGGCGCGGATCTCGCGCGGGTGCGAGGCGGCGGGCGGCGTGGCGTAGAGCTGGACGACCTCGTCGCCATCGCGAGCGCCGGCGTTGGTCACGTCGACGGTCACGGCCAGGGCGCCCTGGGCCGCGGGCGCGACGCGCAGGCGGGTGTAGTCGAATTTCGTGTAGCTCAAGCCATGGCCGAAGGCGTAGAGCGGCTTGCCGGCAAAATAGCGATAGGTACGCCCGGCCATGGCGTAGTCCTTGAAATCGGGCAGGTCGGAGGTTGCCCGGTAAAACGTGACCGGGAGCCGGCCGGCGGGGTTATAGTTGCCAAGCAGGACGTCGGCGACGGCCGTGCCGCCGGCCTGGCCGGGATACCACGCCTGCAGGATGGCGTTCAGATGTTCGTCGGCCCACGGCAGCGCGATTGCACTGCCCGAAAGGTTGACGAACACGATGGGCTTGCCGGTGGCATGCAGTTTCTCGAGCAACTCCTGCTGCAGGGCCGGGAGCTCGATGCGCAGGCGGTCGCCGCCCGAAAACCCTTCGTAGTCCACCGTCATTTCCTCGCCTTCGAGCTGCGCCGAAATGCCGCCGACATACACGATCACATCGGCGTTCTTTGCCTTCGCGAGCGCGTCGGCCTCGCCCGCGCGCACCTCCGGCGTCTTCCACTCGAGCGATATCATCACGGCGCCATCTCCCTGGACATACTCCAGCACGATGGGAATGGACGCGTTATCCGGCAGCGAACGCGTGACGCTGACATGTCTCTCCCAGCCCGCCTCGCCGGGGTTGGGCGTCCAGGAGTCGATGACCGTCTCGCCTCCGAGCTTGAGGCGGAATCCGCCGCGACCCCGCACCATCAACTCGTAATCGCCGGCCAGCGTCGTGAGCATCTCGCCACTCCAGCGGACGGAGATGTCCTTTTCGGGCACGCCGGACGGCAGGCGCTTGGGGTTGGGGCGACACGTGCAGTAATCGAAACTCAAGGGCCGCTCGGTGCGTCTGGCCGCGGGCTCGCCCGCCAGCTCCCGATTGGCGAAGTATTCGCCGCGATACCAGATGTTCGGGATCGGCCGCACGATGTCCGGTCGCGCCGCGTACTCGCAACCGTGCGCATAATCCACCTGCACTCCGGGTCCGAGCGCAGCCTTCAGGCCGTCGAGGATCGTCACCGGCTTCGAGGGCGAGCCGTTGTAGTTGCCGACGAGCGCGGGCACGGAACTCGCGCTGGGGCCGATGACGGCCACGCGGTGCAAGGCGCCCTTTTGCAGCGGCAGCAGGCCGTCGTTTTTCAGCAGGACCATCGCCTCCCGCGCCGCGCGGACCGCCAGGGCCGAATGCTCCGGCGCATCGTTCTCGGAGGGCTTGATCCGGTTGTAGGGCACGCGGTCCTTGGGATCGAAGAAGCCCAGACGGAACATCGTCCGCAACAGCGCAGTGAGGCGCTCATCGACCACGGATTCGGCGATCAGGCCGCGCCGGACCGCCTCGACGATGCCGGGGCCCTCCCCGCCACAGGTCACATTCATGCCGGCCTTGAGGACCAACGCCTCGGCCTCCGCGGCGTCGGCCGCGCGCTTGTAGGTGTGGACGAGATCGGCCACCGACCCGCAGTCCGACGTCACATGGCCGTTAAAGCCCCACTTCTCCAGCTGCGAGTAAAGGAGCGGACTGACCGAGCAGGGTGTGCCGTACAGCGAGTTGTAGGCGGTCATCACGATCTCGACGTGCGCCTCCCGCACGAGCGCCTCGAACGCCGGCAGGTAGGTTTCGTGCAGGTCGGCCGCGGACGGCGACACATCGAAGTTATGCCGCAGCGGTTCCGGCCCGCTGTGCACGGCGAAGTGTTTTTCGCAGGCCGCGGCCTGCAGATAGTCGGGGTTGTCGCCCTGCAGGCCGTGCACAAAAGCCACGCCAAGGCGCGCGGTCAGAAACGGATCCTCGCCATAGGTCTCCTGCCCGCGGCCCCAGCGCGGGTCGCGGAAGATATTGATGTTGGGCGACCAGAAGGTGAGGCCGTGGAAAATCGTGCCCTCCTCCGGTGTGCCGACATAGCTGTTGAACTTCGCGCGCCCTTCGAGGCCGATGACCTGCGCGATCTCGTGGTGCAGCGTCGCGTCCCACATGGCGGCCAGGCCGATCGCCTGGGGAAACACCGTGGCGGTGCCGGTATTGGCGACACCGTGCAGCGCCTCGCTCCACCAATCGTACTTGGGGATGCCGAGCCGCGCGACCCCGGGAGTGGTGTTCTGCATCATCGAGGCCTTTTCCTCGAGGGTCATGTGCGAGATAAGATCCCGGATGCGGGCCGGCTGCGGCCGAGCCGGGTCGAGGTAGGCCGGCGTGGGCTCCTGTGCCAACACCGGTGCGATGGAGAGGGCCAAGAGGACGAGCAGCTTGGAGTGAAGATTCATATGAGACATGGCGAGGGGTGGAATTGGTGAAGGAAAAGAGGATTGTTTACTGGCGAGATATGCCAACCACGATTTGGGTGATGGAGTGCGCGGAAAAGCTGTAGTGGATCGTCGCGCCATTCGTGGCAACTTGTTCGGTCCTGGGTGCATTGATCCCGCAGTGCAGGGGGCGGCCGTATTCGGCGCGCTTGTCCGCCCAGCAGGTGCCGACTGGAGTACTCTCCACGACGTTCCAAGCTAGCTCCATACGCCGGGGCCGTTGGTCCTTCGGTCCAAGGCCATCGCGCCAGTCGTGGCCGGCGACGATGACGTGGTCGACGCCGATCTTTATGGTTTCGTTTGTGCAAACCTGGCGTCGCAGCGCCAGCACCCCGATCTTCTTGCTGGCGCCCCCGCCCAGAATTGAACTGGGATCACACGTTTAGGAAACGCGTGCTCTATCCATTTGAGCTACGGGGACCCAGATACGCGCGAAAACTCGCCAGTCAGGGGGGGCAAGGCCACAAAAAAATGCGGGTTGACAACCCCCTCCCCCGGGGCAGCCTGACCGATCCACTTTCCAATGAGCACGACCGAAACGAAGCAGCGCACTCTTACGCCCGAAGAGATTCCGTTCACCACGACACCCGTCATGTTCCGTTATATCACGGACACTGGCAAGATCTTGCCCCGTAAGTATACGGGCCTCTCGGCCAAGCAGCAGCGCGCCGTCACCCGGACGTTCAAGCGCGCCCGCAACATGCTGCTCGCCCAATAAGGCGTACGTCCACCACCCTTTGCAGGCCGGAGTTCGCCGCTCCGGCCTTTTTTGCGCAATGACCCCAACCCGCCCCACCGCCCGCATCTACCGGGGAACTCCGCGCAACCTGGCGCGACTGGCGCAGGCCCTGATCCGGGGTGAACTTGTGGCGGTGCCGACGGAGACGGTTTACGGCCTCGCCGCCGATGCCCTGAGCCCGCGCGCCTGCCGGCGGATTTTCCGTGCGAAGGGCCGGCCCGCCTCAGACCCGCTCATCGTTCACATTCACGCCTGGCGGCAATTGGAATTGCTCGCCGAACCCAACGAAGCAGCCCGGCGGCTGGCGGCGGCATTTTGGCCGGGTCCGCTCACGCTGGTGTTAAGCAAAAAACCCGTTGTCCCGGCGATCGTCACGGCGGGTCTGCCCAGCGTGGCCGTGCGCATGCCCCGGCATCCTCTGTTGCAGCGCCTGCTCAAGCTGTGCGGCCGGCCGCTCGCGGCGCCGAGCGCCAACCCGTTTGGCTACGTCAGCCCCACCACCGCCGAACACGTCTGCCTCGGTTTGGGCGCGAAGATCCGCTATATCCTCGAAGGCGGCGCCACGCCAATCGGTCTGGAATCGACCATCGTCGATCTGCGCGATCCGCGGAAGCCCCGGCTGCTGCGACCGGGTGCCATCACCCGCGAACAATTGGAAAAGGTGCTGGGCTGCCGCGTGGCCCTGGCGCGGAGACCAACCCCGGCGCCGCAGGGCGCGCAGCTCGCGCCCGGCTTGCTCAAGCGTCATTACAGTCCGCATACGCGGGTCGTGCTGCACGCAACCGCGGCGCCCGCGGACTGGCTCCACGCTCCTTCGAACGAGGCGTGGCTTTTGATCATGAAGCCCGGGCAGGCGACGCCGCCCAACGTGCATTGGCTCGATGCGCGGGGCAATTTGCGCGGTGTCGCCCGGCGGCTTTTCAGCCAGCTGCGCCAA
>Ga0335071_10005942_pt1 | contig 12654 bp, 8 predicted proteins | sample Lox_Sample_15_FD_206724 | JGI IMG/M metagenome (GOLD analysis project Ga0335071, IMG submission 206724) | Soil microbial communities from Loxahatchee National Wildlife Refuge, Florida, United States - Lox_Sample_1.5 | ecosystem: Environmental > Terrestrial > Soil > Wetlands | place: USA: Florida...
GACGGAAGACCGTGTCGAGACTCTCAAAGCGCGCCATGCGCACCTCGAGCACGAAATCGACGACGAGGCCCACCGGCCACTTCCAGACACCATCCACATCACCGAACTCAAGCGACAAAAGCTCCGGATAAAAGAAGAGATCACGCGACTATCGCTGTAACGCGCGGCCCTCAGGGCGAAGACTGACTCAGCCGGAGCGCCCCGCGAAGCCGGGGCGCCACCGGCCACCACAACCAATCAACTGAACTTTAGAGCCGTCGGCACCGGCGCGCAGCGCCGCGTCACGCGCGCTGGCGGGCGTCGCCTTTGACCAGGCGCGCGGCCGGAAATACCGCGCGGGCACGGGTACCGGCACCCGGCGTGCTTTCGATGTCGAGCGTGCCGCCGTGCCGCTCCATGAGCTTGCGGCTGATGGCAAGCCCAAGCCCCGTCCCTTCGGCCTTGCGGCTGACATCGGCCGCCCCGCGGCGGAACGGCTCGAAGATGTGCGGCAGGATGTCGGGTGCGATCCCTTCGCCCGTGTCCTGGACGACCAGGGTCAGGTCCTCGTCCGCCTCGACCCGCACCGTGACCGTGCCCCCGGCCGGCGTGAACTTGACCGCGTTGGTCAAGAGGTTGAGCAGCACCTGGACCATGGCGCGGCGGTCGGCCAGGAGATGGACCGGCGGCGGTGCCGCGGGCGCCACCAGCTTGACCTGGGCGTCGCGCGCGCGCCCCTGCACCATCGCCAGGCATGAGCTCACGACATCGACGATTCCGACCTCCTGCTCGTCGAAGTCGAAATGGCCGGACTCGATCTTCGACATGTCGAGGATGTCGCTGATCAGCGACAGCAGGTGCTCGCCGCTGCTTCTGATGTCGCGTGCGTATTCGATATAGCGGGGTGCAGTCTCGCCGAAGACCTGGCCCTGGATGACCTCGGCGAAGCCGATGATGGCGTTGAGGGGCGTGCGCAGCTCATGGCTCATGTTGGCGAGGAACTCGGACTTGGCGCGGTTCGCCATTTCCGCCGCCTGCTTGGCCTCCATCAGCGCCGCCTCGCGCTGTTTGAGTGCTGTGATGTCGCTGTGCAGGCCGACAATGAACCCGTCGCGGGTTCGCCGCTCGGCGATGCGGATGGCCCGTCCCTGGCTGACGATCTCGATGGGGGTACCGTTGCGGTGCAGCTCAACCCGTCGTCGGACCTGCTCCTCGAGTTCGACGGCGCCCACCGGCACCTCGCCCAGATCGTAGGCCGAGCGCACGATATCGACGAAGCGCTGGCCGGGCATGGTCGCGAGCGGATTGCGCGCGTGGATCTCGCGATAGCGGCCGTTGCACATCACCAGCCGGTCCTCGGAATCGTACAGCACGAACCCGTCGGCGAGGAATTCGACCGCGTCGCGCAGCCGGTCCTGGGCGATGCGGGCCCGCTCCTCGGCCTCGTATTCGATGGTGATGTCGGACCCGGTGCCGCGATATCCGAGAAAGCCGCCGGCCGCATCGAACACCGGCTTGCCGCTGGTGCGGATCCAGCGAACCTGGCCGTCCTTGCGCCGGTGAGGATAGACGAAGCCGCGGAAGGCGCGCCGGTTCGCGAGATCGTCGAGATGGACCTGCCACACCGGGTCGTCGGCCGAGTAGTCGACCAGCGCGCTGCGCGGCCGGCCGACCAGCTCGGCGACCGGCGTGCCCGTGAGCTCGAAGAAGCGCTCGGACACGTAGGTGAACTTCATGTCCGGGCCCATTTCCCAGATCCAGTCGGACGAGGCCTCGGCGAAGTCGCGGAAGCGCTGCTCGCTGCCCTGCAGCGCCGTCGTCAGGCTTTCCTGGCGCACCAGCTGACGCGCCAGGCCGAGCAGCAGCACGAACACCAGCACCGCACTGCCGACGCCGCCCGCACCGACGATCGCCGCCTGCCGGTTCCATTGCATCAGCGCCGCCGTCTCGTCACGCGCGACCAGGATGAGCAGCGGGTAATGCGGAAGCGCGCGGAAGCTCACCAAGGTCGAGCCGCCGGCGGCGTCGCGGACGATCAGAGAGCCGTCGGGCGAACGCTGGCGCGCCGCCGCGACCGCGGGGTCGCGAAAAACGACGGCGAGGCCGGTTGCCGGGCGGTCGGAATATCCCGCGAGATACGTGCCATCCTGCCGATAGAGCGCGATCGTTCCGCCCTCGCCCAGCCCGAGCGATTCGTAGAAAGCCTCGAAATGCTCCGGATCGACCGTGGCCCCGACAATGCCGCGAAACGATCCGTCGGGCCCCTGCAAACGGCGCGACATCGCGACCGAGCGATGGCCGTTGACCCGGCCGGTGAACGGCTCGGAGAAGAACACACCCGCATCGGCCGCACGCTGTGCGGTGAAGAAGGAGCGATCAGAGACGTCGAGCGGCGGCACCGGATCGACGCGCGAATCGGCGATGCCATGGCCGGTGGCATCGATGATGAACAATCCCCGGACCTGGGTCATGCCGGCGGATTGCCGTGCCAGCATCTCGTGCAGCGCGTGCGGGTCGGGCTGCCCTGACGGCGCCTCCCGCTGCATCACGCGCAGTTTTTCCTCCGAGGATTTCAGCAGCAGGTTGACCTCTTCGACCACCCGCGAGGTCTGCTCGGACAGGACGAGATCGAGCTGCGACAGCCGGCGCTGCTCGTCGACGAGCGCCGCACCGCGCAGATACCAGACGGCGAGCGCCGTGACGCCGAAGATCGCGATGACGAGAAAGGTTCCGAAAACGGCAAGTGCGCGGCTGGGCCGCACTTGGCCCCGCCAGCTCCGCCACCATGCAACCGCCGGCGCGTGCATTCTGCTCGCGTTCCCTTGCCGCCTGTCCAGTCGTGGCGCGCCGCGCGCGGCATGCTTTCCGCGACGCTGCCCCGGACTTGGGGAAGGTCAAAACTCCTTCCCCGGCGCCCCCAATCCCCGATCCGCCGGGAAGTATATTCGCCCACCCCTAAGTAATAAACGGACAAATAAGAAATCCGACTCTTAATGGGCACGAACGGCCGGACAAGAGTGCTCTCCAGCCGCACTTCTGCGTGCTGCCAGGGCGCTCGCCGGGGGTTCCGGGTCGACGCCGGTCAGCCTCCTGGCAGCGCGCGGGCGCGGTCGCGCAGCACGAATTTCTGGATCTTGCCGGTTGAGGTCTTGGGCAGCGGGCCGAATACCACGCTCCGCGGCGCCTTGTAGTGCGCGAGGTTCTGCCGGCAGAACGCCATGATCTCTTCGGCCGTCGCGGTGCGGCCGTCCTTGAGTGTCACGAACGCGCAGGGCGTTTCGCCCCACTTCTCGTCGGGCCGCGCCACCACGGCCGCCTCGAGCACCGCGGGATGGCGGTAGAGCGCGCCCTCGACCTCGATCGTCGAGATGTTCTCGCCGCCCGAGATGATGATGTCCTTCGAGCGGTCCTTGAGCTCGATATACCCGTTGGGATGTGCGACGCCGAGGTCGCCGGTGTGGAACCAGCCGCCGGCGAAGGCGGCCTTGGTCGCCTTGGGGTTCTTGAGATAGCCCTTCATGACGATGTTGCCGCGCATGAAGACCTCGCCGATGGTCTGCCCGTCCGACGGCACGGGCTCGAGCGTGGCGGGATTCGCGACCATCAGTCCCTCGAGCACGGGGTAGGCCACGCCCTGACGCGCCTTCAGCACCGCCTGCTCGTCGGCCGAAAGGCCATTCCACTCGTCGTGCCATTCGCATACGACCGCCGGCCCGTAGACCTCGGTAAGGCCATAGACGTGGGTGACGTGGAAGCGCATGCGCTCCATCTTTTCGATCACCGCCGCGGGCGGGGCCGAGCCGGCGGTCATCACCTCGACCGGGCCGGAGACGGTCGCGCGCAGGTCATCGGGCGCGTTGGCCAGCATGTTGAGCACGATCGGTGCGCCGCAGAAATGCGTAACCCCGTGATTGCGGATGGCACCGAAGATGGCGCCCGCCTCGATGCGGCGCAGGCACACGTTGGTGCCGGCCGTCGCCGCCAGGGTCCATGGAAAGCACCAGCCGTTGCAGTGGAACATCGGCAAGGTCCACAGATAGACGGGGCGGCCCGGCAGGTTCCACACCAGCACGTTGCCGACCGCGTTCAGGTAGGCGCCGCGGTGGTGATAGACCACGCCCTTCGGATTGCCCGTGGTCCCCGACGTGTAGTTGAGGGTGATCGCGTCCCATTCGTCCCCGGGCATCGACCAGGAGGCATCCGGATCGCCGCCCGCGAGAAGCTCTTCGTACTCGATCTCGCCGAGGCGCTCGCCACCCGGCCCTTCCGGATCGGCGATGTCGACGACCTGGATCTTGTGTTTGATGAGCTTCAGCGCCTGTTTGATCACCGGCGCGAATTCGGTGTCGGTGAGCAGAACCTTGGTCTCGCCGTGCTCCAGCATGAACGCGATGGTCGGCGCGTCGAGCCGGATATTCATGGCGTTCAGGACCGCCCCGGCCATCGGCACGCCGAACGCCGCCTCGTAAGCGGCCGGGATGTTGGGCGCCATCAGCGCCACGGTGTCGCCCCGCTTGACCCCCCGCCGGCGCAGCGCGTCGGCAAGGCGCCGGCAGCGCGCATAAGTCTGCGCCCAGGTGCGGCGGACGGCGCCGTGCACGATCGCAAGGTGCCGCGGAAAAACGTGCGCCGCGCGCGGCAGGAACGAGAGCGGCGACAGCGGCACGTAGTTGGCGGCGGTCTTGTCCAGATCGCGCTCGTAAGGATGCGCTGCCCGCGACTTGACCGGATGGGCGGCCGGGCGGCGCGAGGCCGTGGCCGGCCGCTTCTGGGCCTTGGCCTTGGCCGTGGATTTGGTTTTGGTGCGCGCTCGCTTGCCCCGCATGGTGTTCCTCCTTGGACCCGATGCCAACTCTGCCACAATCCTTCCGGCGAAACATCGCCTTAGGTCGGAGATCCAAGGGCAGGCATCGTCCGTATAATACGCCTCCGTCGCGAGTCTTCGCCCTTTCCACCCCCACCGTCCCTGCGAAAGCCCCATGCTGCTCGACGATATCCTCAAGAATATTGCCGAGTTCACCAACGACGCGGTCCTCATCACCGACGGAGCACCGCTGGATGCGCCGGACGGTCCGCGCGTCGTATACGTCAATCCGGCCTTCGTGCAGATGACCGGCTATGCGCCGGACGACATCGTCGGGCGCACGCCGCGCCTGCTGCAGGGGCGCCAAACCTCGCGCGAGGTGCGCCGGGAGATCCGCGCGGCGCTCGAAGCCGGCCAACCCACGACCGTCGGCCTCACCAACTACCGGAAGTCGGGCGAAGCGTTCGAGGTGGAGCTCAGCATTCGTCCGCTGTTCGAGGGAACCGGGCCGGAGCGGCGCCCCCGCTTCTTCGTCGCAATCCAGCGCGACATCTCCGAGCGCACGGCGCGCGAGCGCGAGCTGCGGGCCGCCCGCGACCGGGCGGAGGAGGCCGACCGGGCCAAGCTGAGATTTCTCTCGCACATGAGCCACGAGCTCAGGACGCCGCTCAACGCCATCATCGGGTTTGCCGAGATGATCAACGGCCAGATCCTCGGGCCGATCGGAAACCAGCGCTACGCGGAATATGCCGGCGACATCCATCTGAGCGCCATCCATCTGCTCAGTATCATCAACGACGTGCTCGACTTCTCGAAGCTGGATGCCGGTCGCGTCGAGCTCGACGAGAGCGAATTCGATTTCGGCGGCCTCATCGATGAAGTGCAGCGCGTGGTTCAGGGCCACTGCAAGCGGCGAGGGATCGAGCTGCGCAACGAAGCCTCCGGCGCCTTCACGGTCAGGGCAGACGAGCGTCTGCTGCGCCAGGTCCTTCTCAACCTCCTGTCCAATTCCGTGAACTTTACCGAGGATGGCGGCCTGATTTCCGTGTCGACGCTGCGGCTGGCCGACGGCAGGCTCGCCTGCGTCATCAACGACACGGGACAGGGCATTCCGTCGGACAAGACGATCGAGGTGCTCGAGCCATTCGTGTCCCTGCGCCACGAACACGGCCACAAGAAGCGGCCGGGCACCGGGCTTGGCCTGCCGATCGCCAAGTCGTTCATGGAACTGCACGGGGGCTCCCTGTTCATCAACAGCGAGCTGGGGGCTGGAACGAGCGTGTTCATCACGCTACCCACGACGCGCGTGGTCGCCGGTCCGCTGATCCTGCTCGGCGCCCCGTCCGGCGACGACACACCCGAAATGCCCGGCCATGAGTCGGCGCTTCTCCCCGACTCGGCTATCGAACGGTTGTCGGCCGCGGCCATCGATCGGCTGCCGATCGGCGTCATGCTGCTCGACGGCGCGGGCACGGTCCTGCGCTACAACGCGGTGGAGAGCCGGTTCAGCGGCATCGACCCGGCGGCCGCGACCGGAAAGAACTTTTTCACCGACATCGCGCCGTGCACCCGGGTCTCGGCCTTCCGCCGCGCGTTCGAAGCGGGCGTGCGGGACGGCACGCTCAATTCGATCCTGAGCTACACCTTCACGTTTCCGAACCGGCCCATGCGCGTGCTGGTCCAGATGAAGGCCGCCAAAGAGCCGGGTCGCGGCTGGGTGTTCGTGCGCTGGGTGTGAGCCGGCTGCGGCGTGCCGCCTGCCGAGCACGCAAAATTTGACCCACGTCAAAGCAGCGGCGCCGGTTTCGGCCGACCTTTGCAAATTCGCCGGATTGGCGACAAACTTCCCGTAAGAGCAAGGCCCGTAGGAGCAAGGGAGGACGAGGATGAGCCGGCCGTATGCCGACACCCATGCGCGGTCGCTGGCCGATCCCGAGGGCTACTGGGCGGACATGGCGCGCCAGGTCGCGTGGACGAAGCCCTGGACCCGCGTGCTCGACAGCTCGCGGGCGCCGCTCTACCGCTGGTTCGCAGGGGGCGAGCTCAACACCTGCTACAACGCGCTCGACCGCCACGTCGAGGGCGGTCGCGCCGAGCAGCCCGCGCTGATCTACGACAGCCCGGTGACCGGCACGATCCGCAGCTACACATACCGGGAGTTTCGCGACCTGGTCGCGACTTGCGCAGGAGCGCTGGCAGAACTTGGGGTCGGCCGCGGCGATCGCGTCATCATCTACATGCCGATGGTGCCCGAGGCGGTGGTGGCGATGCTCGCTTGCGCGCGCCTGGGAGCGGTGCACTCGGTGGTGTTCGGCGGCTTCGCCGCCAACGAGCTCGCGGTGCGGATCGACGACTGCACGCCCAAGGCGATCGTCTCCGCCTCGTGCGGCATCGAGGTGAACCGCGCCATCGCCTACAAGCCGCTGCTCGACGGCGCCATAGCCCTGGCCCGCCACAAGCCCAAGGCCTGCCTGATCCTGCAACGGCCGCAGCTCCGCTGCGAGCTGAGTCCTGGACGCGACGTCGACTGGGATACGGCGATGAGCCGCGCTGCGCCCGCGCCGTGCGTGCCGGTGGCGGCGACCGACCCTCTCTACATCCTCTACACGAGCGGCACGACCGGCCAGCCCAAAGGTGTCGTGCGCGACAACGGCGGCCACGCCGTCGCCCTCTGCGATTCGATGGCCACCGTCTACGGCATGTCGGCCGGCGACGTGTTCTGGGCCGCATCCGACGTCGGCTGGGTCGTGGGGCACTCCTACATCGTCTATGCGCCGCTCCTTGCCGGCTGCACGACCGTGCTGTTCGAAGGCAAGCCGGTGGGAACGCCCGACGCGGGCGTCTACTGGCGCGTCATCTCCCAGCACAAGGTGAAGGCGCTGTTCACCGCCCCCACCGCCTTTCGCGCCATCAAGCGCGACGACCCCAAGGGCGAGTTCATCCGCAACTACGACCTGTCGGGCTTCAAGACGCTGTTCCTGGCCGGCGAGCGCTGCGATCCGGCCACGCTCAACTGGGCCGCGGACATGCTCAAGGTGCCGGTGATCGATCACTGGTGGCAGACCGAGACCGGCTGGCCGATCGTCGCCAACTGCATGGGGCTCGACAGCGGTAAGGGTGGACCATTCCCCGTGAAGCCCGGCTCGCCCACCAAGGCGGCGCCGGGTTGGGACGTGCGCGCGCTGGCGGCCGACGGCCGAGAGGTCAAACGCGGCGAAACGGGAGCCCTGTGCTGCAAGCTGCCGCTGCCGCCGGGCACGTTTCCGACCCTGTGGAACGCCGAGGACCGCTTCCGCAAGGCGTATCTCGACGACTATCCGGGCTACTACAAGACCGGCGATGCGGGCTACGTGGACGCCGACGGCTACGTCTTCGTGATGGCGCGCGTCGACGACGTGATCAACGTGGCGGGCCACCGCCTCTCGACCGGCGCCATGGAAGAGGTTCTGGCCTCGCACCAGGACGTCGCCGAGTGTGCCGTGATCGGCGTGGCCGACGAGCTCAAAGGCCAGGTGCCGTTCGGGTTCGTCGTGCTCAAGTCCGGCGTCAACCGGCCGCCGGAGGAGATCGTGCGCGAGATCGTGCAGATGGTGCGCGAGCGCATCGGGCCGGTCGCGGCGTTCAAGCAGGCGGTGGTCGTGAAGCGGCTGCCCAAGACGCGCTCGGGCAAGATCCTGCGCGCGACCATGCAGAAGATCGCCGACGACACGCCGTTCACCACCCCGGCCACGATCGACGATCCGGCGATCCTCGGCGAGATCGCGGAATCCTTGCGCGGCACCGGCTACGCCAAAGGCGGGGCGAAGACCGGAGCGGGCGCCGGCTGAGAGTCCGCGCCGCCGCTCTAGTGTGAGGAGGGTTCCTTTTCGTCGGACGGCGTGTGCGGCTCGCCCGGCGCTTCCGGCGCAGGCTCGGCAGCCGGCGTTTGGGCGCCGGCCAGCGCGTCGGTCGCGGCCGCCAGCTCGGCTGCGGCCTCGCGGGCGGCGTCGTTCTGCTTTGCCGCTTCGGCGTCGGCGAGCGCCTTGGCGGCGCGGCGCGCCGCCCGGTCCGCCTCGCGCTTGGCGCGCTGGGCGGCGCGGTGAGCCTTCTCGATCGCCTCGTCGAGCTGGGCCTGGGTGCACAGGCCGAGCGCCACCGGGTCGCGCGGCTTGAGATTGGGCGTCTCGGGATGGGTGCGGTCGCGGATCTTCTGGATGGTCGAATTGGTCGTGCCGACCAGGTGGCGGATCTGCGCCTCGGTCAGCTCGGGATGGTGGCGCAGCAGCCAGGCGATCGCATGCGGCCGGTCCTGGCGCTTGGAGACCGGCGTGTAGTTCGCACCCTTGCCGCGCGGGGTGATCTCCGGCAGGTCGGACTTGGCGATCTGCAACCGCGCCGCCTTGTCGGCCTCGCAGCGCTGGATCTCCTCGCGCGTCAGCTGGCCGCTGGCGATCGGATCGAGGCCGACGATGCCGATCGCGACCTCGCCGTCGGCGATCCCCTGCACCTCCAGGGCATGCATGCCGCAAAACTCTGCGATCTGCTCAAAGCTCAGCGAAGTGTTCTCCACCAGCCAGACCGCGGTTGCCTTGGGCATGAGCGGCAAAGACATGGACTCCTCCAAATAGGCCCGTTCTTCTTCCCTTAGGGAAGGCACGGAACGCATGAGATTGTCGGGATACCGCCCTATATATAGGGCGACGGGTGGCCGGTCAAAGGGCTTTGCGGCTCCTTAGTCCGCCACGGTCAGGACGATCTTGCCGATATGCGTATCGGCCTCCATGAGACGGTGCGCGCCCGCGGCGTCGGCGAGCGGGAACGTGGCATGGATGACGGGCTTGACCTTTCCATTCTCGATCAACGGCCAGACGTGTTGGCGGACCGCCGCGGCGACGGCTCCTTTTTCGGCCACCGAGCGCGCACGCAGGGTGGACCCGGTCAGGGTCAGGCGCTTCATCATCAGGGGCGCCAGGTTGACCTCGGTCTTCGGGCTGCGCAGGAACGCGATCTGCACGATCCGGCCTTCGACCTTGGCGATGTCGATGTTCTTGCCCACGTAGTCGCCGCCGACCATGTCGAGCGTCAGGTCGACGCCCTGCCCGCCCGTCGCCTCCTTCGCGATAGCGACGAAGTCCTCGCTCTTGTAGTTGATAGCGCGCTCCGCACCCAGCGACCGGCAGGCGTCGCATTTCTCCGAAGTACCGGCGGTGGCGAGCACGCGCGCGCCGAACGCCTTTGCGAGCTGGATCGCGGTCGTGCCGATGCCGCTCGCCCCGCCATGCACCAGGAACGTCTCGCCCGCTTTCAACCGCCCGCGCTCGAACACGTTGGTCCAGACAGTGAAGAAAGTCTCGGGAACCGCCGCGGCCTCGACCATCGACAGCGTCTTGGGCACCGGCAGGCATTGCGGCACGGGAGCCGTGCAGTATTCGGCATAGCCGCCGCCCGAGACGAGCGCGCACACGGCATTGCCAAGCTTGAACTCGGTCACGCCCGAACCGAGGGCGGCCACCGTCCCGGCGATCTCGAGGCCGGGAAGATCGGAGGCGCCGGGTGGCGGCGGATACTTGCCATAACGCTGCAGCACATCGGGCCGGTTCACGCCGGCGGCCGCCACCTTGACCAGCACCTCGCCCGCGGCAGGCTTGGGTGTCGGCCGCGTCGCCGGCTTCAGCACCTCCGGTGCGCCGAAGGAGCTGATCTCGATGCAGGTCATGGTCGCGGGAACGGACATGAGAGGTGGCTCGCAAAATTGCAGGAAAGGGCTATTGCAGGTCTAACCAGCCGACTTCAAACTGACAAGACCACGGAGGTGGCGCATGGATTTCGAAGAGCTGGAACCACGCAAGCAACCGCCGAAGCCGCGCGATCTGTCGAGCTGGTCGGTCGAAGAGCTCAACAGCTATATCGAGAATCTGGAGGGCGAGATCGCGCGGGTGCGCGAGGTGATCGGCTCCAAGCAGGGCCACCGCGCCGCCGCCGACGCATTTTTCAAGAAAAAGTGAAGCAGATCAGAGTGTTGTACGAATTCCCCCCTTAAGCGTCGCTTAAGCCGTAGAGGCGTAGACTGGCCTTGGTGGACAGGCCCGCGTTTCCTCCCCCTGTCGGGCCACCACCCTGGTCCATTGATCGGATCATGACGCCTCCCTGTGAGACTGGGGCCGCCTTCGGGCGGCCCCTTTTTCTTTTTCTTTCGGCGCCCGGGCAATCGCGACGGCGGGCCTGAGGCCTTCCCCGGGGGTCGCGAAGTGCCTATATTTTCCAGGTCGGGCAACCGACTATGGCGATAAATAGCGTACGTAATAGCCGATACGGACCCGGGGGCAGAGCCCGGCGCCTCCACCAATTCGCTGCCGCCGACCATGCGTGTCCCGCATCGACGGCAGCCTTGCGGGGGCGAATCAGGATCGACGTGCGGGTAAAGGTACGAAGTTCGCCCGGCATGGTACCGCCGTTATCGGGCCAACCTAGAGATGCCAACGATAACGTGGCTCTCGCTGCTCAGGCTGCTTGATAGTCCCTCACAGGACTGACAGCAGTTTAAGTTAGCGCGGCTCGGGGGGCGCCGGGCAACAGAAGCCCCCCACTGGTTCCTGGCGCGCTGGCTCCGCGCCGTCATGCAGGTGAGGGTGGTTCAGTGTCGGGAGACCCGCTCAATTATCAGGCCCTAACCGAAGAGGCGCTGCGCGGTGTCGTCCGCCAGGCGCTCGTGACCGTGGCCCAACGCGGCCTGCCCGGCCAGCACCATTTCTATCTCACGTTCCGCACCAATTTCCCGGGGGTGCAACTCGCCGATTCTTTGCGGGATCGGCATCCCGAAGAGATGACGATCGTTCTGCAGCACCAGTTCTGGGGCCTCGAGGTCGCCGACAAGCAGTTCTCGGTGACGCTCAGCTTCAACGGCCAGCACGAACGCCTGGTGGTGCCGTTCGGAGCCGTCAGCGCATTCGTCGATCCCTCGGTGCAGTTCGGCCTGCAGTTCTCGGTCGCCGCACCCGCCGCCGCGGCAGCACCGGTCGCCGCCCAGCCGCCCAAGGCGCCGACCGTGACGGCGCCGATGCCGGCACCCGCACCGGTCGCGGCGGCTGAAGACGCCTCGGCCGTCGGCGAGGGCAACCGCGTCGTGGCGCTCGACGCGTTCCGCAAGTCCGACAGCCGCAAGAAATAGTCCCGCTTTCTCTTTTCCTCCGACGTTCCCAGCACCACGAACAAGCACCACAAAGGGGCTGCCATGCCTGACTTCGCCTTCCGCGACATCCTCGAACTCCGCGACGATCCGACCTCGTACCGCAAGCTCACCAGCGACCATGTCGGCGCCGCCAGCTTCGACGGACAGAAGGTGCTGAAGGTGGACCCGCAGGCGCTCACGATGCTGGCGGCCGAGGCGTTCAAGGACATCTCCCATCTCTTGCGGCCCGCGCACCTCAAGCAGATGCGCACCATCCTCGACGACCCCGAGGCGTCGGCGAACGACAAGTTCGTCGTCTACGATCTCCTGAAGAACGCCTGCATCGCGGCCGGCGGCGTGCTGCCGATGTGCCAGGACACGGGCACGGCGATCGTCATGGGCAAGAAGGGCCAGAACGTGTGGACCGGGGCCAACGACGCCGAGGCGCTCGCGCGCGGCATCCACCGGAGCTACACCGAGCGCAACCTGCGCTACAGCCAGCTGGCGCCGCTCGAGATGTTCAAGGAGGTCAACAGCGGCGACAATCTGCCGGCACAGATCGAGCTCTACGCAACCGACGGCGACGAGTACGATTTCCTGTTCGTGGCCAAGGGCGGCGGGTCGGCCAACAAGAGCTTCCTGTTCCAGGAAGCGCCGTCGCGGCTGAACGAGAAGGACTTGCTCAAGTTCCTCGACGACAAGATCAAGACGCTCGGCACCGCCG
>Ga0335071_10005945_pt1 | contig 12651 bp, 9 predicted proteins | sample Lox_Sample_15_FD_206724 | JGI IMG/M metagenome (GOLD analysis project Ga0335071, IMG submission 206724) | Soil microbial communities from Loxahatchee National Wildlife Refuge, Florida, United States - Lox_Sample_1.5 | ecosystem: Environmental > Terrestrial > Soil > Wetlands | place: USA: Florida...
GCGGCTCCAATCTTCCTCCCTCGCCTTGGGCGGCCGGCTTGCGCGGCCGCCCATTTTCTTTTTCGGCCTGACCGCCGACGTGATCCCGGCAGGTTTTGCCGAGCCTGCAATTTCTTCCCTGCAACGGCCGCCTAGAGCGCTCCAGGCGGCACGGAATATTCTTATTTTTCAACGACCCAGCCATTGACCGCGATGGCACCTGGCTTGCGATGCGCCTCCTGGAAACTCGGGCGCCAAGACGGCATGGGGCCGGTCTTGCCACCTAGAAGCAGGAGATGAGCAATGACCTCGATCAACACCAACGTCGGCGCGCAGGTCGCTCTGGCCGACCTCAGTTCCACGCAGTACAGCCTCAACGTCACCCAGAACCGGATCTCGACCGGCCTCAAGGTCACCGGGCCGCAGGACGATGCGTCGGATTTCTCGATCGCCCAGGGCATCCGCTCGGACCTCAAGGCCTTCGACGCCGTTCAGCAGAGCCTCTCGGCAGGTACCGGCATCGTCCAGACCGCGATCGCCGGCGCCACCTCGGTCTCGAACCTGCTCAACACCATCAAGAGCAAGGCCATCGAGGCGTCGAACCCGGCGAACACCGCGACGCAGCAGTCGATCCTGTCGAACGACTTCAACGCGATGATCGCCCAGCTCAACACCTTCATCAACAACGCCGTCTACAACGGCCGCAACCTGCTCTCCTCCAACTCGGTCAGCGTGTCGGTCACCTCGACCATTTCGGGCGGCCAGCTGACGCTGAACAACGCCTCCACGCTGTCGACCATCTCGGCCACGCTGTCGAGCGGCGTCACCACGACGTCTGCAGCGCTCGCCCTGCTCAGCACGGTCGATGCGCAGCAACTGATCGTCGGCTCCGCCCTCGGCTCGCTGGGCGCGAACGCCAACGACCTGAACTTCCTCACCACGTTCACCAAGTCGCTGTCGGATTCGGTGAACCAGGGCCTCGGCGCGCTGGTCGACGCCAACCTCGCCCAGGAAAGCGCGCAGTTGCAGGCTCTGCAGACCAAGCAGCAGCTCGGTGTGCAGGCGCTCAGCATCGCCAACCAGCGCCCGCAGATCATCCTGTCGCTGTTCCGCTAAGTTTTGCCGGTGGAGCCGCCGCCTGGCGGCTCCACCCTTCTCCTCGTCGTCCTGTCGCGGCCGCCTCGGCGGCCGCTTTTTTTCGCCGTCGGCGAACTCCGCAGACCGGCAAATCTTACCCCGACCAGCAAATTCTGCCGCGCCACGCGCTCTTCGATCTTATCATTTTTGTTTATTTTCAATGCCTTACGTCTGGCATTCGGCTTGCGAAGCAGGCCCCCAGATGGCAGAGGCGCTGGCCCACGAGGCCCGGCCCTAGAAACAGGAGCTTGAGATGACGTCGATCAACACAAACGTAGGCGCCCTTGTCGCGCTGCAGAACCTGACGGTGACGCAGTCGCAGATGGACAAGACACAAAACCGCGTCTCCACGGGCCTCAAGGTCACCGGTCCGAAGGACGATGCGTCCGATTTCTCGATTGCCCAGGGCATCCGCTCGGACCTCAAGGCCTTCGACGCCGTTCAGCAGAGCCTCTCGGCGGGTACCGGCATCATCCAGACCGCGATCGCCGGCGCCACCTCGGTGTCCAATCTGCTCGCATCGATCAAGGCCAAGGCCGTCGAGGCATCGAACCCGGCGAACACCGCGGGCCAGCAGTCGATCCTGTCGAACGACTTCAACTCGATGATTTCGCAGCTGAACACCTTCATCAATAACGCCGTCTACAACGGCCGCAACCTGCTCTCGGCAGGCTCCGTCAGCGTGTCGATTACCTCGACCATTTCCGGCGGCCAGCTCACGCTCACCAACGTGTCCTCGCTCTCGGGCGTGTCCGCCACCCTGTCGACCGGCGTGACCACGACCGCGGCGGCGCTGGCGCTCCTCAGCACGATCGATTCGCAGTCGCTCGTCGTCGGACAGGCGCTGGGCTCGCTCGGCGCCAATGCCAGCGACCTCAACTTCCTCACCACGTTCAGCAAGACCCTCCAGGATTCGTTGAACCAGGGCCTTGGCGCGCTGGTGGATGCGAACCTGGCGCAGGAAAGCGCGCAGCTGCAGGCGCTGCAGGTCAAGCAGCAGCTCGGCGTGCAAGCGCTCAGCATCGCTAACCAGCGTCCGCAGATCATCCTGTCGCTGTTCAGGTAAGCGGAGAACGGGTCCAGCGGCGGCCCGCGACGGCTGGAGCGGACCAGATTTTGAGTCCGCCCCAAGCCGCCTCAAGCATAAGATAAGCGGCTCCCGCATGCCTCGGCGGAGTCGGAGACCTGGGTTATGGCGCAGACTCGACAGTCGTTTGTCGAAACGTTTCAGCTTGGGTTTCGCCACCATCAGGCCGGCCAATTACAGCAGGCGGAAGCGCTCTATCGTCAGGTGCTGGCCGTCAATCCCGGCCATGCCGACAGCTTGCATCTCCTGGGAATCATCGCGCGCCAGCTGGGCCAGCCCGCGCGCGCCCTCGAGTACATCGAGCAGGCCATAAAAATTCAGCCCCGGGCCGCGGCGTATCACACGAGCCGGGGCAATGCGCTCAAGGATCTGGGAAAGACGGCAGACGCCGAGGCGTGCTATCGCGAAGCCCTGCGGCGGCAGCGCGATCTCCCGGAAGCGCTGACCAACCTTGGCGGGCTGCTGGTAGAACTCGGCCGCTTCGAAGAGGCAGAGACGATTTGCCGCACGGCGGTGCGCGCGCGGCCGGACTACACCGCGCAGACGAACCTGGGGCTGGCGCTGGCCGGGCTCGGCCGCTGGAAAGAGGCTGAGGCCTGTCTTCGTGAGGCCGTGCGTCTGCGGCCCGATGCAGCGGAAGCCCACAACAATCTGGCCCGGGTGTTGAGCAAGCTCGACCGGATCCCGGAAGCCGAGGCGTCGTTCCGGGAAGCCCTGCGTATCCGCCCGGACTTTGCCGACGCCCACAACAACCTCGGGGTCCTTTATCGCGAGATCCGTCGATTGGCCTCGGCGGAGATTTGCTTTCAGCTGGCCGCGGGCGTGCGGCCGGACTTCGCGGAGGCACATATCAACCGCGCCGACACGCTCTATCTGCTCGGCCGGTCGGCAGAGGCGGAGCCGCATGGCCGGGCGGCGGTACGCCTCAAACCCGCCTCCGCGGACGCGCACAACTGCCTTGGGCTGGCGCTCAGCGGCCTGTCCCGCCATGCCGAAGCCGAAGCCTGCTACCGCGAGGCGATCCGTCTCCAACCGGACTTCACGGCCGCTCACGCAAATCTTGGCAACGCGCTCAAGGAACTCGGCCGGCTTGTCGAGGCGGAAGCGAGCTACCGCGAGGCCCTGCGCCAGAAACCCGGACAGCACGACGCGACGAAAGGGCTCGCTGCAGCACTCCTCGCCCAGCGGAAATTCGCGGAAGCCGGCCAGTATCTGCAAGACGTGCTCGGATCGATCCAATCCGAAGCCGGCTGGCGGACGCTTCTCGGCTCGCTCATGTACGTGCCCGATCTCAGCCTCGACGAGCGCTTCGAGAAACATCTTGCCTTCGGGCGCCTCATGAGCGAGCGGACGAAGGAGAGCCCGCTCCCGCCACCGGCAAACGATCGCAGCCCGACGCGCCGGATACGCGTCGGATGGCTGTCGTCCGATTTCATGGGGCATCCGGTCGCACGGAACGCGGGAATATTGTTCCGGCACCGCGACCGGACCGCGTTCGAGACGTTCTGTTACGCCGACGTGAAAAAGCCGGACCAGGTGACTGAAGCCTTCAAGAGAAACACGGATGTGTGGCGTTCGATCACCGGCCTCGACGATGCCGATGTCGCCCGGATGATCCGGGCCGATGGCATCGACGTCATGATCTACCTGGCGGGCCATTTCGACGACAACCGGCCGCAGGTGGCGGCTTGGCGTCCGGCGCCGGTCCAGATCAGCATGTTCGACACCGCGACGAGCGGCATCGCGGAGATGGATTATTTCATCGGCGACCGCATGCTCGCGCCGCCAGGCCGGCCGGAAAAATTCACCGAGCGGGTTTTGCGGCTGCCCAGTTGTTACCTGCACGAGCCGCCGCGGGGTGGTCCGACACCGGCGGCTCCGCCTTGTTTGACAGCGGGCGAGGTGAAATTCGCCAGCTTCCACAATCCGTCGAAGTTGCACACGAAAGTCTTTTCGCTGTGGGGGGACGTCCTTCGCCACACGCCGAGCGCACGGATCCAGTTCCAGTACATGGAGCGCTTCGCCGACCAGAATTTGCAGCAGACCGTCCGGCGCGATCTCGGGGATGATGTGGCGGCTCGGGCGGCCTTCGGCGTATTCACGCGCTCGATCGGCGACCACCTCGAGGCGTACAACCATGTCGACATTTCGCTCGATCCGTTTCCATTCAACGGCTCGACGGCGACGTTCGAAGCGTTATGGATGGGCGTTCCGGTCGTGACCCTGCTGGGCGACACAGCGATCAGCCGGTGGACGGCCTCGATGCTGTCGAAGGTCGGCCTGGACGACTTGATCGCGGAGACGCCGGAAGAATATGTCGAGATCGCAGTCGGCTTGGCCTCGGATCAGGCCCGGCTCTCGGACCTGCGGCAGACGTTACGCGACAGACTGGTCAGGAGCGCGATCTGCAACACAACCCGGGCGCCGCACTACTTCGAGCGCGCCCTGCGCGCCGTGTGGCGCAAATGGTGCCGCGAAGGCAACCCGGCGCCGCGGCCTGACGTCCAATGAGCACCGCGCGGTTAAAGGGCGCCACCATCGTTCGGATCAGTCTTCACCGGCCGCGACTGGACCGGCGGCCGATGCCGTGCCACACCATTTTCGCCACACGGCGCGGAGCGCGCGTTCGAGATGGCGCGTGTTCCGCGGACCGTTGCAAAGCGACGAGTGACGTACGCGCTCTCTGAGATTTTGACGCAAGTCCAGCAGTCGGCGCGTATCGGCGGCCAGCGCCGCCGCGATCTCGATGTAGTGGTCCGGAGATCTTGCAACCAGATCGCCGAGATCAACCTTGTTCAGTATCGATGCCGTCCACCGGCCGGCCATGCGGTCGCCGGCCAAGGTGACGATGGGAACGCCCATCCACAGCGCCTCGAAGCTCGCCGTGGACCCGTTGAACGGAAATGGGTCGAGCGCGATATCCACCTGGTTGTATTGGGCCAGGTGCTGTCCGATGGGAGCCTTGAACGGGTCAAAATCCAGCCGGTCCGCATGGTCCGGTCCGATGAGCCGGCGGATCCCGTTCCGCGCCTCCTCGCTGGCGAAGGCCTCCAGGTACTTGAGCCGCAGCCGCGCATTCGGGATGCGCTGCAGCACCCCCGCCCAGAGCTCGAGGACCTTGGGATTGAGCTTGATCGGGTTGTGAAATGATCCGAACGTCACGTGCCGGGCCGCAACACATGGGGGATCGGTTGGGGCGGGGTCATCGGGAAGTGGCGCGTGGAGGTAGAAATTCGGCAACCGCAGGACGCGCTCCGTGAAGTACTCCGCGCCATTGCGCGGAACGAGAACGGAATCGGCGACGAGGTAGTCCATGTCAGCGATCCCGCTGGTGGCGACATCGTGAAAACTCACCTGAACCGGCGCTGGCCGCCATGCGGCGATCTGCGGCCGATTTTGATCGAACCGGCCGGCGAGGTAGATCATCACGTCGACCCGGTCGGCCCGTATCTTGTCGGCAACCGCCGCATCGCTCATGCCTGAAATGGAACGCCATGCATCCGCATGAGCCCGAAACCAGTCGGTGCGCGGCGTCGGCATCCTGATGTCTGCGTAGCAAACCATCTCGAACGCCGCAGGATCGCGATGCGCGAACAGCAGTTCGACGTTTCGACCGACCGGATGATCGTTGAAGTCCGATGAAAGCCAGCCGACGCGCAGCCGGCGATCCGGGTTGCGATCGTTCGTCAGCGGGCTTTTCGTGGCGATATGGGCCACCGCCCGGCCGAATTGTCGGTGGAACTCCGCAAACTGGTCGGCATCGAGATCGGGGGTGTAGGGCAGTACGGACAGTAAGTCGCGCCACGCCGGCACGGAATTCAAGGACGTGCCGATGACCTGCCGATAGAGAGAAATGAGTTCGCCGAACCGGTGTTGCACCAGCAAGGGTCTGCCCAGCTTGATCTGGGCTTCGACGAATCCCGGCCGCAGCTGCAGCGCCTTATTGAGATAGGCCTCTGCCGAATCGAATTGGCCAAGCTTCGTCAGCGCCCCGGCGAGATTGACGCAGGCTTCCGGAAAATCTGCCTTGGCGTTCAACGCTTCCTGGAAGCAGCCGACCGCCTCGGCCGTCCGGCGAAGATCCAAAAGGGCGACGCCGAGATTGTTATGGGCGAGCGCGAAATCCGGCTGCAGACGCAGGGCCGTCCGGCATGCCATTTCCGCCTCGGGAAGGCGGCCGAGAGCCCGCAAGACGGAGCCCAGCGTATTGTGAGCAGTCGCGAAATCCGGGTTGATCTTCAGGGCCGCGCGGCAGCACAGCTCGGCCTCGTCGTGACGTTCGAGCATGCTGAGCGCATCTGCGAGATTCGACAGAGCGCCCGCATCATCCGGACGCAACCGGAGCCCTTCGCGGAAGCACGGCTCCGCCTCGGCCGGGCGGTTGAGGTCCTTGAGGCAGCCGCCCAGATTGTTGTGGGCGTCGGCAAAATTCGGGGCGAGACGGACCGCTTCCCGATAACAGGGCTCGGCCTCGGCATGGCGGCCCAGCCGACTGAGCGCGTATCCAAGGTTGTTGTGGATGACCGCGACCCCGGGCATCAGCCGTACCGCCGCGCGATGGCAGGCTTCCGCGTCCTGAAACCGGCCGAGCCCTCCCAAAGCATGGCCAAGCAATGTCTGGGCCTCCCAGGACTCCGGCTTGAGGCGGACCGCTTTGCGCCCGCAGGATTCCGCATCCGCAAAACGGCCGGCCATCAAAAGAACGGTGCCGAGACTGCAGAGCGCTTCCGGAAACCGGCCGCGCAATCGGAGGGCGTTGCGATACGCCGCCTCCGCGTCGGCCAGGCGGCCCAGGCCGCGAAGCGCGTTGCCGCGCTCGTGATGATATTCAGGCACGTTTGGTTGCAGCCTGAGAGCCTCGTCGACATGCGCCAGCGCCGCATCCGCGCGACCGACCTGCAATGCGACCACAGCGAGAAGATGAAGGCTGGGCGCGTGGCGCGGATCGATGGCCAACGCCTGGCGGTACAGCAGTTCCGCCTGCTGCAATTGGCCGGCTTGATGATGCCGCACCCCGCGCTGAAATGCTTCAGCGGCCTGTTGCATCGGCGTGGCCATGTCTTCGCGTACCGAACTCCGGCGGATCGTGTCGCGTAGGAACTTGACGGAACGGGCGATGGCTGAGAAGTGCCAATCTCGGGCTCGGACCTGTCGCGCATCGTGCGGCCGCCAGCACGTACCCAATTGGCGGATATGCGTTTTTCCCGTGATCCGCCGTCAAAACGCGATATAGTGGCCGTCGATTCGACCGGCAGGTGAGCCACCCTGCCTCATGGCCGAAGGAGATCGTTCAATGTCCTCTGAACATGACCACGCCCTCGTTGCCATGAACCTCATCGTGGACGCCTATGAGGCCTCTCTAAGCCGAGGTGTGCCTCCCGACACAGTCGCGACCGCCGCCGTCTCGAGCGCTCTCGGCCTGATGGTCCAGATCCACGGCGAGGACGCCGTGGCAAAGATGGTGGAAGAATTGCCGGAAAAGATCCGCGCCGGCACCTTCACCCACAAATCCTAGGCCGCGGGCGCCTCGCGTTCAAAGCGCACTCTGCCGACACTCCGCTGCTTGCACCGGCGCCGGCCGCGGCGGACCCGGCAAAAACTGCCGGGCCGATCCGGCATGAATTTCCCCGAGCCGCCCAAAGCGCCCTGGCCTAAGCGCCTACCCGAATCTAAAAAAATTATCTGTATCAATAGCTTATACTGACCGGCCCGGCTGGCCTCGGCTTTGCTGATGTCCTTGCGGACAGCAACGCTTAAGCACGGGCTGCTCGGTACATGACGCTTGCGATCCTTGAGAGAATGATGGCGCCCAGCTCGGCGCCTGCGGCTTCGGCAAGTTCCGCATCGGCGAAGTCGTCGTCGCAGAACTTTTCCGATGTTCTGCAGAACGTGGGCGGCTCGTCAGCCAATGGCTCGGGCGTTGGAAGCTCCGCGGCCTCGGGCCAGTCGCAGGTCGCGCAAGGCAGCACGCCGTCGAACTCTTCAAGTTCCTCTTCAACGTCGTCGAGCGCGGCTGCGTCCAACTCGAGCGCGCCAACCCAAGCGGCTGGATCCGGCTCGTCAGGCCCGGCAACGGGGAGCTCGGCAGCCGGAACGGGCGCGCCGACAAACTCGGCCTCTCAGGGTCAGTCCTCCGGCGGTCAGGCCGACGACCACAGCCAAACTGCATCCGGCTCCACGGATTCGAATACCGACTCAGGAGACGGGACCAGTTCCTCGAAATCCTCGTCGAAAACCGACCAAACGAACGGCACCGACCCGTCGGCGGCCGCGCTCGCCGCCGCCGCCGCGGCCGTGGCCGTGCTCGTTCCGGTCGCCGCCCCGGCTGCGGCGACACCGGCCGACACCGCATCAGCCGATCCAAATTCGGCCATCACCCCGGCGGTCGGGTCGAACGGAACGCCCGCAGCACCCCCCGCGCCCGTGACGCCCGACATGTTGGCGGCCGGGCTGTCGCTGCCTTCGACGGGCACGAGCTCACCGGCCAGCGGGCAATCGACGCCCGCAAGCGACAGCACGGCCAGCCCGGACGCGACCCAGGCGCAAAACGATCCGTCCTCCTCCAGTACGGCGCAGGCCGGCGCCAATGCGACGCCGGCCTCGACGACCGGCCAACCAGCGTCCTCGCCGACAGCGGCCGCAGCCCTTGCCCAAGCGTTCGCCGCCGGGCAAGACGCACCGGCCGGCCAGCCGGCGCCCGCCGCCTCCGGATCGCAGGGTTCTTCAGCGGCGGCGACGACCACGACTCCTGCGGCGACCCAGGCGCAGGCCACGGCCGCTCAGGCAGCGGCAAACGCTGCCGCGAACGCGACCGACGCCGGGTCCGCGGCCACTGCCTCGCAGGCCCTTCCCCAGTCGCCCCTGCCCGGTGCCGGCGACCCGGCCACCCCCTCCGGCGAGGGCGATGGAACCAAGGCATCGACGGCCGGGGTCAAAGTGAGCACGACCTCTTCGGCGTCTTCGGCCACGAGCAGCAACCCGTCAACTGGCTATGCCGCCCAGCTCGTGTCGCAGCAGGCCGCCCAGGCGAACAGCACGCCGGGCAACGACCAGCCGCCGGCCGACGGCGGGTTCGAGGGATCAGCGGCCGCCCCGGTCGACGGCAAGCCCGGGACGCCGGATGCGACCAAGGACACGCCGGCAGCCGCGAACGGATCGTCCGATCCCAAGGCGCTTCAGGCCGCGGCTCTGCCCAGCGTGACGGACATCGGCCAAGCCGCCAATGCGCAGGCCGTGGCGAGCACGCAGGCGGCGGCGGCGACGACGTCGGCCGCCACCGCTTCCGCTGTCATCCAGCAGGTCACCGTTCATGTCAGCAAGGCTGCCGTAGACGGCATCGACCACATCAACGTCCAGCTCAATCCGCCGGAGCTTGGGCACGTCGAAGTGCGAATGGAAATCGGTCCCAGCGGACATTTCAGCGCCGTGTTCTCGGCCGATCGCCCGCAGACCGCCGACATGCTCCAGCGCAACGCGCATGAGTTGACGCGTTCGCTTCAGGACGCGGGCGTCCGCACCGATGCCGGAAGCCTCAGCTTCAACCTGCGCGGCCAGAACCAGCAGGGCACCCCCGGCTGGGCGGGCGGTTTCGCCGGCAATGCCGGCCGCACCTCAACCCCGTCGTGGAGCAACGTGCCCGATGAAGCGCCGGCACCTGCCGCGATCTACGCGAACTCCGGCGTCGGCACGAACCGTGTCGACATCCGGGTCTAACCGATAAGCGCGCAAGAGGACCTGCGATGACCACCATCACTCCCACCAGCAGCACGCCGTCGCCGAGCTCGACCAACAGCGGCTCGAATGCGCTGGCGTCGTTCAGCAACAACTTCCAGAGCTTCCTGACGCTGCTGACCACGCAGCTGCAGAACCAGGACCCGCTGAACCCGATGGACTCGACGCAGTTCACCTCGCAGCTCGTCCAGTTCACCGGCGTCGAGCAGGGCATTCTGCAGAACCAGAACCTGCAGCAGCTCATCACGCTGCAGACCAACAATCAGATGTCAAACGCCGCCGGCTACATCGGAATGCAGGTCAATGGCGGCGGCAACCAGGTGCAACTCGCCGGCGGCACGGCCGCGATCAATTACACCCTCACCGACGCGACCACGGCCAAGGTCACGATCACGATCAAGGATTCGAACGGCAACGTGATCAACACCCTGACCGAGACGCCGACGCAATTGGGCCCTCAGAGCGTGTCGTGGGACGGCAAGAACAGCAACGGCACGGTCGTGCCGGACGGCACCTACAGCATCAACATCCAAGGCTTCAACTCGCAGAACAACCCGGTGAGCGTCACCGCCGGCGAAACGGGAATCGTGACCGGCGTCAGCCTGGTCAACGGCCAGGTCATGCTGACGACGCAGGGTGGCCAGCAGATCCCGATCAGCGACGTGACCTCCGTGGCGCCTCCGAGCTCGAGCGGCTGACGGCCGCAATCCATGGCCAATGGCATGAAAAAGGTTTTTGAAGGAGCAAGATCATGAGTCTCACAGGTGCGCTTCTGTCCGGCGTGTCGGGCCTGCAGGCCCAATCGAACGCCATGGGCATCATCTCGGACAACATCGCCAACCTGAACACGATCGGCTACAAGAAGTCGAACGCGACGTTCTCCACGCTGGTGGTGAACAGCGCCGCGACGACGACGTACTCGCCGGGCGGCGTGCAGTCCGGGCGGTTCGCGCTGATCTCGACGCAAGGCACCCTGCAGGCCAGCAACAGCCCGCTCGACGTGGCCATCACCGGAAACGGGTTTTTCGCGGTCAACGACCAGGGCAACGGGCTCGGGAACAACCTCTACACCCGCGCCGGCTCGTTCCATCAGGACGTGCAGGGACGCCTTGTCAACTCGGCCGGCATGTTCCTCGAGGGATGGCAGCTCACCCAGGCGGGCACCATCTCGAACGTCAACCAGCTCCAGGTCGTCTCGGTCGGCACCACGAACGGCGTCGCGGTCGGCACGCAGAACGTGACGGTCGGCGCCAACGTAAACAGCAGCCAGAGCATCTACTCCACGGCGACCGATACGAATAATGCGACTTCGGGACCGGCCACCGCCACGACGCTCCTGTCCACGGCCGACGACCTGGCGCTGACGATCAACGGCACGACGTACACGATGAGCTTCGCCACTGGCGCGACCGCCACCGGCTTCTCGATCGGCGGCGCCACGGTCCTGAACTACAGCGACCTCGCCGGGCTCGCGGGCCTCCTCAACAGCATTCCCGGCATGCAGGCATCGGTCAATCAGACCGGCGGTACGGCCATCCTAGACACCTCCTCGCCCTGGGGCGTCACCTTCGCCGGTTCCGGTGTCACAACGCTCGGCCTGGCGACCGGAATCGCCGCGAGTTATGTGGCGGGCAACGTACAGTCGGGTGCGGTCACTGCCCAGTTCAACGACCCGATCCAGGTCTTCGACGCGCTCGGCACGGCGCATACGTTGAATTTGAGTTTCGTTCACACCGGCACCAATCAGTGGGCATATGAGCTCTACGACACCGACAGCGACATCGCCGGCACCATAACCGGCCGCGGCTTGCTGTCCGCCGGAACCATCGAGTTCAATGGCGACGGCAGTCTCAACAGCGTGACCGAGTACCCGGCCAACTTCGCCAATGGCTTGGCCAATCAGCCGCTCTACAGCGGCAGCCCGACGGCGCCAGCGGCCATCAGCGTCAATTGGGCGAACGGCGCCAAGTCGAGCAACATCACCTTCAACCTCGGAACTGCCGGCGTCCTCGGCACCGGCAAGACCGACGGACTCACGCAGTTCGCCGCCTCGTTCAACAAGAACTTCACCAACCAGGACGGTGCTGCGGTCGGCCTGCAGACCGGCGTCACCATCGACAAGAACGGCTTCGTCATCGCCTCCTACAGCAACGGCGCCACGCAGAAGCTGTTCCAGGTCCCGGTGACGACGTTTGCCGATCCATCCGCCCTGCAGGCGCAGGACGGCAACACGTATTCGCAGACCGTCGCGTCGGGCAACTTCAACTGGCGCATCGCCGGTACGGGCGGTGCGGGATCGATCGCACCCTCCTCGCTCGAGGAATCGAACGCCGATCTCGGCGACGAGTTCGCGAACATGATCACCACCCAGACCGCCTACTCCGCGAACTCGAAGACGATCACCACCGCCAACACGATGCTGCAGGAACTCCTGCAGATCATCCAAGGCTAATTCCGTCGGGGCCCGCCGTTCGGGCGGGCCCCGACCGATCACTGGATAACCGGTCATGACGAGTCTCAACGGAATCTACGATAACGGCGTCATGGGCATGATGGCTCAGTCCCAAGCCATGGGCGGCCTCAGCCAGAACATCGCCAATATCGATACGATCGGCTACAAGCGCACCGAGACGACCTTCGCCACGCTGCTGGGCGAAAACAACGGCACCACGGGCGGCAACAGCCTCACCAAAGCGCCGTCGCCGGTCAACAATCAG
>Ga0335071_10005947_pt1 | contig 12648 bp, 12 predicted proteins | sample Lox_Sample_15_FD_206724 | JGI IMG/M metagenome (GOLD analysis project Ga0335071, IMG submission 206724) | Soil microbial communities from Loxahatchee National Wildlife Refuge, Florida, United States - Lox_Sample_1.5 | ecosystem: Environmental > Terrestrial > Soil > Wetlands | place: USA...
GGTCTCGGTGGCCGCGCCGACGTTGATCACCGCCACGCCGCCGACCAGCTTGGCCAGCCGCTCCTGCAGCTTCTCGCGGTCGTAGTCGCTGGTGGTCTCCTCGATCTGGGCCCGGATGGTCTTCACGCGGGCCTCGATGTCGGCCTTGGAGCCGTTGCCGTCGACGATGGTGGTGTTGTCCTTGTCGATGGTGATCCGCTTGGCCCGGCCCAGGTCCTTGAGGGTGACCTGCTCGAGCTTCAGGCCCAGCTCCTCGGCGATCATCCGGCCGCCGGTGAGGATGGCGATGTCCTCGAGCATGGCCTTGCGGCGGTCGCCGAAGCCCGGGGCCTTGACGGCGCAGACGTGCAGCGTGCCGCGCAGCTTGTTCACCACCAGGGTGGCCAGCGCCTCACCCTCGACCTCCTCGGCCACGATGAGCAGCGGCTTGCCCGAGCGGGCGATCTGCTCCAGCAGCGGGAGCAGGTCCTTCATGTTGGAGATCTTCTTCTCGTGGATGAGGATGTGCGCGTCCTCGAGGGCCGCCTCCATCCGCTCCGCGTCGGTGACGAAGTAGGGGGAGAGGTAGCCGCGGTCGAACTGCATGCCCTCCACCACCTCGAGGGTGGTCTCGAGCCCCTTGGCCTCCTCGACGGTGATCACGCCCTCCTTGCCCACCTTCTGCATGGCCTCGGCGATGATGTTGCCGATGGTCGTGTCGCCGTTGGCGGAGACGATGCCGACCTGGGCGATCTCCTTCTGATCGTGGGTGGGCTTGGAGAGCTTCTTCAGCTCGCCCACCACCGACTCGACCGCCTTGTCGATGCCCCGCTTGATGTCCATGGGGTTGTGCCCGGCCGCCACCAGCCGCGAGCCCTCGCGGTAGATGGCCTGGGCCAGCACGGTGGCGGTGGTGGTGCCGTCGCCGGCGACGTCGGAGGTCTTGGAGGCGACCTCCTTCACCATCTGCGCCCCCATGTTCTCGAACTTGTTCTCGAGCTCGATCTCCTTGGCGACGGTGACGCCGTCCTTGGTGATGGTGGGAGAGCCGAAGCTCTTCTCGATGACCACGTTCCGGCCCTTGGGCCCGAGGGTCACCTTGACCGCGTCGGCCAGGGCGTTGACGCCCCGGAGGATCGAATCGCGGGCCTTCTGGTCGAAGAGGATCTCTTTGGCAGCCATTTCGTATCGCTCCGTTCGGATGGGTTCGTGGGCGCGTCTAGCCCTCGATCACGCCGAGGATGTCGTCCTCGCGCATGATCAGGTGCTCCTCGCCCTCGATCTTGATTTCGGTCCCGGCGTACTTGGAGAAGAGCACGCGGTCGCCGGCCTTCACGTCGAGAGGCCGGACCTTCCCGTCCTCCTGCACCTTGCCGTTGCCGACGGCGAGCACCTTGCCCTCGATCGGCTTCTCCTTGGCGGTGTCGGGGATGATGATCCCACCCTTGGTCTTCTCCTCCTCCTGCACGCGCTTCACGATGATGCGGTCCTGTAGCGGACGGATCTTGGTCATGAGGAGCCTCCTGGCCGTTTGTTGGGGTCCCCGGCGCGAGCGCCGGCCCCTCGCCTTCAATGTCGGAAATGCCTGGCAATCGAACACCTCGACTGCCAGCGGCGCGCGTATCCTAACCACGGACCCCGGGGTGTCAAGCGAGGGCGCCGGGATCACATCCAGCCGGATCCATAGGCCTTTTCGACCCATCCTGGCACTCCACCCGTTCGAGTGCTCGTGGCCGGCTGGCGGACGGCCTGCGGCGCTGCCAACTAACATAAAAAACCTTTGGTCACCGGGGTTTGCGGCGCTACCTCCCAGGGCATTACGCTCCTAAGGGAGGCTCGGGCGGCCCTGCCGGCCGCCGGGAGGAGAAGTCGAGGGACGCGTCCGTGAGCGAAGGCGTCGTCATCGGGCAGAGCGCGCGGGAGTGGTTTCGCCATGCGGTGGGCGAGGTCCTGACGCACCGCAGCATGCGCATCCAGGAGGTCACCGAGTTCTACCTCGTGAACCTCCTCGCGAGCTTCCTGGACCGCGGGCGGCTGTTCGTGGAGGAGGGCGAAGGCGAGGCCCGGGTGCAGCCCCTGGCCCTCATCCTGCTCGAGGCCCTGGGCGCGGACCGGGCGCGCCGCGCGCGCGAGCTGCGCCGCCTGGGCGACACGGCCCTCTACCTCTCCGGGTTCTTCGGCGACTCGCTGGCTCGGTCGGCCGCGGGCGTCGACTACTACATCGCCATGGGGAAGCGGGCCTACGGGGCCCTGGCGGGCCAGGGGGAGCCCGCGGGCGAGGAGGGGCCCTTCGGTGAGCTCTCCGGCCGCTTCCCCGACTTCGTCGACGTCCTGGCCGAGATCGCCGAGCTGGCCGACCTGCGCTCGAACCGCGGCCTGGTCCGGCTCTACCGGCGCTTCCTCGCCACCGGGTCGGAGCGGGTGGCTGGGCTCCTGCGCGCGCGCGGCGTGGCGCTCTTCCCCGGCCCGGAGAGGGCGCGGAGGAGCCTGAAGCAGTGAGGCGGTGAGCCGGCGGACGCCTACCGCAGCGTGCGCGTCTGCCCGGCCGGGATGGTCCCCTTCTCCTTGTCGAACTTGCCGGAGAGCGCCTCGCGCACCGAGCGGTCGAAGCGGACCTTGCCGGTGGCGATCTCGCGCAGCGCCAGCACCGGCGGCTTGTTCTTCGTCTCCGGCTGCAGGGGACGGGCGCCGGCCATGAGCTGGCGGGTCCGCTTGGTGGCCAAGAGCACCAGGGCGAAGCGGTTCTCGACCAGGGGGAGGCAGTCCTCGACGGTGACGCGAGCCATGGCGCTTCCTTTCGCCCAGAGACGCCGGACGGAGGGCGGAAGATAGACGGGCGGGGGGCGGGGGTCAACTGATCCGGGACCCGGGGGGCGGGGGGGTTCCTTGCCCGGGCCGGGGTGCGGAAGGATGCTCCCCGGTCGGAGGCCAGCCATGCCGGTGGTGGTCCAGAAGTACGGGGGCTCGTCGGTCGCCGACGCCGGGAAGATCCGGAAGGTGGCGGAGAAGGTGGCCGCGCGCAGGCGCTCGGGGAGCGAGCTGTGCGTGGTGGTCTCGGCCATGGGCGACACCACCGACGAGCTGCTGGCGCTGGCCAAGCAGGTCTCGGCCACCCCGCCGCGGCGGGAGCTGGACATGCTCCTCAGCGCCGGCGAGCGCATCTCCATGGCGCTGCTCTCCATGGCGCTCCAGGAGCAAGGCGTCGCCGCCATCAGCTTCACCGGAAGCCAGTCCGGCATCATCACCACCGATGCCCACTCCGCCGCCCGCATCCTGGAGGTGCGCCCCCATCGCGTGCGGGCCGAGCTGGAGGCGGGAAAGGTGGTGATCGTGGCCGGGTACCAGGGGGTCTCGCGCGGCAAGGAGGTCACCACCCTGGGGCGGGGCGGCTCGGACACCACCGCGGTGGCACTGGCTGCGGCCCTGGGCGCGGACTGCGAGATCTACTCGGACGTGGCCGGCGTCTTCACCGCCGACCCGCGCCTCGTGCCGGAGGCGCGCCGCCTGGATGAGCTCTCCTACGAGGAGATGCAGGAGCTGGCCCAGGCCGGGGCCAAGGTGCTGAACGCCCAGGCGGTGGAGTTCGCCCGGGAGAAGGGGATCGCCATCCACGCCCGCTCGACCTTCGGCCCGGGCGAGGAGACGGTGGTCCGGGGCGGGAGCCACCCGGAGCGGATCGCGGGGGTGGCGGTGCAGCGGGAGCTGGCCCTCCTCGCCTTTCCGGCGGAGCGGCTCGGGGCGGTGCTCGGGGAGCTCGAGCGCCACGGGGTGGAGGCCGCGGAGCTGGCCCAGCCCGGCGCCGAGGCCGGGCTGGCGCTCCCGCTGGAGAACGTCCACGGCTGGCCGGTGCTGCGCGACCGGCTCCGGGCGGCCGTGCCGGATCTCAGGGTGGCGGACGAGGGGCTGGGGGCCATCTCGGTGGTGGGCACAGGGCTCGGGGCGGGCCACCGGGTGCTGCGGGAGGTGACCGCGGCCCTGGCCGCGCTGGGCGCGCCGCCGCGCGCGCTGTTCACGTCGGCGCTCCGGGTGACGGCCTGCTGCGACGCCCGGGCGCTGTCCGAGGCGGCGCGGGACCTGCACGCGCGGCTCCTCGGTTGACCTCCGGCCGGGCGGGGCCCGGGCCCAGGCCCGAGGCCCCGCGCGGTGAAGCCCGGTGCTGCCACCTCACGGGGCGGGCGTGCCCTCCGCGACCTGGATCACCCCGCAGCCCGACCAGGAGAAGCGGAGGGCCACGTCGGTGAGGGTGCCGGGGTCGAGGTCCGTCCCGGAGGGGACCGTCGTCCAGACCCGCTTCAAGGTCAGCGTCCCGCCGGTGACGCCGGTGGCGCAGACCCCCGCGTCGGTGGTGTAGGTGATGGCGTCGAAGTCCGCCCGGTAGGTGAGGGCGGCGGTGGCGCTCTGGGCCTGGGAGCTCTCCCGCAGGTAGATGTCCGACTGCTCGAAGCCGTCGAGCGTGCCCGCGCCGAAGGTCAGGTCTCCCCGGAGGCGGTCGGACACGGTCACCGAGCTCGGGACGCTGGTGTCGGAGGCCTGCAGGCCCACCGTGACGTCCCACCAGACGTGCCCGTCCACCCGGTGGAGCGCGCCGTCGACGCTGAGCAGCTCGTGCGCCGTCCCGTCGGTGCTGGTCTGGGTGCAGTGCTCGAAGGTGATGCTCTGCGCGTCGACCGTCCAGCAGAGATCGTTGTCCCAGCCGCCGCTGGCCGCGGCCACGTCGCCGGCCAGGTAGGCCGCCGCGCGCCTCCCCACCGACGCCCGGGCGACCTCGACCGAGCGCGCGAGCCCGCCGCTCCAGCCAAAGGCGGCCTCGGCCATGGCGTTGGGGAGGCCGGCCACCTCGCCGGCCGCCTGGTCGTCGCCGTCGCCCTGGACCTGGATGGCCGAGGAGCTGCCCACGCCCGACTCCCCGGCCGCCGCGGCGCTGGCCTCGGCCGAGCCCCCGGCCGGAACGTAGGGCGTCCCGTAGCTGAAGCGGACGGAGTTGGGGTCCTTGAAGGATGGGCCGCTGCCACCGCCTCCTCCGCATCCGAGCGGGCCCACCCCGAGAGCCAGCACGGCCGCTGCCAGCAACCTGTCCATGGCGCCTCCCAGGTTCCGCGCCCCCACGCTGCGTCAGGGGGACGGCGCCTACACGCTTAGCAGAGCGGGAAGGGCGGCGCGAGATGGGTGCAGCGGGGCCGCCAGGCTACCGTGTCATACACGCAAAGTGACCGAAGGGAGGGCGCCTACAGCCGCCGCTAGCCGTTCCAGAAGGTTCCGCTTCCCTGGCGGTCCTTGCGCGCGTCCATCCCCGGGTCGACGCGGACGAAGGTGCACATCTCGTTGAGGCGCGAGTAGACGCGGTCGCCCACCCGCTGGGCCAGGGTCATGTACTCGGCGTCGGCCTGAAAGGCCTGGGACCGCGTGTTCACTGCACGTCCCGGCCGCTCCGCCACCACCCTCGCCTCCACGAAGTAGTTGGTGGCGAAGAGCGTGGCCAGCCCGGAGTTGAAGCGCCGGCTGATGAGCTCGTCCAGCATCGAGCGCTCCCACTCGGTGCCGCGCTCCTTGCCCAGCTCGTCGATGGCCAGCACCGGGACCGCCAGGAGCGGCCGCAGGATCTCCATGGGGCTGCGGTTCGAGTCGAAGCCGGCCTTGATCTCGGAGAGGAGCAGCATGAACTCCACGTAGCGGCTGGCGACCCCCTTCTCCAACGCCAGCCAGCGCAGGGTGGCCACCAGCAGGTGCGTCTTCCCCGCCCCGGGGGAGCCGTAGAACAGGAAGCCCTTGGTGGGCGCGTCGCGGCGGAACCGGCGCGCGAACTCCTCGGCCGCGGTGCGGCCGCGGGTGTGGTCCGGCGACCAGATCTTGAAGGACTCGAACGAGGCCCGCGCCACCGCCGCCGGGATCCCGATCCGGTTGAAGATGGCGATCCGCTCATCCAGGCCCCGGCAGGCGCAGGCCTGGGCCACCGAGCTCGAGCCCGACGGCACCAGCAGGTAGCCAGCGCCGCCGCAGCGCGGGCAGGTGGCCTGGCAGCTGCAGCGCCGCGCCTGGGCCGGCGCGGCCAGCACCTGGTCGACCACGTAGCCGGTCCCGCCGCACTCGGCGCAGGTCGTCTCCGCGGGATGGGCCATGGAGCAGCCGAGTCTACACCGTTCCCCGGAGGCAGGAGAGCCCCGCCTGCCGGCCCAGGTCGCGGAGGTGCGCGCGCAAGGTCTCCCGGTGGGCGCGGCGGCTCTCTCCCCTGCGGCGAGCCCCGGCCAGGAGCCGCACCCGGGCGCCGAGGGCGGCGCGCTCGGGGCGCGGGAGCGAGGCCACCCAGCCGGCCAGGATCCGGGCGTCGGCCGCGGCCAGGCCCGCCTCCACCCGCTCCAGCGGGGATCCGGGGAAGGCCTGGTGGGCGAGGAGCTCGTGCCGTGCGCCGCGGTAGACCTCGCCCAGGGCGCCCCCCTGGGCCTCGGCCCGGGTGAGCTCGGCGCTGGCGCTCCGGAGCCGCCGCGCCGCCGCCTCCTCCTCGCCCTCCGGCTCGGGCGCGTCGCCCACCCGCCCGCTCCGGTAGGCACGCCACTCCTCCTCCACCGCGAACCGGAGCGCGCGGAGGGAGCGCACCGGTCCCGGCCGCTCCCCGGCCAGCGCCGCCAGGCCGCGGCGGATCCCCCGGCAGACCACCGGCACCGGCAGCCCGCGCCGCTCCCATTCGGCGACCAGGTCCTGGTCGAGCGGCGAGAGGAGAAGCCCGGCCCCGCGAAGCGCCAGGAAGAACTCGGCCACCACCGCCTGGTAGCCGAGCGACTCTGCGGGGAGCTCGGACATCGGCGGGAGGGTACCGAGCCGCTCCGACAGGGCCCGAGCCCCGCGCTGGGGCGGTCGGGGGCGGCGACGCCCTCCTCCCCGGTCAGCCCCCGCAGCGTCCCGCTACGCCCCAGGCGAAGCCGGTGGGCAGCGCCTGCCCGCCCGCAGGGCCGGCGACCGGCGCGCTGGCGAGGCGGGGCCGATCGCATCGGCGAGGTCGGCGGGTGCGGATCGCGGCCTGCTTGCGGCGAGGCCGGCCTCCGTGCTAGTCCGCGGCCGGCGTCACCCAGGAGTGCCCAATGGAGAACTTCGAGTTCCGCAATCCGACCAAGATCGTCTTCGGCAGGGGCGCCGAGGCACGCGTGGGCCCCGAGACCGCCGCGCACGCCCGGAAGGTCCTCCTCCACTACGGCGGGGGCAGCATCAAGGCCTCCGGGCTCCACGCCCGGGTGGTCGCCTCCCTCCGCGAGGCCGGCGTGGAGTGGGTGGAGCTCCCCGGCGTGCAGCCCAACCCGCGCCTCTCCCTGGTGCACGAGGGCGTCCGGCTCTGCAAGCAGCAGGGGCTCGGCCTGGTGCTGGCGGTGGGCGGCGGCAGCGTCATCGACTCGGCCAAGGCCATCGCCATGGGCGCGGTGGTCGAGAACGACGTGTGGGACTTCTACCTGGGCAAGGGGGAGCCCCGCGCCGCGCTGCCGGTGGGGACGGTGCTGACCATCCCGGCGGCCGGGAGCGAGGCCAGCACCGGGACGGTGGTCACCAAGGAGGAGGGGCTCCTCAAGCGCGCGGTCAACTCCGAGCTCATCTACCCGCGCTTCTCCATCCTGAACCCGGAGCTCGCCTTCACCCTCCCGCCCTTCCAGGTGGCCTGCGGCGCCTCGGACATCATGGCCCACCTCATGGAGCGGTACTTCACGGTGGTGAAGGCCGTCGACTTCACCGACCGGCTCCTCGAGGCCACCATGAAGACGGTGGCGCTCAAGGCCCCGCGGGTCCTGGAGAGCCCGCGCGACTATGACACCTGGGCGGAGCTGATGTGGGCCGGCACCGTCGCCCACAACAACCTGCTCAACACCGGCCGCATCGGCGACTGGGCCTCGCACGACATCGAGCACGAGATCAGCGCCATCTACGACGTGGCCCACGGCGCCGGCCTGGCGGTGGTCTTCCCCGCCTGGATGCGGCACACGCTGGCCCGGGATCCGGGCCGCTTCGCGCAGTGGGCGGTGCGGGTGTGGAACGTGGACATGGACTTCTCCAGCCCGGAGGCCACCGCCCGAGAGGGCATCCGCCGCCTGGAGGCCTGGTACCACGCCATCGGCCTGGGCACGCGCCTGTCCGACCTGGGCGTGGGCAAGGACCGCCTCGACGAGATGGCCCGCAAGTGCACCGACGGCGGCCTGCGCACGGTGGGGAACTTCGTGAAGCTGGACACCGCCGGCGTGCGCCGGGTCTACGAGCTGGCCGCCTAGCCCGGGCGAGCGGGGGGCAAGGGCCCGGCCCGGGCGGTCACCCGTTGTGCCCGGGGCCGCCGCCCCACATGGTCCAGCCGTCGAGCGCGGGGTCGCCCGACTCGATGGCCAAGAGCGAGCCGCCCGCGGTGCCGACGAAGATGCGCCCGCCGGCCAGCGCCGGCTGGAAGCGGATCTCCTCGCCGGTGGCCACCCGGAAGAGCTCCGCACCGCCCTCGGCCGCGTAGCCCACCACCTCCCCGGCCGCGGTGCCGATCACCAGCTTCCCCCCGGCGAAGGCGGGCGGGGTGCCGAGGTGGCCGCCGGTCCCGGCCGCGTCCCCGGCCAGCTTCCGCTCCCACAGCACCTCCCCGCTCTTCCGGTCCAGGCCGCGCACCACGTCACCCTGGGTGAGGTAGCTCCGGCCCTTCACCACCGTGGGGCGCGAGCCCTGGAACTCCCAGATGCCCCGCACCGTCCCCTGGCCCAGGTTGGCCTTGGCGGCCTCGGCCTTGGCCACCGCCGGCGCACCGCCGCCGAAGCCGACGCTGGCGTCGTCGGCGCTGGCCTTGGCCGAGTAGCGGGAGCGGTCCTGCACCGCCGGCTCCAGGTAGGCCGCGTCCTTGGCCGCCAGGAGCTCGCCCCTGTAGGCGCCGTCGGCGCCCAGGCGGCGGACACCCTCCTGGCGCACGCCGCCCCTCGGCGCCGAGGGGTCGCTCTGGGCCACCAGGACCTCTCCCTCGGCCACGGAGGGCGCGCTGGTGGCGTTCATCCGCCGCTCGAAGAGGAGCCGGCCGTCGGAGAGGGCGTGCCGGTAGACGGTGCCATCGGTGGTGGTGAGGTAGACGGAGTCGCCCTCCACCACCGGGGCGGAGACCACGTCGCCGGCGATGCGCCGCTCGAACACCAACGCACCGTCCTGGAGCCGCAGGGCCACCAGCCGGTGCTGGCCGTCGCTCCCCGGGTAGGCCATGTACACGACCCCGGCCCGGACCGCCGGCTGGCTCATGAGCGGGTCGCCCAGCCAGCGCGACCAGACCAGGCGGCCGGTCCTCGCGTCCACCACGAAGAGGGTGCAGGACTCGGTGTTGAAGACCACGCGTCCGTCGGCCACCACCGCCGCGGTGGGCCCGTCGTCGGAGACGCGGATGGCCCAGCGCGGCCGGCCGGTGGCAGCGTCGAAGGCGTAGAACTCGTGGCTCCCGAACCCACCGCCGACGTAGACCGTCCCGTCCACCACCGCCGGCGTGGCCAGGGCGCGGCCGCCCGGGACCTTCACCCGCCAGCCTCGCTGGCCGGTGGGAGCGGTGAAGCGCTCCGCGGAGAGGCCGGCGAGCGGGAGGGGCTCCACCGACCCGCGGCGGGCCGGGCCGCCCGGTGCGCCCGGGGAGGGCGGGGGGGCCGCGGCCGCCGCCAGCAAGGGGAAGAGCAGGATGACGGCGTTGCGGGTCCGCGCGGCGAGTCGGTGTGCCATGGGGGCCTCCCGGTGGGCTCTCCAGGCACGAACGCGCGGGCGGCGATTCCGATCCCTGGGCGATGGGTTGGCCCGTTCCGGGGCGGCGCGGTGTGACGGCGATCACGGCTGGAGCGCCGCGGCGACCTCGGCGGCGCTCTGGCAGCGGCGGTGGGGGTCCTTCTCCAGGAGCCGCTCGGCCAGCGAGGCCAGTCGCGGGTCGACCCCGGGGTTCACGGCGCGCAGCGGGGCCGGGCGGACGTGGAGGATCTCGCGCCACAGCGCCACCGGCTCGCGGGCCACGAAGGGCGGGGCCCCGGCCAGGAGCTCGTAGAGGATGACGCCCAGGCTGTAGAGATCGCTGCGGCCGTCGACCACGTGGCCCTGAGCCTGCTCCGGCGACATGTAGCGGTAGGTGCCCACCACCCGACCGGTCGGGGCCGGGCCGTCCTCGGGCTCGGCCGCCAGCTTTACCAGGCCGAAGTCCATGAGGCGCGCCCGCCGCCGGTCGTCGACCATGATGTTGGACGGCTTCAGGTCCCGGTGCACCAGCCGGCGGGCGTGCACGTAGCCGAGCGCGTCGGTCACCTGGGAGAGGGCGCCGCGCAGCCGCGCCATCCGGGCCGGCCGGTTCAGGCCCTCCAGCGCCTCGGGCCCGAGCGGCTCCAGGGCCTCGGGGGCCGGCTGGGGGGTGGGATCCCCACGGGTGGGGGAGCCGGGGTGGCGGATCTCGCCGGTCTCGGGCTCATCCATGATGGCGGCCAGCGCCCGGATGGCCTCGGGGCCGGCCTCGTGGGCGCTGGGCGAGAAGCCATCCACCGGGTCGAGCGCCTCCCGCGGCGGCATGCGGAGCGGGCGGGCCTCGTCGAGGGCGGGGGAGAGGTAGGCCCGCAGGTCGAGGCCCTCCACCAGCTCCATGGCCAGGTAGGAGTAGCCGTCGGTGACCCCGGCCTCGAGGACGCGGACCACGTTGGGGTGGTCGAGGGCCCGCAGCACCTCGTACTCCCGGGCCAGCCGGCGGGCGGCGCTGGCGTCCACCGCCGGTGCGGGCCCGAGCACCTTGACCGCCGCCAGGGCCGAGGTCTCGACGTGGCGTCCCCGGTAGACCGTCCCCACCCCGCCCCGCCCGATGACGGAGAGGATCTCGAACGGTCCGACGCAGCGCGGGGGCACGGCCTTCGAGGATACTGCGCCTGCCGGAGGGGTCAAAGCGTGCCGTCCCCGGCTCCTCCCCCATCCGGCGCGCCGGCGCTGCGCGCCGTGCTATAAGCCCGCGCGATGGAGGAGCCGATCCCGGTGGAGGCCCTGGAGGCGGAGGTGCGGGGCCGCCCGCTGCCCCGCCACGTCGCCATCATCATGGACGGCAACGGCCGCTGGGCCGAGCAGCGGGGCCTGCCGCGGGAGGAGGGGCACCGGGAGGGCGCCGAGTCGGTGCGGGAGGTGACCCGCACCGCCCGCCGCCTGGGGCTGGAGGCCCTCACCCTCTACGCCTTCAGCGCCGAGAACTGGGGGCGGCCCGAGCCGGAGGTGGAGGCGCTCATGGGGCTCCTGGCCCAATTCCTGGAGGCGGAGCGGGAGGAGATGATGCAGAACGGCATCCGCCTCCGCGCCGTGGGCGAGCTGGAGCGGCTGCCCGAGCCGGTTCGGGCCAAGCTGGCCGCGGTGCGGGCCGAGACCGCGGGCAACGCCGGCATGACCCTGACCCTGGCCCTCTCCTACGGCGGCCGGCAGGAGCTGGTGGCAGCGGCCCAAAAGGCCGCCGCCGCCCGGGGGCCGGCGCTCACCGCCGAGGACCTGGAGGCGGCGCTGTGGACCGCCGGGCTGCCCGACCCCGACCTGATCGTGCGGACCAGCGGCGAGCGGCGGATCTCCAACTTCCTGCTGTGGCAGTGCGCCTACGCCGAGCTCTACTTCACCGAGACGCTCTGGCCCGACTTCCGCGGCCGGGAGCTGTGCCTGGCCATCGCCGACTACCAGGGTCGCCAGCGCCGGTTCGGGCTCACCGGGGCGCGGCGCCCCGAGCCCAGGTGAGCTCCCGTGGGCGTGCTCGAACCCGGCAACCGCAGGAACCTGGCGCTCCGGGTGGCGTCGGCGGTGGTGCTCCTCCCGCTGGCGTTGTGGATCACCTGGATGGGCGGGCTGCCCTTCGCGCTGCTGGCGGCCGCGGCCGCCGCCGTGGCGGCGGCCGAGCTGGTGATGATGTTCGGCACCGCCGGGGTGGGCGAGGTGGTGGCCGTCGCGGTGGCGGGCGCCCTGCCGCTGTCGGCCGCGCTCGGGCCCGGGCCCGGGCTGTTCCCGGCCTACACCGCGCCCGGGCTGGCGCTGGCGCTGGTCCTGCTCCTGGCCGCCTTCCTCTTCCGGCGCGCTCCGATCGAGTCCATTCCGCCGAGGGCCGCCACGGCCGCCCTCTCCTGGCTCTACTGCGGGCTCCTCGTCTCCACCGCGGTGGGGCTGCGCCGCATCGGGCTGGCCTGGATCCTCCTGGCCTTCGTGGTGACCTGGGGCAACGACACCCTGGCCTACTTCGCCGGCCACGCCCTCGGCCGCCACCGGATGATGGAGCGGATCTCGCCCAGGAAGACCTGGGAGGGGTTCGCCGGCGGGGCGGTGGGATCGGTGGCCGGAGCCCTGATGTGCCGCTATTTCCTCCCCGAGCTGCGGGCGGTGACGGCCGGCGGGATGGCGCTGCTCGGGGCCGGCGCGGCGGTCCTGGGACCGCTCGGGGATCTGTGCGAGTCCCTGCTCAAGCGGGCCGCCGGGGTCAAGGACTCGGGCCGCATCATCCCCGGCCACGGAGGCCTGCTCGACCGGATCGACGCCCTCCTCTTCGTGGCGCCCTGGGTCTACCTGTGGGCGGCGGCGGCCGCGCGGTGAACGGGGGCGGGCCCTGCGGGGACGGGCAAGGTGACGGCCACCGGGGAGCGGAGCGGCACGCGGTCCCCGCCCGTGCTACAGATCGGCCCCGTGAGGCGCCTGGCCATCCTCGGCTCGACC
>Ga0335071_10005948_pt1 | contig 12648 bp, 4 predicted proteins | sample Lox_Sample_15_FD_206724 | JGI IMG/M metagenome (GOLD analysis project Ga0335071, IMG submission 206724) | Soil microbial communities from Loxahatchee National Wildlife Refuge, Florida, United States - Lox_Sample_1.5 | ecosystem: Environmental > Terrestrial > Soil > Wetlands | place: USA: Florida...
ATCGCTGTCGCCGGGTTCAGTTGTGGCGGACTCATCGCTCTCAAGGCTGGTTTCGATCCGCGCGTCTCCGCTGTCCTCATTGAAAGCAGCGGGATTCTCAAAGACCCGCCTCCAGCCTTCGCGGGTCTGCCGCAGATGACCGCCCTCAAGAAAGAGGACCTGGACAAGCTGCACACGCCCGTCCTCTACCTTCTCGGCGGCCCTGAAGACATCGCCGAATCCAATGGCCTCGATGACTTCGACCACATCCACAAAATGCCGGTCTTCGTTGGCGATCAGCCCGGCGCCGGTCACGGTGGTCTCATATCCGTCCCCAACGCCGAGGGAACCAAGATTGAGCTCGACTGGCTCGATTGGCAGTTGAACCACGACCCGATCGCCGCGCTGACTTTCACGGGTCCCCACTGCGAGCTCTGCCGCGACTTCCGATGGCAGGTCCACCGCAAAGCAATCCCATAGGGCAACACGAGCAGCCGGGTGGCTCGAATCTCCACAAGCCGGCTCGGCCACAAAGCGAGGTTCACCTGCAACATTCAGACTTCTCGGACTTAACCAGGATCCTGGCGCTCCGCATCCCAGCGTGTCGGTTGCGCCGGGATGCGGAGCACCAATCTATCCGACTCACCGGTTCTCGAGAACAAGTAACTTGGTCTTGGTCAAGGCCCCGGGGTCGCCTATGAAAACGATCCTGCCGACCATCCTCTCAGAACGATGATTTTGGTCGTCGAAACTGATCAATAAGCGACTTGGGCCTGTTCTCGCCAAGCGAAATCTGGAATCTCTGACTACCGGCAGACACGAGCCGGCATGCCGATAGCGAATTGAGCGGGAAGAGTGATTCAGGGACCCATCCTTGCCTACCGGTGGCCCAGTTCGGCAAGCGTTTTGCTTGCGATTCTCTCGTAGAGCAACAGCCCCATGGCTTCACTGCGCACGCGGGCATCTTCCAGCAGCTCGCGTGCTGCGGCTTCGTCTCCACGAGTGCGCCGCAGGAGCAGCATGTCGGCATAACGGATGCGGGCGATGGCCGCGCCAAGTTTGTAACCGCAGGAGTCCATGCGGGCGATGGCTGCGCGGTGGTGTTCCTCGGAGCGGGACCAGTCTCCGGCGCCCGCCGCGGCGATGCCGGTTGCAGTGCGAACTGGGTGGCCCCACGCAGTGACATCCCACTCCAATGCCACGCGTTCAAGATCGGGAAGCAAAACTGCGGCCTCCTCAACCCGGCCCTGAAATGAGAAATACTCTGTCAGCTCTACCACGGCGCTGAAGCTTCCCAGGCTTCGGCTGACACCCGGCCGGTGTAGCAGCCTCAGGCAAGTGGCCTCCACATCGCGACAGTCCTGCCCCGTTTCGGCCAGCGCGATGGCGAGTTCAGCTTCGATGCCCGGACTCCAATAGCCGACGCCGGCCTGAAGGCCTTGCCGCAGCAGCGCGATGCCCTCTTCTGCATGGTCTGTACGGGTGAGGACACTGCCGAGAGCGGCCGTGCTCGAGAATCCATAGGCCACATTGGACGAGCCGGCGAACTCGACTGCTTCCCGTAATCCCTTCTCGGCTAACCGGAGATCGCCGATTGCGAGATGGGCGCAAGCCCGAAGCGCAATGATGGCGTGAAGCGCGTGGATGTGGCCCATGCGAGTAGCGATGGGAATGAGCTCATCGGCGGCTTGTATGGCCTCGAGTGGGCGGCCGGTCATCGTGGGACCGTACATGAAGCCGTAAGCGTTGGTGGACAACTCCCAGAGGCCGGTGCGTGGATTGACCGTTGCTGCAAGCTTGCGCGCGGCGTCCTCACAGAGAGATACCTGGCCTGCATAAAGGCGTGCCTGACGTTCGGCGTGGTACTCGATCGCGGCGGCGAACGGCGGCACCTCGTCGGCAGGAATCTGAGCAGACCGGTCCAGCAACGCCAGTCCCTCATCGATCCGGCCCAGCACGCCGCTGCGCACGGACTGGAATAATAGGGCGGCCCGGCGGACATAGGCGGGAGCAGATTGGGCCGCTCGTTCCATGCGAGCAGCGAGTTGACCTGCCCGGTCCATCTGCAGGGTCCAGCTGAACTCGTTGAAGAGTTTGTAGCAGCTATCGACATACCGAGGCCACGCGCCCAACTGCGCGAAAATATCTGCGGCGCGTTCGAGCGCGGGAATGGCTTCTTCGCCTCGGCGCAAGCCGAAGAGCGCCGCGCCGCGCCGAGCGTTTAGATCTCCCGCGCGCAGCGAAGTTTCGCCTTCGACGAGCAAGAGCGCGTTATCGAGGTGGCCCAGCGCTTCCTCGTAGGCAGCGGCCTGCGAGGTCTGGTGCGCCGCCTCTGTCAAATAATGCACAGCCTTGTCTAGGTCGGCGCCGAGACCAGCCTCGTAAAGGTGATGAGCGAGGGCTGTCACATGAGCGTCGATAGACTTTGCATAGACGCGCTCAACACCTTCGGCAATGCGCGCGTGCAAACGTTGGCGGCGTGGCAGGCTTAAGGTCTCAATCAACGTCTGCCGCACCAGCTCATGCACAAATCGGTAGCGCGTTTCGCGGCCTCGCGATTCTGACTCAACCAGGTGAGCGCGCTCGGCCTCTTCCATCGCATCCAGAACTGCGTCCGGATTCGCTTTTTCAAGTTCCTCCAGCAGCTGCAGCGGAAAAGACCGCCCAATGACAGCGGCGGTGGTCAGAATGCGGCGCACATCGTCGCTGAGCCGCTGGAGCCGGCGGCCAAGAACCAGGCGCACGCCTTCCGGCACTTGCAGCTGTTCTACTTTGAGACCGGGCAGGAAGGCGCCTTTCTCGTCAAAGAGCTTTCCCTCTTCTGCCAGATGCCGAAAGACCTCCTCCACAAAAAAAGGATTGCCTTCGGTCTCTTCGAAGACCACGCGGGCCAGCGATTTCGGGGGAGTCTGCACGCTGAGTGCCGCAAGCATCCTCTCCACGCCTTCCACAGGCAGGCGCCGCAGTAACATGCGCGTGGCTAGTTTCTGCTTCAGCAGCGACTCCAGCGTGCGAGCAAACGGGCGCCCAACTTCGAGATCAACATCGCGGTACGTGAGAACCAGCAGCAATGGAATCTCGCTCAGCGATTTGGCCAGATGTTCGATCAGCAGCAGCGAGGGCTCGTCGGCCCAGTGCACGTCCTCAAAGATGTGCACCAAAGGTGTCAGCCGCGTGACGCGCTCTGTGAAGGACCGGTAGGCGCTGAACAGCAGCCGGCGCTGCTGCTCGAGTGGTACATCCAGCGCGGGCGGAATGTCAGGAAAAACCGTGCGCAGCTCCGGCATGATGCGCGCGATCTCCGCGGCGTCGTCGCCGAGAGCAAAGCGAAGATTCTTGCTGGAACCGGTGCGAAGAGTGGCTTCGAGCGCTTCAATGTACGGTGTGTAGGGCGGTGAGCCTTCCGCCTCATAGCAGTGACCGATGCGGACAAGTGCGCCCCGTAACTGCGCCGACTCAGCCAGTGCCGTGGTCAGGTGGGTTTTGCCAATGCCCGGCTCGCCACCGATGAGCACAATGGAACCGCGGCCAGCCATGGCGTCCTCCAGAGCACGGGTAAGCAGCTTGAGCTCGGCCTCGCGGCCGATGGGCGGCAGGCGGTCTTCGTCATGCTCCTCTGAAGCAGAATCGGCCAGCGATGCCATCCGCCTGAGCTCCGCGCGCACCTCGGTCATTGAGGAGAAGCGCTCGTCGGGCGATTTGGCCAGCATGCGGCGCACCACCACGCGGAGCGACTGCGGCATCTCGCCGCGAATATCGGGCGTATCGCGCAGAACGGCGGAGAGCGTCTCCATCGTGGTATCGCGGCGGAAGGGATGGCTGCCGGTCAGCATCTCGGCCATGATGATGCCGAAGGAGAACTGGTCGGAGCGCGCGTCGAGTTCGCCGCCGGACACATGCTCGGGCGACATGTAGTCAGGTGTGCCCAGAATGGCGCCGGGCGCGGTCAGGGGCCCGTCCTTGGCGGCAAGCGTTTCGCCGCTGTACGGCAAGCCGTCGCCCACCTGCTTGGCCAGGCCAAAGTCCATCACTTTCACATGGCCCTGCCCGGTGAGCATGATATTGGCCGGTTTCAGATCCCGGTGAACCAGACGGGCTGTGTGTGCCCCTTCCAGCGCTTCCGCCACCTCCTGGCCGATGCGGAGGCTCTCAGCTACGCTCAGCTTTTCGCGGCTCATGCGGCGGTAAAGGGTTTCGCCGGGGACGAACTCCATGACCAGGAACAGAATTCCAACGTCCTCGCCGATCTCAAAGATCTTGCAAACGTAGGGATGGTCGAGCGATGCGGCGGCGAGGGCCTCACGGCGAAGGCGCTCGCGCGCGTGGACGTCTGCTGCCATGGACGAGTTGAGGAATTTGACAGCCACCTGGCGATTGAGGCGCGTGTCAATGGCGCGGTGCACCACGCCCATGCCGCCTTCTCCGAGGCGCTCATGAATCTCATACGTGCTGAGCTTCTTGCCTTGCAGTTTGTCCACGGTGGTTTCAGTCTAATTGAGGACAGGCGGGCCAATCGGCTCATCGCACTCCGCGAAGCCAACTCATCGATCCCCAAACGCGCCAAATCGCCAGTTCACGTTTCCAGGCGCCGCTGTTCTGGAAAACGTGTTTTGACCTGTTCGCGTCAACGCAGAACGAAGATCCTCCTGAACTGAAGCTTAGAGCTCGCGAATCGCGGTCACGGGATTTCGGCGCATCGCTCGATGTGCCGGAAAGTAGCAGGCCAACAAAGACATTGTTCCCAGGAGCAGGACGACGGAAACGACGGTGATGGGATCGTGGGCTCCGATTCCGTACAACAGCCGGGCGATGAGACGCGTCAGTCCCAATGCAAACGCCAGGCCCAGCGCCAGCCCGATGCCTGTGAGCCATAGTCCCTGCAACAGCACGAGCCGCAGCACGTCCACACGTGAAGCACCGAGCGCCATTCGCACTCCGATCTCGTGGGTTCGCATTTGGGTTCGATAGGCCACGACCCCGTAGATCCCGGTTACCGCAAGCACCAGCCCGATCAGCGCGAACATTCCCGCCAGGGCGCTCTGTAGGACGGCGAGGCTGCTCGCCAACTGGGTGCTCTCTCGCATGGGGCGCACGTCGAAGACCGGCAGCCGTGTATCAATCTCGCGGATGGCGTTTTCCACCGCCGGCGCCAGGTCGGCCGGATTTCCTTCGGTCTTCACCTGCACGATCGTTTCGTACCCCTGCTGGAAAAAGCTCATATACACCATGGGCTCCGGGGCCTCATTCACGAACATATGTGTCGAGTTTTTCGCGACGCCGACGACCGTGAAAAGCATGCCCCAGATGCGGAGTTTCTTTCCCAGCGGATCTTGCCCTGGCCAGTAGCGCCTCGCTGCGGTCTGATCCACGATAAGTACCTTCGGGGCCTTTTCATCGTCATCCGGCGTAAACTCACGTCCTTCTAAAATGGGTATATGAAGGGATTCGAAATACTGCGGGGCGACCTCGGCGTGGTACACCTGCAACGATTCATGGGGGTGTGGCACATACCCTTCCGGATACGCATCCTCCGCCTTGTGGGTCAGGGTCATCGGAATCCAGTCGGTAAGGGACGCAAGCTTCACACCAGGCAACGCCGATACGCGATCCAGAATCTTGTGACGGATCACCTGTACCTCGTCGTTGCTGTAGCCGGCGATATTCAGTCCCACGGTCGCAGTGAGAATGTGGTCCTGCTCAAATCCGGGATTTGCGTCGGCGAGATTCCGCAGTGTTCGCAGAAGTAGCCCGGAGCACAACAGCAGAGGAAGTGAAAGCGCGATTTGCGCCACCACCAGCCCGCTGAGCAATTTCCGGTAGCGTGAGCCGCCGGAGATGCTTGCCGACTCGGCCTTGAGTACCTCAATGGCCGGCGCGTGGGACGAACGCCAGGCGGGGAGTGCGCTGCACAGCATGCCGGCCAACAGGGAAAACACCGCAATCCCGATCATCACCTTATAGTCCATGCTCCCGTTCAAGGCGGTAGGACTCGAGCTCGACCGAAAGAACCATGCGAATGTCTTCGATGTCCACATTGTCAACGCAAGGGCCGCGGCTCCTGCGACGATGGAAAGCACCACGCCCTCCAGCACCATCTGCCGCATCAGTTGCGTGCGATTTGCCCCGAGCGACTGCCGGATCGCAAGCTCACGCCGCCGGGAGACAAACCGCACCAGGGTGAGCGTCGCCACGTTTGCGCAGGTCAGCAACAGCACCACCGCGGCGAAGGCGAGCAGAATGGGCAGCGTCGCCGCCATGAATCCGTTGGCGCCGAAGGGCGAGCGCCACATGGGATCCAGCGTGATCCGGTTCTCGCCCAGATGATCGTCCGGATATGCCAGCACAATATGGTGCATCAGGGTGTCGAGATCCTGGGCCGCCTGGCCACGGCTCACACCGGGCCCCAATCTCCCTATCACGTTCAGCCAGACCGCACCACCACTGCGATGCGTCATCCGCCACTCACTTGTCCCGAGCGGATTCAGCGTGATCCACAGATCGTCACGCAGTCCCGGCATTGCTCCCACAAACCCCTCCGGCGCCACACCGATCACCGTGACAGCATGCCGGGCGATCTCGATCGATTTGCCCACAATTGCCGGGTCTGCGGCATAGCGCGTCTTCCAGAGCGAGTAACTCAAGATCACGTTGGGGACCGCATCGGGACGCGTCTCTTCTTCGGCCAGAAAGAATCGTCCCAGCACCGGCTTGATGCCGAGCACATCGAAATAGTTCGCCGTCACGTTCGCTATGAAGACGCGCTCCGGCTGTGCGCCGCCCGTCAGCGTGATCCAATCGTGATGGAAGGCAAGCATTCCGGCCAAGGTGTGGTTCTGCTCGCGCAGATCGCGATAGTCGAGATAGGAGAGGGGCGGAACCGGTGAAAAGTTCCGTTCCCCCCGCTGCAGGCTCACAAGGTCGCCTGCGTCTCGCGCGCCGGGAATCGGACGCAACATGGTGCCCTCGATCCAACTGAACACGTTTCTATTGGCGCAGATCGCTACGGCCAGCATCGTTGTGGCCGTGATCGTAAAGCCGGGGCTCTTGCGCAGTTGCCGCAGGGCGTAACGGACATCCCGGCCCAATTGTTCAAGCCAGCCCTGGCCCCACATGTCGCGCGTCACATCCTGCACCAAAGGAATGTTTCCGAACTCCCGCGCTGCTGCTTGTCGCGCCGTCTCTGCTGTCTCGCCACGCGCCACTCGATCAGTAATTGCCATCTGCAGGTGCGCATCGATCTCTTCCTGCAATTCGCGTTTGCGCCGCTGAAAACCGAAGGTTGGGAAACCCTTCATGACCCACTCTCCTCGGCTTGATGTACATCACCGACCCAATCGCTTCGACAATCCGCTCCCATCGGCCCAGATCCGAGGCCAACTGTTTTTTTCCCTTGGCCGTAATCCGGTAGTATCGGGCTTTTTGCTTGCTCTCTGACTGCTTCCACTCAGACTGCACCCAACTCTGACGCTCCAATCGATGGAGGGCTGGATACAGGGATCCAGTCTCCACCTGAAGCACATCTCCGGATCGCAAACGTAATGCCTGGACAATGCCATATCCATGCTGCGGTCCCCATTGCAGGGTCTGAAGAATGAGCATGTCGAGTGTTCCCTGCAGCAGCTCAATCCGGTTCTTATACTGGTCTTTCTCGTTCATAGCTGTAGACACTCTACTCCCGATGGAGGTAGATCGTCTACTTCATTTTCTACAGCGCGGCGAGCAGCAGATTTAAAAGGAGTCAGTTCTGAGGAGGAAAATTGGTGATTCTGCATTGGCGCTAATCGCCAATGCGCTCATCGAACCATGGAAATCCATGTGTTCCTGTCGAGCCACCGCCATTTACGAGGATTCCCGCCGTGGCCATTGCGGATTCATCGCACCGAGGCCTACTCCGTGCGGAGAGCACGCATAGGTTCTACGGAGGCGGCTCGCCTTGCAGGCAGGAAGCAGGCAAGGGTTGCGGCGGCAAGCAGCACCAGTGCCACCGAGATGAATGCGGAAAAATCGAGCGCCTGCACGTCGAAAAGCATGCTCTTCATGGCCCGTCCAACGAAATAGGCACCGAACAGCCCGAGTCCCAAGCCGATTGCTGCCAGGAGCACGCCGTCACGAATGATGAGGCCGACGACCTTGTCGCGGCTGGCGCCAAGAGCCATCCGGAGGGCAATTTCATGCGCGCGTTGGGCAACAGAGAAAGACATGACACCATAGATACCGAGCGCAGCTAAGAATAGTGCGACCACCGCAAAGGTGGTGAAGAGAACCAACGTGAAGCGCTGGTTTTCCATGGTCTGGTCCACCACTTCGTCCAGGGTTTTGGGATCCGCGAGGGCTACGCCCGGATCGACCTGGTGCACCGCGGCGGCGATGCTTTTCACCATGGAGGCGGGATTCTCCTGGGTGCGGACGCCGAAGCTTGCCTGTGGCCAGGGGATTTGCCAGAACGGAATGAGCATCACCGGGTTTTCCTCGCGTTGACCGGGAGCGTGCGTGTTGTGGTAGGTGCCGATGATTTGCCACGTGACGGGCGGCCCCAGCTTGGTTACGCCGGGAATGAGCTGCTCGACGCTGACGCGTTGCCGGAGCGGGTCTTTGCCTTTGAGGAATTTGGTGACGAAATCCTGATTGACCAGGGCGACTTTGACCGTGGAGGCGTTGTCCTGATCCGTGAACGCGCGACCGGAGAGTAGCTGAACTCCGTAGGTCTGGAAGTAGTCGGGCGTGATCATGCCGAAGCCGGTGCCAGGCCGTTCGGACGGGTTCGAGTAACTCTGTCCGCCCTCAAGCGTGAAGGGCATTCCAAAGCCCGCGCCGTAGAGCGGATGCCCGATCAGGATCGCGGCGTGGCTGACGCCGGGAACAGCATCGATGTGCGAGAGGATGTCGCGATAGTAGGCGGTTATCTGATTGGGATCTTTGGAGCGCGTATCCGGGACGGGGAGGTAGAAGGTGAGGACGTGATCCGTCTTGATTCCAAGGTCGACGTGGGCCAGATTCCAGAAGCTGTGGATGGTGAGGCCGGCTCCGGCCAGTAGTGCAAGCGCCAGCGCGAATTCGCCGATCACAAGAATACGACGGAGGAAATGCTTGCCGGTTCCGGTGCCGGCACGCCCGCCCTCCTTGAGTGTCTCCGCGGGATCGACGCGCGACGCATACCAGGCAGGAGCAAAACCGGCGAGAACACCGGCCAGCGTGGTAGCGGCAAGAGTGAAGAGCAGGATAGGGATGTTGAGGCGGAGATCGGCCTCGGTGGGCAGCGTATTGGGCGGCATAGCCGCGACGAGCCCTTTCAACATGGCATAGCCGACACCAACACCAAGTGTTCCGCCAGCCAGCGCGAGCAGCAGGCTCTCAGTAAGCGACTGGGCGAAGATGGTGTTGCGGCCAGCACCGAGCGCGCTGCGCACAGCGAGTTCCTTCTGCCGGGTCATGCCGCGAGCCAGCAGCAGATTGGCAACATTCACGCACGCAATCAGGAGTACGAATCCCACGGCCCCCAGCAGCAGCCACAACATCTTGATGCGGTCTTTGGGCATGTAGTCGTTCTTGAGCGGTTCCACATAGGCGCCCCAGCCCTGGTTGCTCTTGGGATACATCTGGGCAATGTGCGCAGTCACTGCGTCCATGTTCTGCTGCGCCTGCTTGATGGTCACGCCCGGTTTAAGACGGCCCATCACGCTCAGCCAGTGAAAGTCGTGGTTAATCTGCTCCGGCTTGAATACAAGAGGAAGAATAATCTGCGTTTGCTCTCCGTGAGCGTTGGCGCCGTCCTGCTCCACTCCGACTACGGTATAGGGCGCATCATTGAGGCGCAGGGTGGTTCCCACGATGTGGGGATTCGCGCCCAGCTTCCGCCACAACTTGTAAGTGAGGATGACAGCGTGGTCGCGCCCGGCCTCACCTTCTTCCGGTAGAAAGTAACGGCCCATCAACAGCGGCTGGCCGACCATCTGGTGCTTGGTGGCTGTTTCCAGACTGGCCTCGACATATTCCGGCTGATCCTTAGTGGCAAGGTTGTAGCTGTCACCGCTCAAGGCGCAGAGATCCTGAAAAACAGTGCTCTGCTGCTTCCAATCGAGGAAGTCTCCGGCGGAGACGCCGTTGTGAAAGTTCTGGATCCTTGACCAGACAATCACAAGCTGGTCCGGCTGCGGATAGGGTAGCGGAGCCAGCAGCGTGGCAAAGTCCACGGTAAAGATGGCAGTATTAGCACCGATGCCAAGGGCCAGAGTAAGCAGAACTGTGAGGGTCAGGCCTGGATTTCTGGCCAGCATGCGAATGGCGAACTTAAGGTTCTGAAGAAGAGTCCGCATCGGTGTCTCCTCTGGTCATTGTGCTGCAGCAGATATCTCGCTCGGCGAAGAACCTTGAGGGTCTTGCCTTGGTCACCTTATGGCCCGTAGCACTTTAGCGATGCCGAAGTGCTACGGTGCTGAAGTTCACCAGTGCAATTTCGTTGTATTCGTTCCAAGAGAGCAATACTCAACCAGGAATGCATTCCAATCGTGCCACAGCTCCAGCGCAGTTCGTTACAGCTCAGTGACGAATAGACGAATGAGGGAAGGAAAACGCGCACAGTATTCAGCCGATAGACTTCTCCAACGGCGGCCAACCGTTGCTTGAGGATAGAAGAAGGATCCTACCCTATATAGTATTCTGTATATCCAGGGAAATGCAATTGTCAAGCAAATTTCTAGCAGCCGAACATTCTTAAGAGGACGAGACAAGCTCCCGCATTGCCCCCGATCGACTCGCAAATCTGTCAACGAGCGCATGGGCCTTCCTCATCCCATCTGCGGGCGCCAATCCAGGCAGGACTTAACTGCCGTAGGGAAAGCCTCCGCGGTGCTTGCGAATAGCACCGAAAAGCGCGAGAAGGACGAGGGCATTTTTATTGGTGTCCCAATTCTCTTTGGTCGATGAATGTTTGCTGAAAAGATGACTCATGAGTGATAACAACACGACTAGAAGCTGATGACGCAACGCGTTGCCGAAAAAATAATTGAAGGGTTGGCAACAACCCAACTGCGACTCCGTCACTGAGTGGTTTGGGCCAGTTATCAACAACTGACAACTGATGCTCCATCTCCAGCTCGTCCGTTATTCGGCCGAAGGGCTGCGTCGCGAGCGGTGCGTTGTCGCGGCAACCTTGCATTCGCTCACTATGTCCGCATCGCAGTTTGTCATGATGAGGAATCAGACTTTTGCAAGTACGGCCCCAAAGTGCCGTCCCTCGGTCACGTCTCGTAAGGCGCAAGGCGCAGCGTCAAGGCCGTCAATCATTACATGCGGGAAGCAGATGTCGCCTGAGCGGAGCCAATCGGCAAAACGGAGCGTCCATTCGCCGCGAATCTCCGGATCGTCATCCGCGCTGTAACCGCGTATCGTGATCTTCTTCAGGAGAATGTCAAACGAATCGAGCTGCACTGGCGCCGTTCTGCCCGTGCCTTGAACGGCGAGCTGTCCAGACAACGCGCCGAGCACGACAAAGCGAGCCCCGGTTCGAGCCGCCTTGACGGCGGCCTGCAATTGCGGGCCACCCACGTTATCCACGTATACGTCGACTCCGTCGGGCGCAACCTCGGCGAGCTGAGCCGCCAGCGTCTTGTCTCCGCGAACGACCGCTCCGTCATAGCGCAATTCGGAAACGAGCCGTCTTGCCTTTTCCTGCGAACTGGTGCTGCCAATCACCCGGCTGGCTCCCAACAGTCGCGCAATCTGCCCTGCCATTGAGCCGATTGCGCCTGCCGCGCTGGAGACGAATACGGTGTCGCCTGGCCGAATCTGAACGCCCCGAGTCAGGGCCGCGTAGGCAGTCCACCCGTGACTCAGATGCGCCGCCACGTCGGGCAAGGTGTCGTCGAGCAAGGTGCAGTCGGATACAGGGACCGCCGCGAACTCGCGCCATCCCAGATTGTGCAGGACCCTATCGCCGGCCGACAATCCGGAACCAGCGGGAGCCGACACGACCTCACCGACCGTCTCCTCGAACAGCGTGTCACCTGGATGCAGTGCTGGAAACGGTACTCCCTCCACACGTTCAGCCCCTTCGCTAATCATCATGCGAAGCGATGCGGAAATCCGGAAATATCGATTCCGAATGAGTGTCTCGTCGGCCTTTGGTATGGGCATGGGGGCCTCAACCACCTTGAAGTTCTCTGGCTTAGGCAGACCGGTGGGCTGGGCGGCCAACTTGACCTCTCGACTGGTTCTGGGAAGAGTAGTCATGGTTACTCCTGTACGAGGAATTTCGCTCTCCCCAGGATCTTGACAAGAACCTGAGCAAATGCGAGCATTTAACTCATATTCACACGGAGACGTAGTTTTGGCTACTCGCATTTCCCCGGCGCGCGGAATAATGAGAAAAGAGCCGCGCCAGGCGCGCGCACAGGTGACCGTCGAAGCGATCTTGGAGGCTGCTGCTCGCATTCTCGATCGTCAAGGTTGGTCGCGATTCACCACTAACGCGGTAGCCGAAGCGGCCGGCGTAAGCATTGGATCGCTTTACCAGTACTTTCCCAACAAGTTGGCACTGATCGAGGCAATCCTGCGCCGCCACTTTGATGATGTGCTGTCGGCCCTGCGGTTCGCGGACGAACACACCTCTCGCATGGAGTGCATCGAAGGGCTGGTGTCTGGGATGATCGCCGCGCACTCCGTTCATCCCTC
>Ga0335071_10005949_pt1 | contig 12647 bp, 9 predicted proteins | sample Lox_Sample_15_FD_206724 | JGI IMG/M metagenome (GOLD analysis project Ga0335071, IMG submission 206724) | Soil microbial communities from Loxahatchee National Wildlife Refuge, Florida, United States - Lox_Sample_1.5 | ecosystem: Environmental > Terrestrial > Soil > Wetlands | place: USA: Florida...
GACGTGCCCCGCGCCTACCTCCACTACGGCACCCCCGAGCAGACCGCCCTCGGGCGCGTCTCTGCGAGCGAGATGCGCGCCTACGCCGCCGCCGGCCACTTCAAGGCCGGCTCCATGGGCCCCAAGGTGGAGGCCTGCCTGCGCTTCACGGACGCCGGCGGCGAGGCCGTCATCGCCAGCCTCACCGAGGTCGGCCCGGCGCTCGCCGGTGCGGCGGGCACGCACATCGTGCCGGACGCGGCGGCGAAGCGGAAGACCCAGACGAAGGTCGCCGCGAGACCGAAGGCCTCGCCGCGGACCAAGGCGACCGGCAAGCCCAAGGCCGCCGCGGCGAAGCAGCCGGCGGCTCCCAAGACCCCGGCGCGCAAGCCGCGCAAGCCCGCCCGCGACAAAGGGGCGGAGGTCATCGACATCAGCACCCGGCTCCGGGCCGTCAGCGAATGACAGCCGCGCGACCGCGAGGAGACCGTACATGAGCAGACTCATCGACAGCACCCCGCGTGCGGACGGCTACCGCATGCCGGGCGAGTTCGAGCCGCACACGCAGATCTGGATGCTCTGGCCGCAGCGTCCCGACAACTGGCGCCTCGGCGCCAAGCCCGCCCAGCGCTCGTGGGTCGAGGTGGCCTCGGCCATCTCGCGCTTCGAGCCCGTCACCGTGGGCGTGAACAACGACCAGTACGAGAACGCCGTCAACCTGCTGCCGGACACCGTCCGCGTTGTGGAGCTCTCGAGCAACGACGCCTGGATGCGCGACTGCGGCCCGACGTTCGTCGTCAACGACAAGGGTGACGTACGTCTCGTCGACTGGGACTTCAACGCCTGGGGCGGCCTCTACGACGGCCTGTACTTCCCCTGGGACAAGGACGACATGATCCCGTTGAAGGTCGCACAGATCGAGCGCGTGGGCCGCTACAAGGCCGGCATCGTGATGGAAGGCGGCTCGATCCACACCGACGGCGAGGGCACCCTGCTCACCACCGAGGAGTGCCTGCTCAGCCCGGGTCGCAATCCGGACCTCACCCGCGAGCAGATCGAGCAGCACCTGCGCGACTACCTCGCCGTGGAGAAGATCGTCTGGCTGGGCAAGGGCATCGATCCGGACGAGACCAACGGCCACGTGGACGACGTCGCCTGCTTCGTGCGGCCCGGCGTGGTGCTGGCCGCCGTCACCGACGACGAGGACGACTGGCGCTACCAGCTGCTGCAGGACAACCTGCGGATGCTACGCGAGACCACTGACGCCAGGGGCCGGCAACTCGAGGTCATCACCGTGCCCATGCCGGCCATCATGGAAATCACCGAGGACGAGGCCTGGGGCGTCGACAGCGCCGAGGGCTCCATCCCGAGGCGGCCCGGCGACAAGACCGCCGCGTCCTACCTCAACTTCCTCATCGTCAACGGCGGGATCATCCTGCCGACCTTCGACGACCCCAACGACGACGTCGCCCGAGAGACCATCGCCGGCGCGTTCCCCGAGCGCGAGGTCGTCACCGTGCCGGGACGCGAGATCGTCCTCGGCGGCGGTAACGTCCACTGCATCACGCAGCAGCAGCCGCGCGGCTGACGGCAGCTCAAGAGCTGAGAGCGAAGGCGGCCGGCTCCTTGCAGGAGCCGGCCGCCTTCGCCGTCTTCACCGTCTTCACCTCGCCCGGCACCCGCTGGAGCCCGGCCGCCTGGCCTCCCGCACGGGGAGGCCCGGGCTCATCACCTGCTGGGCGGCGCGCCGCCCTCCACCAGCTGCCTGCCCCACGGCTCGCAGAAGCTCTCGAGCAGGTAGCCGCGGTGGGCGAAGAACGCCTTGGACGTCTCGTTCTCCACGAGGATCTGCAACTTGGCCTTGAGCGCGCCGAGCGCGCGGAACCGGGCTTCGAGCTCATCCATGAGCGCATCGGCGATGCCCTCGCGTCGGCGATCCGGTGCGACCGCGAGGCGGTACACGTACGCGCGGCGGCCGTCCCAGCCGCCCATCACCGTGCCGACGACGCGGCCGTCCACGGAGCGCGCGACCAGGAAGAGCCCGGGATCGCGCGTGAGCTTGAGCAGCGCTGTGTCCGGCCCGTCGGATGGGCGCACCTCGAGACCGGAACGCTGCCACAGCACGTGGACGACGGCGTAGTCGTCCATGCTGAACTGCTCGATCGTGACGGTGTCGGTCATGCGGCGCTCCGGCTGCTCGTGAGACTCCGGAGCGCGATTCTACCGCTCCGCGTCCCTCCCCGCTCCGCCACGGATTGCCGGTGCAGCCTCGGCGGTACAATCCGCTCGAGCCCATGGGAGGAGTGAAGGCTGCCGGTGAGCACCGTCCCCAGCACGGAGGAGCGCATCCAGTCCACGGCACGCGCCATCTTCGCCGCCCTGGCGAACGAGAAGCCCGGCAGGCTGAGTCGCGAGCGCCTGCAGGGCGACATGATGGAATGGGCCATGGCGGACGAGCGTCTCAAGGTCGAGCTACTGCGCTTCGTCGACGTATTCCCCGCGCTGCGCAGCCGCGCCGAGATCGCCCGGCACCTCCAGGAGTACTTCGCGCGCGAGGGCGTGGCGACGCCGGCGGCGCTGCGCTGGGGCGTGAGCCTGGCAGGGCAGCGCTCGCCGATGGCGCCACTCGCGAGCGCCGTCATCCGCAACCAGATGAAGGCCTTCGCGCAGCGGTTCATCGTGGGCCGGGACGCCCGCGACGCGGTCCCGGCCCTCCGAACCCTACGCAGACACGGCGTCGGCTTCACACTCGACGTGCTCGGCGAGGCCACGGTGAGCGACGCCGAGGGTCTCGCCTACCAGCGCACGTACCTCGACCTCCTCGACGGCCTCACCGCCGAGGCCGCCTCATGGCCGGCCGTGCCGGCCGTCGACGAGGCGGCCTGGGGTCCCCTTCCGCGCGTCAACCTCAGCCTCAAGATCACCTCGCTCTACTCGCAGATCGACCCGCTCGCGTTCGACTCCGGCGTCTCCGTGATCAAAGACCTGGTCCGCCCCATCCTGCGCAAAGCCATGGCCACCGGCGCCGCCCTCACGCTCGACCTGGAGCAGTTCCGGTACCGCGACCTCGCCCTGGCCGTGTTCGTCTCCCTGCTCGACGAGGAGGAGTTCCGGGACTACCGCCACCCCGGGCTGGTGCTGCAGGCCTACCTGCGCGACGCCCAGAGCGACCTCGTGCGGCTCGTCGCCTGGGCCCGCCAGCGCCGCCGTCCCTTCAACCTGCGTCTGGTCAAGGGCGCCTATTGGGACTACGAGACGGTCATCGCGGCGCAGGAAGGCTGGCCGGTGCCGGTGTTCATGCACAAGCCGGACACCGACGCGATGTACGAGCGGCTCACGCGACAGATGCTGGAGGCGGCGGATGTCGTCAGGCCCGCCTTCGCCAGTCACAACGTGCGCTCGCTCGCGGTGGCCATCGAGACCGCGCGCGAGCTGGGGATCGCCAGGAACGGGTTCGAGCTGCAGATGCTGCACGGCATGGGCGAGCCTGTCCGTGACGCGGTCAAGGGGCTTGGCCTGCGCGTGCGCGAGTACGCGCCGGTGGGCGAGCTCATCCCCGGCATGGCGTATCTCGTCCGCCGCCTGCTCGAGAACACCGCCAACGACTCCTTCCTGCGGCAGACGTTTGTGGAGGGGGCGGCCGTGGACGAACTGGTCCGGCCGCCCCAGACCTCGGCGGATCTCGGCGCCGACCTGTTCCGGCTGCCCGTGGTGCAGCCGACCGAAGTCTCAGCGCCGGGGCCGTTCCGCAACCAGCCGCATGCCGACTTCTCTCGCGAAGAGAACCGTGCCGCCTATGCGGCAGCGCTCGCGAGAGTCAAGGCCGACCTCGGGCGCCACTACCCGCTGCGCATCGGCGGCCGCGACATCGAGACGGCGCGCACGCTCGACTCGGTGAACCCGGCAGCGCCGGACGAGGTGGTCGGCACGGTCGCCTACGGCGGCCGTGCCGAGGCCGAGGCCGCCGTCGCCGCTGCACGGGCCGCCCTGCCGGCGTGGCGCGGAGCCGCGCCAGCCGACCGCGCCGCCGTCCTCTTCCGCGCCGCGGAACTCATGCGCGCACAGACCCTGGAGCTCTCGGCGCTCATGACCCTCGAGGCGGGCAAGCCGTGGCGCGAGGCCAATGCCGACGTGGACGAGGCCATCGACTTCCTCGAGTACTACGGCCGTGAGATGCTGCGCCTGGGCACGCCCAGGCACATGGGCCACGCGCCTGGCGAGCACAACGTGTACTTCTACCAACCGCGTGGCGTGGCGCTCGTCGTCGCCCCGTGGAACTTCCCGCTCGCCATCCTGACCGGCATGACGAGCGCGGCGCTGGTCGCCGGCAACCCAGTGATCGTGAAGCCAGCCGGCCCGACGCCGGTGGTCGCCGCGCACCTGGTGCGCATCCTCGAGGCGGCCGGGGCGCCACCCGGCGCCATCGACTTCCTGCCCAGCCCCGGCGGAGAGATCGGTGACTTCCTGGTGCGGCATCCCGGCGTCGACCTCATCGCTTTCACGGGCTCCATGGAGGTCGGCCTGCACATCATCAGCCAAGCCGCCCAGTATCCCGCAGAAGACGGCGTCAAGAAGGTCATCGCCGAGATGGGCGGCAAGAACGCGATCATCGTGGACTCCGACGCCGACCTCGATGTCGCCGTCACGGAGACCGTTATCTCGGCCTTCCACTACGCCGGGCAGAAGTGCTCGGCCGCCTCGCGGGTCATCGTGCTCGAGGCGGCCCACGACGAGTTCTCGAAGCGTCTGGCCGAGGCGACGCGGAGCCTTCGCGTCGGCCCGCCTGAGGATCCGGCGACGCGCGTCCCTCCAGTCATCACGGCCGACGCCCGGCAGAAGATCGAGGACTTCATCGCCCGTGGCAAGGAGGAGGCGACGCTGACCGCCGCCGCCGAGCCGCCGCGGGGCGGCTGGCCCGACGGCGGCTACTACGTCGCCCCTCACGTCTTCACGGACGTGCGCCCGGACGCGGTGATCGCCCAGGAGGAGATCTTCGGCCCCGTCGTCGCCGTCATGAGAGCGCGCGATCTCGACGAGGCGCTCACGATGGCGAACGGCGTCCGCTACGCGCTCACCGGGGGACTCATCAGCCGCAGCCCGGCGGCGATCGCCCGCACGCGCCGCGAGTTCCGCGTCGGCAACCTCTACATCAACCGCGGCATCACCGGCGCGCTTGTCGAGCGCCAGGCGTTCGGCGGCTTCAAGATGAGCGGCGTCGGGTCAAAGGCCGGCGGCCCCGACTATCTGCTGCAGTTCCTCGAGCCACGCGTGATCACCGAGAACACGCTGCGCCGCGGCTTCGCCCCACCCGACGAGCTGGTCGACGAGGGTCTCTGAGCGGTCTCCGGGCGTCGGCTGAACCGGCGGTCTCCTCCCCACGTCTCACGCCCAGACGTGCTCAGCCGGCCGCGGGGGCGCGGCCAGGGAGGAGGGTCAGATGACTCGCAGGGCCAAGATCGGTGTCACCGTTCCGCTCGTCGTCGTCGCCGTGCTCGCGGTGCTCGCCGGGGTCGGGCTGCTCGCAGCGTGCGGGAGCTCGGGCAGCTCGTCCGGCACGTCGTCCGGGTTCTCGGGGGCCCAGGCCGCGGCCGGGGAGCCGGCCCCCCGTTCCGCCGGAGGCTCCGACGGCGCGTCCGCAAAGAGCCTGAGCGGCAACGAGGCCTCAGGCAGCTACGCAGCCGCATTGCCTCCTGCCTCGACCCCGTCCGCTCACTACCTCGTGCGCACCGGCGACATGTCGCTCCTGGTCGCGCGCGGCACGCTGCTGGCGAGCGTGGACCGCATCAAGGCGATGACGGCGGCCATGAACGGCTACGTGATGTCGAGCTCGGTGGGCACGCAGTCCGGCGGGGCCCCGGAGCCGATGCCACTCGACACGCCGGTCTCGTCCGACGGCAGCAGACAGGGCTCCGGCGCGGTCGCAGCACCGGACGCCTCCACCACCCAGACCCTCGGTTCGAACCCCTACGCAAGCCTGGTGGTCCGAGTCCCCGAACAGCTCTTCGACACCGCCATCAAGCGGTTCTCCAAGCTGGGGACCGTGCAGACCGCGTCGACATCCAGCGAGGATGTCACCTCCCAGTACGTCGACCTGCAGGCACGCCTGAAGCACTATCGCGCCGTCGAGCGGCGCCTGGTCGGGTTCCTGCAGCAGACCCGGACCATCAATCAGATGCTCGCCGTGCAGGACCGCATCGACAAGGTCCAGCTGACCATCGAGGAGCTCAGCGCCGAGATCAAGTCGCTGAGCGAGACCACCACCTACGGCACGCTGTCGGTGTACGTGACCGAGAAGGACCGGCCGGCTACTACGGTGCGCTCGAGCAACTCGTTCGGCGGCACGCTCGGGAACTCCATCGAGTTGCTCGGCCGCGGCATCCGCTTCTCCGGCCTCGTACTGACGGCGCTGGCGCCGTTCATCCTGGTGTTCGGCGGCATCGGCGCCCTCGTCTGGTACGTCGTGCGCCGGGTGCGGCGCAACCGCCGCCACGCGGCGCCGCCCACCCGCGCAGCCTGAGCACGAGCGGCGGGCCGGGCGGCGGCAGCGCCTCCCGGCCCGCCAGCTCACCCGCGTCCCGCGACTCGTGATCGACCCGGGCTCACCGGCGCGCAGCATCCGCGGTGAGCCCGGGTCGCGTCGTGGGTACTGTCACCCCAGAAACGGGACCCCGGCGCAGGAGGGCACGGTGAAGGCGGTACGCATCCACGAATACGGCGGACCAGAGGTGCTGGTCTACGAAGACGTCCCCACGCCGGAGCCGGGTCCGAAACAGCTGCTCGTGAAGGTCGCCGCGGCCACGGTCAACCCCATCGACGTGTCGGTGCGGGAGGACCGCTTCCCGACTCCCAAGCAGCCGCCCAAGATCCTCGGCTCGGACGGCGCCGGCGTCGTGAAGCAGGCCGGCGCCGAGGTCACGACCGCCAAGCCCGGCGACCGTGTGGCTTTCAGCGGCCTCGGCATCGGCAGCGAGGGCAGCTACGCGGAGTACGCGCTCATCGCGGACACCCAGGTCGTCCAGATGCCCGAGGGGCTGTCTTTCGCGGACGCCGCCGCGATCGGCATGGCGTTCCCCGCGGCCTACTACGCCCTCGTCACGCGCGGAGCGCTCCACGAGGGCGAGACCGTGCTCGTGCAGGGAGCCTCGGGCGGCGTCGGATCGGCCTCGGTCCAGCTCGCGAAGGCGCTCGGCGCCCGCGTGTTCGGCACAGCGAGCGGCCCGAGCGCGGCCGACCTGGTCCTCGGCCTCGGCGCCGAGGCCGTCATCGACTACCGTGCCGAGGACGTCGCCGCGCGCGTGCTGGAGCTCACTGACGGCAAGGGCGTCGACCTCGTGCACGAGCTCGTGCTCAGCGTCAACCTGCCGACCGACGTGAAACTGGTGGCCAGGGGCGGCCGCATCGTCGGCACCGGCCAGGGGCCGGGCTCGGACGCCGTCACCCCCATCGGCGAGGCGCTCGGCAAGGACGTCAGCGTGCTCTTCATGAACTTGAGCAACGCCGGCCGCGCGGGAGTGGCCGCCATCGCCACCGAGATAGCCACGATGGCGGCGGCAGGCAAGATCAAGCCGGTGATCGGCACGGAGCTGCCCCTCTCGGAGGCCCGGCGAGCCCACGAACTCCTCGCCGGGCACCACCTGGGCAAGATCGTGCTGCTGCCGTAGACGGCAGAGCCGCACGGCCGCCAGCTGCGGCCCGCGCGGCCTTGCGGAGTCAGTACCCCTTGCCGTTGCCGCGGATGGCGTCCTCGCGCTCCTTGCGCAGCTCCAGCCGCGGCAGCAGCGACGTCATCACCGTGAGCAGCATCTCCAGGCGCTGCTCCTCACTGAGCGACTCGAGCAGTTCCTGCTTGAGCGGCGCGCCGAAGTCGACCGCTGCGGCGACTCGGAACGACAGCGGTCCCCCGCCGGCGGGCTCCTGCGGGTTCTCCACGTCCATCAGCACGAGCATCTTGCGGAACACCTCGAGCGTCGCCTCGCGCACCGCCTGCGAGCTCTCGGGCTCAGCGTCGCGGTAGTAGTCCACCTCGGCGCGCAGGTAGTCGGCCTCGGGGTCCTCGGGCGATACGACCTCGACGATGCGAAAGCGTCTGCCGCCCTGCACGAGGATGTTCATGCGACCGTCGTCGAGCTCCTCGATGAGCTGTGCCACCCGAGCCGTGGTGCCACACTCGCGGACCGAGTCCTCGTCGGCGAGCACGATGCCGAACTCCCCACCCTCGAGCCGCTCGCTGATGAGCTTCTTGTAGCGCTCCTCGAAGATGTGGAGCGGGATGACCTCGTCCGGCAGCAAGACGATGCTGAGCGGGAACAGCCCGATCATCCGTTCGTCAGCGTCGCCCACAGCACGCCTCCCGCGTCGTGTGGCCGCCTCGCGGGCGGACGGCCTCAGTCTACCCCGCTCGCCGTGAGGCCCACGCCATGGCGCAGGGCGACGTACATCGTAAACGTGTGCGACCGCCCGTCGATCACGTCGACGGCCGCCACGCGCTCCAGGCGGTCGAACGCGTCGATGAGGTCGCCCTCGAACAGCGGATAGCGCTCGGGCGACCAGAACACGGCGACGCCGCCCGGGCGGAGCGCGTCGTAGACGCGGCGCAGCCCGGCCGGCGCGTACAGTCCGGCGTTCTCCTCGCGCACGAGCCACTCGGGGCCGTTGTCGGTGTCGAGCGCGACGACGTCCCATCTGCCGGTCCGGGTCAACTGGTCTGCGACGTCGCCGGCGATGATGCGGGCGCGGCCGGCGCGCTCGGCCTCCGCCACCCGACGCGCCGTCTCTCCCCCGTGCTCGCGGAACCAGCGCACGATGACCGGCTCGAGTTCGGCGACGGTGACGGCGGCAACCAGACGGCTCCCGAGCGCCTCATCGAGAGCGTCGCCGATGCCGAGACCGCCGATCAGCACGTCCAGCGAGTCACCCCGGACGTACTCCCAAGCGGCCTGCACGAGCGCCCGGCTGCTCGCGGCATTGGCGGCCGAGACGAGGAACACGCCGTTCGCGATCACCTCGAGCCCGGCCGGTCCGCGACGCAGCACCAGCTCGCCGCTGACGCCGCGGGCGCGTTCTATCTCCTGACTGAAGCTCACGCGGCCATCCTAGGCGAGCAGCGGGACGCCGCGCGAACCCGCGCCTGCGCGCTGCGCGACCGCGCCCGACGGCCGACGGCGCCCGTTCAGTCGCGCGAGCGCAGGTAGGCGTCGATGACGGCACGCACGTGCCGCCGGACATCCTCCGGCAGCGGCGGCACGTCGCTCTCTGCGATCAGCGTCTGCGCGCGGTCCCATGCGTCCTTGACCAGCGGCGTGCCGATGTACTGGTCAAATGTCGCACGGTGCCACAGCTGCGGCTGCCACAGCTCGCCGGCGCGGTACCGCTGCCGCGTGCTCTTGCGCGCCAGGAAGTGCCCGCCGATGCCGACCTCGACCAAGTCGTCCATCAGCGCCCTGGCCTCGTCCACCGGGTCTTCGCGCATGAAGCGCTCGATGGCATTCACGGTGTCGGCGTCGAGCACGGTCTTCGCCAGGCTCGCCGTCTGGGCGCTGTCCATGAGGCCGAAAGCGAGCATGATGTCTGCGCCGGCCAACGCGCTCGCGAGCCCGGTCATCATGCCCTCCGCACCCGCCTGCAGGTCGCAGGCCTTCGCGTCGCTGCTCACCGCGCTCCCCTGCGTGCGCAGGCCGTAGTGGCGGCTCATCTCGATGCAGACCACGTTGATGAGCCCGTCCTCCGGCGCGCCGCAGAGGTACAGCCCGCTGCGCATCTCGGCGACGGCGGAGCCCACCGCCGAGACCATGGCGCAGCCCGGGACGGCCAGCTGGAACAAGACGACGGCGCTCAGCAGCTCGGCCATGTTGAGGATGCTGGTGCCGAGCACGCTCATCGGCCCCGTCGTGCCCATCTGCGGCATCGGCAGCACGAAGATCGGGCAGCCGGCCTTGGCCATCAGGATGTGTGCCTCGGTCATCTCACCGTCGTGCTGCAGCGGCGCGATGGTGCAGTTGGTCGCCGACCAGATGGGACGCTCCTTGAGCGGAGCGCCGGCGATGGCCTCCAGGATCTCGATCATCACCGGCGCCTGGTCGGGCGTGCGCACCTCGTCCTGCAGGTGCTTGCGCGAGTGCTCGAACGTGATGCGAGCCATCTCGAGGTTGCCGGCGCGCGAGTCGACGTCGCCGGGTGTGATCGTCGCCCACGTGAAGTCGATCTCGGGTACCGCGTCGTAGAGGGTCATCATCGCAGCGAGGTCGGCCTCGGTGCCCTCGTGCCGCTCCCCGGTGAGGTCGTCGAGCATGTAGGTGGCGGCGCCGTCGCTGGTGTAGAGCATCTCACCGGCGCCGACCGTGCAGTCGTAGACGGGGTCGCGACCGGCGAGCAGGATGTCGCGGGGAACTTGGCGCAGGCAGCGCTCCACAAGCTCCCACGGCAGCCTGGCCTGCAGCTTCGCCTCGTCGACCGCCGCGCCGGCCTCCTTGAGCAGTCCGGTCAGCGTCGGCGTGTTGTAGGCCACGCCGACCTCCTCCAGCAGTCGCACGGTCTGCTCGTGCACGAACTGCTTCTCGCTCTCGGTCAGGTACTCGAACCGTGGTCGCGCCACGTCGCCACCTCCACGTTCACGGGTGTCAAGGATTCGGTCAGTCCCGATCGTCCGGTCGGAGCCTCCGGCTCGTCTTCGGCCACGCCGGTCATGCCTTCCAGCGCACCCGAGCGGACGGTGCGCCCACGCTTCGGCTGTACCGCTCGATGACCGCGTCGATCTCAGTCGCCACGTCGTCGGGCAGGGGATCGACCGCGTGCGCGCGCAGGATCTCGTCGGCTCGCGCGGCGGCCTCCGCCACGAGCGGCCGCCCCCGGTAGGAGTCGAACGGCCCGCGCTGCCACAGCGCGGGCTGCCAGACCTCGCCGGCGCGATGCAGCTCCCGCGTGCTGCGCCGGCCGAGGTAGTGCCCGCCGATGCCCACCGCGGCGATGTCGTCGAGCAGCGTGCGAGTCTCGTCGATGGGGTCGTCGCGCACCAGACGGCGGAGCGCGTCAACCGAGTCGCAGTCGAGCAGCACCTTGGCGAAGCTGAGCGACTGCGCCCCGTCGGAGCAGCCGAAAGCGAGGATGGTGTCGGCGCCGGCCAGAGCGCAGGCGGCGCCGGTGAGCATGCCCTCGGCGCCGGCCTGCATGTTGGCCGCTTTGCCGTCGCAGGTGATGCCGCTGCCGGTGCACGGCAGACCATAGAAGCGACTCATCTCGACGCCGACCAGATTCATGAGCGCGCATTCGGGGGCGCCGCAGAGATAGAGGCCGCTGCGCATGTCGGCGACGCCCGCGCCCATGCCCGAGATGATGCCGCAGCCGGGCTGGGCGAGCTGGAAGAGGACGACGGCGCTCAGCAACTCGGCCACGTGGACGATCATCGTGCCGAGCACGCTCATCGGCCCCGTCGTCCCGCTCAGCGGCATGGGGAGCACCAGCACGGGCACGCCGGCGCGCACCATCGCCATGGTCGCCTCGGTCATCTCGCGTTCGTGCTGCAGCGGGGCGACCGTGCAGTCGATGGTCGAGAAGACCGGCCGGTCCCGGATCGAGCCGCCGGCCACCACCTCGATGATCTCGATCAGGGGGGCCGCCTGTGCCGGGTCACGGACCTCGTCCTGCACGTGCTTGGTCAGGTTCGCGAACGAGACGGCCTCGATCTCGAGACCCGCGGTGAGCGGGTCGAGGTCGCGGGCGGAGATGGTCGGCCAGGCGTAATCCACCTGCGGGAGGGCGTCGTAGAGGCGCATGGCGCGACGCAGCCACTCGGCGGAGCCCTCCTCGCGGAGACCGGTGACGTCGTCGAGCATGTACGTCGCCGTCCCGTCCGCGCAGAACGTGAGCGACCCGTCCCCGATGGTGACGTCGTGCCGCGGGTCGCGTCCTGCCAATCGGACCTCACTCGGGCAGGTGGCGAGGCACCGCTCCACAAGTTCGCCCGGGACCTTCGCGGTGAGCGCATCACGGTCGACGCGAGCGCCGGCATCGCCGAGCAGCTCGATCGCCTCCGGCGTGTTGTAGCCGATCCCGACCTCCCAGAGCACGCGCAGTGCCTGCTCGTGGACGAACTCCTGCTCCTCCCGCGAGAGGTAGCTGACATGTGGGCGCGTCACAGCGAACGCTCCATCCCGGCGAGGCTCACGCTGCGCCTCCACGCGCAACAGCGGCGATGACCTCGTCGATGTGACGCTCGACGTCCTCCGGCAGAGGCGGCACCTCGTGCTTCGCGACGATCTCCCGCGCACGCTCGGCGGCCTCGTCGGCCAGCGGGCGGCCGGCGAACTCCTCGAACGTGCCCTTGCGGAACGCCCGCGGCCGCCACACCTCGCTGCGCGAGTGCTGCCTCGTGCTCCGGCGTCCCAGGAAGTGCCCGCCGATGCCGACCTCCAGGATGTCGTCCACGAGCGCCGTAGTCTCGTCGATGGGGTCTTCGCGCAGGTACCGGCGCAGCGCGCCGACCTGGTCGTTGTCGAGCACGTACTTCGCGTAGCTCGAGATCTGCACGCCGTCGAGGCCGCCGGCAGAGATGAGCGAGTCGGCGCCGGCGAGGGCGGCCACCAGCGCGGTCATGCCGCCCTCCGACCCCGCCTGGAAGTCGGCCGCCTTGGCGTCGGCCGACATGCCCGTCGCCTGCGTCGGCAGCCCGTAGT
>Ga0335071_10005950_pt1 | contig 12647 bp, 12 predicted proteins | sample Lox_Sample_15_FD_206724 | JGI IMG/M metagenome (GOLD analysis project Ga0335071, IMG submission 206724) | Soil microbial communities from Loxahatchee National Wildlife Refuge, Florida, United States - Lox_Sample_1.5 | ecosystem: Environmental > Terrestrial > Soil > Wetlands | place: USA...
AAGGCCGCGCGTCAGCCGGACAGCGTGAAGCGCCCGAGCGGCGTGTGCACGGGCGGTCCGGAGCCGAGGTCGCTGCGGTACAGGACGATCGCGTCCACGCGCTGGGTCCCGAACGCTCCCGTCGACGGCGTGAGCGCGGCGACGGCCCGCGCCGCGTCGCGCGACCCGCGCGGATCCCGGGCGCGGGCGAGCGTCAGGTGCGGTGCGAAGGGCGTTTCCCCTGCCACGGCCGGGAATCCGCGCGCCTCGAGCTGCCCGGCGAGCGCCGCCGCCAGCGCGATCAGGGCCTCGCGGCCCGCGCCGAGTCCGGCCCAGACGACGCGCAGCGGCCCGTGGGCCGGGAAGCGGCCCAGACCGCGTAACTCGAGGTCGAAAGGCGGGTGAGCCGTGGCGGCGGCCCGTGCCGCGTCCTCGACCGCGGCGACGCGGTCCCCGGCGGGCAGGTCGGGAAAGAACCGAAGCGTCAGGTGGAGCTGCTCCTCGCGCACCCAGCGCAGGTCACGCGACCCCGAAAGCGCCGCGCGCGTCCCCTGAAGGGCCTCCCGGAGGCCTGCATCGGCGATTGGAACCGCCACGAACGCGCGGATCTAGACGTCTCCCTTGTCGAGCTCGCCGCGCTCCACTGCTTCTTCGGACTCTTCCTCCTCGTCCGCGAAGAACCAGTTCTTCGCACAGGCCTTGCCGCAGAACGACTGCTGTCCGGACCGGACGGCGCACGCGCTGCAGAACCTCTTCTCGCAGTACGGGCACACCTGGATCTGGATGCGCTCGAGCATCTGCTCGCAGCGTTCGCAGAACAGGTAGGGGGAATCGTCCGGGTCGTTCTCCTGCCGTTTCACACGGGAATCATACGGCGAGGACGCGGGGAAAATGGTGGCGGCGGGCGGAATCGAACCGCCGACAAAGGGCTTATGAGACCCCTGCTCTGGCCATCTGAGCTACGCCGCCTCGGATCGCTCCCGGGGCCCGGGCGAGGGGCGGATGATAGCGCAGCGTGGCCGACCGCCCGCGCGCTCGTCCGGTTCCACGGAGGGCGGGACGTGGATATGCTCGGTCTCCGTCCCGAAAGGAGCCCTCCCGATGAACGTCCGCCGCGCCTCTCTCTCCGCTCTTGCCGCCTTCCTCGCCTGGCCGGTGCGGGCCGCCGCCGCGCCGCCGCCGCCGGAGAACGTCGACCTCGAAATGGTGACGCGAATCCGCGACGAGGCGTTCAACCGCAGCAAGGCGTTCGAGACGCTCTCGAGGCTCTGTGACGGAATCGGACCCCGCGTGACCGGCTCGCCGAGCTACCGCCGCGCCGCCGAGTGGGCGAAGGCCGAGTTCGAGAAGGCGGGCCTTACGAACGCCCGGATCGAGACGTTCGCGCCGTTCGGCCGCGGCTGGGTCCTCGACTCGGCTTCCGTCCGGATGCTCTCCCCCGCGACCGCGATCCTCCCCGCATTGCCGAAGGCGTGGACGCCGGGCACGGACGGCCCGCGGAAGGGAAAGGCGGTCCTCGCGAAGATCGAGACGCAGGAAGACCTCGACAAATGGAAGGGGAAGCTCGAGGGCAGGGTCCTCCTCCTCGGCGATGCGCCGGAAATGAAGGCTCCGGGCAAGGCCGACGTCTCGCGTTACGACGACAAGGGCCTCGACGAGATCTGGCGGTACGAGCCGGGCGGCGGGCGCTACCGAAGGACGCCGGCCGACCGGGAGCGCATCCTCAAGCAGCGGGCGTTCCGCAAGAAGCTCGACGCCTTCCTCGTCGCCGAGAAGGTCGCGGCCGTCCTCGAGCCGTCCCGGGGAGACTACGGGACGATCTGGGTCCAGGGAGGCGGGTCGTGGAAGGCCGACGAGCCCGTCCCGGCGCCCACGCTCGTCCTCGGCGCCGAGGCGTACGGGCGCGTGGTGCGCCTCCTCGAGCGGAAGGAAGAGGTGGAGATCGAGGTCGACGTGAACGCCCGCTTCACCGACGAGGACCCGCGTGCCGCTTCGAACGTCCTCGCGGAGATCCCGGGGACCGACAAGGCGCTGAAGGACCAGGTCGTGATGATCGGCGCGCACCTCGACAGCTGGCAGGGCGGGACCGGCGCCGCGGACAACGGCGTGGGCGCGGCGACGGCGATCGAGGTGATGCGCATCCTCAAGGCCCTGAACGTCGCGCCCCGGCGGACGATCCGCGTCGCCCTCTGGGGAGGCGAGGAGCAGGGCCTCCTCGGCTCGCGCGCGTGGGTCTCGAAGGAGCTCGCGTCGCGTCCCGAGCCGACCGACCCGAAGGAGAAGGACGTTCCGGAGTTCCTCCGGACCCCCGCGGGACCGCTCACGTTCAAGCCCGCGTACGGGAAGTTCGCCGGCTACTTCAACGTCGACAACGGCGCCGGGAAGATCCGGGGCATCTACGCCCAGGACAACGCGGCCGTCGAGCCGGTCTTCGAAGCGTGGCTCGCCCCCTTCCGTGACCTCGGCGCCACGACGGTCACGATGAGGAGGACCGGCGGCACCGACCACCAGTCCTTCGACGCCGTGGGACTCCCCGGCTTCCAGTTCATCCAGGACGAGCTGGACTACGAAACGCGGGCGCACCACTCGAACATGGACGTCGTCGAGCGGGTGCCAAAAGCGGACCTCATGCAGATCGCCGCCGTCTGGGCCTCCTTCGCGTACCACGCGGCCCAGCGCGACCAGATGCTCCCGCGCCGCCCGCTCCCGCCCGAGCCTCCGGCCGAGACGGGGCCGGCCGTGTCGAAGTAGACGACGGGGCCGCGTGGCCACGACCCTGCCGGACCGCTTCGAGCGGCACCTCGCGGAAGCCGGGCTCCTCGACGGAGCCGCGGCGCTCGCCGTGGCCTGCTCGGGCGGAGGCGACTCGACCGCGCTTCTCCTCCTCGCGAATGTCTGGGCGGCCCCGAAAGGGATCGCCGTCGCCGCCCTGCACGTCAGCCACGGCCTTCGCGGCGAGGCGGGCCTCGCCGACGCGCGCTTCGTCGCCGAGCTGACCGCGCGCCTCGGCATCCCGTACGGCTTCCTTTCGGTGGACGTCCCCGCGCAGCGGAGGAAGGGCGAGAGCCTCGAGTCCGCGGCGCGGCGGCTGCGCTATCGCGTGCTCCTCTCCGTGGCCGGTGAAATGGGAGCGATCGTCCTCACGGGCCACACGCGCGACGACCAGGCCGAGACCGTTCTTCTCCATCTCGAGCGCCGGCTGGGCCGCGCGCGCGGCGGAATCCGCGCGAGCCGCCCCGACGGCGTCGTCCGGCCGCTCCTTCCCTTCGCTCGCGCCGACCTCCGCCGGTTTCTCGAGTCGGAGGGCGTCCCGTGGCGCGAGGACGAGACGAACGCGAACGAAGGGTTCGCGCGCAACCGCGTCCGCCGCACCGTGCTGCCGGTCCTCGAGCGGCGGATGCCGGGCGCGACGGAGAGGCTCGCGCGGGCGGGCGAAGCGTACTCGCGACGGCTGAACGCCCTCGACAAGCGGCTCGACTCCGCACTGTCCGAAGAGCACCTTTCTCTGAGAGGTAATTGGCCCAGGAGCTTCTTCGCGCGGCTCTCCGACGATGAGGTGGCCCGGTTCCTCGTCCGAGCGGCGGGGGTCGCCGGGCCAGCCGTCGCGACCGGCGCCGGCCGCCCCCCCGGCCGCAGGCAGATCCAGAAGGTGCTCCACCGCCTGCGCCGCGATCCCGTGTTCCACGAGTCGTTTGCGGGTTTTCGTCTCACCGCCACCCCGCGCTTCGTCCGCCTTTCACCTTCGAAGAAAAACTCCACCGAAACGGCCTGATTCACCGGACACCCGAGGCGTGCGGGCCCGAACCGGGCCTTCCGGGCCCCCCTTGATAGACTTCCGCGGGTGGCTCTCGCTTTCGACGAACGATACGGCCCCGCCGACATCGCGCGGCGTGTGACGGACGTCGGGCGGCGGATCGCGCACGACTACCCGAACGGCCCCATCGTCCTCATCGCGATCCTGAAGGGGGCCGGGTTCTTCGTGGCCGACCTCGCCCGGGCGGTGCCGCGCCCCGTGCGCTGCGAGTACATCGACGTGCTCCGTGACGGCGACGCCGAGAAGGTCGTCAACTACCACTTCCTCGCGCCCTTCGACGTGAAGGACGCGCACCTGATCGTCCTCAAGGACGTCATCCGCAGCGGGATCGTCGAGGGCTGGCTCCTTTCGCAGCTCCGGGAAGAAAACCCCAGGTCCTTGCGTTTCGCCTGCGTGGTGGACCGCCCGCAGGAACGCAAGAGCTCGCTGCTCGCCGATTACGTGCTGTTCCCGTCCGAGGAGGGGGTCCTCGTCGGATACGGCATGGAGTATCAGCGGGAGGGTGGCAACCTGCCCTTCATCGCCCAGGTCCGGACCGAGGGAGAGTCGCCGTTCGAGACGAGCGGCGAGATCGCCCGGCGCGCGCGGCCCCGAACCGCGTGAGCTTCAAACACGTAGAAGAAGGAAGCCGAGGCATTTCAAGGTGAATACACACGTCAAGAACATCCTGCTCTGGATGGTCATCCTCGTGGTGATCCTCCTCCTCTTCCGCGTCGTCGACGTCGGCCGGTCGACGACGTCGACCGTCTCCTTCACCGAATTCATGGAGATGGTCAAGAAGGGCGACATCGAGAAGGTGACGATCCGGGGGCAGGAGATCCGGGGATTCAAGAAGGGCGCGGTCGAAGGCCGCGAGCCCGGCGTGCGCACGTACGCCCCGGTCTACAACGACCTCACGACCGACCTCATGAAGGCGAACGTGAAGATCACGGCGGAAGAGCCGCGCGAGGGCTCGCTCCTCGTGATCCTCCTCCAGTGGGCCCCGATCCTGTTCCTGATCGGCCTGTGGATCTTCATCATGCGGCAGATGCAGACGGGCGGGAACCGCGCGATGCAGTTCGGAAAATCGCGCGCGAAGATGCTCACGCCGAACCAGAAGAAAGTCACGTTCAAGGACGTCGCGGGCTGCGAGGAGGCCAAGGAAGAGCTCTCGGAGATCATCGATTTCCTCAAGGAGCCCGGGAAGTTCCAGAAGCTCGGCGGCAAGATCCCGAAGGGCGTCATCATGATGGGCCCCCCGGGCACGGGCAAGACGCTCCTCGCGCGCGCCGTCGCCGGCGAGGCGAACGTCCCGTTCTTCTCGATCTCGGGCTCGGACTTCGTCGAGATGTTCGTCGGCGTCGGCGCGAGCCGCGTGCGCGACCTCTTCGAGCAGGGCAAGAAGAACGCGCCCTGCATCATCTTCATCGACGAGATCGACGCCGTCGGGCGCCACCGCGGCGCCGGACTCGGCGGCGGGCACGACGAGCGCGAACAGACGCTGAACGCGCTCCTCGTCGAGATGGACGGCTTCGAGGGCAACGACGGGGTCATCCTCGTGGCGGCCACGAATCGGCCCGACGTTCTCGACCCGGCGCTCCTCCGTCCCGGCCGCTTCGACCGCCGCGTCGTCGTGGACCGGCCCGACGTCAAGGGCCGCGAGGGCATCCTCAAGGTGCACACGCGCACGATCCCGATGTCCGACGACGTCGATCTCTCGGTCGTCGCGCGCGGGACGCCGGGGTTCGCCGGAGCCGACCTCGCGAACCTCGTGAACGAGGCGGCGCTCGCGGCCGCGCGCGTCGACAAGAAGAAGGTCGACATGGTCGACTTCAACTACGCCAAGGACAAGGTCCTCATGGGGGCGGAGCGGAAGTCGATGGTCATGTCCGACGAGGAGAAACGCGTGACCGCGTACCACGAGGGCGGGCACGCGCTGATCGCCTCCTTCGAGGAGCACACGGATCCGCTCCACAAGGTCACGATCATCCCGCGCGGCCGCGCGCTGGGCCTGACGCAGCAGCTCCCGCTCGAGGACAAGTACACGTACTCGAAGGAGTACATCGAGGCCGAGCTCGCCGTCATGATGGGCGGCCGCCTCGCCGAGGAAGTCTGCATCGGGCGCATCACGACCGGCGCCTCGAACGACTTCGAAAAGGCCACCGAGATGGCGCGCCGCATGGTCTGCGAGTGGGGGATGAGCGAGCTGGGGCCGATGTCCTTCGGCCGGCCGGAGGGCGAGGTCTTCCTCGGCCGCGACTTCTCGCGGCAGCCCGACTACTCCGAGGACACGGCGCGAAAGATCGACGACGAGGTGAATCGCATCGTGACGACGTCGTACGCGCGAGGCAAGAAGATCATCGTCGAGCATCGCGCGGCCCTCGAGGAGATCGCCAAGGTCCTCCTCGAGAAGGAGTCCCTGGACGGCGAGGAGATCTACGCGATCATCAAGCGCGTCACGGGCCACGAGGTCGCGAAGAGACCGCCCGTGAAACCCGAGCCGCCGAAGCCCACCGCGCCCGCCACCGTCACGCAGAAGGACGAGGGCGCCGCGCCGGCCGGGGGCCTGATTCCAGTCCCCGTCTGACGTGAATCTCCGCCTGACGCTCCCCGGGGGCCGCGAGCTCGCGCTCGGGGCCCTGCCGGGCGTCATGGCGATCCTGAACGTCACGCCCGACTCCTTCAGCGACGGGGGGCGCTTCGCGGACGCGGAGGCTGCGGCCGAGACGGGCGCACGGTACGCCGACCTCGGCGCGGCGATCATCGATGTCGGCGGAGAGAGCACGCGCCCCAGGGGCAGTGCGTACGGAGTGGGCGCGAAAGAGATTTCTTCGAGTGAAGAGATCGATCGCGTTCTTCCCGTCCTCTCTTCCCTTCGAAGAAATCTTCCATCGTTCCCTCTCTCCGTCGACACGCGGCGCGTCGAGGTGGCCCGCGCCGCGCTCGACGAGGGCGCGGACATGGTGAACGTCGTCACGGGTCTCGACGTCTCCCCCGCACTCTTCGAACTCGTCGCGAGCCGCGGCGCCGCGATCGTGCTCAGCCACTGCCGAGGCACTCCCTCTTCCACCTTCGAAGAATCTTCATTCACCGATGTGGTGGCCGAGGTGGCCGCCGACCTGCGCGCCGCTCGCACCCGTGCGCTCTCGTCCGGTCTCCCCGCAGAGCGGATCTTCCTCGACCCCGGCCTCGGCTTCGGCAAAACGCCGGAGCAGAACTTCGCCCTTCTCGGAGCGCTCGACCGCCTTGCGCCGCCCGGCGTTCCGCTCGTCATCGGGGCGTCGCGCAAGGCGTTCCTCGGAGCCGTCGCAGGAGCGCCCGTCTCGGACCGGCTCCCGGAATCGCTCGCAGCCGCGGCCGTCTGCGCGGCCGCCGCGCGGACGCGTCCGATTCTCGTCCGCGTCCACGACGTCGACGCGACGCTGCGCTTTCTCGGCGCCCTCGGGCGCGCGGCCGGGCCCTCGCGGACGTAACATCGGCCGATGCGCAAGCTGTTCGGCACGGATGGCATTCGCGGAAAGGCGGGCGCGCCTCCCCTCGACGGCGCGACGGTCTCGCGCATCGGCGCCGCTCTCGCGGCCTCGCTCGGCCACCCGAGTCCCACCGTCGTCGTGGGCTGCGACACGCGCGAGTCCTCCGGCGACATCGTCCGGGCTCTGACCGGGGGTCTTACCAAGGCCCGTGGCGTCGTGCGCTTCGCGGGCGTGGTCCCGACCCCGGCCGTTGCGTGGCTCGCGAAGGAGATCGGCGCCGACGCGGGCGTCGTCGTCTCGGCCTCGCACAACCGGTGGGACGACAACGGGATCAAGATCTTCTCGCGAGACGGCCGCAAGCTCCCCGACGACGTCGAGCTCGAGATCGAGCGCCACATCGAGGAGGCCGCGCCCGCGCCGCTCGCGCCGGCCGCCGTCGAACCGGCTCTCGGACGAGCCTACGTCGCGCACCTCGTCTCGACGCTCCCCCATCGGCTCGACGGGCTCAAGGTCGTCGTCGACGCCGCGAACGGCGCGGCGTTCGAAGCGGCGCCTGCCGCATTCGCGGCGGCCGGCGCGGCCGTCGTCGCACGGAACGTCGCGCCGGACGGACGGAACATCAACGAGGGCTGCGGCGCCCTGCATCCCGAGGCGATGCGCGAGGCCGTCCTCGCGGAACGAGCCGACCTCGGGATCGCGCTCGACGGCGACGCGGACCGCATCATCGTCGCGGACGACGCCGGGAGGCTCCTCGACGGCGACGACGTCCTTTTCCTGTGGGTGCTCGAGATGGAGCGCGAAGGCCAGCGGCCCGCGTCCGTCGTTGGCACCGTCATGTCGAATTGGGGCCTCGAGAAGGCGCTGAAGGACCACGGCGTCACGCTCGTACGCGCGGCCGTCGGCGACCGCTACGTCGTCGAGGAGATGGAGAAGTCGGGCGCGCTCCTCGGCGGCGAGCAGTCCGGGCACCTCATCCGCGCGGACCTCACGACGACGGGAGACGGGACGCTGACGGGCCTTCACCTCGCGGCGCTCGCCGCGGCCTCCGGACGGAAGCTCTCGGCGCAGCCGCGGTTCGTCCACACGCCGCAGGTCCTGCGAAACGTGAAGGTGAAAGAGCGCGTCCCCTTCGACGAGATTCCGGGCTTCGCGCCGGCCTGGCGCGCCGCCGAGGCGAAGATGTCGGGGATCGGGCGGATCCTCCTGCGCTACTCGGGGACCGAGGCGCTCGCGCGCGTCATGGTCGAGGGCGCCGACGCCGTCCTCGTCGATGCCGTCGCGGCCGATCTCGTCCGCACCCTGCGCGAGAACGTCGGAGCCTGAGTGGCGGCCTTCCCCCTCGAGCCCTCGGACGACGAGCTGACGTCTCTTCTCACGGAAGCCGTGGGGCGCGTCGTCCGCCACGTCGGCTCGCTCCCGTCCCAGCCCGCCGACGGGAGCGCGGGGGCCGGCGCGCTCGCGCGTGCGCTGATCGAGCGCGAGGCGCCCGAAGACGGCGCCGACGCGGGCCCCCTGCTGGATCTCCTCTTCGACCGGGCGATCCCCGCGAGCTTCAACAACGCCGGGCCGGGGTTCATGGCGTACATCCCCGGCGGCGGCCAGCCTTACGCCGCGGCCGCGGACCTCATCTCCGCGGCCGTGAACCGCTACACCGGCGTCTTCGCGCCGGCGCCGGCCCTCGTCCAGCTCGAGACGAACGTGGTTCGCTGGTTCGCGCGCGCCGTGGGCTACCCGGCGAGCGCCGGCGGCTTCCTCACGTCCGGCGGGTCGCTCGCGAACTTCTCCGCCGTCGTCGCCGCACGCCACGAAAAGCTTCCCGAGGACTTCCTGAAGGGCACGCTCTACGTCTCGGACCAGGGCCACCACTGCATCCGCAAGGCCGCTCTCCTCGCGGGCTTCCCCGCGGCGAACGTTCGCGAGGTCCCGTCCGACGCGACGTTCCGGATGCGCCTCGACGCGCTGGAGGAGCGTGTCTCGGCGGATCGCACGGCCGGCTTTGCGCCGTTCCTCGTCGTCGCGAGCGCCGGCACGACGAACACGGGCGCCGTCGACGATCTCGACGCCCTCGCGGCGTTCGCCGCGCGGGAATCCCTGTGGCTCCACACGGACGCCGCGTACGGAGGATTCTTCGCGCTGACGGCGCGCGGCCGCGCGACGCTGTCCGGCCTTTCGCGCGCCGACTCGATCGTCCTCGACCCGCACAAAGGCCTCTTCATGCCCTACGGCTCCGGTTGCCTCCTCGTGAGGGACCCCGGCGCGCTCCGCCGGTCGCACAGCGTCCAGGCCCACTACATGCCCGGCATGCAGGAGGACGCCGACTCCGTGGACTTCTGTGAAATTTCCCCGGAGCTGTCGCGGAATTTCCGGGGGCTCTCCGTGTGGCTCGCCGTGAAGCTGTGCGGCCTCTCGGCCTTCCGCGCATCGCTGGACGAAAAGCTCGACCTCGCGCGGGAGGCGGCCGACGCCGTTCGCGCGATCCCGGGCGTCGTGATCGCCGCCGAGCCGCAGCTCTCCCTCTTCGCGTTCCGCTACGCGCCGCAAGGCGCGTCCCTCGACGAGGCGAACCGACTGACCCGCGAGCTCATGGCGCGCGTGAACGCCCGGCAGCGCGTCCTCCTGACGGGCACGCTGCTCGGCGAGGCCTTCGCGATTCGCATGTGCATCCTGAGTTTCAGGACCCATCGGGATCGCGTCGGGATGGCCCTGGACGACCTCCGGGAGGCCGCCGCGGCCCTCGCGAGGGAATAAACGGCGCCCGAAACGACTAACAGGAGCGTGGAGATGACCCGACGCCGCCTGATCCTCCTCGTGTCCTTCCCCGTCCTCGCGGCTGGCGCGGTCCTCGTCGCCCGGCCGCAGGCCGCCTCCAAAGGAGCGCCGATGCCCTCGTCCGCCTCGTCCGACGCCGCCCCCGAGCGCCCCGACCGCGTCGTCAAGACCGACGCCGAGTGGAAGAAGATCCTGACGCCCGAGCAGTACACGGTGACCCGCAAAGGGGGCACCGAGCGCGCGTTCACGGGCCCGAACTGGGACAACCACGCCAAGGGCACGTACGTCTGCGTGTGCTGCGACCTCCCGCTCTTCGACTCCGCGACGAAGTTCGACTCCGGGACGGGCTGGCCGAGCTTCTGGCAGCCCATCGCGAAGAGCGCCGTGCAGGAAAAGACCGACCGGAGCTTCTTCATGACACGCACCGAGGTCCTGTGCGCGCGCTGCGACGCGCACCTCGGCCACGTCTTCGACGACGGCCCGAAGCCGACCGGCCTGCGTTACTGCATGAACGGGACGGCGATGAAGTTCATCCCGGCCAAGTGACGTCGGAACCCGGCCGGCGCCTCATCGGGGTCTGGCGCACGAACGCCCGTGCGACAGCCCTGCTCGTCGGGGGGCTGCCGCGGGAGATCTGGACGTCGGCCGTGCCCGGCGCGCCGCGCCGGACGGTGCGCGCGCTCGCGGCGCACCTCCACAACACGAGGTGCATGTGGCTGAAGATGCTCGGCGGCGGGACGAAGGGCCACGGCGTCGCGATCCCGAAGAACGTCGACGCCCGGCGCGTGGCGCAACGCGACCTCCTCGCCGCGCTCTCAAGGAGCGCCGAGGCATACGTGAAGCTCATGGAGGTCGGCATCGCGCGCGGGGGCGAGGTGCCGAAGGCGGCGTGGCAGAACTTCCCGCCCGACCTCGAAAGCTTCACGGCCTACATGGTCGCGCACGAAGCCCACCACCGCGGCCAGCTCTGCCTCGTGGCGCGCCAGCTCGGCCGCCGCCTCCCGCCGGAGATCACCGGCGGGATCTGGGGCTGGCGGCGGCTCGCGCGCGCCGACTCCGCTTGAGAGAGAATCTCAACCGAAATCCGTGAGGGTGATCCGCGCGGCGCTCGTCCTGGCTCTCGTTGCGATTGCGGTCGCGATGTTTACGACGCCTGCCCAGACCGGCCCGAAACTCGCCGACTACTACACGATGATCGCATCGAGGGTGATCTATCCCGACTTTTCGCCGCTCTGGCTCGACGTGACGCCGTTCTCCGCTGATCTGGACGGCGACGGGAACGAGGACCTGGTGGTACTCGGCGTGGATTACGGGTGTTGCGGGGTGACTCCCAACCTACCGCAGCCTTCACGGATCTTCTTCGGCGATGGCAACGGGAACTTCACCGCACCCGCGCCCGGGCAGTTCCCGATGGACAGCTTCAAGATGGTGTATCCACAAAAGGCGGTGTTCGGAGACGTGAACGGGGACGGACGACTCGACATGCTCATCGCCTGCGATGGCCCGGAGATGGATCCCTTCCCCGGCGAACAGAACCGGCTCTATCTCTCCGAGCCTGGCGGCGGCTGGAGGGACGCCACGGCCACGCTGCCGCAGCTCAGTGACTTCACTCTCGCTGCCGCAATGGCAGATCTCAGAGGCCGTGGTGTCCTGGACATCATCGTGGGAAATGCGTTTGGCGCACAGAATCACATCAGTTCGTACTCGTTGCTGAACGACGGTGCCGGGAACTTCACGATGACTCGAGCGAACATTCCGGCGCGACCGGGCGAAGTGATGGATGCCGAGAGCCACTTCTTCACCGGTATCACGCTCGCGGACCTCGACGATGACGGACTTCCCGAGTTGATACTGCTGTACGGCGATCCAGGCCCCTACAACAAGCTCACGGGCTCCACCATCTTGTGGAACCACGGCGGAGCGTTTACGAACGACGGAAGGACAGAGCTTCCTCCTCCCGCCGCGTTCCCGACGAACCACGAGGATCTGAGCGCCCAACCGATCGATTTCGATGGAGACGGCCTGCCCGACCTCGTCATCGTTGGCACAGACGCCACCACCTATGACGCATGGTTCGTCCAACTCCTCCGAAATCAGGGAAACGGGACATTCGTGGACGTCACGGCGAGCCGCCTAGCCCCGAGCGACGCTTCCGGGCAGACCCGGGGCGTTTCATATTCAACGGCGCCGTGGGCGAAGCGGGTCAAGGTCCTGGACTTCAACGGTGACGGCTTTCCGGATTTCTCTGTTGAGTATTACCCCGCCAGTGTCGATTCGAGCGGGCGTCAGGCTTTACCGCCGAGCCAACCATTGATCTACCTGAACGACGGCAATTGTCACTTCTCGGCGTTGAAGGTCGGGGACTTCGTCGCGCCCGGCAGCGAATGGGTCCTGGGTGGCGGGCACTTGATGCGGACGCGAAACGGGTACAGCTTCATCACGCCCTATCTCTCTCCATATGAAGGCGGGCTGCACGTGACCGGCCTCCTCGCCACGCAGCCCTATCGGCAGCCTGCGGCACCGTGGCAGAAGGTCGCCGCGCCGGGACCGTCGCTCCCCGCGAAGCGGCGCGGCTGAACCCTACTCCGTCGACACGACCTCGTGCAGGTGCTCGCGCGTCGCGTCGGCGCGGC
>Ga0335071_10005951_pt1 | contig 12646 bp, 9 predicted proteins | sample Lox_Sample_15_FD_206724 | JGI IMG/M metagenome (GOLD analysis project Ga0335071, IMG submission 206724) | Soil microbial communities from Loxahatchee National Wildlife Refuge, Florida, United States - Lox_Sample_1.5 | ecosystem: Environmental > Terrestrial > Soil > Wetlands | place: USA: Florida...
CGCTTCATCCGCGTCAGGCGGCTCGAGGGCGAGCGCGTCTGGATCGCCGGCGCCAACATCAACTTCCTCGCCCGCCTTCCCGAGCTGCCGCACTGACCGCCGGACCGCCGGCGGACCCGTACGCGGCCGGACCCGCGGAGGCGCAGCGCCTCCGCGGGTCCGCCCGGCCTCTGCGGTTCGTCAGGCCGAGGGTCAGGCGTCCGCCGTGGGCTCGGCGGGTCGCTCCTGCGCCGGGGGCGCCCCGGTGGTCCCGGCGTCCGCGGGAGCAGCCGGTGCGGCGTGAGCCGGCGGCAGCGGCGCGGGCGCGGTGGTCGCTGCAGCCGCGGCCGCCGGCGGCAGAGGAGCCGGTACGGTGGTCGTCGCGGCGGTGGGGGCGGGCGGCGCCGGCGGCGCAGGCGGGTGCTCGATCAGGTCGCCGCGGCCGCCGGCCACGAAGTACGCGCCGACGATGACGGCGACGGTGAACGGCGTTGTGACGATCCCGACCCAGCCGTTGGCCACGGCGCCGATGGCGACGAACAGCACGATCAGCGCCAGATGCTCCCAGAAGCCGTTGTCCACGACCTGGTGGTAGCTGGCGGACATGGCCTCGGTCAGGCCCATCCTGCGGTCGACCATGAACGGGAACACGTAGATCCAGATGGTGGCGAGAAGGACGCCGCCGACGATCGTCAGTGATGCGAGGCCGATCAGCACGACCAGGACGATCGCCGCCCAGAGGTACGCCCAGAAGCGGTCCATGCAGCTGAACACGTCGCCGATCTCGGCGCGGCGGCCCTCGCGGACCCGGCGGACGACCATGGTGTAGAGGCCGGCGGTGAGCGGCCCGGCGAGGATGCCCAGCGTGACGATGGAGAGCAGCCCCGCGATGAGGGTGCCGACGAGCAGCGGGACGATGTCGGCGGTGAAGGCGTTCCACCCCCCCTTGAAGGCCTGCCCGACGTCGAGCCGGGGTCTTGCGAACGCCGGTGTGGCGGTGGTGACAGTCATCTTCGGTTCCTTTCTCCGAATGTACGTTTGACCTGGGACGAGCCTACGGCAGGGGTCGCCGGGCGTCGTCACCCGTCGGGCGGAACCCGGGGTCAACCACGGGAGGAACCTGAGCGCCGGCGGCATGCCCCTGCGGGGGGACGCCGCCGGCCCCGGAGGGAGAGAGCCCCCGCCGTCGTCGCCGTGTAGACTGGTCCGGCGGGCGGGGTCCAGCTGCCCGCCGGACTGCGAGGGGGCCACATGGAGCGTGTCGCACACACCGGCCGCGGGGTCGCGGCGCTCATCGTCCTCCTGCTGGCGCTCGCTCTGTGCGCCGCGGCCGCGCCCGCCGCCGGAGCGCTGGCCGCCCGCTTCGGCGTCGAGAGCCGGACGGGCTACGTCCGCGGCCTGCACGTCTCGGTCGGCGACGAAGGCTACACGCCGTTCTTCCAGCCCGCCGTGGTGGTGTGGGACGGCGGCAGCATCATCGCCGGCCACGGGGCCGACCCCGGCTACGAGTTCCCCGTCCAGACCCTGGCCATGGTGCCCCGCATCTGCGACAGCTACGTCTCCTCCAGCGGCAACGCGAAGATCGCCGACATGATCGCCGAGGCGCCGCTCGAGGTCGACGCGCACTACGACCCCTCCGCCGACCTCGACGTGTGCCTCGTGCAGGCCGGCGGCGGTGACTTCCGCCTCGGCTCGTCCGCCGCGTCCGTGTACGCGGCCCTCCAGGACTACTGCAGGGCCCGTCGGGCCGCCGGTTTCCGGGTGCTCGTACTCACCGTGCTGCCGTCCGACCGCCCGGAGACCTTCGAGGCGACCCGGCTCGCCTACGACGCCATGCTGCGGCAGGGCTGGTCCAAGTTCGCGGACGGTCTCGTCGACGTCGCCGCCGACCCGCGCATCGGCGACACCGGGGACGAGTACGACGGGCAGTTCTACCTGGACGACGAACTGCACCTCACCGACGCCGGCTACGCGGTGATGGCGTCGGTCGCAGCGCCGGTGCTCTGCGACCAGCCGTGGACCTCGGCGCGCTGTGAGCTGCGCCTGCGCGACGCTGCTGGCGACTGGGGAGCGTGGCGGCCGTGGTCGGCGCGCTCGAGCCTGTGGCTCGACGACTACCAGGGCGAGCACGTCGTCGACGCCGAGTACCGGCTCGACGGGGGCGCGCCCGTCGCCCTCTCGAGCAGCGTGTTCGTCGACACCGTCCGGCCGGAGCCGCGCGTGCTCCGCGACGCCGTCGCGCGGCACGGCAAGAAGCTGACGCTGCGCTATCAGGTGGACGACGCCGAGCCCTGCGGCCCGACGAGCACCGCCGTCATCGCCGTCGAGACGGCGTCCGGCAAGGCGCTCAGGACGTTCGTGCGCCGGCGGGTGCCCGTCAACACGCCCGCCTCCGTGGCGTTCACCTGCACGTTGCCCAGGGGCAGGTACCGCTGGGTCGTGACGGCGCGCGACACCGCCGGCAATCCGGAGCTCACCCCGGCGACCGGCCGGCTCGAGGTGCGCTGAGCGCCGGCGCCGGCGCGCCGGCGCCCGTCCTCTTGGTCAGGCCGGGCGAGCGAGCACGTCCCTGATGGCTGCCTTGGGGTCGTCCTTGATCGCCGCCCCGTGGTCCAGGCACAGCACGTCGAACTCGAGGTCGAGCAGCTTCTCCACGCTCGTGCGCGTCGCCGCCGGATCCTCGTGGAACCTGGGGTCGATGAAGTGCAGCGTGCCGGTGTCGTCGGCGCCGACCAGGTCGGAGCAGAAGAGGATGCCCGGGTCGCCCTCGTAGAGGAACGAGTAGTGCGGCCACTCGGGGCCGGGCGTGCGGAAGGCCCGCAGCCCGCCTGGCAGCCGGTCGCCGTCGGCGTAGGTGTGGTCCGGCTTCTCGTCGGCCTCGGAGGCGTCCCCTGGCAGCCAGACCTCGGCTCCGAGCTCGCGGCGGTAGCGCCAGGCGGCGCGCTGGTGGCAGCGCGCCGTGAGCAGCGTCGCCATCGCGCGCGGCAGGGCGCCGAGCGCCTTCGGGTCCAGGCGCACCGGGTCGACGAGTACGAGTCCCTCGCGCGTGAGCAGCGCCTGCGAGCTCGACGTGTGGCCGCCGATGTGGCTGTTGCTGATGCGCCAGTGCCAGAGACCGGGGACGACCTCCTGCGCGGACGGCGCGACCTCTCTCGGTTCCGTCATCGCTCCTCCTCGTCGCTCCATCGTGGAACGCCGCCCCTGCGGCCCGCCTGCGTGGATCGGCTCAGCGGGCGGCGGCGCGGGCGGCGCGGTAGCGCAGGATCGCCGCCGCCTGACTCTGCCCGTCCAGGCCGGCCTCGGCCAATACCATGTCGCCCGGGCCGCTGCCGAGGTAGTGCCCCTTCCTGTAGGGGTACAGGCTCGCGGCCCGGCCCGCATCGCTGGTGACCCAGCGGTACAGGGTCGGCAGCGTGAAGCCGGTGATGCCGATGGCCTCGGCGGCGCGCTCCTCCGGCAGGACCCGCCGCCTCTCCTCCTCCGGCAGCAGGTCGAAGAGCTCGGCGCTGGCGACGTAGTACACCAGCGCGTCGACGCCCTTCTCCTCCAGGACGGGCAGGGCGTGCCGCACGAAGGCGTAGGTCACGGCGCTCTCCTGCAGGACGACGGTCACGTCCGGCGAGTCCGTGTCGCGCAGCCGGTACACGCCGGAGACAGCCGCTTCGGCCGGCGCCAGTCCCAGCGCCGGCCGGTCCAGCACCGGCTCCGTCGGGCGGGTGACGAACATCGAGATCACCGCGGGCCTCCTCGCCAGCGCCGCGGCCGTCAACGTCCAGATCTCCTGCGGCTCCCAGGGCACGAGCGAGACGGCCGTCCCTTTGGGGAAGTCCTCCTGCAGGATCTGCAGCGGCTGCGGATCGGCGTGCGTGGGGCCGTCCTCGCCGGTCTTGAGGCCGGCGTGGGCGCACACCAGGAAGAGGGGTTTGTACGGCTCGCCGCTCACGGAGTGCTTCGCCTGTGCGCCGATGGCGTGCAGACGCGCGGCGATGTGCCCGAGCGGCGCCATGAAGGCGCCGTAGGACGAGCCGACGCCGAGGTCGTGCCCGTACGCCGTGACGCCGCTGAGCACGCCGGCGATGGCGTCCTCGCAGATGCCGCCGACGGAGAGCAATCGGGCGTCCGGATTGCTGTGCGCGTTCCAGAAGCCGTCGGGGAAGCCGCCGGCGACGGTGCTCACGCTGGTCGAGCCGACGAGGTCGGCGGCGGCCACCAGGAACGCGCCGCCGCTGGCCGCCTGCAGGTGGTGCAGCGCGCGCCCGAACTCGCCTCGCAGCGTTGTGAAGGTGCCGGGCTCGAGGCGCAGGTCGTCGGGCGTGGCCTCCGGGCCCGGCGCGACCTGCGCCGCCGCCTCGGCGAGCTCGTAGGCGTCGTCGACGCGCGGGGCGCCGGGCCTGGGGGCCCGGCCTGCCGCGTCGAGCCGGTCGCGGGCGGCCGCGAGCCGCTGCGCCAGCGCGGCCGCCATCGGCAGGTCCTGATGGACACGAGCGCGCACGGCCTGCAGCGCCGTCCAGAAACAGCGCTCGCGCACGGCCGGGCCGTCCGGGCCGACGCACGCCCGCGTCTCGGGGTCGCAGGTCGGCCACTCGATCTCGGCGCCGGTGGTGCGGCTCAGCTCCGTCACGGCTTCGTAGAAGCCCTCAGAGCAGAGCTTGTGCCCGGCGCCGTGGCTGGCCTTGCCCTCGATGCCGTAGCGCCAGCCCTTGCGCGTGTGGTAGACGATCGCGGTCGGCTGGGTCGTCTCCAGCGCGAGCGCCTGCCGCTGCGCCGCCACGACCTGCTGGAAGTCATGGCCGTCCGCCACGTCGATCACGTTCCAGTCGTGCAGGTAGAAGAGCTCGCAAGGGTCCCACTGCACGTAGTCGCCGGGGATCGCTCCCTCACGGCAGACGCGGTCGGAGTCGATGGACGCCTGGTTCCAGTCGAGGTGGACGATGACGTTGGAGAGCGACGCCGTGCCGGCCGCGGCCAGCGCTTCGCTCACGCGGCCGGGCGTGAGCCCGCCCTCGCCCTCCATGATATGCACGCGCGGCGCGTCCGCGCCGTAGCGGTCCGCCGCGCCGATGCCGAGGCCGATCGAGCTGGCGACGCCGACGCCGGAGGCGCCCGTGGCGAGCCTCACGAACGGGGTCGCCGGCGTCGGGTGCCCGTCGAGCGCCCGGGCGCCGAACTCGCGGAAGAGCGGCGTCGCCGTGATCGGGTTGCGCCTGAAGCCGAGCAGGTCCTCCAGGCGCAGGCGCTGCTTCAGGTCGCCGGGCAGCAGCGCCGGGTCGGCGACGGCGGCGACCTCGTCGCGCAGCGCCCACATCGCGTACAGGCCCATCGCCTTGTGGCCGGCCGCGTAGCTGACCAGGTCGGCGTCCGGCCGGTCCGGGTCGGCCAGCTCGTAGTCCATGGCGTCGAACAGCACGGCCGCCACCACCCGCCCCGACGAGATCGATCCGCCGGGGTGGCCCGACGTGGGCACGTAGTTGAAGAGCAGGGCGCAGAGCGAGCGGTACAGCAGGTCGAAGGCCTCGAAGTGGTCGAGCTCTCCCGGCGTCAGCGGCCCCTCGGGCGGCATGGTCCCGGTGATGTCGACGTAGACGCCGCGCCGTGGTCCGAAGGTGAACGCCATGGTCCCCCGCTCCTTTCCCCGGCGCTCCGCGCCGAGTCGCCCTGGCCGGGATTGTATGACCATTCCATGTTCGTGTGGGTCGTTCCCGAGCCAGGCTTCTGCGCGGACCGAACGCCGCGCGATGCCCTACCCGGAGATCACCGTGAAGCTGCTGGAGACGGGCGTTCCCGCCTTCAGCATGGCCCACACGGGGCAGATGGTGGCCTCCGAGACGTCGAGCGCGTGCTGCACGCGGGCGGGGTCGACGTCGCCGACCACGGTGAACGCGAGGTCGATCTCGGTGATCACCGTGGGATGCTCGTCGCGCCGCTGCCCGCGCGCCTGCACCTCCACGCGCTCGACCGGCTGGCCGTCGCGCCGCAGCAGCGTGGCCACGGAGCTTCCGCTGCACCCGGCCAGGCTGGCGAGCAGCAGGCGCAGCGGCGTCATGCCCTGCATCTCCTTGTCGACACCGGGCAGCGGGTAGTCGATCGTCACGCCGTGCTCGCCGTCGCTGATCGCGAACTCCATGGGACCCTGCTGCACGGCGTGGACGCTGAGCTCGGTGGGCATGTGGTGCTCCTTCGCGCGGGTGATGCTGCCGCGCCGATTCTGTCAGGTCCGGCGCCTTCGCGCCCCCCGTATCACGGCGTCGACTGACGCGGACCCGGCTGGGGAATGCACAACCGAACGTCGTGAGCGGACCCGTCCCGTGAGGGGACAGCGAGGAGAAGCAGATGATCGATGTCGTCATCTGGTCCGACATCGTCTGACCGTGGTGCTACGTCGGCGCGTCGCGCTGGCTCACCGCGCTCGACCTGCTTGGAGACGAGGCGCAGGACCTCAACTGGCGCTTCGGCGCCTTCGAGCTCGACCCGACCGTGCCACCGGAGGGGCTCGACTGGTCTGACTACGCCGAGGGCAAGTTCGGCCGCGGGGCGATCGACGGCATGCAGCAGCGCCTCGGGGAGGCGACGGCCGCGGAGGGTCTGCCGCTGGTCGACCTGCACGAGCTCGGGCGCCGTCCGAACACCCTGCTGGGCCACCGGCTCATGGCCGGCGCGCTCGACGAGCGCGAGGATGAGCACGGGGAGCTCGTACCGCAGGCGCTGCAGCAGCGACTCGGCCTGGGGCTGCTCTCGGCGTACTGGGCGCGCGGGGAGGACGTCGGCGACCGCGAGGTCCTCGAGCGCCTAGCGGAGGCCGCCGGGATGCCCGCCCAGCGGGTGGTGGCGGCCTTCGACGACGACCTTTCACTCACGGCCGTGCAGCTCGACCTGCGGCGCGCGGCCAGGATGGGCATCCGCGCCGTGCCGACGTTCATGTTCGGGCGGCGCTTCGCCATCAGCGGCGCCCAGCCGCCCCAGGTGCTGGCGGACGCCGCCCGCCGTGCTCTCTCCGGCGCCTGAGCGTGGCCGGGCCCGCCAGCCGGTCGGCGAGCCGGCCACGGCAGCGACGACGCGCGCTGGTACTCCTGGACGAAGCTGAGGAGCTCATCCTGCATAGAAGACCTCACCCCCGAACTCGTCGAGGGTGAGGTGGGGTGGCTTACGGGTGTCCGTGTGCGTGCCTACTTCGTGTAGAAACCCCAAAGGAACTGCCCGGTCTGCGCATCAAGCACAGCATTGGAGTGCGTCACCATGAAGACCGGACTCTCGGCGGTCGTACCCTCCAGCGGCACCATCCCCTGATAGCAGTCGAACGGTTCCGGTGACGTGAAGGTCACAATCCAAGACGGACGACCCTGGATGTTTGCGTAGGAGCTGGGATCGTCGCCGGCGAATGGCAGGGTCGGGGAAATCGTCACATCCGCAAGCACGGCGGTGGCAGCGATCTCTGGCGCGTTGTCCCCGTTGACTTGGTCACGTGCCATCTGCAGAGCTTGTTCCTGGGAAAGCAGCGACTCCGAGGCTGTTGCAGTGTGGGGCTTGAGGAGTATGAATCCGCCGTCGACGGAGGCACCACTCGCGGGAATCGTCGACGGAACGTCAGCGAGGGCAATCGGCGCGGTGGCGATCGCCTCGGCAGTGCGCGGATGTGAGAGTAGGGCCAACCCTCCGGCCAAGGCCACAACAATGGCGAGGGACGCCAAGCTCACGATGGTCTTCTTGCTCATCTCACGTTCCTCCGATGCAGACAACGCACACTATCCACGGTTATCATAGTACCAGCATCCACCGTAACCATCTGGACTCCAATACCAAGTGCCTCGCCCGTGCGTTGTACTGTTAGCCTGCAGCCCCGTGGCGTTGTCGTTGATCCAAGTGCCAGAGTAGAGATGCTGCACGTGTGAGAGTGATTCACAGTCCCCGTCCGCGGCACCAGGCACGTAGTCCCTTTCAAGATCGTGGATTTCACTCATCCATTCGCAGTAGTTGGGTGTCCAGCTCATCGAACCGGTATGCATCAGCTTGTTGTCAATCTGGTACTTGACACCTCCGCCAGTGGGCGTCCACACGCAATACTTGTGCTGGGCCTGCCCGTCGTGCGGATTCGGTACGGCCCCAATCCTCTGGGGTCCAATCGGGTTGTTGAATGGATCTGGTTCATACTCCCAGAAGTACCATAGACCGTCTCCGAACTGAGGATTGAACGGCGCACGCAGCCAGCCCACCTGGGCCACCTGCGCTGTGTCGGCATTGCAGATCATTGCCCAAGTGCTAACCCCACCCTGGGATCCTACGATCGGCCAGTAGTTCGTCGCATAGACTTGAGCACCCTGTACGACCCAGTGATGACCGGCTGGAGTGGCCATCCCAATGCCCCAGCTAGCGTATGCCACACTTGAGAGGCAGCTAAGACCGATCGTCATGAGGACGATCGCCACGAACGCTCTTCCAAGGAAGCGTTTGGTGCGTCTCACGAAAAGACCTCCCTCTTGCTCTTGGACCACAACCTTCCACATCGAACCATCGCGATCACCGACTCCTCTCCGCTGCCCGACGATCACTTAGGAACCTTCTGGTCGCACTGACAGGTGGCCGCCCAGAATCAAGCAGGCGGCATGCTCGCAGACGAAGATGAGACGGGCCTTAGGCTTCTGGGATGAGTCCGCGACCGTTGTGCGAATCTCGACGTTCCTCGGCCCCAATCGGTGCTCGCGTCATTCGACCTACGGGTGGACGCGCAAGCGCGGTCGCCGGCGGCGGGCCGCGCTCGATTGTGGGCCGGGGCACTCGAACGTATCATTGGTGACGGAGCGGCGCCCCGCTGGGCGCCATGAACCAACGTCCGGTCCGGGCCCTCCACTCTGCCGCTTGGAGGGAGGCAGTCGCCGAGCCAGCGCCCGGCCGGCGCAGAGGAGGCTGCATGACCGACGCCGCCGTCGCCGTGGCGGGTGCCTGGACCACCGACCCCTCGCTTCTGCCCGACGAGCTCAAGGGCACGTTCCGTGCTGTGATGGGCTGGGGCGGCCTGGCAGTCTGGGACGACTCCGTCGACATCGTCGACCTCACCCGCGAGTACGCGCGCCAGACCGTGCTCGAATGCTGCGGGCAGTGCTTCCCCTGCCGCATCGGCATGCACGAGGTGGGCGACATCCTCGAGGAGATCTGCGAGGGCAAGGGCACTGAGGAGCGCCTGGAGCGCGCGTACGAGCTCGCGCAGCACGTCGCCGAGGCGTCGCGCTGCGACCTCGGCCGCTCCGGCGGCTACGCCGTCCTCGAGTCGCTCGAGCAGAACCGCGAGGCCTTCGAGGCGGCCGTCGCCGCCGGCAAGGCCATCCCGCGCGGTACCTACGCGCGCGCGGTGGTGGCGCCGTGCATGGCCGCCTGCCCGGCCGGCGTGGACATCCCGGCCTACGTGGAGCAGCTGCGCATCGACGAGGTCGAGCGCTCGGCCGAGGCCGTGCGCCGCCGCTGCCCCATGCCGGCCACCATCGGCCGCGTGTGCGTGCGTCCCTGCGAGGACGCCTGCCGCCGCGGCTCCGTGGACGAGCCCGTCGCCATCCGCACCCTCAAGCGCTTCGTCGCCGACAGCGAGCCCGAGCCCATCGCCTGCCCCATGCCGGGCAAGCCGCGTGTCGCGATCATCGGCGCCGGGCCGGCCGGCCTGGCCTGCGCCTACTACCTGGGGCTCGACGGCATCACCAGCACCATCTACGAGGCGCTGCCCGAGGCCGGCGGCATGGCCGCCGTCGGCATCCCCGACTACCGGCTGCCGCGCGAGGTGCTGCGCGCCGAGGTCGAGCGTGTGGAATCCCTCGGCGTCAAGATCCGGTACAACTTCCGCTTCGGCGTCGACGCGACCATGGACGACCTCTTCACGCAGGGCTACGAGGCCGTGTTCGTGGCCGTGGGCGCGCACCAGTCGGCGCGCATGGGCTGCGAGGGCGAGGACGCCGGGTACCAGGGCTTCATGCCCGGCGTCGAGTTCCTGCGCGAGATCGCCTTCGGCAAGACGCCGCTGACCGGCAAGACGATGCTGGTGATCGGCGGCGGCAACGTGGCCATGGACTGCGTGCGCTCGGCCCGCCGGCTCGGCTTCGACGACGTCAAGCTGCTCTACCGCCGCACCGAGGCGGAGATGCCGGCCGACCAGGTCGAGATCGTCGAGGCCAAGGAGGAGGGCGTCGAGATGGTCACCCTCGTGGCGCCGACGAAGATCATCGCCGAGGACGGCGTGGTCAAGGGCCTCGAATGCCGTCGCATGCAGCTCGGGGAGCCCGACTCCTCAGGCCGTCGCCGCCCCGAGCCGGTCGAGGGGTCCGAGTTCGTCATCCCCTGCGACTGCATCGTGCCGGCCATCGGCCAGGTCTGCTCCGTCGACCAGCTCATGCCGAGCCACATCGAGGTGAGCAAGTGGAAGACCCTCGAGGTCGACCCGCTCACGATGCAGTCGGCCGACCCGCGGGTGTTCGGCGGCGGCGACTGCTACACCGGGCCGAGCAGCCTCGTCGCGGCCCTCGCCGCCGGCCGCCGCGCCGCGGTCTCCATCGAAGCCTTCCTGAACGACTGCGACGTCGCGCCGGCGCTCGAGGAGCGGCTCGAGCACGCCATGCTGGCGGTCATCCGCGACGAGGCCCAGCAGCCCATCCCGTTCACCGGCACCACCGAGAAGCTGCGCCCCCTGGTCGTGCCGCCGGAGGTCCGCATCCAGTGCTTCGACGAGGTCGAGGGGCCGGTGAGCGCCGCCGACGCCCGGCACGAGGCGGAGCGGTGCCTGCGCTGCTACCGCATCGCTGTGGGGGTGGCGTGATGAGCGACGCGAGCAAACCGGCCGGCGCGAAGACCGGCCGGCTCACGACCGCCGCAGAGGCCGCGGTGCCCGCGGCCCCCCAGCTCACGATCGACGGCCGGGCGCTCGAGTACGAGCCCGGCCAGACCATCCTCGACGTGGCGGCGGCGAACGGCATCGCCATCCCGACGCTCTGCTACCTGCCCGAGGCGGGCCACCGCGACGTGTGCCGCCTCTGCGTGGTCGAGGTGGCCGGCGCGGGCAGGCTGCTGCCTGCCTGCAGCACGCCGGCCACCGAGGGCATGGACGTCCGGACCATGAGCGACCGCGTCAGGCATTCGCGCCGTGCGACGCTCGAGCTGCTCATCAACTCCGGTCGCCACACCTGCATCACCTGCGACGCGCTCGGCGAGTGCGAGCTCAGCCGGCTCGCCTACGAGTACCAGGTGGAGCCGCCGACCGAGCTGCCGCCGGCCGACGAGTTCCCGTTCACGGAAGACAGCTACATCATCCGCGACTACTCCAAGTGCATCCTCTGCGGCCGTTGCTGGGCCGCCTGCACCGCCATCCAGGTGCACGGCGTGGTGCCGCACCCGTCCGGCCGGCGCGCGGAGCGCGCCGGCGGCAAGGACTGGTACCCGCTGCCCGATCTCGAGCAGTGCGAGCTCTGCGGCCAGTGCGTGGAGGTCTGCCCGGTCGGGGCGCTCACGGAGCGCACCGCCAAGGGCGTTGCCCGCCAGTGGGAGCTGCAGCGCATCCGCACCACCTGCCCGCACTGCGGCATGGGCTGCCAGACGGTGGTGCACCTCAAGGACGGCGAGGTGGTCAAGGTCACAGGCGCCGGCGACGTGCCGCCCAACCGTGGCCGTTTGTGCAAGCGCGGCCGCTTCGCCGTGCTTGAGCCGGACGACCGCGCCCGGCTCGTGGAGCCGCTGGTCCGCAAGGACGGGCAGCTCGTCAAGGCGAGCTGGGACCAGGCGCTCGACGTGGTGGCCGAGAGACTCGGCTCAGCGGCGCCCGGCGAGGTGGCCGGCCTCATCGCGCCCGTGTGCACCAACGAGGAGGCCTACCAGGCGCAGAAGTTCTTCCGCGCCGTGGTCGGCACCAACGACATCGATCACCGCGTCGCCCGGACCTCGAGCGTCTCGCTCGCGAGCACGGGCGTCGGCGCCGGCGTGTGCTACACCTCCGGCGCCCTGACGGTGCTCGAGGAGGCGCGCGTCGTCCTGGTGGTCGGCGACGGCGCCGTGGCCGACCATCCGGTAGCCGGCACGGCCCTGCGCCGCGCCGTCCGCGACGGTGCGCACCTCATGGTGCTCGACGCCGGCCACAGCGACCTCGGCGACACCGCCACGGTGCGCGTCACCGTCGAACCGGCGCAGATCCCCGAGGTGCTCAACGGCATCATCGCCGTGCTGCTCGCCAACGAGCTCCATACCCGGCGCGAGGCCGGCGACGTGGTACCGCACGAGCGCGAGCTCGAGGCCATGCTCGCCGCCGTCCTCCCCGAGCGCATCGCCGAGGGCGCCGGCGTCGACGCGGCCACCATCCGCGCCATCGCCGCCAAGCTCGTCGACGTCAGGCCGGCCGTGGTCTGCGCGACGCTGGGCGCCACCGACGACCTGGCCGGCACCGGCGCCGCCGTCGTCAAGCTGCAGTCGCTGCTCGACGACCTCGCCGGCGCCCGCAGCGTCGCCCTGCCGCTCGGCGCCGGCAACGTCCAGGGCCTGGTCGGGATGGGCGTGGCGCCCGACGTGCTGCCCGGCGGCGACCCCGTCACCGACGCGGACGCGCGGCAGCGCCTGGCCGACGCCTGGGGCGTCGCCTCACTGCCGGCTCAGCCCGGCCGTGCGACCGCCGAGATCCTCACCGCCCTCGAGGACGGCGGCCTGAAGACCG
>Ga0335071_10005953_pt1 | contig 12645 bp, 10 predicted proteins | sample Lox_Sample_15_FD_206724 | JGI IMG/M metagenome (GOLD analysis project Ga0335071, IMG submission 206724) | Soil microbial communities from Loxahatchee National Wildlife Refuge, Florida, United States - Lox_Sample_1.5 | ecosystem: Environmental > Terrestrial > Soil > Wetlands | place: USA...
GGGGTCGGCTAGAACGTCCGCCACGAACGCGGGGAGCTTGCTCGCAAGCACGTCCTTCGCCCACTGCCGACGGTCAGGCCTAGAGACCCGTGCGGCGCGGAGCGGGCTTTCGGGCTGCCCGCGTCCACGACGGACGAACAAATCCGCCATCTTCAGGCCGACGGCCTCAGTAATCTCCTCCGGATCGCACCCGGCGAAACAGTGGATCAGGACACGGTCACCGTTCTCGTTCAACGTCCCGCTAAGGCTTGGGAGTCTGTCCTTGTGCGCAGGACAGCGCGTCCGGAACTTGCCCGCGCGCACCTTGGCGCCGAAGCGGGCGGCAACATCTCGCAGGAACATCTCCGCGACAGGCAGCGACACTGCTGCAACCGACGAAGGGGCTGCGCCGCGTTAGGCGGCGCTAGCGCGCCGGGCCGCGTGGAGCCGCGCCACGAGTGCCTTGATGGCTGCCTCGTCCTTGCCTGCGATCCGTGCCGCGTTCAGCGCCTCAACCTCGCCGGCCGGCCAGCCCACGGCGCGCGGCCCGATCAAGACCGGCTCGGTGAATAGCCCTTGCTCGACTCGGAGGTACAGCGTTGACTTCGCAAGACCGGTTTCCTGCTCAACCTGACTGCGCCGGAGGATCGCCAGCGCGGAGCGTCCGGATGCCGCCATCTCGTTCCCCTTGGGTGTTCCCGGCCCATCCGGGAACCTACGGGGAGTTTGCGGCGCCGCTCCGGTGTTCGTCTGGAGCCTAAGAATGCCGAGGTTACTTGCCCCTCCGGCCACGGTTGACCCGGGCCACCGCGCGCTTTAGGGCCGAGATCGTTGCCGACTTCGACCAGCAACGGACGCCGGTAACGTCCAGCAAGGCGGTCTCAAGAACCCTGCGCGCGCCGGGTGAATTCGGTCCGCATGGCAGACGCGCGTCTTGGAGTACATAGACCACCGCGTCTTCGACACCCCGGCGAACCGTGTCACGCCAGGTTGCGACTCGGCCCCGCCTAACGTTGCCTGAACCTAGGCTGTCAAGCACTGTGAAGAACACTTTCCAGTCCGCGGGCGTCGCGATCATCAACCCGGCGATGGTTGTGTGTCCGTCCCACACTGCTGTTCGCAGATCGTGCGCCAGCGCACGTACCCTGTTCCAGGACGCGCGCCGATCGTGCCGCCAGCTTTCGACGAGCCGTTCGAGGGTGACCAGCAGCGAATCCGCCTCATCCGGATCGCGCCCCCGCCGCTCGAGCATCGCGACCAGCTCGGCTGCGATGTCCCGCCGGTGTTCCGCCTTGAAGGGCGTCGGAGGTAGAAAGGGTTGGTCCCACCAGCCTTCGGGTCGTCCTGGGTAGCGGCGCCGCAGGGTCTCGATGACGATCGCATCCTCGGCCTCGCTTGTGGGCGTTGCGGGGGCTATCTCGGCGCGGCGCGGGTGTGCCATGCCGGCGCTATGCACGGAGCGGCAGCACGTCCGCCGTCTTCGCCGTGGCAAACGCAGCCCAGGCGGCCATGAGCTTGCGGCGCCGCTCGAAAAGGTCGCTCCGGTTGTAGGCGGCCTCCGTTTTGTCCCGGACCGTGTGCGCGAGAGCGGCCTCGCACACGGCGCCCGACGTGTTGGTCCGCTCGGACGCCCAATCCCGGAACGAGCTGCGGAACCCGTGAGCCGTGATGTCCTGCCGCTCCATCCGGCGAAGCGTCATCAGGAACACCATGTTTGAGAGCGGCGCCTTCCCGCGGCCCGGGAACACGAACGAACCGCTAGCACCGTCACCGAGCCTTTTCGCTTCCTCGAGAATCTCGACGGCCCGCGGGGCGAGTGGCACGCGATGCTCGCGCTTCGCCTTCATCCTGTCGGCCGGGATCGTCCACGTCTTGCCCTCGAGGTCGAACTCGCCCCAGGTCGCCCTCAGCACCTCGCTCGTCCGCGCCGCGGTCAGGATCAGGAACTCGAACGCAAGCCGCGCGGATTCGCTGGCGTCAGACGCTCGGATGGCGGCAACGAACTCCGAGACGCGCTGGTAGGGCAGCGCGGCGTGGTGCTTCTTCTCCGAGTCCTGCTTCGGCAGCACCGTCCCCAGGCCGTCCACGGGGTTGTCGCCGCTGCGGAACCCGGATGCCTTCGCCCAGGCGAGCACGACCTTGATGCGCTGCCGCAGCCGTCGCGCCGTCTCCGGCTTCACCGTCCAGATGGGCGTCAACGCCCGCAGCACGTCGGCCGTATCCACCTGATCGACACGGCGACCACCGAACACCGGGAACACATCGGCCTCGAGCGACGCCAGCCACTGCGCCCGGTGCTTGTCGTTCCGGAACGCGGCACCATGCTGCGCATGGACTTCGCGCGCGGCTTCCTCGAACGTCAGCACCGTACGCCGCTTGGCTCGCCGCTCCGCCAGTACGTCCAAGCCCTTCCGTGCGAGCGCCCGCAGGCGTCGCGCCTCCTCGCGTGCCTCGGCCAGCGCGACGAGCGACAGGCCCCCGAGACCCAGGTCGCAGCGCTTCCCGGAGACGACGGTCCGTAGCACCCAACGCCTAGCGCCGGAAGGGTCGACCACGAGGTACAGCCCGTTGCCGTCCGCGTGGCGACCGGGCGTCCTGATGGAGCGAATCCGGACGGGAGTGAGCCGCCGCTCAGGATGGCGGCCGTGAGGCTTGCGTCCGTGAGTCTCTGTATCCCTCATAACGCCCCACATCCTAGACCGGATGGTGTGGGACTTCAATAGACAACTTCGGACGGTCGACCACCCGTAACTAACGATCGGACAGGGCGAACATCGGATGGTCTCGGACGCTCGCGGAATGCACCGGAAGGTCAGCTAGGCGGACACCCTCTCCGCCACTAGACGCGCCTGAGCAGCCCGGGCCGGAAGGCGTCGGCCGGCTTCGGCCGTATGATGCGTCCGCCACGACCTGATGGCGGCGAGGTGCCCATCATGCAGGCGCAGGCCATCCCCCCTGTCGTCATGGCCGGTATCGCGTTCTACGTCGCCTCCTCCCAGCTCCTCGTCTCCTTCCGGCGGAAGGACAACCGCGAGTACCTGACGTTCGGGCTGAGCTGTCTGGCGATCGGCGTCTACGACGTCCTGTGTGCCGGGCTCTACGGCGCCTCGTCGGTGACCGAGGGCGCGCGGTGGCAACGTGCGCAGTTCGCCGCTCTGGCGTTGGTCGCCATCCCCTTCATCTGGTTCGTCGCCGGCCACACTCGCCAGGGCGATCGCCGGGTGCTGCGGGCGCTTTCGGCCGGCTATGCCCTCTTCGCCGCCGTCCAGTGCGTCGATCGAAGCGGTCTGACCTTGGTGGTGAGCGAGCCATCGATCAAGCGGATCCACCTGCCGGCGGGGCTCGAGGTCACGTACTACGAGGCGACATCCGGGGTGGTGACGAGGGCGCAATCGCTGCTCGGGCTGCTCGTCGTCGCCTACCTGCTGCGCCTGGCCGTGCTCGCCTACCGCAGCCGGCGACGGAAGCAGGACCTGCCGCTGCTGCTGGTCCTGTGCCTCTTCTCCGGGACCGTGCTGAGCGACACCTTCGTCAGCGCCGGCCTCTTTCGCTTCGTCTATCTGATCGAGTACGGCTACATGGCGGTGATCGTCCTGATGGCCTGTTCGCTCTCGGGGACCGTGGTGGAGGCGGCGACGGCAAAGGAGGCGCTGCGGACCAGCGAGGAGCGCTTCCGCTCTCTGGTGGAGACGAGCGGCGACTGGGTCTGGGAGACGGATCGGTGGGGTGTCTACACGTACGCCAGTCCTACCGTCCGGGCCTTGCTGGGCTACGAGGCGGAGGAGGTGGTGGGCAGGACGCCGTTCGACCTCATGCCCCCCGACGAGGCGGCGCGCGTCCGTCGCCTGTTCCAGGAGGTCGCGGCGGCCGCCCGGCCTCTCGAAGGACTGGAGAACGTCAACCAGCACAAGGACGGACGCCGCGTCGTGCTGGAGACGAACGCCGTCCCCTTCTTCGACACAAAGGGGGCGCTGCTCGGCTACCGCGGGATCGATCGGGATGTCACCGCACGAAAGCAGGCCGAGACCGCCCTCCAGGAGAGCGAGGAGAAGTTCCGCTCCCTGGTGGAGAATGCACCCACCGGTATCGTCATCGTCAGCGACGCCTTCCGGTTCGCCTACGTCAACGACGAGCTGTGCCGCATGCTGGGACGGCCGCAGGCGGAGATCATCGATCGCGACTTCCGGGACTTCCTGGACGAGGAAAGCCGTTCGCTGGTCGGCGATCACTACCTGCGGAGACGCGCAGGGGAAGAAGTCCCGGGCCGCTACGAGTTCAACATCGTCCGCAAGGACGGCGAGACGAGGCGAGCCGAGATCCGCTCGGCCGTGATCAGGGACTCGCGCGGAGAGCTGCAGACGATCGGACAGCTCCTGGACGTGACCGAGCGCCGGCGGGCCGAGGAGGCCTTGCGGGACAAGACGGCTGAGCTGGAGCGCTACTTCACGAGCGCTCTCGACCTCCTGTGCATCGCCGACACGGACGGCTGCTTCCGGCGCCTGAATCCGGCCTGGGAAACCATCCTGGGCTACAGCGTCGGGGAGCTGGAAGGACGGCGATTCCTGGATTTCGTCCACCCGGATGACGTGGCGCCCACCCGCCTCGCGCTGGAGAGGCTCGGCGAGCAGAAGGAGGTGTTCAACTTCGTCAATCGCTACCGCGCCCGGGACGGCTCCCACCGCTGGATCGAATGGCGCTCCTTTCCTGCCGGCAAGGTCATCTACGCTGTCGCCCGCGACATCACCGCGCGCAAGCTGGCGCAGGCGGCCCTGGAGGAGTCCCGCCGGATGCTGCAGCTCGTTCTCGATACCATCCCGGTGCGGGTCTTCTGGAAGGACGCCGACGGGCGCTTCCTGGGCTGCAACCGCCCCTTCGCCTGCGACGCCGGACTGGACTCGCCGGATGAGCTCCTGGGCAAGACCGACTACGACATGGCGTGGAAGGAGCAGGCTGAGCTGTATCGAGCGGACGACCGACAGGTGATCGCCACCGGGGTTCCCCGGGTCGGCTACGAGGAGCCGCAGACCACACCCTCCCGGACACGGCTGTGCCTGCGCACGAGCAAGGTCCCCCTGCGCGACGGCGAAGGGCGGATCGTCGGCGTTCTGGGCACCTACGAGGACGTCACCGAGAGCAAGCGCCTCGACGAGGAGAGGGCGAACCTCCAGGCCCAGCTCTACCAGGCGCAGAAGATGGAGTCCGTCGGCCGCCTCGCCGGCGGAGTCGCCCACGACTTCAACAACCTGCTGCACGTGATCATGGGCTTCGTCGAGCTGCTGCGGCGCCGGATGCCGACCGACAACCGCCTCGTGAGTTACGTCGACGAGATCGAGCGCGCGGCCGGCCGGGCGCAGGACGTGACCAGCCAGCTGCTGGCCTTCTCGCGCCGGCAGGTGATCTCTCCGCTTCCCTCCGACCTCAACCTTCTGGTCACTCGTCTCGCGGGTGGGCTGTCGCGCCTGATCGGCGAGGACGTCGAGCTGCGCGTGGAGAGCACTGAGGGCCTGTGGCTGGTCAACGTCGACCCCACGCAGATCGACCAGGTCCTTCTCAACCTTGCCGTCAATGCCCGGGATGCCATGCCGAGCGGGGGCAAGCTGACGATCGAGATGGCCAACGTCCGACTGGACGAGAGCTATCGCCGCCAGCACGCCAACGCCGGGCCGGGTGACTACGTTCTGCTCGCGCTGAGCGACACCGGGACCGGGATGGACAAGGAGACCCTGTCGCACGCCTTCGAGCCCTTCTTCACGACGAAGGAGATGGGGAAGGGTACGGGTCTGGGCCTCGCCACCGTCCACGGGATCGTGGAGCAGAACGGCGGCTTCGTGAACGTCTACAGCGAGCCCGGTCGGGGCACGACCTTCAAGATCTACCTGCCTCGCGCGCTCGAGAGGGGCGCGCCCGAAACGGAGGTCGCGGAGCTGCTCGACTACGTCGGAGCCGGGACGGTCCTGGTCGCGGAAGACGAGGAATCAGTCCGTCGAATCACGGTGGCTCTGGTGCAGTCGCTGGGCTACGAGGTGGTGGTCGCGTGCTCTGGCGACGAGGCGATCGAGCTGTGCAAGGCCGACGCGCCCAGGATCGACGTCGTCCTGACCGACGTCGTCATGCCGGGGACGAGCGGAAGAGAGCTGCGCCAGCGGCTGGAGGCGCTCCGCCCCGGCATCAAGATCCTGTTCACCTCGGGGTACACGGCCAACGTCATCGCCCATCACGGCATACTCGACAAGGGCGTGCACTTCATCGCCAAGCCCTTCGGTATCACGGACCTGGCGAAGGCGCTTCGGCAACTGCTGGCAGCGGATCGAGACTCCTGACCGTCCGGTCTTCTATCGCGCCGCCGTTTGTGGGAGACTCCGCGCTTCCGTCGGCAAAGCCAGGAGGCCGAACCGCGATGCTCCCCTCGCCGTCTGCCCCAGGTTCCTTCCCCGGACCGCTGGTCGTGCTGGGCGGCGGCCCCGCCGGTCTCGCCACCGCGCTCTACGCGCACCGGGCGGGAATCCGATTCCAGCTCTTCGAGCGCTCGGCCCGCCTGGGCGGCCTCTGCCGCACCTTCGCCTGCGGTGGCCATCGCTACGACTCGGGGGCGCACCGCTTCCACGACCGGGACCCGGAGATCACCGCCGACCTCCGCGCCTGGACGGACGACAGGCTGGTGCGCGTGGAGGCGCCGAGCCGGATCCTGCACGGCGGGCGTTACACGGCCTTTCCCCCGAGCCCGCTCGACTGGCTGCGCAGTCAGGGCCTGTTCTCCGCGCTGGTGGTGGGCGGAGAGCTCCTGCGCGGGCGCCTGCGGCCGCGGCCCGAGCGGAGCTTCGCCGACCGCGCCATCAACCTCTACGGCGAGCGACTCGGCCGGCCGCTGCTCATCGCCTACTCGGAGAAGCTCTGGGGTCTGCCGGCGAGCGAGCTGTCGCCGGAGGTGGCCACCCGGCGGCTCTCCGGCCTCGGCCTCGCGGCCCTGATGCTCGAGCTGTTCCTGCCGCACCGCCGCAGCGCTCACCTCGACGGCTCCTTCCTCTACCCGCGCGGCGGCTACGGCACGATCGCGGACAGCATGGCCGCGATGCTGCCGAGCGCGAGCCTGCACCCCGACCACGAGGTGACGGGCTTCGACTGCGACGGGGGCCGCATCCGGGCGGTGCGCTTCGCCGGTCGCCCGCAGCTGGAAGTGCCGGGCCGGGTGGTCGTCACCCTGCCGCTCGGCCAGGTCGTGTGCTGGCTCGGCAGCGCGCTCCCCGACGAGGCGCGCGAGGCGGCCGCCGGGCTGCGCTTCCGCCACCTGCGGCTGGTCTTCCTGCGGCTCGACCAGGAGCGCCTCAGCGACAACGCCACCATCTACCTGCCCGACCCGCGGCTCGCGGTCTCCCGCGTGTCGGAGCCGCGCAACCGCTGGCGGCCGATGGCGCCGCCGGGGGAGACCGGGCTCCTGGCGGAGGTGCCGTGCTCGAGCGGAGACGAGCTGCACGGGCTCTCCGACCAGGCGCTCGCCGAGCGAGTGGTCGGCGAGCTCGCGGGAGTCGGCTTGATCGACTGCCGGCGGGTCCTCGAGTGGCGTCACCACCTGCTGGCGAACGCCTACCCGGTCTACGCGCGCGACTACGCGCCGCGGCTCGCGGCGTTGATGCGTGCCCTGGCCGCGGTCGGGAACCTGGACCTGCTGGGGCGCAGCGGCCGCTTCTGGTACAGCCACCTGCACGACCAGTTGCGCGCCGCCAAGGACTACGTGCGCTCGCTGGTCGCCGCGGAGCCGCGGGAGCCACGAAGGCCGAGCATGGCGGCACACATGCACAGGTCGGAGGCGAGGCTGTAGTAGGGCTTGCTGCCTTCCGCGGCCGGTCTGGGGAAGAGCCGGATCCTGAGGCTGCCCAGCAGGCTGGCCCCGGGACGGGTCCACGAGGTCGGCCGGTTGCGTTCGAAGATCAGGTGGCCGAGCCAGCAGGGAAGGACGGCGAGAAGCGGCGCCGCTGCCAGAGCGAGCCAGCTCCCTCGCAGCACGGCGGCCGCGAGCGCCAGGAGCGCCAGCACCTTCGCCAGCAGATGGAGCAGGCGGTTGAGCGGATGGCGGTGCTGCTCCAGGTACGCCTCGTAGAATGCCGCGAACGGCGTCGGGCTCGAGCTCATCGGATTCTCCCGTCTCTGCCACACCGGGGCGCGATCCCCCGATTCCGGCGGCGCGCCGCTGGCCGGAGGATCGACGCCAGAGTCGAGGTTCGGAAGATCGAGACGATATCACCCTCGGGCGCGCATCCGGCTCGCCCGGCCTCACATCCGTTCCGCCGTGGGCATGGCGGGCCGCGCGCCGCCTTCCCGGGCGAGAGCCGCCAGTGCAGCCTTCGCCGGATACTCGCGCAGCAGCGCGCCTGGCGTAGAATCCCGACCGCTCGGCGGCAGGAGGAGAGGCAGCTTGGTGAGTCGGGGCGATCGCACGAGGCTGACGGGGAGCGCCCGCGGCGCCCGCCACCCGCGCCAGAAGCTGGCCATTCTCGGCACGAGCCTCTTCGCCCCGGAGGTGGCCGACATCGTCGAGGAGTGCGGGGAGCTCGAGGTCTCGGTCTTCGTCGAGAACTGGGACCGGGCCAGGACGACGGGGACCCTCCTCGGCCGCCCGATCGTCTGGCTCGAGGACGCAGCGCCGCTCGCTGCAACCCACCTCGCCCTCTGCTCGCTCGGCACGACGAAGCGGCGCTCGTTCGTCGAGGCCGCCGCAGCGATGGGTTTCCGGTTCGCCACCGTCGTCCACCCGACGGCGCGCGTCTCACGGCGCAGCGTCGTCGGATGCGGGTCCTTCGTCAGCGCCGGCGTCGTGGTGTCGGCCCAGACCCGGCTGGGGGCCCACGTCATCGTGAACCGCGGCGTCCTGGTCGGCCACGACACCGTCGTCGGCGACTACGTCACGCTGTCGCCGGGGGCCAACATCGCCGGCGGCGTGTCGATCGGGCCGGGGACGTACGTGGGCATGGGGGCCGTCGTGCTCGACCGGATCCGCGTCGGCGAGGGGGCGGTGATCGGCGCCGGCGCGGTGGTCACCAAGGACGTCCCGGACCGGGTGGAGGTCATGGGGGTCCCGGCGCGCGTCGTCAAGGAGCTGCCCGAGGGCGGCCGATGACCGCTGAGCCGCTCATCGTCAACCTGGCGGCGACAGGAATGGTGCCGACCAAGGCCGACAACCCGGCGGTGCCCCTCGCCCCGGCGGAGATCGCCGAGGACTGTCGCCGCTGCGCCGCGGCGGGCGCCACCGTCGTCCACGTCCACGCCCGCGACGCCGAGGGGAGACCCACCTACCGCAAGGAGGTCTTCCGCGAAACGATCACCCTCATCCGGGCCGCCCTGCCGGACATGGTCGTGTGCGTGACCACCAGCGGCCGGCTCTACAAGGATCCGGAGCAGCGGGGCGAGGTGCTGGACCTCGACGGGGCAGTGAAGCCGGACATGGCTTCGCTCACCCTCGGCTCGATGAACTTCCCCCGCGAGGCCTCCGTGAACGCGCCCCGCACCATCCGGGCGCTGGCCGACCGGATGCGGGAGCGCGGCATCGTGCCCGAGCTGGAGATCTTCGACGTCGGGATGCTGGACTACGCCCACTACCTCATCGAGCGCGGGGTCCTGCGGGAGCCGTTCTATTTCAACCTGCTCCTCGGCTCGCTCGGCACCCTCGCCGCCACACCCCTGCACCTCGCCCAGCTGGTCGCCGCCCTCCCCGCGGGGGCCACCTGGGCGGCGGCGGGCATCGGCCGCTTCCAGCTCCCGATGAACGCCCTCGCCGTCGCCATGGGCGGCCAGGTGCGGGTGGGGCTGGAGGACAACCTCTTCCTCGACACCGCGAAGCAGTGCCCCGCCACCAACCTCTCGCTCGTCGAGCGGGTGGTCGGCATCGCGCGCGCGATGGGGCGCCCGGTGGCCACCTGCACCCAGGCGCGGCGGCGCATCGGGCTCGGCGACCCACCCCGCGCGTGAGCGGGCGCCGGCCGACGGTCTCCGCCTGCATCCTCGCCCACACCTCGCGGGGCGGCCTCGCCCGGCTGCTCCGGGAGCTGGACGCCGTCGTCGACGAGATCGTCATCGGGGTCGACGCCGCCTCGCAGGACGACACGCTGGCGATCGCCCGGTCGGGAGCCGACGTCGTCTTCCGCTTCGAGCACGTCGGCCCGCCGCTGCGCGCCCGCCTGCTGCCCCTCCGCCACGCCAGCGGCGACTGGATCCTCGCGTTGGACGAGGACGAAGGGCTGGACGAGGCCTTCGCCCCGGTGCTGGGCGAGCTGGTGACCGATCCGCGCTACAGCCACTACTGGTTCCCGCGCCGGTGCCTCGCAGCTCTCGCGCCGCCGGCCTACCTGCACGCCGCCCCCTGGTATCCGGACTGGCAGCTTCGCCTGTTCCGCAACCACCCCGCCCGCGTCTGGCACACGGGCCGGATCCACAGCGGCTACCGGGTCATGGGGCCCGGCGCCCACGAGGACCGAACGGCGATCCTCCACTACGAGGCGCTGGTGCTGTCGGAGGCCGAGCGCCAGGCCAAGGCCGCCGTCTACCGTGCCCTCGGCTCGGCAGAGGACTACCACTCCACGGCCGGCCGGGAGCGCAGGCCCCTCGTGCCGGGGCCGGCGGCCGGCGCGCCCCGCCCCCGGGGCCGTCCCGGTCGGCTGCTGGACGGCGTCGAAGCGGCGCCCGAGCGGCCCGCCACGCCCCCTTGGCAGGCAACCCTCGAGGCGCGGATGCCCGCTTCGGTGCGGTGCGGCGAGGCGGTCGTCGTCGAGGTCCTCGCCCGGAACACCGGGCGCCTGGACTGGTTGCCGCCGGGCTCGTCCTGGCCGCACCTGAATCTCAGCCACCACCTGCTGACGAGCGCCGGCCTCGTCGTCCGGCGAGACGGCGAGCGGATCCCCGTCCCCCGGATCGTGGCGCCCGGCGAGTCGGTCCGCTTCCTCTTCAACCTCCGCGCGCCGGAGACGGCGGGGCGCTACATCGTCGAGTGGGACCTCGTGAGCGAGGGCGAGTGCTGGTTCGCCGAGTGCGGAAGCCGGACCGCGCGGGTGGCCCTGCACGTCGGCGAGCCCGCCGTCTGAACCGCAGCCGTACGAGCCTCCTCGAGGGTTTCGCGCCCCCGGTTCGGGGGGCCTCACCCCCGCCGGGCCCGGAAGAACGCCTGCAGCAAAGCGCCGCTCTCCTCCGCCAGCACACCGGGGACGATCTCGAAGCGGTGGTTGAGCGGCAGCGTGCGGGGATCGAGGATCGAGCGCAGGGCACCGCCCTTGGGGTCGTCCGCGCCGTAGACGACGGTGGCGATGCGGGCGTGGACGACCGCGCCCACGCACATCAGGCACGGCTCGACGCTGACGCAGAGCACGGCTCCGCACAGGCGGTAGTTGCCGAGCGCCCGCGCGGCTGCCCGCAGGGCGAGGATCTCGGCGTGGGCGGTCGGGTCCACGGCACCGATCGGCTGGTTGTGACCGGCGCCGATCACGCGGCCGTCCAGCGCCAGCACCGCCCCCACCGGCACCTCGCCGGCAGCCGCGGCCGCGCGGGCCTCCTCGAGCGCGAGACGCATCAGCTCTTCGTGGGACACGCCGCTCTCCCGTCCGCCGCGCAGAATACACTCCTCCCCAGGTGCTCCGTATCGTCTCCGGCGGGCAGACCGGTGTCGACCGCGCGGCGCTCGACGCGGCGCTCGCCCTGGGACTGCCCTGCGGCGGCTGGTGCCCGCGCGGGCGCCGGGCGGAGGACGGCCCCATCCCGCCACGCTATCCGCTCCGGGAGACGCCGTCAGCGGACTTCGCCCAGCGCACGGCGTGGAACGTGCGCGACGCGGACGCGACCCTCGTCCTCACCCGCGGCCGACCTGCGGGTGGCACCGCCCTCACCGTCGCTCTGGCACGGCGGCTGGGGCGCTCGCTGCTGATCCTCGACCTCGGGCGCGACCCCGATCCTTCGGCGCTGCGCCGCTGGATCGGACGGCAGAGGGTGGCGACGCTGAACGTCGCCGGGCCACGGGAGAGCCAGCAGCCGGGTGTGCACGACGAGGCACGACGCTTCCTGGAGACGGCGCTGCGGGGGACCGGCGCGCTCCCCGGGGATCAGGACCAGTCGGGCGGCGAGTGAAGCCGGCCCAGGCGCCGCTTCTGCATCTCGTCGATGCGGCGGAGGTGCTGGCGCACCTGCGCCTCGGTCTGTGACGAGACGCCGAGCTCCAGCGCGCTCAGCAGGTACTGGTACGCCGCTGGCGGCTCCTGCAGGTCCTCCAGCAGGATGGCGCCGGCGAGGGCGTGCGCCTCACCCAGCTCCGGGCCGCTCCCGAAATCCCGCACCACCCGGCGCAGCAGGGTGAGAGCCGCCTCCGGGTGCCCGCTGCGGCGCAGCCAGCCGGCAATCGCCACCGCCTCCCCCGGTGCGATGGCGCCGCGGGTCACCGCAGACGGCAGGGCGAAGTAGCGTCGGGCGGCTTCCCCGATCCGGCCGGCCTGGAGCGAGGCGCGCACCCCCTCGAGGCTCGAGGGGCTCGGCTCGACCTCTATCGTCCGGCCGCCCGTCTCGCCGCAGCGCTCCAGCACCCAGGCGGCGAGCGCCCCGGCCACGAAGCCGCCGAGATGCGCGCCGTGGGCCACGCCGCTCTCGCCCGAGATCAGGAACGGCAGCAGGTTGTCGAGGACCACGAAGGCGCCCAGG
>Ga0335071_10005954_pt1 | contig 12645 bp, 8 predicted proteins | sample Lox_Sample_15_FD_206724 | JGI IMG/M metagenome (GOLD analysis project Ga0335071, IMG submission 206724) | Soil microbial communities from Loxahatchee National Wildlife Refuge, Florida, United States - Lox_Sample_1.5 | ecosystem: Environmental > Terrestrial > Soil > Wetlands | place: USA: Florida...
AACATCGAGGGCATCAGCCTCGTGTCCAACTACCGGACCCAGTTCAACAAGATCATCCAGACGAACGGCTACAACGCCCTCGTGGAGCGCATGAAGGTCAAGCAGAACGAGTTCCTCGAGGAGAGCGGCGCCAAGCGAAAGGCGGCCAACTAGCGCCGCCCCGCGCGCTGCGGCTCCTTCTCCTCGCCGTCTCGGGCGGCTTCGTCGCCTGGCTCGTCTGGGACCTGGGTGCGGCCGCCGTCTGGAGCACCTTCCACGCGCTGGGCTGGTGGCTCGTGGCGGTCGTCTTCGTCCCCTTCGTCGCGGCGGTGGCCCTCGACACCCTGGGCTGGGCCGTCCTGCTGCCGGGGCGCCGCGTGGGCTGGACCGCGCTCACCGGCGCGCGCCTCGCCGGAGAGGCGATCAATCTGGCCACGCCGACCGCCTCGGTGGGTGGCGAGCCGCTCAAGGCGTATCTGCTCCGGGACCAGCTTCCGCTCGACGTGGGCCTGGCCTCGGTGGTGGTCGACAAGACCAGCGTCGTGATCGGCCAGACCATGCTCGTGGCCGGCGGTCTCGGCCTTGCGCTGACCGCGCTCGGGCCGCCCCACGATCTGATCATCGCGATGGCGGTCCTGCTGATGATCCAGGCCGCCGGCGTGAGCGGCTTCGTCTGGGTGCAGCTCCGCGGCGGCGTGGGCGGTCTGGGCCGGATCCTCGAGCGCCTCGGCCTGGGCGCCGCCGAGCGTTACCAGGATCTGCTTCGACGCGTGGACCGCCGGCTTCTCGATCTCTACCGGCAGGAATGGTCCCGCGTTCTGGCCTCCACGCTCCTCCACGCGGGCGCGTGGGCGATCGGGGGCCTCGAGATCTACGTCGTCCTGCGCCTGGCCGGCATTCCCACCGACCTCACCACCTGCCTCGTGCTGGAGGCGGTGGGGGCCGCCATCCGGTTCCTGTCGTTCATGATCCCCGGCTCGCTGGGGGCGCTCGAAGGCGGCAGCGTGGTGGCCTTCACCGCGCTCGGGCTCCCTGGAGCGGCCGGGCTGTCCGTCTCGCTCATCCGTCGCGTGCGCGAGGCCGCGTGGGCGGTGATCGGCGTGGCGGCGCTCGCCGTGTTCAAGGCACGACCCGGCGACGCGGGCGCCGACGGCGGCTGACGGTACGGAAGCGAGCAGCCCTGTGGTAAGCTGAGCCGTCTTCAATCAACCACTTGGGAGGGACACGTGGGATCAGTACGCGTCGCCATCGTCGGAGTCGGCAATTGCGCCTCGGCGCTCGTACAGGGCGTTCACTACTACAAGAACGCCCCGGACGACGGCTTCATCCCGGGCCTCATGCGACCCCGTCTCGGGGGCTACCACGTGGGCGACATCGAGTTCTCGGCGGCCTTCGACGTGGACGCCAACAAGGTCGGCCTCGATCTGTCCGAGGCGATCTGGGCCAAGCCCAACAACACGGTGCGCTTCGGGCAGGTGCCGAACCTGGGCGTGCCCGTCCAGCGCGGTATGACCCACGACGGCCTCGGCCACTACCTCTCCCAGGTCATCACCAAGGCGCCCGGCCCCACCGTGGACATCGCGGGCATCCTTCGCGAGACCCGCACCGACGTGGTCGTCAACTTCCTGCCCGTGGGCAGCGAGATGGCCACCAAGTGGTATGTGGAGCAGATCCTCGACGCCGGCTGCGGCTTCGTGAACTGCATCCCGGTCTTCATCGCCCGCGAGGACTACTGGCGGCGGCGCTTCGAGGAGCACGGCCTGCCCGTGGTGGGCGACGACGTCAAGTCGCAGGTGGGCGCGACCATCGTGCACCGGATCCTGACCAAGCTCTTCATGGACCGCGGCGTGCACATGGAGCACACGAGCCAGCTCAACGTGGGCGGCAACACCGACTTCCTGAACATGCTGGAGCGGTCCCGTCTCGCCTCCAAGAAGATCTCCAAGACCGACGCGGTCCGCTCGCAGCTCGCCCACGACATGGCCGCCGAGGACATCCACATCGGCCCCAGCGACTACGTGCCGTGGCTCAACGACCGCAAGTGGGCGCACATCCGGCTCGAGGGCCGCTCGTTCGGGGACCAGCCCATCAACGTCGAGCTCAAGCTCGAGGTGTGGGACTCCCCCAACTCGGCCGGTGTGGTCATCGACGCGATCCGCTCGTGCAAGATCGCCATGGATCGCGGCCTCAAGGGCGCCCTGCTGGCGCCGTCGGCCTACCTGATGAAGTCGCCGCCCGAGCAGTGGTCGGACGAGACAGCGCGGGTGCGGCTCGAGCGGTTCATCGACGGCGGGGTTTGAACTCGGAGGGGGGCTCCGCCCCCCTTCCGAACCTCCCCCCTCGGTGGCGCCGGCGGAGCCGGCGCTCGATCCGTAATCACGACAGCGGCGCATTTTCCTCCTAGTCTACGGGCCGGCTGAAACTCCGATGGTACACTGGGCCTGACGCATGAGCGCCTTCGCATGATCGCCATCTCGCGGACCGGCCGGCTGCTGCGGCGCCTCGTGCGCCTCTCCTGCCGCCGTCCCGTCGTCACCGTCAGCATCTCGCTCCTGCTCGCCGCGGCCGGCATCGGCTACACGCTCCAGGCACTGACCTTCAAGACCTCCGGCCGCGATCTCCTGTCGAAGGACGCCGTCTACGTCGCCCGCTACAACCAGTACGCCCGCGACTTCGGCGAGCTCGAGGACATCGTGATCGTCATCGAGGCGCGGACCTTCGAAGCCGCCAAGGCCTATGCGGCGCGCCTCGTCCACGAGCTGCGGAACTCGCCCGTCAAGTTCGCCCGCGTGGCCTACCGGGTCGATCCCCAGCGCTTCGAAGGACGGCAGCTCCTCTACCTGCCCACCGAGCAGCTGAAGGAGGTGCGTGACCGGATCTTCGACTACCAGGAGTTCATGGAGAGCTTCGCGGGCGATCCGAGCCTGGCGCGCCTCGTCGAGGGCGCCAACGCCGCCATGGCCTCGGCCTTCGTGTCGAACCTGTTCGATCTGGGCCTCGAGAAGGGCGGCGGCGAGAACACCCGGTTCCTCCAGCTCGTGCTGGAGCAGATCGCGGGGCGGCTCGATCGGCCCACCCCCTACCGGTCACCGTGGGGCACGCTCTTCTCGCTGGGCGAGCGACCCGCCGACGCGGGGTACTTCCTCTCGGACGACAAGAGCCTCCTCTTCGCCCTCGTGGAGACGCCCAAGAGCGACAAGGGCGACTTCATGGGCGACCGCCGGGCCATCGAAGCCATCCGGAGCGTCATCGCCTCCCTGAAGACCGACTTCCCGAACGTCCAGGCGGGCGTCACGGGCGGCCCCACCCTGTCCAACGACGAGATGACGGCCGCCTTCGAGGACAGCAGCGTCGCCACCTTCATCGCCTTCGGACTCACGCTCCTCGTCATCGTGCTGGCCTTCTGGCGGGTGGGCAAGCCGCTGCTCATGCTGGCGGTGCTGGCGATCACGCTCGCGTGGTCCATGGGCATCGTGACGCTGACAGTGGGTCACCTGACCATCTTCTCGGTCATGTTCATCTCGATCGTGATCGGCATCGGCATCGACTACGGCATCTACTTCCTCTTCCGGTACGAAGAGGAGATCTTCCTCGGGCGCAACCTGAAGGAAGCCCTCGAGCTGACCGCCGCCCGCACGGGACCCGGCATACTCATCGGCGCCCTCACCGCGGGAGGCACCTTCTACGTGCTGGTGCTCACGGACTTCCGCGGGATCCAGGAGCTCGGATTCATCGCCGGCACGGCCATCCTCATGGCCTGGCTGGGCACGATGACCCTCTTCCCCGCTCTCCTGATGCTGGTCGATCGCCACCACGGCGAGCGGCCGCGCAACCAGGCCCCCCGCGCCCACGCCATCGAGCGCATACACGTACCCGTGCTGGATCGCCTCACGAGCTATCCCCGGACCGTCCTCACCGTGGCCGGGCTCGGCACCCTCGCTGCGCTGGGCGCGATCCCCTACGTGGGCTTCGACTACAACCTGCTCAACCTGCAGGCGAAGGGCACGGAGTCCGTGCTCTGGGAGAAGCGCATCCTCGCCACGACGGGGCGCTCGGGATTCAACGGGCTCTCCACGGCGTCGACGCTCGAGGAGCTCCGCAAGAAGCAGGAGGCGTTCGAGAAGCTGCCCTCGGTGTCCGAGGTCGACTCCGTGCTCCGGGTGATTCCCGACAACCAGCAGGAGAAGATCTCCATCGTCAAGACCTTCGCGCCCATCGTCTCGCCGGTGCGCGTGGGCCGATCGAGCCCGGTGGACATCGAGCGGCTGCTGCGCGCGCTGAGCGAGCTCCAGCGGCGCCTCGACATCTTCGCCACGGAGGCGGGCGAGAAGTTGCCCGAGGACCTCAAGACCCTCCGGAAGGAGACGGCCGACCTCATCCAGAGGCTCAAGACGGCCGACCGGGAAGTGGCGGAACCGGCGCTCTCCCACCTGCAGGCCCAGCTCTACCGCGACTTCACGAGCAAGTTCTTCGACCTGCAGCGCAACCTGAATCCCCGCCCGATCACGCTGGCCGACGTGCCCGAGGAGCTCCATCGCAAGTTCATCGGCAGGCGCGGCGACTTCCTCCTCCAGATCAACCCGAAGGTGGACATCTGGGAGCGCGAGGGAGCCCGCACCTTCGTGCAGGAGCTCAGGTCGGTGGATCCGGAGGTGACGGGCGCGCCGGTCATCACCTACGAGGCGATCGGCTTCATGGAGCGCGCGTACTACCAGGGCACGATCTACGCCTTCGTGGCGGTGGGGATCCTCTCCTACCTGATGATCCGGCGCGTGCGGGAGACGCTGCTGGCGCTCCTTCCGCTCGTGCTGGCCCTCCTGTGGACGGTAGGCCTCATGCGCGTCTTCGGCGTCCAATTCAACATGGCCAACGTGTGGGGCCTCCCCCTCATCATCGGGGCCTCCGCGGAGTTCGGGCTCAACGTGATGGTGCGCTATCTCGAGGGACGGGCGCAGGGCGGCCCCCTCGTGGCCCGCAGCACCGTGATGGCCGTGGCGCTGAGCGGCGTCAGCACCATCGTGGGATTCGGCAGCTTGATGATCGCGCGGCACCAGGGCATCTACAGCCTGGGGCTGCTCCTGACGCTCGGCTCGGCCTGTGGCCTCCTCGCCTCGCTGGTCGTCCTCCCGGTCATCCTCCGCCTCATCACGAAGCGGGTCGTCACCTCCGCCCCCGCCGTAGCCCGCTCGACCGCGGCGTAGACCGGTCGGGAGGCTGTGCCCCTTTCCGAACCTCGCGGACAGGCCGTCGAGAAGGGTCCAGATGCGAGGCGGCGCCCGCAGGCCCGCGCGAGGCGTAGTCTCTCTACGTTGAGCGCGTGGGCGTGGGCGCCCGCCGTTCGAGTTGAGCGGCGGCCCTAGCCGACGCGCGACGAGAGCTGAGTCGAAGCAGATGGGCCCTTATCGGCGGTCGAAGATCAGAATGCGTCGGGGGCTGATGCGATGCGTTCGAGGTCGGCGTGGGTGTAGGAGCCCAGGCTGCGGAAGTCGAGATCCGTGTAGTTCTTGATCCAGCGCTGCGCCACCTTCACCGATTTCCTGTAGCGCGCTTCCGCGTCCGGGTCCTTCTGCGGCATCAGGCGCAGGATGTCCTCGAGCTCCTCGTGGAGCAAACGCTTGACGAGGGCGAAGTCGTGCGCCTGCGCGGGATCGGTCGAGTCCTTCGCGCGGTGCCGGATGCGCTGGGCGATCTGGGCCACCGACATCCGCCCGGTGGCCAGGTCCTCCATCAGGGCCGGGTGAATGCCCGGCTTGCCCGCGAGGCTGTCGATGCCCTTGGCGCCGCGGCCGCCAAGCCATCCCTCGACGTACTCGATCACCATGCGTGCGTTCCGCCGGGTGCCCCCGACGGTCACCGGCCCCTCGGGCACCTCGATCTTGACGGGATAGCGGCCCGGGTCGCTCATGGCAGGCGTGGGCCGCCGGCCGGAGGCGACCATCTCCTTGAAAGGATCGCCCGCCGTCTTCATGTGGAAGATGTGCGCGACCCAGGCGCGGATGAAGCCCTGCTCGGCTTCCCACACCTTGTCGGCTCGAATCGCCTCGGCGGCCACGCGATTCACTTCCGGATCGTTGCTCGGCAGCGCCGTCGCCATGCCGCCGATCGGCACCGCGCCCCGCTTGAGGCAGATCGCCACCAGGCGCCGGAAGATGTTCGCGAGGAACGGCGTGGTCTTGATGTCGACGCCGAAACGGTCCGGCCAGACGGACTTCGGATCGGCCATGATGAACTCGAAGATCGAGGCCTTGAGATCCCAGCGCGCGGCGTTGAGCCCCGCGGCGTAGGGTCCGAGCGCGTACAGCATCTCCTCCATCAGGTAGACCGCGGGCAGCGACTCGACGAGCGGAATGCCCCGGATCACCGCGTTTCCGAGGAACGGCAGATGGCGCCGGCTCGCGTCGAAGACATCGCGGTACCAGGCGACCTCCTCCGCGCTCTCGACCTTGGGGAGGTAGAAGTAGATGCCCTGCCCGCGGCCCGCCTGCGCCCGGCCCGCGTAGTAGAGCGTGAGGGCGGTGCCCAGGATGGCGGCGGGGACGGCCCGCCCGTCCACCGTCACTTCCGGCTCGTCCAGGTGGAGACCGCGCTCGCGGTGCATGAAGAACGGCAGGGCGCCGGGCGCTATCTTGTAGTCCCGGCCGCGCGCCGTGTCCGTGTAGGCGAGCTCGCCGTTGACGGCGGCGAGCCGGTTGTGGGCGGCCCGCACCGTGTCGACGAGCCGATGGCCTGCCGAGTCCTCGTCGTCGTCGAGATCCCCTTCCGCCCGCTCGCCCTCCGGACCGGGATTGAGGGCGTTGATGAACATGCTGGTGATCGAGCACGGCCCCGAGATCTCGATGCCGGGCCGCTGCAGATCCTCGGGCACGGACGGGACCTTCCAGTCACCCGTGGTGGCAGCCGAGGGCGGCTGCGGGCCCGGCAGCGTGCCCTGCTCCAGCGCGCGCTTCAGCACCGCGTCCCGCTGCCGCCTGAGCGCGTGCACTCTGGGCGTGAAGTCGTCGTGCAGCCGGCAGAGGTAGTCGCAGAACTCGGCGCTGAAGAGGCGGTCCGCCCCCTCGACGGGGGCAAAGCGTAGTCGCGTCGATGCGCTCATGGATCCGGCTCCGGGTGTGAGGGCTACAGCCTGGCGACCTGCACCAGGTTCGAATGCAGGGCGGGGCCGCCGCCCACGTCGGCCACTCGATCATCCGTGATCGCGTTGACGCCTCGGCCGCCGGCCTGGTGCCTGGACCACCAGATGCCCTCGATGACGGCGACCCCGGCCCGCGTGTCGTCGGTGACGGTCGCGGTGAAGCGCGCCGCGCCCCGGGCACTGCGTACCTCGACGGCATCCCCGGGGCGAATCCCGCGCGCCCGCGCGTCGTCGGGATGGAGGAAGACGGTCGGGCTCCCCTGCCGGCGGCGCAGCATCTCGGACTGGCTGAAGGACGAGTTCAGGAAGAACCGGTTGGGCGGCACGATGCACTGGAGCGGGTAGTCCCGAGTCATGGTCTCGTTCTCAGGCCCTTCCACGAGGGGCGCCCACGTAGGAAGCTCGGGCATCCCCGCATGCGCGAGTGCCTTCGAGACGAACTCGACCTTGCCGGAGGGTGTGGGCGCTCCGTTCGCAAAGGGCCGGTGCGGCCGCCCGACGGCGAGGCGCACCGAGCGCTCCGCCCGGAGCCGCTCGTAGCTGATGCCCGCCAGCGACGGATCGCCGGAGGCGAGCACTTCCCGGATGAGCGTGGGCTCGTCCTTCGTGAAGTGAGGGTCGTCGAGGCCCATCGCGCGCGCGAGGAGGCGCACGACGTGCCAGTTGGATCGCGACTCGCCGGCCGGCGCCACCACGGGCTCGGCCAGCTGGACGTAGAGGTGCCCGAACGACTTGTAGAGGTCGACGTGCTCCATGGACGTGGTGGCCGGGAGCACGATGTCAGCGTAGCTCGTCGTGTCCGTCAGGTGCTGCTCGTGGACGACCGTGAAGAGGTCTTCGCGCGCGAGCCCTCGCAGCACCAGCTCCTGGTTCGGGACGATGGAGGCCGGGTTGGCGTTGTAGACGTAGAGGGCCTTGACCGGCGGGCGCAGCCCGGCGTCGGTGAGGATGCGCCCGAGCTTGATCATGTTGAGCGCCCGCGGGGCCGGCCGGGGCATGAGATCCCTCCGCTCGAGCGCGGCCAGATCCAGCCCGAACGAGAACGAGGACGACAGCAGCGCGCCGCCCGCCGGATGCGCATAGGCGCCCGTGAGCGCGGGCAGGCACGCGATGGCGCGGCAGGTGCCCCCGCCGTTGTCGTGGCGGGAGAGCCCGATGCCGACGCGCAGGAACGAGGCGCGGGTCGCGCCGTAGCGGCGCGCCAGGGCCACGATCGCCGCCGGCTCGAGGCCGGTGACGGCTGCCACGCGCTCCGGATCGTATTGCTTCACGTGCCGGGCCAGCGCCTCGTAGCCGAGCGTGGCGCGCTGGATGTACTCGTGATCGAGGAGCCCCTCTTCGATGAGCACGTGCATCATCCCGAGGGCGAGGGCGCCGTCGGTGCCCGGCCGCGGCCGGAGATGCAGATCGGCGGCCTTCGCGGTCTGCGTGCGGTACGGGTCGATGCAGACGATGAACGCGCCCCGCTGCCGCGCGCGCTTCACCAGCGACATCAGGTTGATGTGCGAGTAGCTGGCGTTGATGCCCCACAGGACGACCAGCTCCGCGTCGACCATCTGCTCGGAATCGTTCCCCGCCACGGTCCCGACGGTGGCGGCCCAACCAGCATAGGCGGTGCTGACACAGATGGTGCGATCGAGCCGGGAGGCGCCCAGGGCATGGAAGAGCGGATGCCCCGCCCAGTACTGGAGGAGCCCGAGCGTGCCGCCGTACGAGAACGGCAGGATCGCCTCGGCACCCCACTCGGCGATCACGCCGCGCCACCGGCTCGCGATCTCCTCGATGGCCGCGGGCCAGCTGATGGGCTCGAAGCGCCCCTCGCCCTTGGCGCCCACGCGCCGGAGCGGCGTCAGCACCCGCGTGGGCGCATAGAGCCGCTCGGCGTAGTCGTGCACCTTGCCGCAGACGACGCCGCGCGTGAAGGGATGATCCGGATCGCCGGCCACGGCCACGACGCGGCCGCTCTCCACCGTGACGGACAGCGCGCACTGGGAGGGGCAGTCGTGGGGGCACACGGAGCGGTGCGTCTCACGCATGGAGGCCACAGAGTAGCACACGTTCCCGGCTCTCCCGCCCGCCATTCCACGCGGTTACGAGACACTTCCCGCGCCCGGCCGCGGGAGGGGAACTCGACAATGCCGTCGCAAGTTTGTCCGGCGTGACGGCTGGGTCGCGACCCGCGCACAGGGAGGCTTTCATGACGACGACATGGCGAGACATCGTGGGCGTTGTCCTGGTGCTGCTGATCATCCCCGCGCTGGCGCTGGCCGATGGCGGGGGTGGGGGCGGTGGAGGTGGCGGCGGCGGTGGCGCGGAGTCACGGGGCGCGTCGGACGATCCCGAGTACGCGGCGGCCGTCCGTGCCATCGACGCCAGGGAGTACGCGCGGGCCATCCCCCTGCTCGAGAACGTGGTGAGGCGCGAGCCGCGCAATGCCGACGCCTACAACTGGCTCGCCTACGCCACGCGCAAGAACGGCGATCCGAAGGCCTCGATCCCCATCTACGAGAAAGCGCTGGCCATCGATCCCAAGCACCTGGGCGCCCACGAGTACATCGGCGAGGCGTACCTGACCCTCGACGACCTCCCCAACGCCAAGGAGCATCTCAAGCGCCTCGACAAGCTCTGCTTCTTCCCGTGCGAGCAGTACCGGGACCTGAAGAAGGCCGTGGAGGCGTACGAGAAGAGCAACGGCAAGGTGAAGCCGACCGCGTCGACCAACTGATCCGGCCGCACATTCCCCGGGGCGGCTCGCCGCCGCCCCGGGGTATAGTGCTCCAATGCTCGGCCGGCTGAAGCAGTGGAACCCCTTCAAGACGCCGGTCTCCCAACGCCTCGCCCTTCTCTTCGCCATCGTCTACTTCGCGCAGGGCATGTGGTACCTGCCGAACCAGACCATCACGATCTCTCTCAAGGACGGCGGGCTGACGGCGGGGCAGATCGCGACCTTCTTCGCCATCACCACCGTGCCCTGGATCATCAAGCCTCTCTACGGTCTCCTCTCCGACTTCGTGCCCTTCTGTGGCTACCACCGCAAGAGCTACCTCCTCCTAACGTCGGGCACGGCGTCGGCGGCGGGACTCCTGCTCGGCCTGCTCGGCGACCACTCGTACCTGCGCATGGCCTCGATCTTCACGACGATGGCCCTGGGGCTGGCGTTCACCGACGTCCTCGTGGACGCGCTGATGGTGGAGACGGGCAAGCCCATGCGGCTGACGGGCGCGTTCCAGTCCGTGCAGTGGGGGGCCATCATCACGGCCTCCGTCCTCGTGGGCGAGATCGGCGGCTACCTCGCGCACCACCGGAAGCTGCACGCCGCCTTCCTCGTGTCCGCCTGCTTTCCCCTGCTCTCCCTGCTCATGACGGCCTTCTTCGTGCACGAGGCGCCGACCCACGACCGGGCCAGCTTCCGCGAGACGTGGAAGGCGATTCGCGACGCCGTCCGCGAGCGCGAGACCTGGCTGGTGGCGGGCTTCATCCTCTGCTGGACCTTCAGCCCCTCCTTCGGGCCCGCGTTCCTCTTCTACCAGACCGACGTCCTGCACTTCGACCAGCGCTTCATCGGCCACCTGGGCGCGCTGGCGTCGGTGGCCGGCGTGGCCGGCGCCTTCGTCTACGCGCCGCTGTCCCGCCGCGTGCCGCTGCGCCGCCTCATCAACCTCTCGATCGGCATCGCGGTCGTCAGCACCCTGGCCTACCTGGTCTACCGGGACTGGATCTCCGCGCTCATCATCGACATCTCGTTCGGCGGCGTCGGCATGATCACGCGCCTGGCCATCCTCGATCTGGCCGCGAAGTCCTGCCCGCGCCACATCGAGGCCACCTTCTTCGCGTTTCTGATGTCCGTCTACAACGGCGGCACCCAGATCTCCGAGAACATCGGGGCGCGCCTCTACGACACGTACGGCTACACGCCGCTCGTCATCGTCTCCACCGTGACCACCGCCGCCGTCTGGCTGCTCGTGCCGTTCGTGCGGATCGACCGCATCGAGGCCAAGGCGAAGCGCGCCGAGATGCCCGCCGTCTGATGCGCTGGATCCGGCTGGCCCTGCTCCTGGGCGGAGCGGCGCTCTTCGCCTGGCTCGTCGCCAGCATCGGTCCCCGCGCCATCCTGGCGGCGTTCGCCGATCTCTCGTGGCGGCTTGTCGTCATCCTGGTCTTCCCGTTCGGCGTCACCACGCTCCTCGACACGCTCGGCTGGCGCTACGCCTTCCGCCGCAGCGTGGTGCCCTTCCCGTCGCTCCTCGCCGCGCGCCTGGCGGGCGAAGCCTTCAACCTCACCACTCCGACGGCGTCGGTGGGCGGCGAGGCCTTGAAGGCCTGGCTCGTGCGGCCGTGGGTGCCGCTGGCCAAAGGCTTGCCCTCCGTCGTCATCGCCAAGACGACGATCGTCATCGGGCAGGCGCTCTTCCTCGTGATCGGGATCGCGGCCGCGCACGCCGCCCTGCCGTCGGACTCGCTCCTCATTCGAGGCATGCAGTGGCTCCTGGTCGTGCAGCTCGTGGCCGTCGGCGGCTTCGTGGTCGTGCAGGCGAGCAGCGCCCTCCGCGGCAGCACGCGGTGGCTCGAGAAGGCCGGGTGGCTCCGCGATCAGCTCCTCGTCACGCTGACCCAGATCAACGACGAGCTGGCCCGCTTCTACCGGAGCGAGCCGGCGCGCCTCACGCTGTCGATCTTCTATCACTTCCTCGCGTGGCTGATCGGCGTCCTGGAGCCGTGGCTCATCCTTCGCTGGACGGGGATGCCCGTCTCGCTCGCGGAGGCCGCCGCCATCGAGGCCTTCAGCACGGGCATCCGCTTCGCCGCCTTTCTCGTGCCCGGCTACCTGGGGGTGCTCGAGGCCGGGCACATGGCGATCTTCGCGGCTCTCGGGCTGGGCGCGCCCGCGGGCCTGTCCTTCACGCTCATCCGGCGCATCCGCGAGCTCGCCTGGACGGGTCTGGGGTTCCTGCTCCTGTTGCCGCTCAAGACCCGGGCGTCCGCGGCCGACGCGTCGGCCGGCCAGGAGCGCGTCAGGCCGGCCGCGCCGCGAGGTTCTCGCAGATGACCTGGAGGGCCGTCTCGACGGCGCGCGCGCCGATGCCGGGATCCATGCTCGGCTGATCGAGGCCGGAGGCCGCGACCATGGCGGGCGAGAGCGGCACGTGCATGAAGCCGGCCTGGACCCGCCGCCGGCCCGTGGCGATGGCGTGCAACGTCCCGTACAGCGTCTGGTTGCACAGGTAGGTGCCCGCGGTGTTCGACAGGTAGGCGGGAATGCCCTCGCGGGCGAGCGCGTCGACAATGGCGGGAATGGGCAGCGTCGACAGATAGGCCACGGGCCCGCCAGCCACGCACGGCTCGCCGCGCGCCTGATAGCCGGCGTTGTCGGGGCACTCGTAGTCCATCACGTTCACGGCCACCCGCTCGAAGGCGAGCCGCGCGCGGCCGGCGGCCAGCCCCACGTGCAGGACCGCCGCGGGATCGTGCTCGTCGAGAAGCCGGGCGGCAGCGCGGGCCGCGTCCGCGTGGTGCACGGGCAGGATGGCGGCGCG
>Ga0335071_10005955_pt1 | contig 12642 bp, 8 predicted proteins | sample Lox_Sample_15_FD_206724 | JGI IMG/M metagenome (GOLD analysis project Ga0335071, IMG submission 206724) | Soil microbial communities from Loxahatchee National Wildlife Refuge, Florida, United States - Lox_Sample_1.5 | ecosystem: Environmental > Terrestrial > Soil > Wetlands | place: USA: Florida...
CCTCCTTGAAGAAGCACCCCTCGCCGCGCGCTCCGATGTGCCAGCCGAGCGTCATCCCGATGGGCTTCCCGGCGTTGTTGCGCTGCTGCTCGTAGAAGAGCCGCCGGCCGCTTTCTCCGAGCAGAACCGACCGGGGCGCGAGCTGGTCCTCAAGAAACCGCCCCATTGCCCTCGCCGAGGCCACCACCCCACCGAAGGCGGCGCCGTCGAGGTAGCTGGCCTTCACCTCCACCCAAGGGCCCTGTACCTCGCCCACGAACCTCCGGTCCATGAGACAGCTCTTGAGCAGGTTCAAGATCGACCAGCGGGGGAGATAGCCACTCGCATGGTGCCGGGGGTCGGGAATCGTGAACCCGGCCTCGGAGGAGGCGAGGCCCAGACGAGCGAACACCTTCCGACGAACGTACTCCGCATAGGGCAGGCCGCTCCCGGCCTCGATCGCCCTCCCCAGCAGCCAGTAGGACAGGTTGGAGTAGGCGTAGCGCTCGCCGGGCTCGAACCTCAGCGCCGGGCTCTCCGCCAGCCGCCGCCGCAGCATCGCCCGCTCGTCATAGGTAGGATCCTCCTCGGGGAGGTGGACCCAGCGGAGGGGGATGGGGTTCGGGATCCCGGAGGTCTGCGCCAGGAGATGGCGCAAGGTGAGTCGATCACCGTAGGGGATCTCGGGGAGGAGCGACCGCACCGGCGCGTCCAGGAACAGCACTCGCTCCTCCACGAGCTGAAGCACGGCCACGGCGGTGACCGTCTTGGTCATCGAGTACATCATCATCGTCGTAGAAGGCTCCAGGGCAACTCGCGCCGCGAGGTCCGCCCAACCCGCCGCCCCTTCGAAGACCGTGCCGCCGCGGCCGACCACGACGTACTGCACACCGGGCGCTCTCTTCTGCTCGATGGCGGCGTCGATCGAGGCACGCCAGCGTGCGGTCGCCTTCGTTCGGTCGGCCATGGCCGGCCCTCCCTTGCCGGGCTAGGCACCCATTGTCTCCCCAGTTCCCCCCCACGCCACCAAATCCCTCGCTCGGCGAGCCGCCGGCGCCCTCCCGCTTCGCGGACGCTCCTGCAGTCGGCCAGCGCCCATCACCGGGAAAGCCGCCGGAGTCGAGGTCGCGTCCGTCCCCCGGGGCACCCGCCCCCACCTCGGTCAACTCACCCCGTGCGGAAATCCCGCTCGCGCGGCGGCACGGCGCTCTCCGGCCTCCTCGCTCCAACGAGGCGCGCCGTCGGCGGGCGGGGCACTCGGTGTCCGAGATCCCCCGCCTGCCGCGGAAGGCGAAGGGAGCAGTTCCATGGCCACCGATCTCAAGAAGGCCCACCGCCAGCTTCTCGAGGAGGCGTTCGGAGACGGCAGGCTGGGAGCATTCGATGCGGTCTGCGATCCCGGCTTCCGCCCTTGTGACCCGCTCGCCGGGAAGGCCAAACTCAACGAGTGGAAGGAGAACTGCGCCCTGTACCGGAGCGCCTTCCCCGGACTTCGCTGCACCTTCCTGGGGCAGGTCGGCGATGGCGATATCGTCGCCACCCACTGGCGCATGTCCGGGATCCATAAGGGGCCGCTCATGGGGATCCCACCGACCGGCGCGAGCTGCACCTGGAGGGCATCTCGCTCGGCAGGTTCCGCGGTGGCAAGCTGGTCCCGGAACGGGTGCAGTGGGATGCGCTCGGGCTGACGCGCCGGCTCGGCCTCCGGATGCAGCCCGGCGAGAACCGGTCCGAGGCGAGTGCATCCACCCTAGGCGAGGCATCGCGGGGCGGGCGCCGGCCCACGCGGACGCACACCTCGCCCGCCCGCCGGCGCCTGCGGTCCTACCTCGCCGCCCTCGCCCGGGCCCCGCTGCCCCATCGCCGAGCAGTCGGGGCCGCCGCCCGTCGCCGCGAGCAGGGCCCGGGTGCCCCCGACCCTCGCCCGAGCCGGGTGGGCCGGGCGAGGGCTTTCACCCACAGTCCGAAGGAGGCCCGTGAAAGCACCGCCCGCGGCGCCGGGACAGACGAACCGCCGGCCCGCGGAGGAGAATCGCCTGGTATCCGCCCTCGAGCGGAGGTCCCATGCGATCACTCGCCCAGTGGTTCCGCCCCGACCCGCCCAGCAGACCGCCCCGCCCCGGCCACCGCCCGCCCGATCCCCTGGCCGAGGAGCCGATGCTGGATCTGCGGGTCTCGGTCCAGGAGCTCTGCGCCGGCTGGAACACGGAACGAGGGCGGCTCACCGTCGCCGCGGCGATGCCGATCACTGCCGGAGACCGGGTCCTTTTGGCGGTGACCGGGGTCGATTCCCAGCCGCTCCCGCTGGAAGGGGTGGTGGCTCACATCTCGAGGAGCGGAGGCGCAGTGAAGGCCGAGCTCGACGTGAACGAGGAACAACGCGGCCTCGTCGCCCGCCTCCTCGCCCACGTGCAGCGCGGGGCCGAGGCGCCGCGAGCTCGCCCGCCCCGCCACCGCGCCAAGCTCCCCGCCGTCATCACCCTCAACCAGGGCAGCGTCTTCATGGTCACCACCTCGGTGTCGCGCGGGGGCTGCGGCCTCGTGTGGAGCGGCCCGGCGCCGCGCATCGGCAGCGTCGTGTTCGTGCGCCTGGGGAGCGGACCTCGCGCCGCCGCCGCCCGCGGCATGATCTGCTGGTTCCGCCAGGAGGAGCGGGGCGCACGCGCCGGCGTCCGCTTCGTCCCCGGCCAGGAGATCGACGTCACGAGGCTCCTCGGGAAGACCGCCGCGACGGCCCCCTGATCGTGGCCGCGCCCTCCGGGAGGCGAGGGCCCCACCGCACCTGGCGATGCGCTCATGGCCGCTGGCACGCGGCGGCCCGCGCAGATCCGTTCCCCCGCCCCGAGAGAGGCTCGCGGCCGTCCGGTCCGCCTCCCTCGCCGGCGGACCCGACTCCCCGCAGGGCCCGCTACCCCGCTGCCCCGTCCGCCGGGGCGGCCGCCGGATGCCTCCGGAACCGCTCGCGCCGCCCGCTCACCAGCGAGCGCCAGACCCATTCCGCCGGACCGAGCAGGAACCAGCGGGTCCACAGCACGCAGCAAGCGGCGATGATCGCGTAGCTCACCAGCGCCACCACCAGGAGGGCGGCCGGGCCGATGCGCCCATACAGGCCGAGCCCGGTACCGTAGAGGATGAGACTCGCGAGGATCGTGTGCGCGAGATAGGCGGTGAGCGAGAGGCGGCCGACCGCCTGGAAAGGCCGTCCCGCCCTGCCCAGGGCGGGAAAGACCAGGGCGAAGGTGGCCACGTAGAAGAGGGCCAGCGCCTCGCCCTGGTAGTAGTAGAGGGTCTCCCTCAGCGCGGCGACGCCGTAGCGGAGGGAGGTGAGACCGACGGCCGCCAGTCCCGCCCAGCAAAGGAACGCGACGGCCCGCTCGCCTCGCCCGGCGAGCCGGACCGCCAGCTGCTTCCGCTCGGCCCACATCCCGAGGAGGAACAGCCCGGCCAGCTGGGCGTAGTAGGTCCCGTAGCCGACGACCGCCCCGAGGCTCACCTTCGCTTGACCGAACGGGGTGAAGTCGGAGAGGTAGTCGTGCAGGCGCAGGCCCAGCATCTCCACGAACCGCCCTCCCCCGTAGACGAGGCCCACCTGCTCGCTCGTCGGCGAGGCGAGCCCCAGGCCGGGCATCAGGACGGCGTCCGACGCGTGGACCCCCATCCGGTCGAGCAGCGCCAGCACCGGCGAGAGAAGCGGCACGAACAGGAGCAGCGCCGCGGCCCCCCGGCCCAGGGTGCCATCTCTGCACCGCAAACAGGGGAGGACCATGAGCCCGATCACCGCGTAGACGAGCAGGATGTCGCCCCACCACACGAGGGCGATGTGCAGGACGCCGAACCCGAGCAGAACCAGGAGCCTCCGGAAGAGCAACCGCCCCGGACGCCCCTCGCGGCGGGACCAGCTTCGCCACAAGACGGCCAGGCCCCAGCCGAAGAGGAGCGCGAAGATGGGGTAGAACTTCCCGTTGCAGAAGGCCATGTTGGCGAGCCCGACCGCACGATCGAGCCCGTCGTGCACCCCTCCGTACTGGGTGGTCTCGTCTCCGGCCCGGGTGTTCATGGTGGGGAAGTTCACCAACATGATCCCCAGCATGGCCGCGCCGCGCAGGGCGTCGACGAGCGCCAGGCGGGGCTGGCCCGCCCCGTCCGCGGCTGCCGTGGTGAGGCGGTCGTCCGGGCTCATGGCCAGAACTTACCGCCTGCCGGCGACCTCCTTCAGGCTTTCTTCCAGCCGCTCCAGAAAGGCCTCGAGCTGCTGCTGTCCGATGGTGAGCGAGGGCTCGACGCGCAAGACCCGGCTGTTGATGTAGGTCCCGGAGATGAGGATCCGGCGCGCGAACAGGGCGGTGGCCACCCGGTAGCCGGTCTCGTTGTCGACGAACTCCATGCCCAGCATGAGCCCGCGCCCGCGGGCCCGCTTCATCACCCGCGGATGGCGCTCCGCCAGCGCGTTCAGCTGGCGGAGAAGGTAGTCGCCCTTCTTCGCCGCCTGGCGTGGCAGCTCCTCCTCGAGGAGGACGTTTATGGTGGCGATGGCGGCCGCGCAGGCGACCGGGTTCCCGCCGAAGGTGGTGGTGTGCAGGAACGGGTTCTCCACGTAGCGTTCCCAGGTCTTCGGCCTGCCCACCACCGCACCGATGGGCATCACCCCGCCGCCGAAGCCCTTCCCCAGCGCCATCAGGTCCGGGGTCACGCCGTCGTGCTCGCAGGCGAACATCCGCCCGGTGCGGCCCATCCCGCACTGCACCTCGTCGAACACCAGCATGGCGCCGAAGCGATCGCAGAGCAGCCGGGCAGCGGCCAGGTACCCCGGGGGCGCGACGTTGATGCCCCCCTCGCCCTGGATGGGCTCGATGACCACCGCCGCCACCCGGTCGCCCGTGAACTCGCCGCTCTCCAGGATCATGGCCAGCGCCTCCACGTCGCCGAACGGCACGTGGACCCAGTCGAGCATGGGCAGGAAGGGCTCGCGGAACATGGCCTTGGAGGTCCCACCCAGCGCGCCCAGCGTCTTGCCGTGGAAGGCGCCGGTGGCCCCCACCAGCCGACGGCGGCCGGTGGTGAGCATCGCCATCTTGAGACAGCCCTCCACCGCCTCCGTCCCGGAGTTGGAGAAGAAGGAGAAGGTGAGGTCGCCGGGGGTGATGAGGGCCACGAGCCGGGCCAGGTAGGTGCGCAGCGGATCGATGAGCTCCTGGGAGTGGATGGCCTGCTTGTGGAGCTGATCCAGGACCGCCTTCAGCACCTTGGGGTGCCGGTGGCCGGTCACGTAGATGCCGAATCCTCCCAGCATGTCGAGGAACTCGGTGCCGTGGACGTCGCGGAACACGGCCCCCTCGTCCTCCCACTCGACGGCGGTGTAGTCGGTCGAGACCGATTTCCGGTACTGCAAGAACCCGGCGTTGACGTGCTCGTTCCAGAACTTCACCGACTCCTCCACGACGCGGCTGCGCTCGTCGGCGTCGAGCGTCCGCTTGGAGATGAGGTCCAGCGTCCGGGATGAGAGAGCGAGAGCGCCTTCGAGGTCCTGGGCCATCACGACTCCTAAAGGGCAGCGGGTGAGTAGACCGTCCGGACGCCGGCCGCGCCCGGGCCACTTCTTCGGGGTCAGGAGGGCGGAGGGGGCTGGGCGCGCAGGTTGGGAGCGATCACGCCAGCACCTGCTTCACGCTGTCGGCGAAGACGCGGGTGTGGAGGTCCACGTCCGCCTCGCTCGTGGCCGGGCACATGAGCGCCATGTTGTGGAAGGGGGTGATGAGCACCCCCCGGTTGAGCGCCCCGAGGTGCATGTAGCGGTCGAGGGCCGGATCCACCGTCGCAGCGGCCTCGGCCCCGTTCCGGGGCCGCCGGTGGTGGAACCAGTACTCGGCCCGGGCCCCGAGCTGGTTCACGATCCAGGGCAGGCGGTGCCGCTCGATGACCTGCAGGACGCCGCTCGTGAAGCGGCGGGAGAGCGCGAGCATCCGCGCGTAGGCCTCGGCGGTGAGCACCTCGAGCAGCGTCGCCCGCATGGCCGAAAGCGCCAGGGCGTTGCCGGCCAGGGTGCCACCGATGCCGCCCACATCGGCCAGGTCGTTGACCGTCTGCTTCTTCCAGCGGTGCGCCACCTCGGCGGTGAAGCCGTAGACCGCCGCCGGCACCCCCGAGGCGATGGGCTTGCCCACCGTGACCAGGTCCGGCTCGAGCTTCCAGGCGGCGGTGCAGCCCCCCGGGCCGGCCGAGATGGTGTGCGTCTCGTCGTTGATGAGCAGGGTACCGTACTGCCGGGTCAGCTGGCGGAGGGCGGCGTGAAAGCCCGGCTCCGGGAGCACGATGCCGATGTTGGTCATGGCCGGCTCGGCCAGGACACAGGCGACGTCGCCAAAGGCCAGCTCCCGCTCCAGGGCCGGCACGTCGTTGAACTCCACCACCCGGGTGGTGACCCCGGGATCGACCGGCGGACCGACGCTCCCCGGGCGCGGCCCCACCGAGCCGTTGGGGCGCAGGGTGGCGAGGCACTCGTCGACGCTGCCGTGATAGCACCAGTCGAAGACCAGCACCCGGGGGCGACCGGTGATGGCACGGGCGATCCGGATGGCGAAGCGGTTGGCGTCGGTGGCGGTGGTGGCGAATTGCCAGAAGGGCAGGGAGAAGCGCCTCGAAAGCTCCGCCGACACCGCCAGGGCGTCCTCGGTGGGCAGCATGAAGGTGAGGCCGCGGCCGAGCTGGGCTCGAAGGGCGGCCACCGTCGCCGGCGGGGCGTGCCCGGTCATGGCCCCGGTGTCGCCCAGGCACAGATCCACGTACTCGTGCCCATCGACGTCGATGAACCGGGCGCCCTCGGCGCGGTCCACGAAGATCGGGAACGGCCCGGGCCAGCGGATCATCCAGCTCATGGGCACCCCGTCGTGAAGGTAGGCGCGGGCCCGCTCGAAGAGCTCCCGGGAACGCGGATGGGCCAGGACGAAGGCAGCTTCCTCGGCCGCCAGCGCCCGCCCGAGCCGCACTCGATCGATCGTTGCCACCACCGTCCTCCTGTCCGCTCGGCCCTGTTCCGGCCATCACCCACCCGACACGGCCATCCCCCCCACAAGCAGAGGCCGTACCAGGCCTCGGCTCGGGACCCGCTCCGGCAGGCGGCCTGGAGCCGCTCCAGCCCACCTCGCCCCAGAGGCCGAATCGCCGTGAAGACGCACGGATACGGGACCCCTCGGGCGTACACCCCGAGCTGCCGGCCTATGCTCGCTTGCCAAAGTCATGCGCCACGGCATAGATCGCCCGGATGGCAGAGCCTGTCCACCTGCTCGACCCCTGGCTCGCCGAGTCCGGGGTCGACGCCGAGTCCCTCCTGGAGGCGCTGGCCTGCGGACCGGGGCGCGGCTTCGCCATCGCCGGCAGGGATGGCCGGATCCGCTTTGCGGGCGGCCCGGCCGCGGAGTCGGTCGGTCTCCGGGCGGGGCAGATTCTCTGCGGGGCCCTCCCGGAGCTGGCGCAGGAGGTGGCCCGCGCCCTCGAGGGAGAACCGGCCGGCGAGGAGGTCGTCCTGCGCCGGGAAGCTCCCCTGCGCGCCAAGGTCTGCCCGCTCCGGGGCGGGCGCGGGTCGGCCGGGGTGGCCTGCCTCCTCACCGACGCCGCGCAGCACGACGAGGTGCTGCGACGCATGCGCGCCGGCGAGGCGGCCGCGGCGGAGCAGCAGGCCATCATCAACTCGATGTCCGACGGGCTGTGGGTGTGCGACGCCGAGGCCAAGGTGCTCCGCATCAACCCCGCCTCGGCCCGGCTCAACTCCGTCGATCCCGCCGAGGTGCTCGGTCGCAACATGAACGATCTGCTCGAGGAGGGGCTCTTCGACCGCTCGGTGACGCTGGAGGTCATCCGCACCGGGAAGCCGGTGAACATGCTGCAGACGCGCGGCGCGCGGCGGCTGGTGGTCACGGGCACGCCGGTGCGCGACGAGGCCGGAGAGCTGATCCGGGTGGTGGTGACCGAGCGCGACATCACCGAGATCGAGTCCCTGCAGCGCGAGCTGGAGGAGCAGGAGCAGCTGCGGGACCGCTTCCGGGACGAGATGCTGGAGCGGCAGAACGAACAGGCGGAGTCGATGCGGGTCATCGCCCGGAGCCCGACCATGCAGCGCGCGCTGCGCCAGGCGGTCAAGGTGGCCGCCGCCGACTCCACCGTCCTCGTCCTGGGCGAGTCGGGCGTGGGCAAGGGGCTCTTCGCCGATCTCATCCACAAGCACTCGGCCCGCGCAAAGCGACCCCTCGTCAAGGTGAACTGCGGAGCCATCCCCGAGTCGCTCATGGAGGCCGAGCTCTTCGGCTACGAGAAGGGAGCCTTCACCGGCGCCCAGGTGAAGGGCAAGGCCGGCTACTTCGAGGTGGCCGAGGGGGGCACGCTCTTCCTCGACGAGATCGCCGAGCTGCCCCTCTCCTCCCAGGTGAAGCTCCTGCGCTTCCTCGAGGACCACCGCATCAGCCGGGTCGGCGGCACCGCCAGCCGGGAGCTGGACGTGCGGGTGCTCGCGGCCACCCACCGAGACCTGCAGGAGATGGTGGACCAGGGACTCTTCCGGCTGGACCTCTTCTACCGGCTGAACGTCATCCCCCTCTCCATCCCGCCCCTGCGCGAGCGGGCCGAGTGCATCCTCCCCATGCTCCGCCACTACGTCGAGCTCTACGCCGCCCGGCTGGGCACGCGGCGCCGGCTCTCCCGCGCCGCCGTCGACGCCCTGCTCTCCTATGGCTGGCCGGGAAACGTCCGCGAGCTCATGAACCTGTGCGAGCGGCTCGTCGTCATGTCCGATACCGAGGTCATCGACGTCGGCGACCTCCCCGCCAACGTGCTCTCCGCCTCCGGGACTTCGGCCGTGCCCGCCCTGGACGAGGAGATCACCCTGAAAGAGGCCATCGAGCGTGCCGAGCGGGTGGTGCTGCTCCGGGCTCGCCAGCGCTATCGCAGCCAGACGGACATGGCCCGGGCCCTGGGGGTCAACCAGTCGACCATCGCCCGCAAGCTGAAACGCCTGGGAGTGCCCTGAGCAGTGCCGAGGGGCCCGCCCCGGCCGGGCCGGCGCCTTGCACGGCCGGGCGGCGCCTCATGCAGCGCTGCATCGGGCGCCCATCGCCGACGACGCCCTCGCCGAGCCAGGGCCTGACAATGGCCCTGCAGGCCCGATGGCACGGTTCTCGCTCTCCCTCCCGGCATGGCCTCCACCGTTCCCCTCAAGAACGAGTTCCTCCTGCGCCAGCGCTGCTTCATCCGCGGCGCCTGGACCGAGGCAGACGACGGCCGGACCATCCCCGTGCGCAACCCGGCCACGGGCGAGGTCCTCGGGACCGTGCCGCGGATGGGCGCCGCCGAGGCCGCCCGGGCCGTTCGCGCCGCCGCCGGCGCTTTCCCCGCCTGGCGGGCGCGCACCGCCAAGGACCGGGCCGCCATCCTGCGCAGATGGTTCGACCTCATCACCGCCAACCGGGAGGACCTCGCCACCCTCATGACCGCCGAGCAGGGCAAGCCCATGACCGAGTCGCGCGGGGAGATCGCCTACGCCGCCGGCTACGTGGAGTGGTATGCCGAGGAGGCCAAGCGCATCTACGGCGACACCATCCCCCCCCACCAGGCCGACAAGCGGATCGTGGTCCTGAAGCAGCCGGTGGGGGTGGTGGCGGCCATCACCCCCTGGAACTTCCCCTCGGCGATGATCACCCGCAAGGCCGGCCCGGCCCTGGCGGCCGGCTGCACGGTGGTGGCCAAGCCGGCCAGCGCCACGCCCTTCTCGGCGCTCGCCCTGGCCGCCCTGGGCGAGGAGGCGGGCCTGCCCCCGGGCGCCTTCAACGTCATCACCGGCGACTCACCGGCCATCGGCCGCGAGCTCACCCAGAACCCCCTCGTGCGCAAGCTCTCCTTCACCGGCTCCACCGAGATCGGCAAGCAGCTCATGGCCCAGTGCTCCTCGACGGTGAAGAAGGTCTCCCTGGAGCTCGGCGGGAACGCGCCCTTCATCGTCTTCGACGACGCCGACCTGGAGGCGGCGGTGGAGGGGGCGATGCAGAGCAAGTACCGCAACAGCGGCCAGACCTGCATCTGCACCAACCGCATCCTGGTCCAGGACGGGATCCTCGAGCCCTTCACCCGCAAGCTCTCCGAGGCGGTGGGAAGGCTCAAGGTGGGCGACGGCCTGCGCGCCGAGACGCAGCAGGGGCCGCTCATCGACGAGGCCGCCGTCCGCAAGGTCGAGGAGCACATCGCCGAGGCGGTGGCCAAGGGAGCCCGGGTGGTGATCGGCGGGGCCCGCCACGCCCTGGGCGGTACCTTCTTCCAGCCCACCGTCCTCGCCGGGGTCACCGCGGAGATGCGGGTCTCCCGGGAGGAGACCTTCGGGCCGGTCGCTCCCGTCTTCCGCTTCGCCACCGAGGAGGAGGCCATCCGGATGGCCAACGACACCGAGTTCGGCCTGGCCGCCTACTTCTACACCCGCGACCTTTCCCGGGCCTGGCGGGTCTCGGAGCGGCTGGAGTACGGGATGGTCGGACTCAACACCGGGCTCATCTCCACCGAGGTGGCGCCCTTCGGCGGCATGAAGGAGTCGGGGATCGCCCGCGAGGGCTCCCGCTACGGCATCGAGCCCTACCTGGAGATCAAGTACGTCTGCGTCGGCGGAATCTCCTGAAGGTGAACGGCCCCCGCCACCAGAGGGGGCCTTTTCGAGGAGCGGCCATGAACCAGAAGAGCCTCATCGGAAACGAGTTGGTGGACGGCCAGGGCGGGCGGGTGGAGAAGGTCCTCGATCCCGCCACCGGCCAGGTCATCGCCGAGATCCCCGAGGTGTCCCCCGAACAGGTCCGGGCCGCGGTCCGGGCCGCCGACGCCGCCTTCGGCGGCTGGTCCCGCACCGTGCCGCGCGACCGGGCCGCCCTGCTCCTCAAGCTGGCCGACGCCGTCGAGCAGCGCGCCGCCGACTTCGCCCGGCTCGAGTCCCGCAACGCCGGCAAACCCTACCTGGCGGTGCTCAACGACGAGATCCCGGCCATCGTCGACACCTTCCGCTTCTTCGCCGGCGCGGCCCGCTGCATGACCGGTGCGGTGGCCGGCGAGTACACGCCCGGCTACACCAGCATGATCCGCCGCGATCCTCTGGGCGTGGTGGCCTCCATCGCCCCCTGGAACTACCCGCTCATGATGGCCGCCTGGAAGATCTCCCCGGCGGTGGCCGCCGGCAACACCGTGGTCATAAAGCCCTCCGTGCAGACGCCGCTCACCACCCTGGCGCTCGGGGAGCTCGTCGCCGGCCTCTTCCCGCCCGGCGTCATCAACGTGCTCGCCGGCCGCGGCAGCGTGGTGGGCACCCACATCCTGGCCCAGCCGGAGACCCGCATGGTCTCCATCACCGGCTCGGTGGACAGCGGCCGCCAGATCCTGGAGGCGGCCAAGGCCCGCATCGTGCGCACCCACCTGGAGCTGGGCGGCAAGGCGCCGGTCGTGGTCTTCGACGACGCCGACCTGGAGCAGGTGGTCTCCGGCCTGCGCGCCTTCTCCTTCTACAACGCCGGCCAGGACTGCACCGCCGCCTGTCGCGTCTATGCCGAGGCCGGGATCTACGACCGACTGGTGGCCGATCTCTCCGCCGCCGCCCGGTCGATCAAGGTCGGCGCCCAGGACGAGCCGGGCGTGGAGATGGGGCCCTGCATCACCGCCGCCCACCGAAAGACGGTGAAGGGCTTCGTCGACCGCGCTGCCGCCCTCTCCCACGTGGAGATCACCGCCGGCGGGAAGGAGCGCCCCGGTCCCGGCTTCTTCTACGAGCCGACGGTGGTGGCCGGCGCCCGGCAAGGCGACGAGATCGTCCAGGAGGAGGTCTTCGGGCCGGTGGTCTCCATCACCCGCTTCGACGATCTGGAGCAGGGCGTGGCCTTCGCCAACGACTCGATCTACGGCCTGGCCTCCTCGGTCTGGAGCCGCGACATCGCCAAGGCCATGGCCGTGGCCGCCCGGCTGCAGTACGGCGCCACCTGGGTGAACACCCACTTCATGCTGGTCTCGGAGATGCCCCACGGCGGGGTGAAGCAGTCCGGCTACGGCAAGGACCTCTCCCTCTACGCCCTCGAGGACTACACCGCCGTGCGCCACGTGATGGTGAAACTCTAACCGCCCCCCCACCCGACATGATCGACAACACCAGCCTCCAGAAGCGGCGCGAAGCCGCCACCCCCCGCGGCGTGGGCATGGCCGCCCCCTTCTTCATCGAGCGGGCCGAGAACAGCGAGATGTGGGACGTGGAGGGGCGGCGCTACATCGATTTCGCCGGCGGCATCGGCACCCTGAACGTCGGCCACCGCCACCCCCGCGTCCTGGCGGCGGTGCGCGCCCAGCTCGACGCCTTCACCCACACCTCCTTCCAGGTGGTCGCCTACGAGTCCTACGTGGCCCTGGCCGAGCGGCTGAACCGGCTCACCCCCGGGTCGCATCCCAAGAAGACCACCTTCTTCTCCACCGGGGCCGAGGCGGTGGAGAACGCGGTCAAGATCGCCCGGGCCGCGACCGGCCGGCCCGGGGTGATCGCCTTCGCCAACTCCTTCCACGGCCGCACCCTCTTGACCCTGGGGCTCACCGGCAAGGTGGCCCCCTACAAGACCGGCTTCGGCCCGTTCCCCGGGGACATCTGGCACCTCCCCTTCCCCATGGCCC
>Ga0335071_10005957_pt1 | contig 12637 bp, 11 predicted proteins | sample Lox_Sample_15_FD_206724 | JGI IMG/M metagenome (GOLD analysis project Ga0335071, IMG submission 206724) | Soil microbial communities from Loxahatchee National Wildlife Refuge, Florida, United States - Lox_Sample_1.5 | ecosystem: Environmental > Terrestrial > Soil > Wetlands | place: USA...
ATGATCTATGGCACCCCCGAGCTGCCCCGCCACTGCGCCCATACTGGTGCCGAGCATCACCGAGATCAACATCGCCGTGACCCCCACGGCCAAAGAGATGCGTCCACCATGCAGCAACCGCGCGAGTAAATCCTGGCCCAGATCATCCGTCCCCAACGGGTGGGCCCAGGACGGGCCATTGAGTTTGGCCGCAAAATCGATGGCATCCACGGGAACGCGATAGATGAATGGTCCCGCTATGACGGCCAAGGCCATCAGGCCCAGCATGGCCGCACCGGCCAGCGCCAGCCGGTGACGGCGGAATCGGCGCCAGGTTTCGGCCCAGAGGGATGTGCTCTCCCGATGACGGGTGGGCGGGGGCATTACCGTCCGCTCACTTCTAACCATGATAGGAGATCCGGGGATCGAGCCAGCCATACGCCAGGTCGGCCGCCAGGTTAAATGTCACGACCAAGCAGGCGTACACAAACGTGATGGCCATCACCACGGGCGTGTCGTTGGACAAGATCGAGGCGATCAAGAGTGAGCCGATGCCCGGCACGCGGAAGATTTGTTCCGTGATCACCGCGCCGGTAAACATTGCGGGAATCTGGAGAGCCACGAGCGTCACTACGGGAATCAAGGCGTTCCGCAGCACGTGCTTGAGGATGGTCCCACTCTCGGAGAGCCCTTTTGCGCGCGCAGTCTGAACGTATTCGAGCCGAATCACCTCGAGCACGGACGCGCGAGTAAAGCGCATCAGGGCCGCACCCTGGAAAAGCCCGAGCACCGCGATTGGCATGAGCCCGTACCGCACATGCTCCCAGGCCCATCGCCAGCCCGTCGCATCGATGTCGGCCCGGTAAATGAACGGGAGCCAGTCCAAGTGGATACTGAAGAACAGAATAAACAGCAGGCCTGTAAAGAACGTTGGCAGAGAAAAGCCGATGAAAGCGAGGGTCGTCGCAACCTGGTCGAACACCGAGTACGGCCGCAACGCCGAGAGGATGCCAATCGGTAGCGCGATCACGATGCCTAACAGTTGGGCCGAGCCGATGACGAATAGCGTGGTCGGCAGCCGCTGCAGGATGAGCGTCGTCACGTCCACGCGGCTGGCAAACGAGAACCCCCACTCTCCTCGCGCCATCGCCGCTGCCCAGCGCACGTACCGGACCAGGACCGGATCATCGAGGCCATACTGCGCCCGGAGCCGCTGCGCTACCTCCCGCGGCACGTTCGGATTGGTGGCCAACTCTTCGAACGGATCGCCCGGTGCAAGTGCCAGGATCGTAAACAGCACCAGGCTGATGCCTGCGAGGACAGGAATTGCGATTAAGAGCCGGCGGAAGAAGTAAGAAGACATAGTCCAGTCCGGCCTTTAAGGACGATGGTCAACCGAAGCTGCTGAGGACCCTACCCCTGCCGATACCAATACGGCAGGTGCCAGAAATCCGAATCCCATCCACTCGCCACGGCATCCCGCAGCGTATTTGACACACCAGCGATGCGCGGACGCCAGACCAGGGGAATCACCACAAAGTTGTTGATGACGAGGTCGTTCATCCGGATGAACAGCCCGGCCCGCTTGCCCGGATCCAGCTCAGTTTCGGCGGCACGGTAGAGCCGATCGTACTCCTCGTTGCGCCAGCGCGTGATGTTGCGTCCCTGCCATTTATTGGCTTTGGTCGCGGCCTCCCACGAGACGAACTGGTTCATGAAATTCCCGGGATCCGGCTGCGTCTGGGTAACCGTGAACATCTGGATATCCGTGTAGAAATGGGGATAGGTATCTGGATTCGCCGGATCGGATGAGAAGAAAACGGACGCCACAACGGATTTGAGCTCCACATCCAAGCCGGCCTTTGCGCAGGCCTGCTTGACGATCGCCTGCGCCTTCTGGCGCGGGGCGTTGATGGACGTGGCGAAGACGAGCTTCAGCTTCACCCCATCTTTCGCCCGGGTCCCGTCGGCCCCGCGCTTCCATCCGGCGGTGTCGAGGACTTGGTTGGCTTTGTCGATGTTGAATTCCCAGCGGGTGTTCTTGGACTGGAATCGCGATGGCGCATTTAGGAAATTCGCCGTTTGAATTCCGGTCCGACCGTATATGTGCTCCTGAATCGCACCTCGGTCAACCAGCAGGGTCAACGCCTGTCTCACCGCGGGATCGCTGAAGAACGGATGCGGCGCTTTCAGGCTGGAGCGCTCGCCGTCAATTTCTTTGTTCGGATCCGTCATGTTGAGGGCGATAAATTCCATGTTGCCGCCCAGCGAAGGCACCGCGCGGCCTTTCCCTCCCTGCTCCAGGCGCTTGAGGATGTCGTCCTCGACCTGCAGGTTCCAGGCGTAATCGTATTCGCCGGTCTGGAGTACGGCCCGCGCCGCCGACGCGGCATCCCCTCCGCCCTTCAGCTCCAGCGTGTCGAAGAACGGCCGGTTGGGGATGTGATAGTTGGGATTGATCTCGCCCCGGACGAGATCGCCCGGCTTGAAATCGATGAACTTGTACGGGCCCGTCCCGACCGGCTTCAGATTGGTCGGTGCCTCGCGGGACTTCTCGCCCCGAAAACCCTCGAAGAGATGTTTGGGGATCAGCATCCCACGGACGCCGCAGAAGGCGTCGGACCAGAATGGCGTCGGTCGCTTGAAGAGGATCTTGACGGTGTGGCTGTCGAGCTTTTCAATTTTCTCGATGTCACTGTACGAGCCGATCGTCAGCGCGGAAGTCGCGGGGTCCACGGCGAATTCCCAGTTGAAGATGACATCGTCCGCCGTGAACGGCTTGCCGTCGTGCCAACTGACGCCCCGCTTCAGCCTCCAAGTGACCGCTTTGCCGTCTTTCGCGACGGCGCCGTTCTCGAGGCTGGGAATCTCTTGCGCGAGTACCGGAACCAGCTGGCCATCGGGATCGTACGACGCCAACGGCTCGTAGAAGATCCGGGAGGCGTCCTGATCCTTGGTCCCGATGGCAAAGTGCGGATTAAGCAGTGTCGGTCCCTGCCACCAGAGTGCGCGCAGCGGCCCACCACCGCCCCGCTTGGTCGGCGTGAACGCCGACGCTTGTGCCGCGCCCACACCGCTGGCCGCGAGCATTTGCCCGATCAGCGAAGTCGTGAGGCCGAGCCCCGCCATGACGTGCACGAACGACCGCCGGGAGATCTTCCCAGTATTTGCGTCCTCGATCAAACGGCGGATCTCGACAGCGTCCATAGCCGACCCCCCCTCCATGCCTGCGGTCACGTACTTACCTCCGTACAGCGTCCGCCACTTTACTCAACATGGCGACCGCTGCGTCCACGTCCGCCACCGTCACATGCCGATGCGTCAGCCAACGCAGCGTGTCATGCTGCTGGGCTATGGCATAGACATTTTCCTTGGCGAGCAGATCCGAGACCTGGGTGGCAGGCACCCCGAGGCCGGACACCTTGGTCCGGACGATATTCGTTTCTGGCTTATTGACCGTGACACCGCGAATCGAGCTGCATTTTTCCGCCAGGAGCCGGGCGTTCGCGTGATCTTCTGCCAAGCGATCGATCATCGTCCGGAGCGCCACCAGGCCCGCGGCCGCGATGACCCCGCCCTGGCGGAGCGTGCCACCGAGCATCTTGCGCTTCCGTTTAGCGGCTTCGATGAATACCTTGGTCCCGACGATCACGGATCCGACCGGCGCACTCAACCCTTTCGACAGACAGAACGTGGCCGAATCCGTTTGGGCCACCAAGTCCTTGGCCGGGACGCCCAAGGCGACCGCTGCATTGAATATGCGCGCGCCGTCGAGGTGGATCGGGATGCCCCGCTTGGCCGCGACCTGTTTGGCGGCGGCCATCTGCTCTACCGTCCAGCACGTGCCGCCCGCCACGTTGTGGGTATTCTCGAGGCAGATCAGTCCGGTTTTCGGGAAGTGAACGTTGTCCCCCCGAATCGCCGCCTCGACATCCGCAGCGGACATGATCCCGTTCGTTCCCGGGACCCGGTTCACAACCAAGCCGCCGACGGCGGCCATACCACCCACCTCGTACCAGTAGATATGGGCGTCCTTTTCCAGAATCATTTCCTGGCCCGGAACAGTGTGGGCGAGTAGCGCAACGAGATTTCCGGCCGTCCCGCTTACGACGAAGAGGCCCGCTTCTTTCCCGAGCAGTTGCGCCGAGTACTCCTCGAGCTCGCGGATGGTGGGGTCGCCTTCGCGACCGTCATCGCCTACCTTGGCGCGCTTCATCGCCTCGCGCATTTCTTCGGTCGGCTCCGTAATCGTGTCGCTTCGAAAATCCAGTTTGCCGTTCAGCATTGAATTCTCCTCTGTTCTGCAATCCGGAATCTGATGGAACGCTCAAGCTATATGCTATCAGTCAGGAGCACAAATGCGCAGGCGGTTCTGTGCAGATGTCTGTTGTTCCGGCACTCGCAGCAGCGCTCAGGCCAGCAGCCGCGCCGCCAGTAACGCGTAAATAATCGTGTGCTGGTAAATCTTTTCGATTTCGATGTATTCGTGTGGACCGTGTGACACTTCGAGGAGCCCCGGCCCGTAGGCAAAGGCAGGAATGCCCTTGCGCGCGTACCAACGGATTTCGAGGATTCCGGGGCACATTTCGCACGCTGGGCGCATCCCCGAGACGGTCGCAACCGTTTCCGCCAGGCCCTGGGCCACTGGATGATCCTCGGGCACGCCGCAGGAATAGCCCTCTTGAATCGTCTCGACGTCGAGGTTGATCCCGCTTGACCGCATCCGCTCCAGTACGGCATGGATGCGAACCTTTTCCGTCTCCAGGTCTTCTTCCGGATTGAAGCGGCGCTCCAGTGTAAAACTGCACGCGTCAGGGACCACATTGAAGTTCGTGCCGCCCGCCACTTTGCCGCCCAGCATCAGGATGGAGTGTGCCGCCTCTTTCGGAACGACGCGATAGGCGGTCTCTCGTTTCTCCACCTCAGTCTTCAGCTCTTGCAGCGCACGCGCGACCTCGAGCATCTGCTCGAACGCGTTCACGCCCTGGTGCTGCAATCCGACATGCGCCGATTTGCCTTTCACCGTCACCTTCAGCGTGACGGCGCCCCGATTGGCATTCCAGACGACGCCGCTGGTCGGCTCCGGCGTGACCATCGCCAGTCCGTCCTGGCCGAGCCGGCCAATCTGGTCCAGGAACCGTGACCCGCCTTGACCGCCGGTCTCTTCATCGGCGACGAAGCAGAGGCCGATCCGACCCCGCAGCGGGACCTTCAGCTCCTTCAAAAGATAGGCGGCATACATCATCGTTGCAAGCGCCGGCTTCATGTCAGAGGCACCGCGGCCATACAAGCGCCCGTTATCAATCCGCGGCCGAAACTGTTCCGCCTCGTATGCCGGAACCACGTCAAAATGGCCCGAGAAGTACAGCGTCGGCTGCGCATTTCCATAGAAGCTCAACACGTTGTATCGAGGGTGCTCAGAATATCCGGGCACCTCGACGACTTCCGCTGGCAAGCCCAGCCGGCCCAGTTCCAGGCGAATGCGGTCCGCGCATTCCCGGTAATGACAGCCAGGCGGGTTCTGGCTCGGGATGCGGATCAGGTCTTGGCTGAACGCCAGGATCGCGTCCTTGTGGCTTTCAAGCGCCTGCTGAAGAGCGGTCTGGAGACTCATATCCCAGCACCTCGAAGAAATGGGTTAGCCCTAATCCGAAACACATTCCACCGCCAAGGCGCCACCGTGGGGCCGCCAAGGAAGATGGAATCGATTGCCCGGATTCGTACCGGAACGCACCGGTTTGGGCCGTGGAGTTCGGGTCGGTTGTTCCAATCAAAGCGCGTCCGTCTTGGCGTCCTTGGCGCCTTGGCGGTTCAAGAATGTCGGATTGGAGTTAGGACTCTATACCGGGAGACGTTCGACCCGCCAATCGCTCGCGGGCGGCCGCCAAGCTTTCCGGCGACCCGACGTCCTGCCAGTATGCTGTGTCGGCGCGATAGGCAATGATCGGTGCGCCCTCACCGGCGAGACGCAGATACGTGCGCGTGATCGGAAACGCGCCGACCTCATTGATCCGTGTAAAGATCCCCGGATCAATGACATGAATGCCCGTGAATGCCAGCCGACCGAACACCTGAAGCGGCTGCCCCGCCCACTCCATACCTGCCGGCGACTCGCGGCCGCAGAGCTGTCCCCGCGCGTCAAACAAGAGCTGGCGCGAGCTCCGCCTTGACTGTACGGCCAATGTTGCGAGTGCGTCGTTGTTTTCGTGGAATCGGTACAACGCAGTGAGATCGATGTCGCTCAGAACGTCAACATTGTGCAGAAAGAACGGTTTTCCATCGTCGAAGAACCACGCGACGTGCTTGAGCCCTCCCCCGGTATCCAGCAGCTCGGGTTCCCGCGAGAGCTCGGCACGGAGGCCGAACCCGCGCCTGGCCTCCAGATATGCCGCGATTCGATCGGCATGATGGAAGAGGTTGACAATAATCTCGGTCACCCCGGCGGCCTTGAGGCGGCCAAACACATGCTCGAGCATCGGCATGCCGCCGACCTCGATCAGCGCCTTCGGGGTCGTGTCTGTCAGCGGCCGCAGCCGGGTACCTACGCCGGCCGCAAGAATCATGGCCTTCATGCGGGGCTGCCTTCGGCGAGATGCTGGACCTCCACATCCACCGCGAACTGCTGCTGCAGTTGTTGCGCAAGCCGCTCTGCACAATACACGGAGCGGTGCTGGCCGCCGGTACAGCCGAATGCCACCTGCAGATCGGTGAAATTCCGCGACTGATAGTTTTCGACTGCTCGTCCCACCAGGGCCTGCACGTGATCGAGAAATTCCCGCACCGCGGGTTGTGCCTCGAGGTACTCGATGACGGGTGCGTCACGCCCCGTCACGCGGGCATACTGTGGATACCGACCGGGATTCGGGAGAGAGCGGCAGTCAAACACGAATCCGCCGCCGTGGCCTTTGGCGTCGGTGGGCACGCCGGTCTTGTACGAGAAACTCTGAATCCGCACCGTTAGTTTCAGGGATGCCGTGCCGAACTGTCGCAGCGCGGAAGAGGCGACTAGCCGCCGCCAGACCTGGGTCAACTCGGGAACGTCCACAGGCAGCTCGCTCGTGCGCAGCAGGAATTCGAGATTGCGAACCGCGTACGGGATGCTCGCCAGAAAGTTGTGCTTGCGCTCGTAGAACCCCCGCAGCCCATAGGCCCCCATGGCCTGCATGATGCGGATGTAGGCGAACCCGGGATAGAGGGACAGGAATTCCTCCGCTTTGATCGGCGCCAGGCGAGAGGCGGCCTCCACATAGCGGTGGACGAGCTCGTCCCGCAACGCAAAGGGCAGATCCGCCTTGGCGTCGAACAAAAGCGAGGCGACATCGTACTGCAGCGCCCCCTGCCTTCCCCCCTGGTAATCAATGAAATATGGCCGGCAATCTCGAATCATGATGTTGCGCGATTGAAAGTCGCGATACAGAAAGAACTGCCGATCGGCAGTGAGCAGAAAATCCGCGAACCGCTCGAAATCGTCTTCGAGCGCCTGCTCGTTGAAGGAAATCTTGGCCAGTCGCAAGAAATAGTATTTGAAATAGTTCAAGTCCCACCGCATGGACTGCCGGTCGAAACTGAACCTGGGATAACAGACCTGGTAGTTCAGCGTGCGTCCCGCGTCAATTTGGAACCGCGGCAGATGTTCGATGACCGTGTGGTAGAGGGCCACGGTCTCGTCTGACAGCCCTGCATCCGTACGGGAGTCGGTGAGGAACTGAAAGAGCGTGGTATCGCCCAGATCTTCTTCGAGGTACATCCCTGCATCGGGATCGTCCGCGTAGATCTCGGGGACGGACAAACCACACGTCTTGAAATGGCGAGAAAACTCCAGGAAGGCCCGGTTCTCGTGGTGATCCGGATTGGCAACACCGATCGCCGTCCGGTCTGCAGACGCGATCCGGAACAGCTTGCGCTCAGATCCGTCGGCCCTGAGCGACGCCACGGATGTAACCGATTGCCCGAACCGACGCTGGAACAGAGTGGCCAGCCCTTCTTCAATCCTGTTCATGTCCGGCTCACATCTGGGGAATCCATCTGCCGTCTTGCGCGCTAACCGTGTAATGCCGGACCTGCGGGTTGAATCGCGTCAGGACGGCTGCGGCATCGTTGGCGACCACCGCCTGCTCGGAACCGCTGCCCGCGAATCGCTGGATAGCGTCCATCGATTCCCAGTACGTGATCACAAGAATCTCGACCGTCCCTGAAGCCGCGCGCTCCAGCAGCATGGATCCGGCATACCCAGCAATTTCCTGCAACTGTGGAATAACCTGAGCGCGGAGGTGTGCCGCGTATGCAGGTGCGTTGTCGGGGGTCGCCTCTGCCGACCAGACACGCGCGATCACCGCTGGCGACCTGCAGCCTCGAAGCCTTCCTGGCCGACGACGATATTCCAGGGACGCACCTCCCAGCGCTTCACTAATCCCTTCGTGACGTATGGATCGGTCTGGGCGAAGTTCTCTGGAACGGAGCGGCTCTCTGCGCGAAACACGAGGAGCGCGCGGTCGGCGGGGTCGGCCAGTGCCCCGCCCAGCAACAGGTCGCCACGCCCGTGCGCCGCGCGGACCAAGCCGAGGTGCTCCTCACGAAACGGCGCCCTCCGCTCCACGAAATTCTCGACCACGTCGTAGAACAGTGCGAAGAATGGCATGGGCTTCTCCTTTGTTGCTTCTCGTTCGCCTTTGCCTCAAACGCTTTTCGCCCAGGTCTCGATCGTGTCCAAGTACAGCGGCACGGCGCGGGTCAGTTCGTCGATGGCAATGTACTCATCGGCCTGGTGCGCCACCGCGATGCTGCCTGGCCCCAAGATCACGGTGGGAATGCTGCCCCCGTTCACCAGGTAGGTCATATCGCAGGTCGCGGAAAATCCGACAGCGGTGATTGGCTTCCCGAGTAGGCGCGAGGCGGCCTGCTCCGCGGCACACACGATCGGTGCATCAGGAGCAGTGGCCGACGGCAGGACAAAACGGACGGTCCGAATCTCGGTCTTCGCCGACGATCCAGCCGGCAGCGCTGACCCGACCGTCTTGACGATCTCTTGATGGACATCCGATTCTTTTTCCGTCGGAAGGACCCGCCGGTCAATCGAAATGACGCAGCGTGCAGGAATCACATTCAGCGCCGTCCCGCCGGAAATGGTCGAGACCACCAGGCTGGCATGTCCGGTGTACGATTCCGCCCGGCATCGGACCTGGGCAGCCAAGCGGTCGAGCGCCGTGATGACGTATGCCATCCCCGTGATGGCATTGACGCCGGCTTCGGGATCGCTGGCGTGCGCTGCCTTGCCGATCACTTCGACTTCGAGTCGGAGCACGCCCTTGTGGGCGATTTGCGGCACGAGCCCGGTAGATTCCCCGATAATGGCGGCATCGGCGCGCATGCCATTCGCCACTTCCAATCTGGTCCCGAGCCCGCCCCGCTCTTCCGCGCCGACAGCCATGAGGACGACCTGATATGGCAGCGCGGGGCGCGCGGCCAGTGTCTCGAAGGCCACGATCATGGAGGCCAAGCAGCCCTTCGCGTCCTCCGATCCACGGCCGTAAATCTTCCCGTCCCGCTCCACGGGCTCCAGCGGGTCAGAGGCCCACAGCGCCGGATCACCGGGGGGAACCGTATCCACATGGCTGTTCAGGATGATGCGGCGTGGCCCGCTCCCGATCTCTGCCACCAGGTTCAGGGGCTTGCCATCCATGTTCGTGATTCGGCAGCCAATGCCCTGGCGCTCAAAACGGTTCACGAGATACTTAAGAATGGTTTCTTCGTCATGGCGGTACGACGGAATCGCCACCAACTCGCAGAGCAAGCGCGTGACTTTCTCCCGCACATTCTGATCCATACCCTTCTCCCAAGCGTCCTTGAGGTGTGATGCCAATTATCGGAACAAATCCTTCTCGGCCGGACGGATAAGATTGTGAGCGCCCTGATCGCCCGGTTCGTACCGGTACCCTCTAATGCGCACAACCGGGATGCGATCCAACTTCCGCATGACCAGACCCGCGGCGGCGGCCAACTCGTCCGCCACGGCCAGTTCCGTCACGCGCAGCAGATGTCCGTGTGGATCGCGCTGGCCGACGTAGCTCACTAGCGGGGCCAACCCGGCCACGCCGATTGCGACATTCGTCAACCCCTCGCGCCACGGCCGACCAAACGTATCAGAGACGATCACCCCGAGCGAAATGCCGGCGCGCTCACGCAACGCCTTCATAAGCCGCTGTGCCGATGCGTCGGGATCGAGCGGTAGAAGGCACACATGGTCCTCGCCGGGGACGTTGGAGGCATCCACACCGGCATTGGCGCAGATGAGACCATGCTTTGTCTCGGCGATGATGATGCCCCGGTCCATGCGGACGATCCGTGCGGATTCCTGCAGCACGACTTCGACCTGTCGGGCATCCTTTCCCCACGTGTCCGCAAACGCGCGGGCGGCGTTGCTCGGCTTCACGTCTCGGAGCGCGATGATGCGGCCTTCCGCTTTGGAGACGACCTTCTGGGCGACGACGAGCACATCTGCGGATCGAAGGCCCCCACCCTGCCGGGTCGCTGCCTCCACGATCAGACCGGCGAGATCGTCGCCGCAACGCACCTCTGGAACGCCGGGCAGACCCGCCACCGACAATTCGGTGTGCGCAACGGCGGAAAGACGCCCAGAAACCCCGCGCTGCTCGAGGAACCGGCGGGTCCGTGTGTCTCCGGGAAGCTCGAGGAACGCGGCCACGTCCGCCGGCTCGTCCAGGTCGACAGCCAAGCGCGGCACCTCGATTGCCCGCCAGGTCAGCCCACGCGACTCGGCTTCACCCTGATGCTTTCGAAAACTGTCGAAGCCGAAGCGGGACGGAATGGCGTCCGGCGGCCGCCGCCAGATCGCATTCGTCCCCTTGTCATCCCGAGCCGGGACCACCACGACCGCGCATCCCGCGGTGACTGCGAGGACGCGGGCGATGTCGTCGGTATGAATAGCTGGAACGTCCGCAGGGATGGTCAGCACCGCGTCGGTACCACTATCGAGCCGGCGCGATGCCGCGTCCACCGATGCGCTTTCCGACCGCTGCGCATCTTCGGCCAGGACCGTCGCGCCGCGCGAGCGAGCGGTCGCCATGATGGCCGGATCCGATGTCGCCACGACCACGTCCTGCACCACGCTACCCGCGGCGGGCATGACCGCGTCCAGAACGTCTTCGAACATGAGGCGCGCCAATTCGGTGCGGCTGGCCTGATCGAGGAGGTCGGCCAGGCGCCCTTTCGCACGCGCGGTGGCCTTGACCGGAATCAGAATGGTCGTGCGCACGCTCACAATTTGTCCCGTAATTCTAAGGCCAGACGGGCCACGCTGCGCTTGGCGTCGGTGTCTGACATGACCAGATTGCCGAGCTGTACGCGGATGCCGAGCGCCTCGATCTCGGGCACGAGCCGCTCGTCCGATTGATCTACCAGCATGCCACGCACGTTGCCCAGGATGTCCTGATAGTGCCGAGCGACGCCGAGCGGCGAGACATCTTCCTTCGCCCAGCGCAAGAACGCATCTGTCGGGCCTTTTAGCGATCGTCCGGCGATCACCGGGCTGACGACCAGGATGGGCGCCTGGATCGCGGTCAACTGCCGGCGGAGGCCGGGAATGGCGAGCATCGGGCCGATGCTCGCGATCGGGTTGCTGGGCGCGATAACGACGGTTTCGGCTGCGGACAGGGCCGCGCAGACCTCCGCGGTCGGACGGGCTTTGGCGCTGCCGCGAAACTCGACGCCGCGCACCGGGTCTTTGGCCCGCCGTTCCACCAGGTATTCCTGAAAGTGAACCGCCCGCACCGACCCATCGAGGATCAAGATGTACGTGCTGACCGGATCGTCGCTCATCGGAAGGACAGGCACCGGCACGCCCAATGCGCACCGGACCGCATCGGCGACTTCGGTCGGCCGTCGGCCGGCCTTCAGCGCCTGCGTGCGGAAGAGGTGTGTGGCGAGATCGCGATCACCGAGTCGAAACCAGGTGGGCAGGCCGTATTCGCCCAGCACATCCATGCAAGCGAACGTCTCGTTGGCGAACCCCCACCCGCGCTCGAGATCCAGACGCCCCGCCAGCGCGTAGGTGACGATGTCCACATCCGGCGAAATCTTGAGGCCGTGCAGCTCGATATCGTCCCCGGTATTGACGATGGCCGTCAATTCCGGCGGGTCGAGCTCTTGCGCCATACCCCAGACGAACTTGGAGCCCCCCACCCCGCCGGCTAACACCGTGACGCGCATTGCCGTTCCTCGTTTCAGCTACGATCTGTTTCGGGCAGGCCGGTCGCCCGGATTCCCGCACCCGCGCTCTTGTACTGGCGATTGATGTGCAGCAACAGCACCGTCAGCCCTTCCACCACGCGCGCGTTCCGCGCCGGACCGGCATCCACGGGCCGGAATCCCAGCCGCGTCACGAGGGCGGCCACGGTGTGTCGGGCATCCGGGTCATCACCGCAAATCAGCACGTCGCACTCCGCACCGCCGCCTGCTAGTTTGGTGTGGGAAACATTCTGGAAGGCAGCGACGACCCGGACGCCCGCGCCGAGCAGCGCCTGCGCTTCCTCGGTCGCCGAACCGCCCGGTACGTCCCGCAATCGGCGCGGCTGCTTGCCGTCAATGGGAACCACCGCCGTGACGACTACTTTGCCCTGAACACCATCCCGAATCTCTCCCA
>Ga0335071_10005958_pt1 | contig 12637 bp, 10 predicted proteins | sample Lox_Sample_15_FD_206724 | JGI IMG/M metagenome (GOLD analysis project Ga0335071, IMG submission 206724) | Soil microbial communities from Loxahatchee National Wildlife Refuge, Florida, United States - Lox_Sample_1.5 | ecosystem: Environmental > Terrestrial > Soil > Wetlands | place: USA...
GCTCGCGGCCGGCCACGGCGTGCCGACCGAGTCCGCCGGCGGTCCGTGCGAGCTCACCGCCGCGCCCTTCCTCAACGCCTGCCACTACGACGGCGTCGGCGAGATGCTCGCGTTCCTGTACGGCGCGGCGCCGGCGGCGACGCCCCCCGACGGCCCCGGGACGCTGACGCGCTTCGCGCAGGCGCCCTACGACCCCGCCGGCAGCCTCGCGGCGGAAGGCTATCTGTACGTGCCGCGCGCCTGCGCGGGCGGCCAGCCGTGCCGCCTGCACGTCGCCTTCCACGGCTGCCACCAGGGCGCCGAGTTCGTCGGCGAGGCCTTCGTCCGCGACGCGGGCTACAACCGCTGGGCCGACGCGCACCGCCTCGTCGTGCTCTACCCGCAGACCCGGCGCAGCGCGCTGCTGCCGATGAACCCGGAGGGCTGCTGGGACTGGTGGGGCTACACCGACGAGCGCTACGCGACCCGCGACGGGCAGCAGGTGGCCGCCGTGCGGGCCATGGTGCGGGCGCTGGCGGGCTTCTGAGCGACGCGGCACACTCGGCCCCTCGCCCGCCGCCTCCGGGGTCCCCGTGAACGCCAGCCGCCGGCCGGTCGTCGCCTTCGTCGGTCTCGGCAAGATGGGCGCCAACATGGCGCGCCGGCTCGCGCGCGCGGGTCACGCCGTGGCGGCCTTCCACGCCGCCGAGGGGGCCCGCGCCGCGCTCGCCGCGGAGCCCGGCGTGACGGTCGCGGCGACGCTCGCCGAGGCGGTCGCGTTGCTCGCGGCGCCGCGCGTCGTCTGGCTCATGCTGCCGGCCGGTGCGCCGAGCGAGGCGACCTTCGCCGCGCTCTACGCGCTGCTCGCGCCCGGCGACGTGATCGTCGACGGCGCGAACGCCGACTATCGCGACAGCGTGCGCCGCGCCGCCGAGGCCGCCGCGCGGCGGCTGCACGCGGTCGACGCCGGCGTCTCCGGCGGCATCTGGGGTCTCGCCAACGGCTATGGCCTGATGCTCGGTGGCACGGCCGAGGCGGTCGCGCCGGTCGTGCCGCTCGCGCGCGCGCTCGCGCCGGCCGCGGACCGCGGCTGGGTGCACTGCGGACCGGCCGGCGCGGGCCACTTCGTCAAGATGGTCCACAACGGCATCGAGTACGGGCTGATGCAGGCCTACGCCGAGGGCTTCGCTCTGCTGCGCGACAAGCGCGAGTTCGGGCTCGACCTCGCGGCGATCGCGGCGAGCTGGCGCGACGGCAGCGTGGTGCGCTCGTGGCTGCTCGAGCTCGCCACCGACATGCTCCAGGCCGACGCCGCCTTCGGCGGGGTCGCGCCGCTGGTCGCCGACTCCGGCGAGGGGCGCTGGACGGTGCGCGAGGCGATCGAGCTCGGCACGCCGCTGCCGGTGATCAGCGCCGCGCTGATGAACCGCTTCGCGAGCCAGGGCCGCGACGACTACGCGGCGCAGTTCCTCGCCCAGCTGCGCCACGCCTTCGGCGGGCACTTCGTCGCGAAGCGCGGCGGCTGAGCGCCGCCCGCCGTGCTCAGTGCGCCGGGCGCAGCTCGGCCGGCAGCGCGGCGGCCGCCTCGGCGTCGGCGTACACGAACGCCGCCTCGCGCGCGACCCGGCCGGCCGGTGCGCTCGCGTCGCCGTCCCACAGCGCGCGCAGCGCGCGCGCCTTGTCGGCGCCGGTCACGAGCCAGAGCCGGTGGCGCGCCGCGTTCAGGACGCGCAGCGTCAGCGTCATGCGCCGCACGCCCTGGTAGGCGATGCTGACGCCGACGTCGTGGGCATCGTCCGCGAGCAGCGGGTCGCCGGCCACCAGCGAGGCCGTGTGGCCGTCGGCGCCGAGGCCGAGCTGCACGACGTCGAGCACCGGCGGCTTGCCGCAGCGCTCGGCGAGCAGCGCCGCGTAGTCGGCCGCGCCGTCGGCGACCGGCTGGTGCTCGACCGGCATGCCGTGGAACGCGGTCGGCGGCAGCGCGTCCGGTGCGATCAGCCGGTCGGCGATCTGGCGCGCGTTGCGCCGCTCGTCGCTCGCCGCGACCAGGCGCTCGTCCACCTGGAAGACCTCGACGCCGTGCCAGTGGACGCGCAGGCGGCGCAGGTCGTGCAGCATCCGCCACGGCGTGCGGCCGCCGGACAGCGCGAGCAGGCAGCGGCCGCGGGCGGCGGTCGCGCGGCCGATCTCGGCGCGCAGCCACTCGGCGGCGCGCTCGGCGGCGGCCTCGGCCGTCGGCAGCACGTGGATGCGCACCGCCGTCCGCCTCAGCGCCCGCCGGTCGCGCGCCGCGCGCCGGGCCTTCTGCTCTGCATCGTCGCCCTCCGGCGTCGAAACCGCCGGACATTTTGACCGTTCGCCGCGAGACTGCAATGCTTGCGGCGGGAAGCAGCAGGAGCGGAGGCCGGGAACCGTGCAGGATCGCGACGCTGTGGCGCTCGATGCGGCGACCGTGGCCGCGCTCGCGCGCCTGCTCGGCTACCCGCCGCTCGACGCCGAGACCGCGGCGCGCATCGCCGCCGGCGCCGGCAATGCGGTGGCCGCGGTGCGCGCCACCGCGACCGTGCCGCTGTTCGACGCCGAGCCCGGCAACTACCTCGCCGAGCTCGAGCGCCTCGCCGGCCCGGAGCCGTGATCGACACCGGCCGCGCGACGCTCACCGAGGCCGCGGCGGCGCTGGCGCGCGGCGAGCTGTCGAGCGAGGAGCTGACGCGCGATTGCCTCGCGCGCGCCCACCGCCTGAACCCGGCGCTGAACTGCTTCCTCAGGATCGAGGACGAGGCGGCGCTCGCCGCCGCACGGCGCGCCGACGAGGCGCGCGCCTGCGGCCACCCGCTCGGCGTGCTGCACGGCGTGCCGATCGCGGTCAAGGACATGTTCTACGACCCGGCGCGCGAGACGAGCTCGGGATCGGAGATCCGCCGCGGCTTCCACGGCGCGGCCACCGCGACCGCGCTCGCGCGCCTCAGGGGCGCGGGCGCGATCGTGCTCGGCGCGCTCAACATGACCGAGTTCGCGCTCGGGCCGACCGGCCACAACCCCTTCTACGGCGCCTGCCGCAATCCCTGGAACCCGGCGCACATCGCCGGCGGCTCCTCGAGCGGCTCGGGCGCCGCGGTCGCGGCGCGGATCGCCTTCGGCACGCTCGGCTCGGACACCGGCGGCTCGATCCGGCTGCCGGCCGCGGCCAACGGCATCCTCGGCCTGAAGCCCACCTACGGCCGCGTGCCGCGCACCGGCGCGATGCCGCTGTCGTGGTCGATCGACCACCTCGGGCCGCTGGCGCGCACGGCCGCCGACCTCGCGCGGCTGCTCGGCGTGATCGCCGGCCACGACCCGGCCGACCCGAGCTCGAGCCGCCGCGCGGTGCCGGACTACGAGGCCGGGCTCGGCGCCGGCGTCGCCGGCCTCAGGCTCGGCGTGCCCGGCAACTTCTTCTTCGACGGCGTCGAGCCCGCGGTCGCAGCGGCGCTCGAGGCGGCGCTCGCGGCGCTCGAGGAGGCCGGTGCGCGGCGCGTCGCGGTCACGGTGCCCGCCGCCGAGCACCTGACCGAGCTCGGCCGCACGGTGGTGTACACCGAGGCCGCCGCGCTGCACGGCCACTGGCTGCGCACCCGGCCGCAGGACTACTCGCCGCAGGTGCGCGCCCGCGTCGCGACCGGCGTCGGCATCCCGGCGGCGGCCTACGCCGAGGCCCTGCAGCTGCGCGCGCTGCTGCTGAGGCGCGTCTGCGCCGAGGTGTTCGACGCCTGCGACGTCCTGGTCACGCCCGCGCTCGCGATCGACGTGCCGACGCTCGCGGCCACCGACGTCGGCGGCGGCGCCTCGATGTGGAGCACGATCGCCCAGCTCCTGCAGTGCGTGGCGCCGTTCAACTACCTCGGCGTGCCGGCGCTCAGCGTGCCGGCCGGGTTCACGCCGCGCGGCCTGCCGGTCGGGCTGCAGCTGGTCGGCCGGCCGTTCGCCGAGGCGACGCTGCTCAGGGTCGCCGCCGCCTACCAGCGCCTGACCGACTGGCACGAGCGCCTGCCGCCGACGCACTGAGCGCCGCGGGCCTCAGTCGGGGATCGTCAGCACCCCGCCGTCGCTGCGGATCCGGTCGTCGCCGGGGTCGGCGCGCAGCGCGCCGAGGTGCGCCTCGGTCAGCGGCGGCACGACGCCGCCGGCGCCGCCGCGCGGCCGCGAGCGCAGCACCTGCGACGGCGGCAGCGCGCGGCCGTGCCGCAGCCGCTCGTTGAGCGCATCGAGCGCGCGGCACAGCCACGCCTGCATCGGCACGTAGCCGGCGGCCATCGCGGGCAGGCCGAGGTAGCCGTCGAAGTGGTGGCCGTGCTCGAGCTCGTAGTAGCGCAGCTCGTCGCGACCGCCGCGGTCGCGCTGGTTGAGCGCGTAGTAGGCGCGCGAGGCGTGGTTGACCGGGATCAGGCTGTCGGCGCGGCCGTGCACGACGATCACCGGCCGGTTGCCGAGCCGGCCGCTCATCACCACCTGCTGCTGCCCGCGCCGCACCGCCGCGAGCATCGCGGCGCGATCCGCCGGCAGCTCCGCCACCGTCCGCGAGGCGCGCGCCAGCGCCCGGTCGGGCGCGTACGCGAGTGCGAGCGCGAGTCCGCCGTCGTCGCTGGCGCGCCGCGCGCCGTCGGCGCCCGGCGCGCAGAGCCGCACCGGACCCGACGGCGGGATGCCGTTGCTGTCGGCCCAGAGCGCCGCGGCTTCGGCCTCGCCGAGGGCGCGCGGCTCCCCGCCGTCGTCGGCGGCGGCGAAGCTGATGCCGGCGTACGGGTCCCACGCCGGCCGGCGCGAGTAGGCCCAGCCGTAGGACACCGTCAGCGACGGCCACAGGTTCGCGACCAGGTTGAAGTGCCCGAGTCTGAGCGCCTCGGGCAGCAGGCCCGCCTCCAGAAGCTCGGCCCGCGCCGCCGCCGCCGCCACCGCGACCGGGCCGGGCGGCAGCAGGCCGCGCGCCTGCAGGGCCTGGCAGCGCGCCTCGAGGCGCGGCCGCGCGGCGCGGGTGGCGTCGACGAGCGGCGCCGCGGCGTCGGTCTCGGCGAGCGCCGCGCACGGCTGGTAGAGGCAGTGCAGGCCGCTGTAGTCGTCGAGCCCGATCGCGGCGCCGGCGAGCCGGCGGCCGCCGGCGCGGATCTCGAGCCCTTCGGTGCGGCCGGTGACGGTCGCGTTCGGCTCGCAGGCGACGGCACCGCTGATCCAGCCGGCGCGGTCGCCCTCGAGCGCGCGCAGCACCGCGCCGCCGCCGTTGGACACGCCCGCCGCCAGCACCAGCGCGCGCTCGGGCGCGAGCGCCCGCCGCGGCCGGCCGCCGAGCTCGCGGTTCAGGAGCTCGAAGCCGACGGCGATCGCCTGCAGCAGGTACGCGCCCCAGTCCGCCTCGGGGTTCTGTCCCGAGTGCGCGTGCTTGAACAGGAGCGTGTGCGGCTCGCGCCGCGCGTAGGCGGCGAGCTCTGCGGACGGCTCGGGCGCGAAGCCGAGCAGCGGGTCGCCGCGGTCCGCCGTCAGCCTGCCGTCGATGCGGTAGCCGCGCTCCCGGTCCAGGTCCCAGACGCCGACCCCGGTGCCCTTGTCGGTGTGCACCACCGCGAAGCCGTGCCTGAGGCCCCAGTCGGCCGCGGTCGGCAGCGCGCCGTAGATGCCGCGCGAGCCGGACGAGGCCACCGCCAGCAGGCAGGGGTCGGCCGCGTCGAAGCCGGACGGGATCTGCAGCAGCACGCTCGTGACGCCCTGGCCGTCGGGGGTGCGCACCGCCGCGAGGTACTCGACGCCGGCGATGCCGCGGCCGTCGGTCGGGCCGTACAGGCGGCCGAAGCCGCCGCCGTCGCTGACGTCGACGAGGCCGCGGTAGGCGGCGTGCACGGCGCGGCGCCTCAGCTCCGCGCGGGTCGGCCGCGCGGGGTCCGCGAACGCCGGCGCCGGCCCGCGCAGCCCGGCGAGGCCGAGCCCGGCGGTCAGGAGGTCGTCGTGCGTCCCGTCGAGCGCGTAGCGGATCGGTTCGCCGACGATCGCGGCGGCGAGCGGCGGCATCTAGGCGGCGCCTTCCGGCCGCGGCCCGGCCGGCTCGAGCGGCTCGACGTGGATCGTGACCACCGCCTTGGCGAGCGCCGCGGCGAGCGCGGCCTCGATCCGGTCGCAGCTGCCGTGGGCCGCCGCGACCGTCTCGCCGCCGGGCACCAGCAGCTTGAACTCGATGAAGCGGCGCGAGCCGGCCTTGCGGGTGCGCAGCGCCGCGACCGCGGCACCGGGGGGCAGCGCGCCGCCGATGATCGCGCGCGCCCGCTCGATCTCGGCCGCCGGCAGCGACTTGTCCATCAGCCCGTCGACCGAGCGCCGGATCAGCGAGATCGCGGTGCCGAGGATCTGCAGCGCCACGCCGAAGGCGATCAGCGAGTCGAGCAGCGCGAGCCTGGGCGCCACCATGACGATCAACAGGCCCGCGATCACCGCCACCGAGGTCAGCACGTCGGCCATCAGGTGGCGGGCGTCGGCCTCGACGACGATGCTGTCGTGCGCCTTCGCGACCCGCAGCATCAGGCGCGCGGTCACGAGGTTCATGATCGCGGCCAGCGCCGCGACCAGCAGGCCCGGCCCCAGCCGCTCGAGCGGCGCCGGGTGCAGCAGCCGGCCGGCGGCGGCGTAGCCGATGCCGACGGCCGCGAGCAGGATCAGCACGCCCTCGACGCCGCTCGAGAAGTACTCGGCCTTCTCGTGGCCGTAGGCGTGGTCGTCGTCGGCCGGGCGCTCCGCCACCGCCAGCATCGCGAGCGCGACCAGCCCGGCGGCGAGGTTGACGAGCGCCTCCATCGCGTCCGAAAAGAGGCCGATCGACCCGGTCATCACCGAGGCGCCGAACTTGAGCGCCAGCGTCGCCACCGACGTCGCGATCGACAGCGTCGCCATGCGTTTCGTCGGGGTCACCCATCGCTCCACGGCAGCCGGCCGCCCGCCATTTTGCCTCGCGCCGGCGCCGCCCGCGTCGCGGCTTGCGCAACGGCCCGAAAACGCTGTCGGTTCGCGTTCCGATCTGGCAACGTGCGCGGATCGCCCCGCCGCCCGCGAGCGACCGTGATCCCGGCTACCTGCGGCAACTGCAACGCCCCGCTGACCGGGCCGTACTGCGCCCAGTGCGGCCAGCACGCCCACGACAGCGCCCGCTCGCTCGGCGCCCTGTTCCACGACGCCTGGCACGTGATCACGCACGTCGACAGCCGCTTCTGGTCGACGCTGTGGCTGCTGCTGGTCCGGCCGGGCCAGCTGACGCTCGAGTACTTCGCCGAGCACCGCGCGCGCTTCGTGCCGCCGGTGCGCCTGTACCTCGTGATCAGCATCGTGTTCTTCGGGCTCGCCTCGCTGACCTCGCGCGACAGCCGCGTCGCCTTCGCCGGCGTCGGCGGCTCCGATCCGCAGCGGGCCGCCGAGACCGCGGGCATCAAGCGCGAGGCGAGCGAGGCCGCGCTCGAGGCGCGCCGGGCGCTCGGCGGGGCCGCGGCACCGCCGGCCGTCCCGGGCGCCGCGGCCGCGACCGCGGGCAGGGGCGCCGCCGGCGCCGCCCCGGGTGCGGCGCGCGGTCCCGCCGCTGCCGACGCCGGGGATTACAGCGGCGGCATCGTCAACTGGGACGCCAAGAACTGCGGCTCGGTGCACTCCTCGGTCGCCTCGCTCCAGGAACCGCTGCGACGGGCGTGCCAGCGCCTCGCCGCCGACCACGGCCGTGCCTTCGCGCGCGCCTTCGTCGCCAACATCCCGAAGATGATGTTCGTGTTCCTGCCGCTGATCGCCATCGCGATGCTGCTCCTGTACTGGTTCCCGCGGCGCTACTACGTCGAGCACCTGGTGTTCGTGCTGCACAACCACGCGGCGCTGTTCCTGGCGATGATCCTGCTGGAGCTGCTCAGCCTCGCCGCGCGGCTGCTGCCGGCGCTCGACCCGGCGGTCACGGCCGGCGGATTCGCGGTCGCGGGCTACGCGGTCTGGTACGTCTACCGCGCGACGCGCCGCTACTACGGGCAGGGGCGGCTGCTGACGCTCGGCAAGCTGTCGCTGGTCGGCCTCGCCTACTTCACCTTCCTGCTGGTGACGCTGCTCGGGACCGTACTCGTGAGCGTCCTGACCGCGTAGACTCGGCCCGCCATGCGCGCGATCCTGCACGTCGACATGGATGCCTTCTACGCGTCGGTCGAGCAGCACGATCGCCCGGAACTGCGCGGCCTGCCGGTGATCGTCGGCGGCGGCACCGGCCGCGGCGTGGTGGCGGCGGCCAGCTACGAGGTGCGCCGCTACGGCGTGCACTCGGCGATGCCGACCCGCATGGCGCTCGAGCGCTGCCCGCAGGCCGTGGTCGTCAAGCCGCGCATGGGCCGCTACAAGGAGGTCTCGGCGCAGGTGTTCGGCGTGTTCGGCGAGTTCACGCCGCTGGTCGAGGGCCTGTCGCTCGACGAGGCCTTCCTCGACGTGACCGAGAGCCGGGCGCTGTTCGGCGAGCCGGCCGCGATCGCGGCGACGATCAAGGCGCGGATCCGCGAGCGCACCGGGCTCAGCGCCTCGGTCGGCGTGTCGCACAACAAGCTGCTGGCGAAGATCGCCTCGGACCTCGAGAAGCCCGACGGCCTGTGCGTGATCCTGCCGGACGACGTCGCGCGCGTGCTCGACCCGCTGCCGATCCGGCGGCTGTCCGGCATCGGCGCCAAGACCGCCGCGCGCCTCGAGGCCTCGGGGCTGCACACCTTCGGCGAGCTGCGCGTGGCGCCCGACTCGGTGCTGTGGCCGCTGTTCGGGCGCTACACGCAGCGCGTGCGCGAGCGCGCCGCCGGCATCGACGAGCGGCCGGTGGTGCCGGACTGGCAGGAGAAGCAGGTCAGCGCCGAGGAGACCTTCGAGACCGACCTCAGGCGGCGCGAGGACCTGCACGCCGAGCTCGCCAAGCTCGCCGACCGGGTCGGCGCGCGGCTGCGCGCCAAGGCGCTGCTCGCCGCGAGCGTCACCGTCAAGATCCGCCGCCGCGACTTCACGACCTACACCCGCGCCCGCAGCTTCCGCCCGCCGACCCAGGAGACCGGCACGGTGCTCGCGATCGCGCGCGAGCTGCTCGATGCCTGGCTCGCCGAGCAGCCGCGCGCCGCGGTGCGCCTGCTCGGCGTGGGCCTGAGCGCCCTCTCGCCCGAGGCGCAGCTCGACCTCTTCGCGGCGCCGGTGCCGGGCGGCGAGCGACCGGGCATCGCGCGGCCGGTCGAGCGCCAGGCGGCGCGCATCGACCCGACGCTCGACCGGATCCGCGAGCGCTTCGGCAGCGAGGCGGTGAAGCGCGCGAGCAGCCTGGAGCGCGGGCCGAAGGAGGACGGCTTCACGGGCGTCAGGCGCCGCAGCTGAGGCCGCCCGGCCGCGGCGGGCGCCGCGGCATCGTTCCGAATCAATGGTTTATGGGCGCGCCCGGCCGCCGCGCGCGCCGCTACCCGGCCGCAGCCGCTATCATGCGCGGACGATGTACACGAGCTTCTTTGGCCTCGCCGAAAAGCCGTTCGCGATCACGCCGGACCCGCGCTACCTGTACCTGAGCGAGCGGCACGCGGAGGCGCTCGCGCACCTCCTGTACGGCATCGACGACGCCGGCGGCTTCGTGCAGCTCACGGGCGAGGTCGGCACCGGCAAGACGACCATGGTGCGCAGCTTCCTCGCGCAGCTGCCGGCGCACGCGGACGTGGCGCTGATCCTGAACCCGCGGGTCACGCCCGAGGAGTTCCTGCTCGCGATCTGCGAGGAGCTGCACGTCGCCGTGCCCGCGGAGCTGCGCGGCAGCGTCAAGGGGATCGTCGACCTCCTGAACCAGTTCCTGCTCGACGCCCACGCGCGCGGCCGCCGGGTGGTGGTGATCGTCGACGAGGCGCAGCAGCTGTCGGCCGACGTGCTCGAGCAGGTGCGGCTGCTCACCAACCTCGAGACCGCGACCCAGAAGCTGCTGCAGATCATCCTGGTCGGCCAGCCGGAGCTTCGTGAGGTGCTGTCGCGCAACGACCTGCGGCAGCTCGCCCAGCGCGTCACCGGCCGCTATCACCTCGACCCGCTGTCGCGGCCCGAGTCCGCCGCCTACGTGCGCCACCGGCTCAAGGTCGCGGGCGCGAGCGGCGAGGTGTTCACCGCCGGCGCGCTCGGCGAGCTGCACCGGCTCGCGGGCGGCGTGCCGCGCCTCATCAACGTGGTGGCCGACCGCGCGCTCCTCGGCGCCTACACGCGCGAGGAGCCGCGCGTCAGCCCGGCGCTCGTGCGCCACGCGGCGAGCGAGGTCCACGGCCGGCGCTTCAGCGCGCCGTGGCTGTCGTGGGCGATCGGCGCCGCCGCCCTCGCCGGGGTCGCGCTGCTCGGGCTCAGCCTCTATGCCGCGCTCGCGCCGCACGGCCGCGCCACGCCCGCTGCGGCCGCGACCGCACCCGCCGCACCCGCCGCGACCGCCACGACCGCCACGACCGCCGCGGCGCCGGCCGCGCCGCCTGCGCCGACCGTGGCCGAGTTCCTCGCCGCGCACGCCGCCGACACCGGCACCGACCCGGCCTTCGCGCGGCTGTTCGCGCTCTGGAACGCGCCGTTCGACCCGCGCGGCTCGCGGCCGTGCGAGCAGGCGAGCGCGCAGGGGCTCGAGTGCCTGGCGCAGAAGGGCAGCTTCGCGCAGCTGAGGCTCCTCAACCGGCCGGCGATCCTGTCGCTGACCGGCGCCGACGGCGGCGAGCAGCAGGTGGTCGTGTCGGCGCTCGACGACCGCGCCGCGCAGCTCGAGGCCGGCGGCGCGACGCTGAAGGCGGAGCTCCTCGACCTGCAGCGCTACTGGTACGGCGACTTCCTGGTGCTGTGGCGCCCGCCGCTGCCGATGGCGCGGCTGCTCAGGCCCGGCATGCGCGGCGCCGAGGTGCGCTGGCTGCGCCAGGGCCTCGCGGCGGCGCGCGGCGAGGTGCTGAGCGGCGGCTCGGACGTGTACGACAAGGACCTCGAGCGGCTGGTGGAGGACTTCCAGCGCAGCCACCGGCTGACGGTGGACGGCATCGCCGGCGAGCAGACGCAGGTGCTGCTCGACGGCCTCGTTGGCGCGCCCGGCGCGCCGACGCTGCGCGGGAGCGGCGGCTGATGTCGTTCATCCTCGACGCGCTCAGGAAGTCCGAGCACGCCCGCGAGCGGCGCGCGCTGCCCGGCCTCGTGGACCTGCCGGTGTCGCGCGCGGCGCCGTCGCGCCTGCCGTGGATCCTGGGTGGCGTCGCCGTGCTGCTGCTCGTCAACATCGCGGTGCTCGTCTGGGTGCTGGCACGACCGGCGGCGGCGCCGGGCGCGGTGCCGGCACGGGCGCCGGCGCCGGCAGCGGCCGCCGCCCCGGCGCCGCCCGCCGCGCCGCGCGCGGCGGTGCCGCTGGTCCGCCCGCTCGCGGCCGAGACCGAGGCGGGCGCCGACCCCGAGCTCGAGCGCGCCGCGCCGACCCCGCCCGCCGCCGCCGCGCCGCGCGCGGCAGCGCGCGCGGCGCCCCCCGCGTACGCCGCCGAGCGCGCCGCCGCCGAACGCGAGTTCCACCCCGGCGTCGCGACCACCGGCCTGCCGACGATCCACCAGCTCGCGCCGCAGGTGACCGCGGGCCTGCCGCCGCTCAACATCGATCTGCACGTCTACAGCGGCGACGCCGCGCAGCGCTTCGTGATCATCAACGGGCAGCGGCTGCACGAGGGCGGGCAGCTCAAGGAAGGGCCCACCGTCGAGCGGATCACCCAGGAGGGGGCGATCCTCAACCACCAAGGGACACGGTTTCTGCTGCCCCGCGAATGACCACGAGCCGCGTCCCGGCTCCCGCGGCGCGCGCCCGGCGCCGCGACCGGGGGAGAGCGCGATGCCCGCCGCAGTGATGCCGCGGCTCGGCGCCGCCGAGCTCGGGCGGGCGCTGCGCGCCGGGATCCGCCGCCTGCTCGAGCAGCAGGAGCACCTCGACCGGATCAACGTGTTCCCGGTGCCGGACGGCGACACCGGCACCAACCTCGCGCTGACGATGATGGCGGTGCAGGGCGTGCTGCGTCAGCGGCCGCCGGTCGATCACGCCGGGCGCCTGCTGACCGAGGTCGCCGACGCCGCGCTCGACGGCGCGCGCGGCAACTCGGGCGCGATCCTCGCGCAGTTCTTCCTCGGCCTCGGCGACCGCGCCGGCCACCTCGCCGAGCTCAGCGCCCGTGAGTTCGCCGAGGCGGTGCAGGGCGGCGCGGCCTATGCGCGCGACGCGCTCGCGGATCCGCGCGAGGGCACGATCCTGACGGTGCTGCAGGACGTCGCGACCGAGCTCAGGCGGCTCGCCGCCGACGGCGTCGACGACATCCGCGCGCTGGTGCGGCGCGCGCTCGAGCGCGCCCAGCGCTCGCTCGAGGCGACGCGCGAGCAGCTCGACGTGCTGCACAAGGCGAACGTGGTCGACGCCGGCGCGGCCGGCTTCGTCACGCTGCTCGAGGGCGTCTCGGCCTACCTCGACAGCGGCGAGCTCGACGAGTCGGAGGTCTCCTTCGGCGCCGTGCCGAGCGAGCCGGAGTCGTCCGGCGGCGAGGCGCGCCTCGAGCACCGCTGGTGCACCGAGTGCCTGGTCAGCGGCACGGCCATCGACCACCGCCGGCTGCGCGAGCAGCTGGCGCCGCTCGGCTCG
>Ga0335071_10005959_pt1 | contig 12632 bp, 6 predicted proteins | sample Lox_Sample_15_FD_206724 | JGI IMG/M metagenome (GOLD analysis project Ga0335071, IMG submission 206724) | Soil microbial communities from Loxahatchee National Wildlife Refuge, Florida, United States - Lox_Sample_1.5 | ecosystem: Environmental > Terrestrial > Soil > Wetlands | place: USA: Florida...
CAGCAGAAAAATCGGAAGCTGCTTAAGGGAGATATATCGATGACGACTTGTCACGCGGACGCACTCGTCTTTTTCGGCGCCACCGGCGACCTTGCCTACAAGAAGATCTTTCCTGCTCTGCAGGCGATGGTCAAACGAGGACACCTCGATGCCCCGGTGATCGGAGTTGCCAAAGCCGGATGGAACCTTGACCAGCTTCGCGCACGCGCCAAAGACAGCGTGGAAAAACATGGAGGCTTGGATCCCGCGGCCTTCGAAAAGTTGATGAGCCTCTTGCGCTACGTTGATGGCGACTACCAGGCCCCGGAGACATTCGTGGCGCTTCGGAAGGTGCTCAAAGACGCACACTGCCCAGCCCATTACCTGGCCATTCCGCCCGTTTTGTTTGAAACTGTGGTCAAGCAACTTGCACAATCAAACTGCGCCAACGGCGCTCGAGTAATTGTCGAGAAACCGTTTGGGCACGATCTAGCATCGGCCCAGGAACTCAACCAAGTTCTACTTAACGTGTTCGACGAAAGCGCAATTTTTCGCATCGACCACTACCTCGGCAAACGCCCGGTGAATAACCTGCTGGCCTTCCGTTTTGCCAACACTTTCGTGGAAGCTTTTTGGAATCGGACCTATATCAAGAGTGTTGAGATCACGATGGCAGAAGAGTTCGGTGTGCAGGGTCGAGGCGCTTTTTACGACAACGTCGGAGCCATCCGCGATGTGGTCCAGAACCACTTGTTTCAGGTTTTGTCGAATCTGGCGATGGAGCCACCAGTCCGGTTGGACAGCGACTCTGTTCGTGATGAGAAAGTAAAAGTGCTGAAGGCGATCTCGCCCATTGAGGAAGCCAATTTGGTCCGCGGCCAATTCCGCGGCTATTGCAAGGAACCGGGTGTTGCCAAAAACTCGCAAACAGAAACCTTCGCCGCCCTGAAGCTGGAGATCAGCTCCTGGCGATGGAAAGGAGTCCCTTTCTACATCCGAGCAGGCAAGAGTTTGCCTATCACCTGCACCGAGATCTTCGCCAAGTTCCACAAGCCTCCCACCGCGATACCGGACCGCGCGCTGAGAGAAAACTATGTGCGGCTGCGGCTCGGTCCGGAAGTGACCATCGCTATGGGAATGATGTCACTTGCGGCCGACGCTGAAGGAATGTCACTTCGCGCCGGGGAAATGGTGGCCAGCCACTCTCCTCATCCTGATGAAATGGACGCCTATGAACGGGTGCTCGGAGCAGCGATGGTGGGAGACAGCTCTCTGTTTGCGCGCGAGGACTACGTCGAAGAAGCGTGGCGCATTGTCGAGCCGGTGCTGAAACAGAACACGCCCGTCTATCAATATGAGCCGAATACATGGGGCCCTGGGGAAGTCGATCGCGTGTCCCCGCCGGAGGGGTGGCACAACCCGGAATCCGCAACGGAGGAATTCGCACCCGCAGAGCAGGCAGCATAGTCTCGAAAAGTGGGCTGCGAATTTTCTGCCATGCTGCGCAGACAGCAGAGTGACAGTGTCAAGGTTGGAAGTGTCCGGATGCTGCCGCTGTTTGAGGAATCATCGCGGCAATACCCTCGATCAGTGGCGTTTCGAACTAGCTAGCCTCAATTCAGGAGCTAAAGAGTGTTATTTCTTGCGCATGGAGATCGAACTCTGCAAACCATACTGCGCTGAGAGTTTGGACCATAGCGTGCAAGTAAAAAGGCAAACCCCACCCCAAAAAGAAGCGCGTTTGGGAGGGAGAGCCTAAAGAAAGAAGGTTTCGCACCTCCCAAACCGCTTCGCCCCCCTTCACTATGGTTTAACGGTGTCGTGGCAATGTTACGAAATGGGTGAGTTAGATGCGATGCCGGTTCGAAGGCGGAGAACGAGCGCAACCTTGGACCAAAATCCAAAAATCGAGCACTGACAGATGAAGATTCTGGTACTCAACTCCGGTTCCAGCAGCCAAAAAGCCAGCCTTTACGAAATCGGCGACTCACTCCCCGAACATCCTCCCGCCAGCTTGTGGGAAGGGCGGATCGAGTGGGAAGACGATGGCGCTGCGATTGTTGTTCGAAATTCCAAGGGCGTAGTTCTGAAACAACACGCTGAAGTCTCATCGCGCGAACCTGTTCTCAGCAATCTGCTCAGCACGTGCTGGAGCGGCCAATCGCGTGCCCTCACGTCCGCGTCCGAAATCGATGCTGTCGGCCACCGGGTTGTGCATGGCGGTCCCCACTTCGAGGATCCCGTAGTTATAAATACTGAGGTCTGCTCAACGATTCAGAGCGCTTCCGCTTTTGCGCCTCTGCACAATCGAGCCGAAATGGAGGGCATGAAGATCGTCGAGACGCTCCTCGGCTCGGTTCCTCAGATCGCAGTCTTCGATACCGGCTTTCATCGTCGAATTCCGCTTGCCGCTGCAGTGTATCCGGGCCCCTATGAGTGGTTTGAAAAGGGCGTTCACCGCTATGGCTTCCACGGAATCAATCATCAGTACTGCGCTGGACGCGCGGCTCACTTGCTGGAACGGGATCTTATGTCGCTCAAGTTAGTGACCTGCCATTTAGGTAATGGCTGTTCCGTTGCGGCAATTCAAAAAGGCCGCAGCGTCGACACCACGATGGGCTTCACTCCTTTAGAGGGTTTAATGATGGGGACGCGCTCAGGATCCGTGGACCCCGGAATCCTGACATACCTGATGCGACAAGATAACCTCGACAGCAAGGACATCGATGATCTGCTGAACAGGAGGTCGGGTCTGCTAGGGATCTCAGGTCTCTCGGGCGACATGCGTGAGATCCTCGCCGCCATTCAAAAGGGTCACGAGAGGGCAAAGTTGGCGTTCGTTATGTACATCCACCGGCTACGTTCGGCAATCGGCGCCATGTCCGCGGTTTTGGGTGGAATGGATGCGTTGGTGTTTACCGCGGGCGTCGGAGAAAACTCGCCAGAAGTGCGAGCTGCGGCTTGCGACACGTTGGGGTCTCTGGGTCTAAAACTCGACCACAAGCTGAATGAGCGGCCCGCTCTCGATCAAGATATCTCCAGCGCAGATTCCCGGGTTCGCATCCTGGTAATTCGTGCGGAAGAGGATTGGGCGATCGCCTCAGAGTGTTGGAAACTGGTGCGGATGCCCACCCAGGTGAGGCAGGGAACTGAGCCATTGATCGTCACCCGTGCCTGAGGAGCATAATGCAGACCGAAATCTTCGCAACCGACGAATACGCGGCTCAGGCCGCGGCAGAAACAATTGCGCTTGAAGCTCGAAACGCCGTTGCTGAGCGCGGGCGTTTTGTGATGGCAATCAGCGGCGGCCGCACCCCCTGGATCATGCTACGAGTGTTGGCCGCCAAAGATGTGCCGTGGGACAGCGTACACATCGTGCAGGTGGATGAACGCGTAGCGCCCTCCGGCGATTCTGACAGAAACCTCACCCACCTTCGTGAAACTCTCCTTGCTCACACCCCAGTTCGCCCCGAACAAATTTACGTGATGCCCGTTGAGTCCCCCAATCTCGCTGAGGCAGCGAAGGAGTATGCGTCGGTCCTCGCACGTATCGCCGGCTCCCCGCCCGTTCTCGATCTCGTTCACCTAGGTCTTGGACCTGACGGCCACACCGCTTCCTTAGTTCCCGGAGATCCGGTCCTTGATGTCAACGACGCCGATGTCGCATTGACGGGCATTTACCAGGGAAGGTGCAGAATGACCTTGACGTACCCGATCATCAATCGCGCTCGCCGAATTCTGTGGCTCGTGACCGGCAGCGATAAATCAGTAATGTTGTCTCGCTTGGAGAAGGGCGATCAATCGATTCCAGCGGGGAAGGTTCGTGATCAGCAGGCGCTGATCATCGCCGATCAAGCGGCGGCGGGAATCCCGGTCACGTAATCTAAACAGAAAGTCTTTGCGGAACTATCACCTTCACAAGCCTGAGTAGCAGGCTCTCTTTGGCGCTCAACACGTGACAGCCGGGAGAGTCAAAAAGTGATTATGGAAAAACCAAGATCGAAGACCCGACGACAATCACGGGAAAGACGAGCTAATCAGGATTAGCATGCTGTTCAGCGGCACGTCGCGTCAGCGATCTCTCACGCGGCCCGCCGCCTCACGAGTAACATGGCCATAGCTAGGGATTGGTCTTGAACGTGTAAAAGGAAGGAGACTGGATGGGTGGACTTGTCCCATTGAGCGATGCTTCGCGGCGCCCTCAGAATTTTCCGATCGCCACGGCAGCCATCATTCTGACGAATTTCGCGGTTTTCATATCCGAACTGAATGGTGGCGATGCGTTCGTGCTCAAGTGGTCGGCCATCCCTGCGAATATTAGCTCCGGACATCACTGGATCACGCTATTGACAGCCATGTTCCTGCACGGCGGTTGGTTGCATATCCTCGGAAACATGGTGTTCTTGTGGGCGTTTGGACCAGAGATCGAGGATTCGATGGGCCGATTGCGATATTTGGTGTTCTACCTCGCGGGCGGATTAGTGGCGATGCTGGCGCAGGTAGCGGCCAGTCCCGGCTCAACCGTTCCTAACCTCGGCGCCAGTGGAGCTATAGCGGCTGTTATGGGCGCTTTTCTTGTCACGTACCCCAAGGACCAGATCCGGTCGCTTCTAATCATCTTCATATTCGTGCGAGTCACCATGATTCCAGCAGCACTTCTGATCGGAGTCTGGTTCCTCCTTCAGCTAACTAATGTAGGAGCGGTGGCAAGCGCGAAAACGGGCGGAGTGGCTTACGTTGCCCATGTTGCCGGTGCGATTTTCGGCGCTGTCACCGCACGCTTTTTTCAGAATCCGCGGCGCGTTGCGACGCAAGCCTGGGGCGGACCATCCAGCTGAGTCGCTGCGACTGGAGTTTCTGGCCATTTTGCTTAGGAAAAATAATCACGTACGAGCCCCTGTCGCTGACGTCACTGCAGAACGGGTAAGGCCTTAGGCTTTGACCCACGGTCATTGGAGTCCCGTTCAGGCTGGTAGGGTTCAGCAGGGTCGATCCCATCGAATGACCCTTGCCTAAGAGTTCGTCTTGGGAACAGCCGAAGGCGACTCCGATCAGGTTCGTCCCTCTTGAACCAGGGTAGTCGACCTCCGCCATACAGTTGTCTCTAAACGTGAAGTTCCACCCTTGCACGTATGGGAAGTGCTGCTGGGCAACTGGTCCGCAGATGAGCATCACCAAGCGATTTTCAATCCGAACTGGAGCTGCCGGGAAGATGTCGCGGTCGTAGTAATCAATCCCGCGGTTGTTACTGGCTGCCCATTGGCGGTGTACAACTTATTGTTCGCGAGCGGAGGCGAGAAATTGGTGTGATTCAGCACGTTGAAGAATTCCGCCCGGAACTGAATGTTGAAGGTTTCTGAAATCTGCTTAATGTAATTGTTCTTGGATAGTGAAAGATCGAAGTCCGAGAGACCAGGACCAATTAGGCTGTTTCGGCCTGCGTTTCCCAGGAGCGTGGCGGGGCTGGGAAAAGAGAAGCACTGCGTCTTTATGTAGTTAACCGGATAGCCGGGATTGACTGCCGACTCGCAACCTGGTCCGTATATCCGGTTAGGGAAATCGAATGGATACGATGTTTTCAGGCCGAGAGGGTCTCCTCCGATCGTCGGTGTAAACGGCAGGCCGCTGCTGACCTGGTAGATACCGCCAATTTGCCAGCCGCTCACGAGCCAGCGAGCGCCGCTCCGGTCGTGTGGGCCAGGAACCTGCCAAATTGCGTTGAACACAGCATTGTTACGGATGTCAAAGTCCGAGAGTCCGCGGTTCACCCTTGTATCGAACCAGGGCAAATTTTGTATGGAATTGAGGAACTGGCTCCCAACGATAGAGGCAGAACTGGTATCGATGCTTTTCGCCCAAGTGTATGAGGCGCCGAACTGGAGAGTTTTCGCCATTTGCCGTACAACGTGGATCTCCAATGCGTCGTAGAAACTGCTGCTGTTCCATAAAAGGGCCGTGATCTGCCCAACATCGGGATTCACACGCGTACCGCTACCCGCTGGAGTTGGCCACAAGTATCCAGCCGAAGTTTGGGAGGTAGGTAGAACAATGTTCGCATCCTGAATTTGGAATGGCTGATGTACTCCGTGATTACCAACATACGCAATCGTAGCGACAAGATTCCCAGCCAATTGTTGCTGGATATTGAGATTCCAGCTCATAACATAGTTGCGCTTGGGGTGTGGGTCGATGTACTGGTATTTCAGTTGATTTGGAGTCAAGAGCGCGAACGCTGTGTTCGGAAAGCTCCCTGCCGGTAGTCCTGACGAGATCGCACCCCGCTCGAAAAAGGGGGCGGCGCTGTAAAGGGCGACAGCGAATTCATACGTAAGCGGTAGAACGTCATAGATTCCGAACGCGCCTCGAACGGCAGTGCGTCCGGAATGAAGGGGGTCCCACGAGAATCCAATTCGCGGTTCGAAATTCAGATATGTCGGATTAGAGAAAAACGGGGAACCCAAATGCGGCGTAGTGGCAGTGAGGCTGGGCAGGCTGGTCAGCCGGCCGTTCACTTCCGTTGGCACAGTTGCCATCTCATATCGCAGTCCCAGATTCGCAGTAAAGTTGGAGGCCAGACGGCCGTCGTCCTCAAAATAGGCTCCCACTACCGTTTGCCGAAGCCTGTATGGGGAGACCTGTCCGCCAGTGAGCGCCGCGGTGAACGATGCCGGCTCATCCGTTAGGAAATCTGCGAGCGAATTAAAGGTAAATGTGCCATTCGGCTGGGAGGTGCCAAGCACATCATCCTGGAGGCGCTCAACGTTAGCTCCGAACTTGAATGAGTGAATTCCCACGGTCCAGAACAGGTCGTCGTAAGCTTGGATTGCATTGAAGGTGTAGTTGACCTCGCCGCCAGCGCCGGGCCCGCCCGTGTAACTGGAAAGACCTGTGATGCCAATGGAGCCGAGAGGGCTCCCGGGAACAAAACCATTGCTTGGATCGCCTGCAAAAGGGAGCAACGTCTCTATTGGCTTCATGACATCTGCAGACACGCGGCTCAAGCCGGCCCGAAAGCTGTTTACGAACGCCGGAGTGAAAGTTTTGGTGTATTCCGCCGTTGCAAGCTGTTGCCGAGTTGATGTGCCCGATACGACGGTTTGGAACAGGTCGGGCGATGTGAGCGTGGCGTCGTCGATCATGTACGTTCCGTGCACCAGATCAGTCGGAGAAAACTCGTGATCAACCCGGCCGACAAAAAAGTTCTGGTTGCCAATCTGCTGGCTGATTGAGGTGAAGGTCCCAGTGTCTCCCTTGATGTTGCTCGTAGGCAAAGGAAAGAGTGCTAGATAGGGTGTGACGAGTGGACTGACCGTCACCGTTCCGGACGCGAGCTGGCCATTACGCGCCGCCTCTGTCGGCACGATCGCAAGCTGCGTGACGCTCTGGTCTTGCCGAAGCCCCTCATAGTTTGCGAAGAAGAAGGTGCGATCTTTTTTTATGGGTCCACCCAGGGCAGCGCCGAATTGGTTTCGGCGAAATGGCGGAATCGTAGGAGGATCGAAATAATTTCGCGCGTCAAGAGCGCTGTTGCGCAGGAATTCATATATGGATCCGTGCAGCCTGTTTGTGCCCTGACGGGTAATGGCATTGATTACCCCCGCCGAAGTACTGCCGTAATCCGCCTGAGGGTTTGCGGTTATGACCGAGAACTCCTGGATGGCATCAACCCCCAAAGCAATGCCGAGGGCGCTCCCTGGAGCACCATTGGAGTAATCATCAATGCCGATGCCATCAACGAAGTAAACGTTCTGCTGCGGGCGGCCTCCGGAAATCGTCAGCTGCATTCCCAACCCGCGATTCCCCCGAATGAGGAAGTCAGTGGGTGCGGTTTGGGTCCGGACCTGTGCAGCCCCGGGCTCTAAAGCTGCCAATTGAGTCCAGTCGCGAGCATTGAGCGGCAATTCGCGAATAGTCTCACCGCTTACTACAGCGCCTAAAGTCCCGTTGTTTGTTTCTACGGTCGTTGCCCCGCCTTGAACCTGAACAGTCTGGCTGGCGGGCCCGACCGCCATGGTGAGGTTCACTTCGAGGTCTGAACCTACCGTGAGTGTGAGGCCAGTGACAACTTCGGACTTGAAACTCTTGGCTGACGCCGTAACAGTGTAAGGGCCCGGGGGGAGATTGGGCGCGCTGTAGAACCCTGATCGATTCGTGACCAGCTCCCTGGTAAGATTGCTCGCCGTATTCTGGATTATCACCTGAGCGTCAACGATGGCTGCACTTGAGCTGTCCGTCACTGTCCCGGCAATACGTGCGCCAGCAATCTGCGCACGGAGTGGAACTACCACTAAGCCCGAAAGCCCAACGGAGAGAACGCAAAGAAGCACGCGCGATGACAACCTCAGATGCGCGTTCGCTTTTCGACCCACTCTATTGCCCCTTTCTAGCAGCGGGCAAAATCCTTGCTCCGAATCACGAGAATTAGAACGATTGGCCGTGGTTACGGAACCTGCAGGTGCAGCGATCGCTTGAGACAGGCACCTGTGTTACTCCTGCGGGGGCGCCGCGATCGTCATTTCTTGGCCGGATAACGGTCTTGGGGACGGCGCTGGACTATCATATGTGCTCGTATGGGGGAAGCGCAAACCAAGGCCGCCGCATGTCTGGCTGTCCTGCTGGCATTCTGTGCTTGCACTTTCGCTTTAGATCCTTCACTCGATGTTAGCCAATACGCGCACACCGCGTGGAAGATTCGCGAAGGGTTCACCAGGGGCACCATCTTTTCGGTGGCGCAGACGCCTGATGGTTATCTGTGGCTAGGCACGGAATTCGGCCTGTATCGTTTTGACGGTGTTCGCGCTATCCCATGGCAGCCTCCATCGGGTGAGCAACTTCCCCGCGAGTCCATCCAAGCCCTGCTGGTCGCGCGCGACGGGGCACTCTGGATCGGCACGCGGAAGGGACTTGCCCGTTGGAAGAACGGCAAGCTGACGCAGTGTCCAGAAGTTGCCGGGCAGGCAATTGGTCCGCTCCTGGAAGACACGGAGGGAACGATTTGGTTTGGCGCTCAGGAGCCTGGCCGACTGTGCGCTCTCCGACCCGGAACGGTCCAGTGTTACGGAGCTGGGAGCTTCGGCGATTCAGTGATTGCCCTATACGAGGACCGTAAAGGAAATCTCTGGGTGTCGGCTCAAACCGGAATCTGGCGGTGGGCGCCTGGCTCTCCAAACCACTACATGTTTTCCGACCGAGCGGTTCAGGCTAATGCGCTAATCGAAGGCGAGGGCGGCGCACTTTTGATTTGCACGGCTATCTTGGGTGGGAACCCGTCTACCGCTATGAGCTCTATCGAAGGACTGCAACAGCTCGTGGGCGGGAAAATCAGGAGCTACGCGCTTCCACCGGGCTTCGGGCAGTTCAGGCCGACGCGCCTCTTTCGGAGCAGCGATGGCAGTTTGTGGATGGGATCAGTGCAAGGTTTATTGCACGTGCATCAGGGCAGGATCGATAGATTTGCAGCCAGCGACGGTCTCTCCGGCGACGTTGTCAGAAGCATTTTTGAAGACCGCGAAGGCACTATTTGGGTCAGCACGCAGGACGGGCTGGATCGATTCCGCGATTTGGCGGTGCCAACAATTTCGAGAAACCAGAGGCTCTCAAATTCCGCAGCCTACGTTGTGCAGGCGGCCAGGGATGGAAGTATTTGGATCGTAACGGCAGACGGGTTAGATCATTGGGAGCACGGGCATGTAACGGTTTACGGCAGGCAAAAGGCGGCCGGTCGAATCACTCAGACAAATCAGATCGTAACAACGAGCGCAGGTAATGCTCGGTCGTTGGGGCTGGACGACCGCGGGCGACTGTGGGCTTCGACCAATAACGGCATCTTCTACTTCGAACGCGGCCGATTTATGCCGGTTGCTGACATTCCGGGAGGAAATATATTTTCCATCGCCGGAGATACCCAGGGGAAGGTGTGGATAAGCAACGCCGACCGAGGACTTTTTCGTCGGACGCCGGAGGGCGCAGTTCAGCATATTCCGTGGACATGGTTCGGGCAAAAGCACGCGGCGGTAGCTTTGCTTCCAGATCAGATGCAGGGAGGCATATGGCTCGGATTTCTCGATGGCGGCATAGCTTACCTGAAGGACGGCCAAGTTCGTGCTTCGTACAGCGTCACTGACGGGTTGGGTGGCGGTTCGGTTAACAATCTCCAGCTAACCTCAGACGGCGCCGTTTGGGCGGCGACGGATGGCGGCTTAAGCCGAGTGAAAGATGGCCACGTCGCGACGGTGAGCAGCAAGAACGGCCTACCCTGCGATGCCGTCCACTGGGCTATAGAAGACAACGATCATTCGTTCTGGTTGTATATGCCGTGCGGCCTGGTTCGGATCGATCGTTCGGAGTTGAATACCTGGGTGAATAACCCGAAGCACTTTATCAAAACTGGGGTTTTCGACGCCTCCGATGGAATAAGGAGCCGTGCCACGGCTGGCAGGTACGGCCCAAAAGTTACCAAGTCCCCAGATGGAAAAATATGGTTTGCGGCCATGGACGGCGTGAGCGTCATCGATCCGCGTCACATTCCTTTCAACAAGCTTCCGCCGCCGGTGCAGGTCGAACGAGTCATCGCCGACCACAAAAATTATGACGCGTCTTCTCAGGAGAGCGGTGGCTTGCGATTGCCTCAGCATGTTCGCGATCTCGAAATCGATTACACGGCGTTGAGCTTGGTGGCGCCGGAAAAGAACCGTTTTCGTTACAAGCTCGAAGGCCGCGATCACGATTGGCAGGATGCAGGAACTCGTCGGCAGGTGTTTTACACCGACCTCGCTCCGCGCGAATACCGTTTCGACGTGATCGCTTCCAATAACAGTGGCGTCTGGAACGAGGAAGGCGCGTCACTAGATTTTGTGATTCCGCCCGCGTACCACCAGACGAATTCGTTCCGCGCTCTGTGCCTGGCCGCTTTCCTCGCGCTGCTTTGGTCGGCTTATCGAGTGCGTGTGCGGCAACTGCGGCGCCAGGAAAGGAAACTGCGGGACGTCATTGAGACCATCCCGACATTTGCCTGGACCGCTCTTCCCGATGGATCCATTGACTTCGCGAATCGCAGCTGGGAGGAATATTCGGGTTTCTCCACCGAGAACACGGTCGGTTCTGGTTGGGAAGCGGCAGTTCATTCCGAAGATTTAAAGCGACATGCCGAGAAATGGCGAGCCTCGGTCGCGAACGGCGAGCGCTTCGAAAATGAAGTACGCTTCCGGCGCGCGGACGGGGAATATCGCTGGTTCCTGGTGCGCGCCGTGCCGCTGCGGGATGGTAGAGGGAGGACCGTGAAGTGGTACGGCACCTCAACCGACATTGAAGACCGGAAGCGGGCGGAACAACTGCAGTCGGAAATGGCCCACACAAATCGGGTGAGCATGATGGGCGAACTGGCGGCGTCGATCGCGCACGAGCTGAAGCAGCCGATCACCGCGACCATCACGAACGGCGAGACTTCCCTGCGCTGGCTTAAGCGCCAACAGCCAGATCTCGACGAAGTCCGCGACGCGACGGAAAGGATCGTGCAAGATGGGAACCGTGCTGCCGAGATCATCGACCGGCTGCGGTCGTTGTATAAGAAATCTCCTCCCAAACGGGAGCCGGTGGAGGTGAATGCGATTGTCCGGGAGATGGTGGTGCTGCTGCGCGGCGAGGCCAGCCGGCTGGGAGTGTCGGTGCGCACGGACCTGGAGGAGAATCTGCCGAAGATCGTTGCCGACAGGGTGCAGTTGCAGCAGGTGCTGATGAACCTGATGCTCAACGCGATCGAGGCGATGAAAGAGACAGGCGGCGTGCTGACGGTGAAGTCGCAACTAGATCACGAAGGGCGAGTGCAGCTTTCGGTGAGCGACACGGGCGTGGGGCTTCCGGAGAAGGCGGGCGAAATATTTAACGCGTTCGTCACAACAAAAGAGCAAGGGTCGGGGATGGGGCTGGCGATTAGCCGGTCGATCGTGGAATCGCATGGCGGTCGGCTGTGGGCGACGTCGAATGAGGGGCGCGGGGCGACGTTCCAATTCACGCTGCCGAGCGCGGCGGAACGGGCGAAAGCACCCGCAGCGGGAGCGTGATGCTGACGGAAGTCAACGATTCCATGTCGGGGCGGAGAAACGAAGATTGGCCGCCTGAGAATTTGCTGATCAAGTGACGAAATAACGCCGGCTGCCAATTCAATCTGTCAACCGTGTGTTTGCTCTGACACAATGCAGGTTTTCGGTGGCCGCTGTTATTTTCCTTGCTGAACCTGCCTGCCACGAGCGGGTACCGACACATCCTGCTGCAGAGTGAAATCGAGCAGGGTCTCGCTAGGTACTTTGACCTGGTCGCCTTTGGTGATGACCTCCGACCCGGCACCCACTCCAGCACCAACACCTGCGCCGATTGCGGCGCCTTTGCCGCCACCGGCGAGCGCGCCGATGATCGTTCCGACCGCAGCTCCACCGACTGTCCTCTTCGCGGTGCTCGCTCCGCGCGACTTGCCGCTGACTTCATACTCTCCCGTCACTACGGGAACTGTCTGGCCATTCACGACAATTCCCGTCAGCTCCAGACTCAGTTGCGATTTGCCGGTGAAGGTGCCGGTCGTTTTCGACTCTGTGAGTCGGCCATAAACATCCGCACCCTGTGACGCGACTTCGACTCCGTCGACCAGAATGGGTTCTTCC
>Ga0335071_10005960_pt1 | contig 12631 bp, 11 predicted proteins | sample Lox_Sample_15_FD_206724 | JGI IMG/M metagenome (GOLD analysis project Ga0335071, IMG submission 206724) | Soil microbial communities from Loxahatchee National Wildlife Refuge, Florida, United States - Lox_Sample_1.5 | ecosystem: Environmental > Terrestrial > Soil > Wetlands | place: USA...
AGAGCTCGGCCGTCGGGCAGGGCCAGGATCGTATCCATTTACAGCCTGACCTTTTCGGCGGTCAGGGCGGCGGCTTCCTGCATGGCGGCCTCCCGGTTGGCGATCGGGAAGCGGCCGTGCAGGGGGCTGAGGCGGGCGCCCAGGGCGGTCGGGCGGAACAGGCCCCAGTCAACCAGCCCGCGCACGCCGCCGGTCAGCCCGACCGAGTCCTTCAGCTCCGCCAGGGTTGCATCGTCCCAGCCGCCGGCCAGCCCGTACAGGAACATGTAGACCGGGAAGCTGAACAGGATCCCGACCAGGAACATAAGCACGCTGGTGATCTGGTCGCCGTGCCAGATCAGGCTGGAAATTCCCCAGACGACCCCGTAGTGCGCCACGCCGGCCAGCAGCGGGGCGACCAGCGTCTGCCACAGGTAGAACTTCTGCGGGAAGCAGATCTTGTGGTTGACGATGTAGGCGCTGATTCCCTTGGCAAACAGGCCGACGAAGTAGGCGATGATCAGGCCCGTCACCTGGAAACGTGCCAGCAGGATCCAGGCCAGCACCACCCGGATGGTCTGTTCGGAGAGGATCAGGATCGATTTCAGGTAGGGCTTGTTCGAGCCCTGCTGGACGATGTCGCCCACCCAGGAGGGGAACTGCACCGCGCCCCAGATGGTCAGCGGGATGACATATATGGCGGCGCGCTGGAACTCCACGCCGGTCGAGCCGATGATGAAGCGCGGCGCCACCGCCAGCAGCACCGCCCCGATGAAGGCGCTGGTCAGGGCGTTGTACTTGTAGGCCATCGAGCTGTAGTACTGGCTCAGGACGCGCTTGCCGTTCGAGATCGCCTCCGAGATGGCCGGCATGACCCCGTCGTTGAGCGTCTGGGTGACGTTGAAGGCGAAGATGAAGTTCTGCGCCAGGCCCCAGTTGCCCCAGATCTCGGCGTAGTTGATCAGGCGCGCCTGGGTGATGCCGATCTCGGCTGCCTGCCCGAACGACCAGGCCACTGAGCCGAGCATCTCGAACACGCCGAACTTGAAGCTGATCTTGACCACTTCCCAGTCGAAGTGCGCCAGGAACAGGATGCGGGTGTTGTAGCCCACCCGCCGGTACAGGTAGATCCCGAGCAGGAAGGTGCACAGCTCGGCGGCGTAGGCGGCGATGCCCATCCCGAGCAGCCCGCCCATCGCCCCGCCGAAGACCGGGTGCGCCACCCCCCAGGCGAACATGAGCGTCACGAAGATCGGCTGGACCAGCATCGGCAGGACCACGTTCCAGACCACCTCCAGCAGGCGCGAGTAATCCAGGCGCTGGAAGCCGGTCAGGGCGTACTTCATCACCTGGTAGAAGCCGGGGATCTGGATGAACGAGTGGACGATCACGCTCCAGGCGTACAGGGCGTAAGCCGAGCGCGGCGCCAGCGTGCTCGCCAGCCCGATGACGAGCGCCACCTGGATGGCGCCCGAGAGCGCCTGCCACCAGACGAAGACCTGCCCGTACTGGATGCCCTTCTTCGGGTCCTTGACACGGTGCTCCGAGAGGTACTTCACGAAGGCGATGCTGGTGCCCATGTCGAAGAACTGCCAGGCCAGGTTGAAGAACTGCGTCACCCGGCCCCAGATCCCGAGCGCCTGCGCCGAGGGCAGGATGTACGACGGCAGGATCAGGTTCTGGTAGATGATCAGCGGGATGAAAAGCACCAGCCCGATGCTGAGCGCCACCAGGAAGCCGCTCAGCGGGCGGTGGAAACCGATGTCCTCCCACTCGGTCTTCTCCTCGCGAACCTCGAAGTCGGTGCGGTTCGAGACGATCCTGTCGAGCTCCTCGGGGTGCTTCAGGCTGTAGCGCCGGACGACGAAGAAGGCGGCGAAGGTCACGACGATCAGGAAGCCCATCAACCCCCACAGGACGTTGCGCTCCAGCGTGTGCGGGACCGGCGAGCCGGCATAGTCGGCGAAGGACTGCGGCGTCTGGCCGCCCGCCCGCTCGACCAGGTGGTAGATCAGGTAGTTGTAGTAGGCCCACTCCTGGATCTGCGGGTTGAGGTCCTTGCCGAGGTAGCCGGTGAAGATGTAATCCTTCCCGCCGTTGGCGCTGGCGAGCACCCAGGTGTTGTCCTCGTAGGCGCTGACCAGCGGCTGGAAGGCGCCGGCTGCCGCGCTCAGGACGCCGCGCTCACGCACCTGTGGGGCGCCGTTCCAGATCACCTGCTCGAGCAGCGGGTCCCTGGCCCCGGCTGCGTTCGTCAGGCTGACCGCCTCGGTGTGGGCAGCCAGTGTCAAGGGGAAGCCCAGCAGGGTCTGCACCTCGGCCTGGGTCGTGTCGGCGCCCAGGATCAGGACCAGCCCGGCGCCGGCTTGCAGCCGGGCAGCGATCGCCGCCGGTTCCGGGATCGAGCCATCCAGCAGGAATACGTCCGCCTGGGCGGGGTCGGTCACCAGCGTGAAGGTACTTGGGCTGCCGGTCAGGTTGAGCGCCTCGCGCACCGTGCTGTCCGCCGGGCCGGCGTAATAAACCCGCAGGGTGTTCCCGGCGGCCGCCGGCGAGGCGATTCCGAGCAGGACGAGGACGACGAGCAGGGCGGTCAGGATCCGGCGCATGGAGTTCTCCGTTAATCGGGGATGAGGGCGGTCTCCGGTCGCCGGCCGAGCAGGAATCCGGCCGCGATCGTCAGGAGCGTGCCCGCCAGGATGGAAATCACCGCAAGCAGATCGGGAGGCGTCAGGGCAAAGATGAAGAAGTAGACCAGGACCGGTGAGATCTGGATCGGGACCTGGGCGAAGGGGATGATATTGCTCGCCTGGGCGTACTTGAAGGCGATCTGGTTCTGCCAGGTGATCGTACTGGCGGTGAAGGCCAGGATGACGGCCGCCATGCCGAAGGCGAAGTTCTGGCTGAAGGAGCCGCGCCCTGCCAGGACCAGCACGATCAGGGCCAGGAAGGGGTTGATCCAGAAATCCGACAGGCAGGCCAGGAAGCCGTTGCCCAGGGCGGTCAGCAGGCCGCGCCGGTCCTTGGAGCGCAGCGCCAGCAGGCGGCTGACCAGGCAGCACAGGAACAGGCAGGCGGTGAAGACGGCAATGCGGACCTGGGCCGCCCGGTCCGCCAGGGTCAGGCGCACCTGGGCGGCGCCGATGCTCAGTCCGCTCAACCCCAGGCAGGCGATGCCGACCACCATCAGGGCGATGCCGAGCTTCTCACCCCGGTTCAGCTGCTCGTGGTTGAGCCGCACCGAGCCGACCGCCAGCAGGATCAGGCCGGAGGCCATCAGCCCCGGGCTGAGCGCCGGGCCGATCAGGCTCTGGGCGGCCATGTAGCCGGCCGTCCCGCCGCCCAGCCCGACCACCAGCCCGGCCAACCACAGCGGGTGGACCAGCAGCCGGCGCATGAAGCCGTTGCGGGCGGCGTCGGCGCGGATATCGTTGACGACCTTTTTTTGCAACAACTGCCCACCCTGGTTCAGCAGCCCACCGAAGATGCCGCAGCTTACGCCGAGGAGGTAGTGGAGGTCCATGCCGGTCGCCGCGTTTCTGGCTACAGCTCGACCCCGTTGCGGCGGACCACCTCGGCGAACCAGTGCCCGCTGTCCTTGACCGTGCGCTTGAGGCCGTCCCGGTAGTCCACGTAGACCAGGCCGAAGCGCTGGGTGTAGCCGAAGGCCCACTCGAAATTGTCGGTCAGCGACCAGTGGAAGTAGCCCTTGATCGGCACACCGTCCTGGATCGCCCGATGGACCTGAGCCAGGTGACCCTTCAGGTAACGGATGCGGCGCTCGTCGCGCACGCGCCCATCGAAGTCCAGCCCGTCCGGGACCGGCACGCCGTTCTCGGTCACCATCAACTCGCAGGTCGGCTGGTAGTCCTTCCAGATGCGCACCAGCAGCTCGTGCAGCGCCTCGGGGTAGATCTCCCACATGCCCGAGTACTCGTTGCCTTGCGGGTGCACCTGCGAGGCGTGGATGACCGGGAAGCTGGGATCATGCTTCGCCACGGTGCGCGTGTAGTAGTTGACGCCCAGCAGATCCAGGTTGTGGATCTTTTCCATGTCGCCGGGCTTGATCGTGGTGGCGGCGATCAGCTTGCCGACGGCGAACTCGCGCATCGGCGTGGTGCCCTTGAGCAGCGGGTCGAGCATGGCCCGGTTGAGGATCGTGTCGAAGCGGTAGGCGGCGTCGCGGTCCTTTTTCGAGTCCGTCGCCGGGTGGACCGGGTTCAGGTTGAGGGTCAGGCCCACCTTGACCGGCTGCCGGGCGGAGGCACGGATCGCCTCCACCGCCAGGCCGTGCGAGAGCAGCAGGTGGTGCATGGACTTGAAAGTGGCGGCGGGATCCTTGACCCCCGGGGCGTGCTCGCCGGTGAAGTGCCCGGCGGCGGCCGTCACCCAGGGTTCGTTATGCGTCAGCCAGACCTTGACCCGGTCGCTGAGCCGCTCGGTCACGACCCGGGCGTAGTCGGCGAAGGCGTAGGCCGTCGCGCGCTTCGGCCAGCCGCCCTGATCCTGCAGCGCCTGGGGCAGGTCATAGTGGAACAGGCAGACGTAGGGTTCGATGCCTTTTTCCAGCAGGCGGTCGACCAGGCGCTCGTAGAAGTCCAGCCCGGCCGGGTTGACCGCCCCGGTGCCCTGCGGGATCACGCGCGACCAGGCGACCGAGAAACGGTAGGTCTTGAATCCGAGCCCGGCCATCAGGTCCACGTCCTCTGCGTAGCGGTGGTAGTGGTCGACCGCCACGTCGCCGTTGGTGGCGTCGAGGATCTTGCCGGGAGTGTGGGTGAAGCTGTCCCAGATGGACGGGCCTTTGCCGTCGGCGTTCCAGGCGCCCTCGATCTGGTAGGCCGAGGTGGCGGTGCCCCAGACGAAGTCTGCGGGGAAGCTCAGGAATTCGGTCATACAACGCTCCATGGAAGCGGGGGATGGTTGTTACTTCTGGATCCTGCCCTAAGGATACCGGAGAACCGCTCCCGGCGCAAGCAAAAACGCGGGGAAGCCCAGAGTGCGGTCGGTGCGGAAAGGGAATTGCCGGGCTGCCGATCAAATTGGCAGGCCCGTCAGTCAGATTCGCTCGCCGGAAAGGCGCGATTCCCCCGCAGCCCCGCGGGAACGACACCCCCCACAGCCTGTCCCTGGGACTTTCAGAAGCAGGGCGCCGCGGCGGTCAGCGCGGCAGCAGGTTGCGCAGGTAGTTGAGCACGGCCGGGAGCAGCCCGTTGGTCGAAAGGTAATAGTACACGCCGACGCCGATCAGGATCAGCCAGAACAGGCCGTTGCCGCGCCGGGCGCGCCGGCGCATCTGCTGTCGGGCTTCCTGGCGCGCCTCGCGCGCCGTCTCAAGCGCCGCCGCGGCGCTGCCCAGCGCCCCGAAGCCGGCCTCGTTCATCACCGCCGCATCGGCGGGCGAGGATTCGGCGATCGCATGGATCACCTGGGCAGCCTGCTCGGCGCTGGCGCCGGTGTTCTCCTGGTACAGGCGGGTCGCCTCCGCCTGGTTCCCGCTGCGCACCAGCTTGACCACCTCGCCCATGCGGATGGCCTTGCTGATCAGCGTGTTGAAGTCGATCGCGCCCGCCGGCACGGCCGCCGGGCGCGGCAGGGCGCGGATCGACTCGGGGATGACTACCGATGTGCCGCAGTAGCCGCACTTCATGGTCGCGGCGCCGGTCGGCGGTTCGAGCGCCGCACCGCAGGCAGGACACTGGAAGGTTCCGGGTGTATCGGTCATGGCTTTTTCTCCTGGACTATTCGACCCTGGCAAGCATACCGTCTTATTCGGACCATTGCGATAAGATTTCCAGCGGTATTTTACCGCGAACCCGGCCCGGGAGGGGCCCGCGGTATAATCGACGGCATGACCCAAGCCTCGAAACGCGTCCTGGATCCCGAGACCAAGCCGGACGACCGCCTCGACCAGACCCTGCGCCCGCAGATGCTGGCCGACCTGATCGGCCAGGAGAACGTCAAGGAGAACCTGGCCATCCTGATCGCCGCCGCCCGGCAGCGTTCGGAGCCGCTCGACCACGTGCTCTTCTACGGCCCACCCGGGCTGGGCAAGACCACCTTGGCGCACGTGGTGGCCAACGAGATGGGCGTCAGCATCAAGGTCACCTCCGGGCCGGCTATCGAGCGCGCCGGCGACCTGGCCGCCATTCTGACCAACCTGCGCGCCGGCGACGTGCTCTTCATCGACGAAGTCCACCGCCTGGGCAAGGCGGTCGAGGAAGTGCTTTACCCGGCGATGGAGGATTATGCCCTGGACATCGTCATCGGCAAGGGGCCTTCGGCGCGCTCGATCCGCCTGAAGCTGCCGCACTTCACCGTGGTCGGGGCGACCACGCGACTGGCGCTGATGACCGCGCCGCTGCGCGCCCGCTTCGGGGCGGTCTACCGCCTGGATTACTACGACCCCCAGGCGATGCAGTCCATCGTCCGGCGGGCGGCCGGCATGCTGGGGGTTCCGGCCGACGATGGCGGGGTGGAGGAAATCGCCCGCCGGGCGCGCGGCACGCCGCGCGTCGCCCTGCGCATCCTGCGCCGGGTGCGGGATTATGCCCAGGTGCGCGCCGACGGGACCGTCAGCCGGGCGGTGGCAGCCGAGGCGCTCAACCTGCTGGCGGTCGATCCGCTGGGGCTGGACGACGTCGACCGGCGCGTGCTCAAGACAGTCATCGAGAAATACCACGGCGGACCGGTCGGGCTTTCCACCATCGCCGCCTCGATCAGTGAGGAGCCCGACACGATCATGGACGTGGTCGAGCCCTACCTGCTCCAGCTGGGTTTCCTGGACCGCACCCCGCAGGGTCGTGTGGCCACCAAGGCCGCCTACGATCACCTCGGGGTGGCCTATAACGAAGAAACACAGCCGAAGTTGCTGTGACCGGCCGCCCTGACCGACGATGAAACCCGAACTCCTCCGCCTTCACTCCGAGAACAGCGATTTTCAGTATCTAGAAACCCTGGGCCGCAACCGCACCAAGCGGCAGCGGGCCGGGGAGTTCTTCGTCGAGGGGGTGCGGGCGGTGACGCAGGCCGTGGAGACCGGCTGGGAGGTGCGGGCCATGGTCTACTCACGCGAGCAGCGCCTCTCGGATTGGGCTGAGGGCATGCTTGCCCGGTCCGGCGCGGCGCGTCACTACGAGCTCTCCCTGCCTCTGATGCGCAAGTTGAGCCAGAAGGAGACTGGGTCCGAGCTGATCGCCCTGGTGGCGATCCCGCCGGACGACCTGGCCCGCATTCCGGTCCATGCGCACTTGCTGGCGGTCGTCCTGGACCGGCCGTCCAGCCCGGGCAACCTGGGGACGATCCTGCGCTCGTGCGATGCCCTGGGCGTCGACGGCGTGGTCGTCAGCGGGCACGCGGCCGACCTGTACGACCCGGAAACCATCCGGGCCACGACGGGCTCCTTCTTCCATGTACCTGCGGTGCGGGTGGCCTCCTCGAGCGCGCTGCACTCCTGGCTGGCCGCGCTGCGCGCGCAGCTGGACCGGCTGCAGGTTGTCGGCACCAGCGCCCACGCGCTGCTCCCGATCCGCGCCTTCGATTTCACCCGGCCGACGCTCCTGCTGGTTGGCAACGAGACCAACGGCCTGAGCGACGCCTACCAGGCCCTGGCAGATGCCATGGTCACCATCCCGATGCACGGATATGCCAGCTCGTTCAATATCGCCAGCGCCACCTCCATCCTGCTTTACGAGGCCGCGCGCCAGCGCGAAGGTTGAGCTGTAGATGGAAACGACCGGGCGTATCCTGATGATCGGCGGGATCCTTCTGCTGGTGCTGGGCGGGTTGGTCTTCCTGTCGGCCCGGCTCGGCTTGCCGCTCGGCCGCCTGCCGGGCGACATCCGCATCCAGGGCCCGAACGGGTCCTTTTACTTCCCCCTGACGACCAGTATCCTGCTCTCGGTCGTGCTGACCGTGATCGTGAACGTGATCTTGCGCCTCCTGAAGAAATGATCCTGCCCGGGCGGCCAGCCGGTCGCCCCTGCAATCCGATGGCCATGAAAACCTCCGACTTCGACTACGACCTTCCACAAGCCTTCATCGCCCAGACCCCGGTCGAGCCGCGCGACGCCTCGCGCCTGCTGGTGCTCCGGCGGGACACGGGCTCGCTGGAACACCGCGTGTTCCGCGAGATCGGCCAGTTCTTGGCTCCCAGGGACCTGCTGGTCCTCAATCAGACACGCGTCATCCCGGCGCGCATCTTTGCCCGCAAGCCGACTGGCGGGCGGGTGGAGCTGCTCCTGCTGCGCCGCGAGGACCTGCTGACCTGGGAATGCCTGGTGGGCGGCAAGGGCCTGGCGGTCGGCAAGACCATCCAGCTCGAGGACGGCCCGGCGGCCGAGATCGTCGCCGAATTGGAAGGCTCGCGCCGGCGGGTGCGCTTCGCCGAGCCGGTCGAACCCTTCTTCGGGCGCATCGGCCACGTCCCTCTGCCGCCGTACATCCACGAACCGCTCAAGGATCCCGAGCGCTACCAGACCGTCTACGCGCGCGAGCCCGGCTCCGCGGCGGCCCCGACCGCCGGCCTGCACTTCACGCCGCGCCTGCTCGAGCAGCTGCAGGCCAAGGGCATCCGCCTGGCCTACGTCACCCTGCACGTCGGGCTGGATACCTTCGCCCCGGTGACCGAGGACGATGCGGGCACGCACCGGATCCACACCGAGTGGTGCCAGCTTGACGAAACAGCCGCGGCGGAGATCAACCGCGCCCGCCGGGAAGGCGGGCGCGTGATTGCCGTCGGGACCACCTCGGTGCGCACGCTGGAAAGCGCCGCCCGGGCCGCCTCGGTCACGGAGCGGGCCTCCGAGGTCAGGGCCTATACCGGCAATACCGATCTTTACATCATGCCCGGCTTCACCTACCGGCTGGTCGACGCCATGGTGACCAACTTCCACCTGCCCAAGTCAACCCTGATCATGCTGGTCAGTGCCTTCGCCGGGCGCGAGCGCATCCTGGGTGCGTACGAAACTGCCAAGCGCCAGGGCTACCGCTTCTATTCCTTCGGCGACGCCATGCTCATCCTTTGAGCGGTTGCCCAGCTGCGGCCGGGCTGATCCCCAGGCTGCGGTCGTACTGGTCGTTCAGGATCATCTGCCCCATCTGCTCGCCGTAAGCCACCAGCTCGGGGATGCGGGTCGGGTCATCCATGCCGATCGAACGGGTCAGGTCGACCTGGAAGCGGCGGAAGTCCAGCCGGTCGAAGAAGGTGTCCACCAGGTGCACCTGCTGATCGTCGGCCGAGGCCAGGAAGGCGTCCAGGACGGGGCTGATCCAGTCCCAGGCGAAGAAGCGCTGGGGCTGTCCCGGGCGCAGGCTTTCCGGGTCGCGCCCGGTGCCCAGACTGATCAAGGTGGTCTCCTCGGGTTTCCATTTCAGGCAGAACAACAACTCATAAGCGGCCAGGTAGCAGGGGTTGGCGTAAGCGCCAACCCCGCCGTCGACGTAGCGGCCCTCGACCACCGGGAAATAGGTCGGGACGGAGCTTGAGGCCAGCACCGCCCGGCTGACCGGCCAGTCGGCATACTCCGGTTTCCACGGCTTGATGAAGCGCGTCTTGTTGGCGAGCAGGTCAAAGGTGGTGATGACCACGTCGCTCGGGGGGTCGGCGCTCCAGAAGTCGCCCATCTTGCGCGGGCCGATGTTCTCGTCGAGCGCCTGAAGCAGGGCGGTGTGAGGGTAGCGGTAGCGGGTCAGCGGCCAGAGCAGGCTGCGCCAGGACTTCTGGAAGATGCGCGCCCCCAGCCCGAGGTAGAGCAGGTGCATCTGTACGGCGGTGAGGCCTGCACCGATCCCGGCCGAGATGATCGATCCGGTCGAGGTGCCGGCGGTCAGGCGGAAGATCTCGTGGACCGGTCGCCCCATCTGCGCCTCCAGGATGGAGAGCGCCTTGGTGACGATCACCCCGCGGATCCCGCCGCCGTCGATGGCGATGGCGACATTCTTACGGAAGGGTTTCATTTTTCCTCCATTTCCGATAAAAGTTTAACGATTTTTCGGCGAAGTTACAAGTCTTTTGGAGTACAATTTTGCCGATGGTCCTCGACGAGATCAATGCCGAACTGGTGGCCTGCCGGCGCTGTGCGCGCCTGGTAGCCTGGCGCGAAGAGGTGGCCCGCGCCAAACGGCGCGCCTATCGCGATTGGGACTACTGGGGTAAACCGGTCCCCGGTTTCGGCGACCCGCACGGGCGGGTGCTGGTGGTCGGGCTGGCACCCGGCGCCCACGGCTCCAACCGGACCGGACGGATGTTCACCGGCGACGCCTCCGGCGATTTCCTCTACCCGGCACTGTACCGGGCCGGTTTCGCCAGCCGGCCACGCTCGCTCTCGTCCGAAGACGACCTGACCCTCCACAACCTTTACATAACCGCCGTCTGCCGCTGCGCCCCACCCGACAACAAACCGGCGCGGGTCGAGATGCTGAATTGCCGGCCGTACCTGCAGGCCGAGATCGACCTGCTCCGGCCGAGGGTTTTCGTCGCCCTGGGGCGCATCGCCTTCGACAACCTGCTCGAGCTCCTGGAAATCGAAGACCCGGCTGTTCGTTTCGCGCACGCCGCGGTTTATCCGTTGAGCGGGGGCAGGACGCTGATCGGCTCGTATCATCCCAGTCGCCAGAACACCCAGACCGGCCGGCTGACGGCCGCCGTGTTCGACCGGGTCTGGGAGCTGGTCAAAGCCAATTTACCGGAATAGAGAGAAGAGGAATGGAATGGAAATGACCTTGGGAAGCATCGCCATGCTCGGCTCCGGCGAGACCTCGCTGGCCGGAGGCCGGGTTTTCGAAGCTGTCGCCCAGAAGCTGCCCCGGCCGCTGCGCATCGCCGTGATGGAGACCCCCGCAGGTTTCGAGTTGAACTCGGACCAGGTGGCCGGCAAGGTGGCGGAGTTCCTGCGCACCCGGCTGCAGAACTACGATCCCCGCATCGACGTGGTGCCGGCCCGCAAGCGCGGCGCCGAGTTCGGACCGGACAACCCCTCGGTGTTGACCCCCCTGTTGAACGCCAACCTTATCTTCATGGGACCCGGAAGCCCGACCTATGCCGTGCGCCAGCTCCAGGGCACGCTCGCCTGGGACCTGATCCGGGCGCGCCACCGCCTGGGGGCGGCGCTGGTCTTCGCCAGCGCGGCGACCATCTCGATCGGCGCCTGTGCACTGCCGGTCTACGAGATCTACAAGGTCGGGCAGGATGTCTTCATGCCGCCGGGCCTGGACCTGTTTGCCGATTTTCACCTCCCGGTCTCGTTCATCCCGCACTGGAACAACACCGACGGCGGCGACGACGTGGATACCAGCCGCTGCTTCATTGGTATCGAGCGCTTCAACCAGTGGTGCCGCGAGCTGCCGCCCGGCCACACCACCGTCGGGCTGGACGAGCACACCGGCTTGATCCTGGACCTGGCGCAGGGCACGTGCCGTGTGAACGGGGTCAGCTCGGTGACGCTGCTGCGCGCGTGCGATCCGGAGATCTATCCGTCCGGGTCGGAGTTCCCGCTTGGCGAGTTGGGGGCGTTCCAGGCGCCGAAGTCCCTTGAGGACGGCATCCCTGCCGCCGTGTGGGAGATGCTGCACAGCGCCCCGCCGGTCGAGGAGAAGAGCGAGGTCCCGGAGCAGGTCCTGCGCCTGGCCGGGGAGCGCCAGCAGGCGCGCCAGGCCAAGGACTGGGCTACCTCGGACCGCCTGCGCCAGGCGATCGCCGGGCTGGGCTGGCAGGTGCAGGATTCGCCCGCCGGCCAGACCCTGATCAAGATGGATGCCGGGAGAGGATGAAACCCATGACTGCCGATCCGAACGCCGTTCCATTCCGCCGTTTCCGCTATCTGTTGCTGGCCACCTCGATCATGACCTTCCTGCTGATCGTGATGGGCGGCATCGTCCGGGTGACCGAGTCCGGGCTGGGCTGCCCGGACTGGCCGCTGTGCTACGGGCACCTGCTGCCGCCGCTGCAGGCCAAGGCGATCATCGAGTACACCCATCGGCTGGTCGCCTCGCTGACCTCGCCGCTGATCCTGCTCTCGGGTGTCATCGCCTGGGTGCGCTATCGAAGAGTCCGGGCGGTGATCCGCCCGATGACGGCCGCCCTCGGCCTGCTGGTGGTCGAGATTGGCCTGGGAGCGGTGACCGTTCTGACCCAGACCCCGCCGGTGATCGTGGCGGTCCACCTGGGCGTGGCGTTGACCATCCTGGCGATGCTCCTGGCGGCCACGGCAGCGGCCTTCCGCCTGGCGGCCGGGCAGCCGGTTAACGAGCGCCTGCGTTTCACGAGCCCCTTCGCGCGCCTGACCCTGTGGTCGTTGGGCGCGCTTTTTGTTGTGCTGCTCAGCGGAGTGTTCGTGGCCGGCAGCGAGGCGACCAAGGCTTGCGTCGGCTGGCCGCTGTGCAACGGGGCGCTCTTCCCGTCTACGCTGCTGGGCTGGGTGCACATGACCCACCGCTTCGTGGTCGCAGCCGCGAGCATTTTGGTGATCGTCCTGTTCGTCCAGGCCTGGCGGACCCAGCGCACCCGTCTGGCGATCTACCCGGCTGCGGCTGTCACGACCATGCTGTTCTTCGCCCAGGCCTACGTCGGCGCCCTGAAGACCACCCACAATTTCCCGGCCTTCCTGCTGGCGCTGCACGTCGCCACCGCGGCGGCTACCTGGGCCGGGATGGT
>Ga0335071_10005962_pt1 | contig 12629 bp, 9 predicted proteins | sample Lox_Sample_15_FD_206724 | JGI IMG/M metagenome (GOLD analysis project Ga0335071, IMG submission 206724) | Soil microbial communities from Loxahatchee National Wildlife Refuge, Florida, United States - Lox_Sample_1.5 | ecosystem: Environmental > Terrestrial > Soil > Wetlands | place: USA: Florida...
CAAGCAGGTTCTGTTTCGACGGGGGATTGACGAGAACAAAATTGTCGTTCTCATCATCGACGAGGGGCAGAAACTCCCCGGGTTCTGCATCGAGATCCTGAGGGAGTTTCTCAATTACGAGACGAACCAATTCAAGCTTCTGCAGATCGTTATCTTTGCCCAGCCCGAATTCAATGCCATCCTGGATCGGCGGGAGAACTTCGCAGATCGGATGAACGTCTGCCTGCGGCTCAAGCCGCTCGATTTTACCCAGATGCGCCAGATGATCGAGCACCGGATTGAAATGGCAAGTCAGATCGGCAGGGAACCCGTCCAGTTCACGACGCCGGCCCTTGCCGCCATTTACCTGGCCACGGGGGGGGTGCCCCGCAAGGTCGTCATGTTCTGCCACCAGGTCATCCTGGCGATGATCATCCGCAACCGGTCCCGGGCAGGATGGCTCCTTGTGCAGTCCTGTCTCCGCAGTCGCGCCTCGAACCGCCGCAGGCGCCGCAATCTCGGCTGGGGGATGGCTGCCGTACTGGGCGCAATCGTCCTGGCCGTTTTAACCGGGATTTCCAGTAAACGTGATATGGCTGGAGGGCCCGTTGACCGGCTGGCCGCCTACCAGGCCCGGATCTCGGACAAGACCGTCTATCCGCTTGAGCCCTGGAAAACGGGTCCAACGCAGGTTGTGGAGGCAGCCACGAAGCCCCCGGTTGGCGCGAAGCATTCGAATCTGCCGGTCGGTCTCAGGAAAGGCAGCCCGAAGGAACAGCCCCCGGCGGAGACAAAATTCCTGTCCGGACGCGAGTGAGCCCTTTGCCTGCTTCAGCGGGTCTCAGGGCGATCTGACACGGGCGATGTTGTTGAGTGACGATCAAGGCACTTGGGGAGTGAGATCTTGAAGGAAAAAAAAGGCAAATCCTTGAGAATCCGAAAAAAGCTGGGGGAAATGCTCATCGATGCCGATGTCCTCAACGAGGACCAGCTTCGACATTTTCTGGACGAGCAGAAGAAGACAGGCATGAAGCTGGGAAAGCTTCTAATCCAGCAGGGCATCCTGTCGGAAACGCAGATGGTGGACCTCCTGAGTCAGCAGCTCAAGATCGAGAAGTATCATCCCGACAAGTACCCCGTCGACCTCAACCTCGCCCAGGTGTTCGCCGCCGAAATTGCCCAGAAGAACCAGGTGGCGCCGCTCAAGAAGAAGGGTCGGCTGCTGACCATCGCCATGACGGACCCCGTTGACATCAACGCGCTGGATTCCATCGAGGCGCTCACCAATGACGAGGTGGAGACGGTCGTCTGCACGGAACGCGAGCTTAACCAGCTCATCGGCCAGATCTATGGAATGCAGTCAGGTCTGGGCGGGGTGCTGGAGAGCCTCGAGGAGTTGAAATTCGACACCGGTGTCGATGCCGAAGCGACCGCCGAATACACCGACGACCTGCAGGTGAGCACGAGTTCGATCATGGGGATGGCCGAAGAGGCGCCCATCGTACGCCTCGTCAACTCCATCATCTCGCAGGCGGTTCGGGAAGGGGCGAGCGACATCCACCTCAGCCCCCAGATGAAGAACGTCCAGGTGCGGTTCCGCATCGACGGCCGGCTCCACGAAGTGCCCGCGCCGCCCAAGCAGATGTTTCTGCCCATCATCTCCAGGATCAAGATCCTGGCCAACATGGACATTGCCACCTCGCGCATCCCCCAGGATGGTCGCTTCACCGTCAAGATGGAAAACAAGGAGATCAACGTCCGCGTCTCCTCCATCCCCACGATCTACGGGGAAAACCTCGTTCTGCGACTGCTCGACATGGGCTCCGGCGTCTACTCGCTTGACCGGCTCGGGATGGTGAAGGAGGATCGCGACAAGATCGAGTCCATCATCAACAAGCCCTATGGAATGATCCTCAGTTCCGGCCCCACGGGAAGCGGCAAGAGCACAAGCCTCTACGCCATCATTCGTGAGATCAACCGGCCCGACATCCACATTATCACCCTCGAAGATCCCGTCGAGTACCGAGTCGAGAAAGTTCGCCAGGTGCAGCTGAATCGCAAGGCGGGAATGACCTTCGCAAGCGGCCTGCGCTCCATCCTTCGCCAAGACCCCGACGTGATCATGGTCGGCGAGATCCGTGACGGCGAGACGGCGGGCATCTCCGTGCAGGCGGCGCTCACGGGACACAGGGTCCTGAGCACGGTGCACACCAACGATGCCGCGGGAGCCATCACCCGCCTCATCGACATGGGAATCGAGCGGTTTCTCGTTTCCTCGGTGCTCCTTGCCACCTTTGCCCAGAGGCTGATCCGGACCATCTGCCCGTACTGCATGGAGCGTTACCGGCCCAACGAGAAGGTCATCGCCGCCTGGGGCCTCAAGATCGACGGAGCGAATTTCCAGAGAGGCAGGGGCTGCCCGGCCTGCATGGGGACAGGTTATCGCGGGCGAACGGGGATCTTCGAGATTGTCGTCAACGATGAGGAGGTTCAGGACATGATCCTGCGCGGGGTATCCGCCCAGGAGATCACACGCATCCTCAAGCAGAATGGAAAATTGCGGACGCTCAAGGAAGATGCCATGAGCAAGGTGCTCTCCGGCGTGACGACCATCGAGGAAGCCTCGGCGGCGGTCATGGTCTAGCCGTGCGGCAAGAGCGCTGGCGTCAGCAAGCAGCCTACAGCAAAGAAAAGGGACGGGGGACGAGGGGGTAGGGACAAACCCATCATCCCATTTAGCCAATTACTGAATCAACCAGTTTACTGTTTCAGCATGCCAAAATTTTCCTACGAAGCGATCAATGAGACCGGCGCAAGCATCTCCGGCGTCATCGAGGCGGATACCCTCGATGCGGCACGGAATCTTCTGCTCAGCCGCGGACACATTCCCTCCCGCGTCTCCGGCGAGTCGGAGCGCGGTGCGCTGTTCAGGTTGTCGTGGGAGAGCCTGCAGAAGAGGTTCTCCGGGGTCTCGATGCAGGAGCTCATCCTGTTCACGAAGCAGTTCCGGACCATGTTTCTCGCCGGTGTTCCGATTATGCGGCTCCTGGAGGTCCTCGAAGTCCAGGTGGCAAACCCGAAACTGAAGCAGGTCGTGGCGGAAATCACGCAGGATGTCCGCGAAGGCTCGCCCCTTTCCGACGCCCTGGCAAAGCATCCCAAGACGTTCAACACGCTTTACCGCAGCATGATCAAGGCCGGCGAGGCTAGCGGAACCATCCCCGAGGTCCTCCAGCGGCTGATTTACATCCTGGAACACGAGCACAAAATCAAGTCCGACATCAAGTCGGCCCTCCAGTACCCGATCATCGTTGTCGCTGCCCTGGGCATCGCCTTCTTCGTGCTTCTCAACTATGTCATCCCCCGTTTCGTGGGCATCTTCGCCCGCGTGGGCGTCGAGTTGCCCTGGCCGACGAAGGTGAGCCTCTTTCTCCACCATCTCTTGACTGATTACTGGCTTTTCACCCTTGTCCTGCTCATTGCCCTGATTGCCGGGGCTTCTTATTATTTCAAGACTGACCAGGGGCGCTTCGTGAGGGATGCTTTCTTTCTGCGGATCCCCCTGCTGGGTCCTCTCTTCATGAAGGCCGCCATGTCCCGTTTTGCCAGTATCTTTTCCATTCTCCAGTCCAGTGGCGTTCCGGTCATGAATTCCCTTCAAATCCTGTCGGGAACGATCGGGAACACAGCCATTGCCCGGGAGTTCGACAGGGTAAGGGACCGGGTCGAAGAGGGTCGGGGGATCTCGGGGCCTCTCAGCACGGCCCGCTATTTCCCCCCCATGGTCATCCAGATGGTGGCGATCGGGGAAGAATCAGGCCAACTCGATGAGATGCTCCAGGCCGTTTCCGTCCACTACGACGACGAAGTGGCCTTCGCCGTAAAACGTCTCTCCGATGCCATCGGGCCTATCCTGGTTGTGGGGCTTGCCTTTGTCGTCGGGTTTTTTGCCCTTGCCGTTTTCCTGCCCATGTGGGATCTGACCAAGGTTGCCACCAAGGGGTTCTGATCCCGGCGTGGCGGCTGCGCTCGGTGACCTTTCCGGAAGTGCGGCATCCATTGTATCTGGAAGAAGATTATGATAAGTGACCAAGGACGCAGATGTCCTTTTCGCAACGGCAGATCATAACACTATGCAAAAGAAATCTCGGTTCCAGATCAGTCTCTACGTCCTGATCCCCGTCATTTTCAGCGGCATCACGATCTTTGCCGTCATCGTCACCTATCAGATCGCCGAGTTCTACCAAAAATATAATGTCGAGTCGACGTGGCCCCTGAAATACTGGGGAATCGGCATCGGGCTGTTCACATTCCTGTGTGCGCTGCTCGTGACCTGGATGATCCTGAGCCCCATCAAGAAGTTCATCAGGGAAACAGAAAACCTGCCTGTCTTTCCCAAGACTCAGATCCAGAGCGCCGCAGAACAAAAAGGCGACGACATCAGCCAGTTCAACCTTATCTTCGAACAGGTGACGAGCCTGCTCTCGAAGGTGGAGGCTCGGGAACTCTTCCCGGAGATCATCGGCCAGAGCAAGGTCATGCGGGGAATCTTCAGCCAGATCCTGAAAGTGGCCCCGACGGATGCCACGGTCCTCATCACAGGGGAGAGCGGCACAGGCAAGGAACTGGTCGCCCAGAGTATCTACCAGCATAGCATTCGAAAGGAAGGTCCCTTCATCAAGCTCAACTGCGTGGCCATCCCCGAGGGTCTTCTCGAAAGCGAGTTGTTCGGCCATGAAAAGGGGGCCTTTACGGGCGCCACAACCCAGAAGAGGGGCAAGTTCGAGCTGGCACACGGGGGCACCATCCTGCTGGACGAGATCGGCGACATGCCGTTGACAACCCAGGCCAAGCTCCTGAGGGTCCTCCAGGAAAAGGAGTTCGAACGGGTGGGTGGCACAAAGCCGATCCATGTCGACGTCCGCTTCATCGCTTCGACAAACAAGAACCTTATGAAACTCGTGCAGGAAGGACGTTTTCGCGAGGATCTTTTCTACAGGCTCAATGTGTTTGCCCTGCACCTTCCCCCCCTGAGGGAGCGCCGTGATGACATCCCGTCACTGGCGCAGGGTTTCGTCGAAACGGCACCCAAATCAGCGGAGATTTCGTCCGTGGCGCTCCAGATCCTCATGGGTTTCAATTGGCCGGGCAATGTCCGGGAGCTGAAAAATGTCATCGAGCGGGCCGCCGTCATGGCCGAAAACGGGGTCATCGAGCCCCAGCATCTTCCGGTACAGGTATCAGGGGGGCTGGTGGGACAAGCTATGCAGGAGGTTTCCGATCAGGCCAACATCGATGACCGGCTCGCCGAGATCGAGAAGCGGCTGATCATCGATGCCCTCATGCGGGCCGACGGGGTACAGGTTAAAGCCGCGCAGATTCTGGGGATCAAGGAACGGAGCCTGTGGCACCGGGTGAAGAAGTACGAGATAGACGTCACGACGATCAAGAAATCTACATAATATGTAGATATTACAACAATTTATGTGATTTTTTCCGGTGACCTGGAGAAGGGCACAAGCTCCGCGGTTGCGGCGAAAAAAATGCAAGCTATTGATGACAAAGGGCTTTTAAAGATTCTACACTTGAAGCTTTCTGGCCATGGCACGGTTGATGCTCTGCACGTTTTGCAGGTCATTTTGAAGGACCGGCATCCGTCGGTGGTCACGGATCACCCGTTCGCCAGGGGTTTCTTGCCCTTCATTTTTCATGCTGGCCGGCAGGCAGTGAGGGGTGATCTCCAGGGGCCCTGGAGATTGAAAAACTGTGGAAATACGGGATGAATTGATTTAAAATACGCCACCTTTCGGACTGGCACTCCTGATAGGGGAATCGGGGGTGCCCCCGGTCGCCGCAGCAACGCGATAGACGGGGTTATTGAGGAGAGAGAAAAAACTTACAGGTGAAGGAGGGCTTATGACCATGTCAAGGAGGCGATCGAAGGTGAGCAATCAAAAAGGTTTTACGTTGATCGAAATCATAGCCGTGCTGGTGATCCTTGGAATTCTCGCGGCCGTTGCCATTCCCAGGTTCATGGATCTGACGAGTGTCGCATCGGACAAGGCAGCCATGCAGGCCGTCGCCGAAGGAAAATCCCGTCTGTCGAACCAGTTCGCTAGGAGTCTCCTTTCAGGCACAGGAACCAGCGTCGATGCGATAGTCACCTATGTGAATACCACAGACCCAACCCTCAAAAACGCGGGGGATTACACAATAACCTATTCAAAGGTCACGGATACTCAAATCAAGGTCAAGGCAGATGGAGTGGGTTCCGTTAAAGGGACGAACTCTGGTGTTTGGGTGAAACCGCAATAACCGCTTTCGCTTGTGACTTTTTCACCACGATCGATCAACGAGGGCCGCTCCTCCTTCGCGGCCTTTCGTTGTATCGGCCCCCTCCTCCCGGGGATGAAGCGATCCAACCGGATTGATTCTGTTGTGCGGAGACGGCGATTGCGGGTCTGTTCCGGCTTAAAGAAACAGGAATAAGGCTCTAACGCATTTATGTCTTTGCCCGCTTCTCAGAGGGGGTTCACCCTCATCGAGCTGGTTGCCATCATCGTCATTATGGGTGCCCTCGCTTCCGTGGCCGTACCCAAATACTATGATCTCACCCGTGAGGCCCAAAACCGCGCGGCCCTCCAGGCCGTGATGGAAGGCAAAGCCCGCCTCTCCATGCTGTATGCCCGCCTGTTCCTGGATACCGGCTCGCCACCGGACGCCGCCAGTGTCGTCAGTGCAGCGGGCACCTCGACCAACGTAGGTGATTATATGCTGAATTTTTCGGCCGTGGATACGTTGACTGTCAAGGTCAATGCATCAGGCAGAGGAGGAGTGGTGCAGGGCACGAACAGCTCTCTATGGCTCATGCCGCGATAGCGTAAAGGGCCTGAGAAGTCATCAAGACCGGGTCGCCTTCCTCTTCAACTCCTTGCCGATTTCCCTCCGGATGATCCGTCCCAGCATTTCCGGATTGACCTCGTAAGCCGACACAGAGGAATTCCGAACAAGGCCCCCGAGCCATTCGTCCAGGGGCTCCGCGCCCTTGAGTGCAAGGCAGCGCGCAGCCATCCGGGTCAGGGCTGGACCGTTTTTCAAACGCTCGTAGAGCTCCACAAGGGCCAGGTGTGCCCTCGGGTTTGCCGGGTTCAGACGCAGGGCCTCTTCCCAGCACCGGGCCGCTTTTTCTGGCTGCTCCAGTTCCTTCCAGGCTTCCCCCGATATCTCCCAAGGTTGCGGGTCATTCCACTTCAGGCTCATGGACCTGGCCGCTGCCTTCAGTGCCCCCTGCGGATTCTTTTTCTTCAGTAGGATCAAACTATAGCAATTGATCATCTCCACGTCAGTGGGGTCGCGGGATATGTATTTCTGCATCAGTCGGAAAGATCCCTCTGCATCGCCCCTCATCAGGTACACCTTTGCCAAGCCAACGATCGCCGGAGGATAGTCCGGGAATTTTTCCAAGGCTTTCAAAAATTGCTGCTCCGCGCGGTCGGTATCCCTTTTCTGTTCAAGGTAGTAGACCCCGAGGTTGTAAGACGCGATACCGATCTGTCGGAGATTGGTATCCCGGTTCAATTCTTCGGCGGTTTTCAATTCTGCGTATGCCTGCTCGTACATGCCCGCCTCGTAGTAGTGCCTTGCCAGGTTGATGTGCGGTCGGCTGAGATCGGGCGACTTCCGGACATTGTCCAGCCATAGGTGCACATCAGACCGCACAATGTCGTTTCTGGCGAACGTCGTGTGGGCTTGAAAGGCCAGCAGCAGTGCGAAGCCGCCGGCCATGAAATACTGAAAGCCCCTGCGGTAGGAGAAGTAGTCCAGGCAACGGATCATCAGGATGGCCACGGGTACGAAGAAGAGCATCGAGGGGATGTAGTTGCGGTGCTCGAAGATCAACTCAAGGGGGATGACAGTTCCCTCGATGAGGTGGTTCAGAAGGAAAAAAAGCATACAGTACGCCAGCAGAGGTTTTCTGCGGGCCATGACGATGGCAACTAGGCCGAACAGCGCCACCGCCAGCAAAGCCGGCAGAGTTGTCCATGGATCGAGAAGCGACCGTGAAAAGTCGATGTCATGAAGAAGCGTGAGTCTTGTAGGGATGGGGTAGAGCAGCAATGTGAAGTAGAAGACCAGGATGCGCGGTGCCGTCAGGAGCCGTTCCGCCAGGGTAAAGGGCCTTACCTCATAGGCCTGAAAAATACCGGTCAGCCGATCGCTGAACGCAAAAAGGGAAAGAAGAATGAGAACCATCGGAATCCAGCCGTATTTCAGTAATCGTGAAAGGTTTTCCCGCGTCGCTCCCTGAATCAACAAAACGTCATACAGGAGGATCGAAATCGGAAGCATGGCTGCATTTTCTTTTGACCCGAATGCCGCCAGGCAGGACAGGAGACAGAAAAGGATAGATGATCCTCTAGCCCACGGGCTTTCACCCATTCGCGCTCGAACGTAGAAATAGAGGGCCATGACAGTGAAGAGTCCTACCAGGCAAGTCATCCGCTGCACAATGATTGCCACGGCGTGAACCTGAAGGGGGCTTGTAGCCCATAAAAATGTTGCCAGCAGGGAGATGCCATGTGCCATTTCACCGTATCGATCCCGCAGACGGGGGAGTCGGAGTGTTTGGCAAAGGAAGAGATACAGGAAGACGGCGGACGTGAAGTGAATGAGGAAGTTCACGGCATGATATCCAAAGACATCAGTGCCTCCGGAGAGATAATTCAGCCCGAAACTGAGATAAGACAAAACCCTGGTGCTAGGATGGCCTTCCGATTCGTCTGCGATTCCGTAAAATGTCTTGCGGATGTCCGGCCACGTCAGGCCCTGCATATGGACATTGCGGTTCTCGAGGATGTTGTGGAAATCATCGAAGTGCCATTCGCCGGAAAAACTGTTCCCGTATATGATCAACAGCACGACCAGCAGCGAGAGAATGGCGAACAATGCGTTACACCATCCGGGCTGCTCTCCATCCCGAGCCGATAGGAATCGGTTCTTACAGCTGATCATGCCGTCCTCTGTTTTGTGCGAATGGGATCACATCCCGGCGGAAACGTTGCGGGTCTCGCTCGTTGAAACGTTTGGACGCGGGCGTCGCTTCATCGCTTCTTTCTTAATCACAAGGGATAAATAAAAACAATCCTGAAAGCCGTCACCGGGGCGAGAATGGATTTAGCGGCTGCAATTATACTGCCAAGGCGCTATACTGTCCGCCGCGATCCCGGGGTGGCAATCAGAATACGTCCCGCAGGCCCCACTTTGTGGACGAGAAGCCTTCCATCCGGGGAGGCAGTCAGGCTTTCATGGCGCCGTCTGGGCGGCAAGCCCCAGGAAGGCTTATTCCCGGTACGGAAAACGCATAACCGTCGGGCTCCACCGGCGCAACAGCTTGGCACCGACCTTGCAAAATTAAGCATATGCGCATTCTACTGGTGGGCACATCTTATCCAAGCAGCCACGACGACTGGAAAGGCCGGTTCATCAAGGATCTTGTCAATGCGCTTTCCGTCCAGGACGGGGTTGATCTTCGACTTTGGGCTCCGCCCGGCGATATTCCGAAGAATGTCGAGAGAGCCCTCACGAAAGATGAATCGGAATGGCTTCGCGGAATGCTTGCCTCCGGCGGGATTGCGCACATTCTGCGCGAGAAGGGATGGGGGGCTTCGGTTACTGTTTTCAAGCTGCTCCAATTGCTTCGAAGCGGTTACAGAAGATCCGGCGATGCGGATCTTTTCCATGTCGGCTGGCTGCAGAATGCCATCCCGCTGTGGGGGATCCGAAAACCGGCCGTGATCAGCGTGCTGGGGACCGATTTTGCGCTCTTGAAGCGCAGAGGGATGGTTCCATTGCTCCGATCGATACTCGGACAGAGAAAGGCGATCATCGCACCAAACGCGGGATGGATGGTCGAGCCTCTCCGCACCCTTTTTGGAGATGTGGCGGAAATCCGGGCCATTCCGTTCGGGGTCGACCAGCCGTGCTTCGAAGTCAGGCGAAAGGTCGTCTCCGGACCCAGAAAGTGGCTCGTCGTACTGAGAGTGACGGCAAAAAAGATGGGGCAGCTTTTTGCATGGGGTGAGGGCTTGTTCGACGAGAAGGATGAACTGCACATTCTCGGCCCCATGCAAGAGAAGATTTCCATCCCGACCTGGGCCCGCTTCCACGGTGCGACGCATCCGAGGGAGCTGCGCGATCGATGGTTCCCGGAGGCGACAGGTCTCATTACGTTGAGCGAACACGACGAAGGGCGGCCGCAAATTCTTCTGGAGGCCATGGCTGCGGGGTTGCCTGTCATCGCATCGGATCAGCCCGCACACAGGGACGTCGTTCGGCAGGGGGAGACGGGCTGGCTCGTGTCCTCGCAGCGTGAACTAAAGGAGGCTCTTGGCTGGCTCAAAGAGGGGGAAAACAACCTTCGCATGGGAGACCGGGCAAGATCATGGGTCCTGAAAGAGATCGGGACGTGGGATGACTGTGCGCAGCGCTTCATGAACGCCTATCAATCCCTCTTGAGGTAGAGATCAGATGGATAGAGAAACGCTTCTTATCGGCGGAACGGGCTTTGTCGGTCAGGCCTTGGCCCCCCGACTGATTCGGGCTGGACACCGGGTTCACCTCGTTGCAAGGCGACCCGTGCCCATGGGGCTCGAGGGGAAGGCGCTCCTGCATACCAGCCCCCTCGATAATGCAAAGCTGTTGCATACCCTGTTGCCCGGATGCCAGACGGTCTTTTACCTCGCGTCGGACAGCACGCCGGGCACATCGGCCTCGGAGCCGATATGGGAGGCCGAGTTGAACCTGACCCCTGCTTTACGCTTCCTGGACATCCTGCAGAAATATGATCATGTCCACCTGATCTTCATCTCGTCGGGTGGAACCGTGTACGGCAATCCCCGATACCTTCCCGTCGATGAAGACCATCCACTTTCGCCGCTGTCCTACCATGGCGCGGGGAAGATCGCGACGGAGGCGTTTCTGCAAGCCTACTGCCGGCAGTATGGCAGAAATGTCACCATCCTGAGACCGTCCAATTTTTACGGTCCCCGTCAGCCCTATCGAAAGGGGTTTGGAATCGTGCGAGGCATCCTGGAGCATCTGAGGCGAGATCTGCCCGTGGAGATATGGGGGGATGGGGGAAATGTCCGCGATTTCCTCTATATTGAGGATTTTGTGGACGCCTGCATCCGCCTCTCGGAGGTAAGGCCAAAGAGCAGCTCCATCGACATCTTCAATGTGGGATACGGCACGGGGGTCAGCATCAACCAGCTCTGCGGCCTTATCGAATCGGCAACGGGCAGGCGAATCCGAAAGGAATACCGTGCCAGCCGCTCTGTTGACGTCCGGTCCGTTGTCCTGAACTGTTCAAGACTGCATCAGTACGCAGGATGGAAGCCCGTCACCGATCTAGAAACCGGATTGACACGGACGTGGGAATGGCTGAAGGCACTGCCGCTGTGACACCCGTTCGCGAGCCCGTCTGCTCGATCTGCATCGCCAACTACAACGGCGAAACAGTCATCGGTCCCTGTCTCGAATCCATCCAGAACCAGGATTTCGATCTGCCCCTTGAGATCATCGTCCATGATGACGCATCAACGGATGCTTCGGTTGAGTTCATACGGAGACATTTCCCCGGCGTCAGACTGATCGTCAGCGAGCGCAATACCGGGTTCTGCATCAGCAACAATCGGATGGTCTCACAGGCAAGGGGGCGTTACATTCTGCTGCTGAACAACGACGCCGTTCTCCGCCAAGGTGCTCTCCAAGCCCTGTATGACTATGCCGAGAAACATCCATCCCCGGCCATCCTCGGTCTTCCCCAGTACGACCTCCAAACCGGAGAACTGATCGACCGGGGGAGTTTGTTCGATCCATTTCTGAATCCCGTGCCGAATCTTGATCCAGACCGAACAGAGGTAGGAATGGTCATGGGTGCGTGCCTCTGGATCTCGAAAGGCTTGTGGGATGAACTGGGCAGTTTCCCCGAGTGGTTTGAAAGCCTTGCAGAAGACCTGTACCTGTGCTGCCTCGTCAGGCTGAAAGGCCTCCCCGTGACGGTCCTGCGAGAATCCGGTTACGACCACTGGATCGGAAGGAGCTTCAAGGGAGGGAAGGTTGTTCGGAACTCCCTGCGGACAAGCTATCGGCGGCGCGCGCTCAGCGAGCGCAACAAAACCTTCACGATGGCGATCTGCTATCCGTCACCGGCAGCGATCGTGCTGATCCCCCTGCATCTGCTGATGCTTGTCGCAGAGGGGCTCGTTTTTTCCCTGCTGAAGGGAAGCATCCGAGTCTTCTCCGAGATTTACTGGTTTTCCCTGCAAGGCGCCTGGAAAGAGAAAAGCCGGCTGTGGGGGTTGAGACGAACCGTCCAGTCAAATCGGCGCATTTCGTCCCGCAGATTTTTCTCCGCTCACACATGGATCCCGCACAAGCTCACCCTGCTGCTCAAGTTCGGTCTGCCCGGTATTGAATGATCTTTCGCAAGGGCTCCCACGCCTTCACAGGATCCGCCTGTGCCGGTTCCCAGTGATCGAATCCAGGATTCCCCATATCAGGTATCGAAGTTTCCGCAGGCGGTCCTCCTCGAAGAGGAGGATCAATACAACCTGCATCGATCTCACCACGGCGACCGGGAAGACCCAGGA
>Ga0335071_10005963_pt1 | contig 12628 bp, 13 predicted proteins | sample Lox_Sample_15_FD_206724 | JGI IMG/M metagenome (GOLD analysis project Ga0335071, IMG submission 206724) | Soil microbial communities from Loxahatchee National Wildlife Refuge, Florida, United States - Lox_Sample_1.5 | ecosystem: Environmental > Terrestrial > Soil > Wetlands | place: USA...
ATCCTTCCGCGCCGTCTCTCCCGTGCTTTCGCGATTGCTCTGGCGCAGGTCATCTATCTGCTGCATGTCCGGCTGCGACGTGTCGGGATGCGCAATCTCGAACTGGCCTTTCCCGAGAAGACCAAGACCGAGCGGGCGCGGATCCTGCGCGGGGAGTTCACTTCGTTAGGCCGTCAACTGGCGGAAGTGTGCCAGTTCCCGCGCTATACCCTCCAAAATGTCGAGCAGGTCGTGGTGTATGACGGCCTGGAGAATTACGAGCGCGCGTACGCCCGCGGCAAGGGCGTGCTGTTTGTGACCGCGCACTTCGGAGGATGGGAGCTCTCCGCCTTCGCCCACTCGCTGCACGGACATTGGCTGAACGTGGTGATGCGGCCCATGGACAATCCCTATCTCGACCGCCTAATCCAGAGTTATCGCACCATGCACGGCAACAAAACCGTCGCCAAAGACGATTTTGTCCGCGGCTTGCTCGGGGCGATGAAGGCCGGCGAAACCGTCGGCATCCTCATGGATACGAACATGACGCCGCCGCAGGGAGTCTTCGTCGATTTCTTCGGGATTCCGGCCTGCACGGCCAGCGGGCTAGCACGCATCGCGCTGCGCACCGATGCCGCCGTGGTCCCAGGCTTCACGATCTGGGATAGAAAATCAGGCAAGTACCGCCTGCGCTTCGATCCCGCGCTCGAGCTGATCCGTACCGGCGACCTGGAAGCGGACATTGTCGCCAACACGCAGCAGTTCACGAAGGTGATTGAGCATTACGTCCGGGAGTATCCGGATCAATGGTTATGGGTGCACCGGCGATGGAAGACGCGCCCGGAAGGCGACAAGGGGTTGTATTGAATTCCTCATCTATCCTTTTGGGATGAGGGTGTTGCGGTTAAGCTTTCAGGTGTTTGTTGATGGCCTTTGTCATTTCGAACATGTTCAGCTTTTTCTTTCCGAATACAGCTTCGAGCTTGTCGTCGGCAAGAATCTCCCGCCGGTTTTCTGGATTCTGCAGCTTGTTCTGCTTGATGTGATCCCAGACTTTTTTCGTAACTTCTGTGCGGGGAAGCGGTTCCGACCCGACAATTTTGGCCAGTTCACCTGACGGGTGCATGGGCTTCATGAAGCCGGCGTTGGTCTTCGATTTTTTTGCGGTTGCGGGCATTGCTCACTCCTTTCGTATCCGATGATCTTTGGGCCTGTCGGGTTGGGCCGCTCGATTTCGCCCGATTGCGGAGTGTGGTTGCTGGCTTAACCCGGTGATCTCAAGTTCGTCATGTTCGTCATGCCGAACTCAACTTTGTCCTCCTTCGCAAAGCGAAGGATCCCACGCAGGCTTATGCCAGAGTGGAGATGCACGGCGTTCTCATGCGGGTGGAAATTTTCTGCCAGGTTGTACAGCGGGATGAGGAGAAGGGATCCTTCAGTACGTTCAGGATGACAGCGGGATCAAGCAAGCTACCGGTGATCATTCCTCGCGCTGCGATTCTGCTCCATCGAGCTCAAGTGAATCACCGCTGCTGCCGCCGCGTATCGCACTCTCTGATTCTTGTCGAACATGCATAGCTGAAGCTTTTGCAAAACAGAGGGATCTCCGCGCTGGGAAAGCGCCTCCACGGCTGCCGTGCGGACATAGGAATTTTTATCGCGCGTGGCTCGGAGCAAGGCCTTCGCGGTATCGGGGTCGGGGTCATGCGCCAGGGATCTGGCGGCCACGGCGCGAGGGGGGTTCGGATCCGGCTTGTGGAGGGTGCGATACGCGTCCCATCCGATCCCGGCAAAGGGGACAAATCCGATTCCCTCCGAAACGCCGATCATCGCCAGTTGCTTGGGGTCATGCAGAGTTTCCATCTGCTGGGCGATCACTCCATCGCTGGATTTCCGCACCCCAGTCAATACTTCGTAGTAGAGGTCGTAAGCCGGTCCATCATCCTTCAATTCGTGCAGCGAGTGCGCGGCCGCCATCACTACGGCGATCTTGCTGTCATGCAGCGCTTGCTTAAGCTTGGGGATGGATTCTGTCGCGCGCATCTGGCCCAAAGCGCTGGCCGCCGCGGACCGCACCTGGAATCTCGGATCCTGCAGCCCCTTTTCGGCGAGTTGCCGCGCTCGTTCATTCGAGGAAAGCAGGCCCAGGGCGCGTATCCCGTTTGTCCGTTCTCCGGTGTGTTTGGCGGCCGCTGCCTGCTGCAGCATCCTCCAGGCTTTATGTTGGGAAGTTTCGACGTCAGTGGATTCCTGCGCTGCAGCGTATATCAGCACCACATAACACAACGTGAAACAGGTCAGAACCAGCCACCGTCTCATAGGCCCCCTGCACCCGCACGTTCGAGTGCCACATTAAGATGCTGGCGGAGATTGCCGCGCAGGCTGGTTTTTCACAGGGAAGTCCGGGAGTTGAGGCGCGCACTCCCCTTAGGGGCGGCTTCCGGTAAAATCAGTGCTTCCTATGAATACCCTTGAACAGATTGCCGAACTTGAGCGGAAGTATCTTCTGCAGACCTATAGCCGGTATCCCGTGGTGCTGGCCCGCGGAAAGGGCGTTTTCCTCTGGGACGCCGAGGGCAAGCGCTACCTCGATTTCGTTTCGGGCATTGGCGTCAATGCCTTAGGGCACGCGCATCCCCGGATCGTGAAGGCCATTCGCGAACAAGCGGCCCGGCTGATCCACGTCTCGAACCTGTACTACCACGAGTATCAGGGCCCGTTGGCGGAAAAGCTGTGCTCGCTTTCGGGACTGAACCGGGCATTCTTCTCGAACAGCGGTACCGAGGCGATCGAAGGATCGATCAAGCTGGCGCGCCTGGCCGGACACCGCGCAGGAGGCGAGGCCAAGTGCCGCCTCGTGGCGCTCGATGGGTCTTACCACGGCCGCACCTTCGGAGCCCTGTCGCTGACCGGGCAGGACAAGCACCGCAAGGGTTTCGAGCCGTTGCTCGGCGACGTGACTTTTGTGAAGCGCAACGATCTCGAAAGCTTGCGCGCCGCGGTCAACGACGACACCTGCGCGATTGTGCTCGAGCCGATTTTCGGCGAGGGCGGCATTTTCGAGTGCTCCGTGGAGTTCCTGCAGGAGTGCCGGGCGCTGGCCGATCGTCATCGCGCCGCGCTGATCTTCGACGAAATTCAGTGCGGGCTGGGACGTACGGGAACGATCTTCGCCTTCCAGACGTTTGGTGTGACGCCCGACATTGTGGCCATTGCCAAGCCGATCGCCGCAGGACTGCCGCTTGGAGCTTTCATCTCCAAGGAGGAATTTGCTTCCGCAATCTCTCCAGGGCAGCACGGCACAACGTTCGGTGGAGGACCGCTGGCGTGCCGGGTGGCGCTTGAGTTCCTCTCCGTTATCGAAGAAGAAAAGCTGCTGGAAAACGTGAACCGCGTCGGCGCTTATCTACACCACCAATTGCAGGAGGTGGTCCAGAAGCGGTCGGCGGCGAGAGAAGTGCGGGGCCGGGGATTCATTCAAGGAATTCAGCTGGAAATCCCGGCTCGTCCCATCATCGATGCCGGGCTTGCCGAGGGGGTGCTGTTCAACAGCACTCACGATACCGTGGTCCGATTCCTGCCTCCGTACCTGCTGGAGGAAAAGCACGTGGACAAGGGAATTCGCGTTTTGAAGAAGCTTCTGGGAAAGAAAAAGGCTGCGGCTGCGGCGTGAGATCGGCTTCCGCCGTTCGGGTCTCGGTTTCCGGGGTGGATCCGAAGATCTGGAGCCGAAGGCGTCAAGCCCAAAACGCGACAAAACCGAGAAGTGAAGCGGCCAAGAATCCTGAGGGGACGCCCAAATGGGTCTGATGTCAAAAGCCCTAGATGCGATCGTCGATCCACTCCCTAAGTGGGCAAAGTGGATTTTAGGTTTGCTGGTGGCGATTGGGTTTGTCTACGGCATCGTCCACGATGGTTTGTGGTTCATTCTCAAAGTGATTTTCAGCCCCGAAATTTAAGCCTGGCGTGTTTGCCAAGTACATGATTGCCCCAAAAAAGCGGGGAGCCGAAGCTCCCCATAAGTGAAGCGACAGAGGCGTTATTCACTTAGATAGAATCCGGGAGCGGGGAAAAAGTTGTCCTCGGGAGAGAAACAATCGCACGGCGGTCACCCCGATTGGGTGACCCATGGCGGTTTCCCTGGCAGGTGAAGGAAGACCGGGAAATGTCCAGCACAAAAGAAGATGCGAGGCTCCGGTCAATCGGGGGCGCGGGCGTGACCGAGTGCTGGATGGATTTTGACGGTGCTCGCATGCGCTACCTGCGGGCCGGTTCGGGCCGCGCATTGATTCTGCTGCACGGCCTGATGGGATACTCGTTTTCCTGGCGCTTCACCTTGCCCGCTCTGGCACCCTATACCACCCTTTACGCGCCCGACATGCTCGGCGCGGGTTTCTCCGATCGTGCGCCGGGCATTGACCATTCCATGCGCGCGACGGCGCTGCGCGTCCTGCGTTTTGCCGAGAATCTGGGCCTGACGGAATTTGACTTGCTCGGCACTTCGCGAGGCGGAGCGGTAGCGATGTGCGCCGCGGCCGAAGCGATCGATCGGGGCCACCCTCGCGTGCGGCGTCTGATCCTGGTCGCTCCTGTAAACCCGTATTCGCCACACGGCCGTCGCCTGGCGCCGTTCGTCGGAACACCATTCGGGGCGACTTTGTTTCGGCAGGGGATCGCGCGCATGCCGTCGCTCTACCCCTATTGGCATGGGCGTATGTTCGGACAACAGAGCAAGATCCCGCCGGACAGCCTCGATGGCTATAAAGCGCCGCTAGCCGTCCCGGGCTTGTTCGACCACGGGTTGAGCATCGTGAAGACTTGGACCGCAGACTTGCAGGAATTAGAGTCACTGCTGCCAAAGCTGAAGAACATGCCGACACTCCTGATCTGGGGGAGCAAAGATCCGGCGGTTTACGTTTCTTCGCTGGAGCCTCTGGCGCGCCATTTCTCCCATTCGCAATCCATCGTATTTCCGGGAGTGGGTCATTTGCCGTACGAGGAGTGCCCGGAAGAGTTCAATCAAGCGTTGATCCGATTCATTACACAGCCGGGCGGATAATAATGATCCACGAGCGGTTATGATGACAGTTGGGTGAATCGATCCTGCCCCCCGGCCCCTCACCCCTGAATCCATGTCCCATCCCATTCTTGACGCACTGCGCGATGCTGTCGTGCATTACGGCTACTGGGCCGTCGGCGGAATTCTTCTGCTGGAGAACGCAGGCATTCCCCTGCCGGGAGAGACTGTCCTTCTGCTGGCGAGTTTCCTCGCCTATTCACAACACGAACTGCAACTGGGATGGATCATGGTGGTGGCGACGATCGCATCGACCTTGGGCGACAACCTGGGATACGCCTTCGGCCAGTACGGAGGGCGTCCGCTGCTGGAGCGCTACCGTTCGCTGTTTCGGCTCAAGGAAGCAGCGATCATGCGCGGCGAAAAGCTGTTCGCACGCTACGGCGCGCTGACGATCTTTTTCGCGCGATTTGTTTTCGGCATGCGAATCATTGCCGGGCCCCTGGCTGGCGTCCTGCGCATGCCCTGGAGAAGGTTTTTCCTGTTTAACTTTCTCGGGGCGGTCGTTTGGGTGGTGGTGATCTCCGGAACGGGATACCTGTTCGGGCGTCATTGGAGCCGTCTGGAGCATGTGCTCGGCCGGCTCGATCTCGCCCTGGTTGTTCTTGCCATTTTCGTGATCCTGTTCCTTTACCGGCGATCCCGCCGGGAGAACCGCGGGGGACCCTTCCAGTAAAGTTCGGCGGGTAGGTTTTCGGGGACAACGCCCAATCCCGGAACATATAATGCCGCTGTCGCGGAAGTCTGCTTCGTGGGGCGGAGGTAGGGCGCTCGCGGCAAGAAAAAGATCGGCTGCGTCCGAGCCGAAATTCGGACAGGGAAACGGACTAGGAGGAACACATGAAAAAGTTCGCATTGCTCACTCTGCTGGTCGTGGCGACCGTACTCATGACGCTGGCATTCACTGCAGCAGCCAACCCGAAACCGGCGGCGCAGCCCCCGGCAGTTGCCGCAATGCCGGCAGCAGCCCCCGCAGCGGCGTTACCGGAAGAACATCCTCACATTCATGCGGCCCTGGAATCGATGCGCGCTGCCAAGCATGAACTGGAATCGGCTGCCCACGATTTCCACGGCCACCGCGTGAAGTCGATCGAGCATCTGGATGCGGCGATTCACGAAGCCGAGATCTGCATGCAGGAAAGATAGGTTCGTATTTAAGACCGAAAGAACAAAAGGCAGCGCCCTGAAGGGCGCTGCCTTTCTTGCTTACTATCACAAATCCGCGGGGTGCTCTAGTCCGGGCCGATGGTGTAACCGATGGATGCTCCTACGTGCAAAACGTTGCCCGAGGTGAAATCGGCAGTGTTGTTGAAGACCTTGTAGTAGCGCGCCTCCGGACGAACGAAGACGTGTCCCCAAACGTAATAGCGGAGACCCGCGCCGACGTCGACCAGGAAGTGATTGGAGCTGACATAGCATGCGCCGAAATAGACGCAACTGGTTGTGGGTGTATAGCCATAGAACCGCGTGCTCTGCCATCCGATGCCGCCGAACAGGTCAAGACCTGCCTTCTTGCTGATCTTCGGCTGATAGACTCCGTTGAAGTCGAAAAGAATGGGACGAAACGGCTGGCCGCCACTGCCGCCGTATTCTCCCTGCTTTGCCCTCCACGTCGCGTCAAACCCGAAGCCCACCCGCTTGGGGAAGATGACGTCGCCGCCAAGGTTCATGTAAAGGCCGCCCTTTTCGGGGCAGTACGGCGTCAGCGTCGCAGCATCGAAGGTGCAAGCTGTTGCCCCCGGAGAAGTGATCGTTCCGAAGCCAATCATGGCATCCCCCTGCTGGGCGGAAGCGAGACTGGGAAGAAGGGATAAAAACGTCAATACAGCTGCGAGGACCGCCAACTTTCTCAAAGGAACCTCCTGCTGATTTCGGCTGGATATCTGCTTGTCTGCTAATCGCTTTCGATGCAAGTCTCTGCCTCGAAGTTTGATCATATATTTCACAACCCGCGCATTCCCAGAGCAAGGTAACCAAGTGATTATCCAGCACCTGTACCTTTTCGAGGGTCCGCGCAGGGCGACGTGAAAGAGCGGAAAGGGTGTTTAACCCCGATGCTCGGGATAAGTTGCGAGCTGCGTCGCCGGATGCAGCTAAGTCTACCGAGATCAGCGCTTTGAAGAGAAGCTGCCGCCGCCGCGCAGGACGTGATCGAGCGCGATCGGGCCTGCCCCGAAGAAGATCAAGGCAAACGCCAGGGCAGCGACCGCGAGCGGGAATTCATACCCGGGGCGGTCCGGTGCGCCCAGCAGCCCGTTGTGCCAGTGCACCTTCCAGATAGCGACAAACATGTCAATACAGATGGCGAACGCAACCGGCCGGGTAAAGATGCCGACTAGGATCAGCAAGCCGCCGATGAGTTCGGTGAAGGCGGCGACGTAACCCAGCCAGGCCGGCAGCCCCATCCCTCCTACCATCTGGGCAAAGTGGTGGAGATTCTTGAAGACCTTTCCGTAGCCGTGGGCCACCATAATTGCGCCCAGCACGAGCCGCATGATCAGTAACGCCACAGGTTGTGACCGCTCGAGAACGCGCATCTGCCCTCCGCTTTCGGGACCGGTTAGAGTATCAGCACCATGTGCAAAGAAAAAGACGTTTTCCCAACAGTAAGGATTGCGCCAGCGAAGAAGTTTTGATAACGTTCTCGGCCAGCACTCCCGCGGTCAATTTTGTTAAGAGCCGTGCGGCTCCCTTGCGGGCCGAAAATAACTGGGGATAGTCGATCCAATAAATAGGAGTTGCTGAGCTGTTTTTGCCCCTCCCCCTATAGCAGAGCGTCGCGTGAAAATAAAACCTCAGGAGTCCCCTATGTACTTCCGGATCGTGAAGTCTGCCCAGAGATGCGCCCTCTCACTAGTCGTCATCGCACTCCCTACATTTGTTTTCGCGCAGCATAAAAACGGCGGTGGATCGGCACCTCATCCCAGCGCTGCGCCGCACGCCTCTGCGCCTGCACCACGGGCCCAAGCGCCCAGCCACAACGCCGGGCCTGCTGGCCACCCCGGCGGGAACTCGAATATGGGGCACCCCAACAATTCGATGGGGAACCGTCCGAATAACACGATGGGAAATCGCGGCGGGAACCAGATGGGCGCGCACACAAATACCCAGATGGGCAATCGCACCGGCAATACCATGGGCAACCGAACCGGCAACACCATGGGCAACCGCGGCGGCATGTCGAATAACGCTCACGGCAACAATGCGGGGATGAACCACGGCAATAACAACATGAACCGTGGGGCTATGAACAACGGGCATAACGCGATGGGAGGGAACCGCGGCGGAAACAACATGGCCCACGGGAACTCCATGAACGGAGGCCGCGGCAATGTGCACGGAGCTCCGGGACACCAGGTGTCTCTGCGCGGCGGCGGCACGGCCCACATCCGGCCAAACGGTCAGATCCGATCCGTGAACCGCAACGGGATGCATATCGAGCACGGCATGCACGGCGGACGTACCGTCGTGAGCACGCATAACGGCGTGCGCGTGGTCAGTGTCGGGCATCGTGGCGGCTACGTGCAGCGTGCCTATGTGGTACGCGGCGGGCACTCGTATTATTCGCGCACCTACTACTATCACGGTGCCTATCGTGCCGGCGTCTACCGCGGCTATTACTACGGCGGACATCCCTACTATGGCTACTATCCCGCGTACTACTACCACCCTGTGTATTACGGTTGGGCGTATAACCCCTGGCCTGCGCCGGTTTACTACAACTGGGGCTGGGCCCCGACTCCGTGGTACGGCTACTACGGTGCGTACTACGCTCCTTACCCGGTGTATCCATCCGCCTATTTCTGGCTGACGGACTACATGGTCGCGGCGAGCTTGCAAGCCGCTTATGAAGCGCAAGCAGCAGCCAACGCCAATCTGATGCCGCTGACTCCGGAGCCGACTCTGGTAGCCAGCCTGATGCCGCTGGCGGCCGCCGATGCTCCGAAAGCCAAAATGAGCGAGGAGGTCAAGAAGGCGATCTCGGAAGAGGTGAAGACGACGCTCGCAGCGGAAAAAGCTGAAGCGGAGAAGCCGAAGAGCAATGCGAGCGGCAGCGGCCAGCAAACTGAGTCCAAAGAACCGCCCCCCTCTCTCGATGCCAACTTTAAGTACTTCATCGTTTCCTCTGACCTCAGCCTGGAAGGCGACGGTGACGAGTGCGCGCTGACACAGGGAGACGTGATCCAGCGGACCAGCGAGACACCGGACGACGACAGCAACGTCGGCGTCAAAGTGATGGCTGCGACCAAGAACGACTGTGCCATCGGCAAGGAGGGCACCGTCTCGTTGGACGACCTGACTGAGATGTACAACAACTTCCGCGAAAGCCTGAAAGATGGCATGAGCGAGCTGGCGAAGAAGAACGGCACAGGTGGGCTCCCGAAGGCTCCGGACACCGGTACTATCAACGGAGATGTTCCGCCGCCTGAGCCCGACAAGAGCGCGCAGAAGGCTCTGCAGGACCAGCAGAGTGCTGCCGATCAAACCGAAAGCGAAGTCAAGCAGGAAGCTGGTTCACAGGGCGGCGGCTCGCAGTAGTCCGCGTGAGTGAACGATCCAGCAAGACCGGGAGCGTGTCTCGGACACGCTCCCCTCTTCCAAAAAGAATTCAAGACATTCGAGAGCCTTCGAGGAGAGGCTGAGCTATGGGACAGAAGTGGGAGCGAATGATTCCAGCCACGGTGGCCATCGTATGCAGCGCGATGCTGCCCTCGCCGCCGCGGGTCAGTGCACAGGCCGTGTCTTTGCAGGAGCAACTGACGGCGCAGTACAAGCTGGTCAAGATGGGCTCGGACACGAGCGGTTATTCGGTGGTGGAAGAGGGAACGCTGCTGGCCGTCCAGAAGGGTGGCCTCATGGGGGTGCCCTATTCCGACAAAACGGTTCTGAACAACAAGTACGAGAACGGCACCGTGCACGGTCCCAATGCCGCCATGACCGAAGCACGCAAGCGGATTTTCGGGCATTTCTCTCAGACCTCGTCGGAGGGACAGACGACCAAGTTGTTCAAGAAGGGCGACAAAGTTTATGCGACGAAAATTGAGGTGAAGCCCGATAAGGACCTGGTAGTCATGGGGATTGTTTCCTGCGACACGTGCAACAAGACGGATCCGCCGACCTATAACAAGGCGAACGTGGAGTTCCAGTTTCCCAAGGGCGCTCTCGCGAAAGCCAGCGCGGGCGATGTGGAGGACACGATCGGGCAACTGCTCGCCATCAGCGAAGACTCCGGACAGGATCAGGGCGGGCAGGACCAGCAACAGGGGCAAGATCAGGGCCAGGGGCAAGGTCAGGGCCAGCAGCAAGGCCAAAGCGGCGGTGGTCAAGACCAGCAGCAGGGCCAACCGGAGACGATCCAGATGGGGATGACCATGGATCAGGTGCAGGGTGCGCTGGGACAACCACAGAAGGTGGTGAATCTCGGCCCCAAACAGATCTACGTTTACAAGGATCTGAAGGTCACGTTCCTCAACGGCAGGGTGGTCGACGTACAGTAGCGGGCGGCTATCTGCTTCGATGCAGTTGGAAGACGAGCTGAAGTAGTTCTTCTGCTTCAGCTCACATCGGCCTTCGGGCCAGCAAGGATGGATTCCCATGCGTCCATCACGCATCCTTCTCGCGCTCCTGTGCGCGTGTGTGACCTCTTACGGCTGGAGCCAGTCGGTGAGTCTGCAGGAGCAGATCACCGCGCAATACAAGACTGCGCACATCGGCGGCGATGGCTCGTTGGTTGGCGATCCGGGAACGCTGCTGCTGGTGCAGCGCGGCGGGATCATCTCCGTGCCCTGGAAGGCGCTGGCCAAATGTCCCGCGAAATTCCACGACAACGAACTTCATCCCTCGACCGGGTTCTGCGCGGGCATGATGAAGAACGTCAGCGGGAATTTCAAGAAGGGCGAGAAGGTCTATCCGGCCAAGATCGACATTGACTACAAGAAGGCGAAGATTACGTTCCAGATCGTGCGTTGCGATGCCTGCTACAACGACGGCAATCCCGCGGGGATGAAGGGCGAAGTCGTTTTCGAGTTCCCGCAGGGATACCTGGAGAAAGCCGGTGCCGGAGAAGTCGAAGACACCATCGGCAAGGTATTCAGCATCAGCGACAACCAGGAAGCGCAGGCGGATGACCAGGGCCAGGGAGATCAGCAGGGCAATCAACAGGAAGGCCAGCAAGGCTATCCCCAGCAGCAGGGCGGGGGACAACAGGGTTCCCAGCAGCAAGGGTACCCGCAGCAGCAGGGCCCGCCGCAGGATCAGCAACAATCCGAGCCGCAAACCGTTCAGATGGGGATGACCACCGACCAGGTGCAGCAAGTCCTCGGCAAACCTGACAAGGTTTTCAATGTGGGCACAAAGCAGATCTTCGTCTACAAAGACGTGAAGGTGACGTTTTTGAACGGCAAGGTTTCGGACGTGCAGTAAAGCCGTGTTGAGGTTGCAGTCTGGAACTCTGACCAATCCCAGGCCATCTATCTTTGCCAGGTCTTTCGTTGACTATCCAGAGCGACCAGTCGTCGACTCTGCTCATCAACTGGCAGATTCTTGCGGCGGGGAGGCCCAGACATAGAAATTCTTTTCGTCAGACTGGGTTTCGACGGTAAGATTTTTCGTGGCAGCCGCGCGGTGCACAGCGGATCTCAGATTACCCACTTCGATTCCAACAATCTCCGACAGGGGGATTACCAGTGCCATGTCGCCTTTGGCAAGATCGAGTTGACGCAGGATTTCGCCCGTGAGGTCGTGATGCTTGCCTCGCCGACGATTTCCCAGACTGGCGATGGTCACTGTGCGATAGAGACCCCCGGTCTTGTCCCTCAACTTCCCCATCTCTACCTCCGCGTAATACGCCACCTACGATAGCGATGGGTCAATAGGTTTCCCATTCGTTAGTGCTTCGATTACGGCACTAATGGGTGCGTCACAGATGCGCCAAAATGCGCCAAGGGGTGGTCTGGCATGCGTACAGGGCTGCGGTAGGGGGGCGAACTTTTTAAGCAATTTTTACTGTGAAACGTATGATGCAAGCATCGCCCCGTCACAAGGAGGCACAGATGTCGGCTCAAGACGAATCGTGGATGGCACCTCACGCTCCCAAGGGCAATTCAAGCGCAATGGAAATCTTCGGGCTCCAAAAAGGCAGCGAGCCGATCGTGGGAACTCCTGATGGGCGACTGGACAGGGCTGGTCGAACTCACATTCTTAGTGGATGGAAGGAGATTGCGCATTTTCTCGGAAAAGGTGTTCGCACCGTGCAACGGTATGAGAATGAATTGGCGCTCCCGGTCCGGCGGCCGGCGGGCAAGGATCGCGGGTCCGTAATTGCGACCAAGGAAGAACTTGCCGCGTGGGTGAATGCCAGTTCTTTACGGGACCGCTCCGATCTGCGGCCATCCCCCGGCAGGACCAGTGCAAGTCTTCAGCTGTTCAAGAAAGCTCTTGCGGAGAATCGAAACATCCGGGAACAGATGCGCAGCCTAACCACGGAGATGCGGAGATCAAGAGAACTTCTGCGCAACACCGTTAAGGCCATACAATCGGAAACATTTCCAAGTTCCCAGAAACTCCCGGTGG
>Ga0335071_10005964_pt1 | contig 12627 bp, 12 predicted proteins | sample Lox_Sample_15_FD_206724 | JGI IMG/M metagenome (GOLD analysis project Ga0335071, IMG submission 206724) | Soil microbial communities from Loxahatchee National Wildlife Refuge, Florida, United States - Lox_Sample_1.5 | ecosystem: Environmental > Terrestrial > Soil > Wetlands | place: USA...
CGTCCGGTCGTCGTCAAGCGCCCTGTCCAGTCCTATCCGAAGTGGAAGATCCGCTGGAGGTCGTTGTAGGTGGCGAGGAGGAACAGTATGACGAGGACGAGCATGCCGACGGCGCTGGCCCGTTGCATCACGCCCTGGTCGACCGGTCGACGGCGCACGGCCTCGACGCAGTTGAAGAAGATCTGGCCGCCGTCGAAGGGCAGGAAGGGCAGCAGGTTGATGATGCCCAGGTTGACAGACACCAGGGCGAGGAGGATGGGATACCAGCTCTGCCGCTCGGCGGTCTGGGAGACCGAGATGATCCCCAGTGGGCCCGAGGCGCCCTGCGGCCCTACCGGATCGACCCTGCCGCTCACGATCAGCCATAGCCCCTTGAAAGTTGCCGTCACAAGGCGCGCCGTGTCGGCCACGGCCAGACCGGCCGCCCGCCACGGCGTTGGCTGGACGCGCTGCAGGCGCGGGCTCACTCCCAGGTAGCCTTGGTCGGGCTGGCCCGGGCGCGACGCGAGCGTCACCGATGTCGTCCGCGATAGGCCGGACGGCGTGCGATACAGCAGACGGACCGTCCTGTGGGGACGCGAGGCGAAGAAGCGGCTCGCCTGATCCCAGCTCGTGAACCTCACGCCGTCGCCCGCCACCAACTGGTCGCCGGCCCGGAGGCCGGCGGCCGCGGCCGGAGTCCCCTTCACGACGCTGTCGACGGTCAGGGACGGCTGCTGGAGGCCGCCGGCTTGGATGAACACGAACATGATCAGGAAGGCGGCCAGGAAGTTCATGCCGGGGCCGGCGGCGAGGGTGAGGTTGCGCTGCCAGACCGGCTTGCTGGAGTACGCGCGCGGGGCGACGTCGGCCGGGAGCTGCTCACCTGAAGTCATCCCCGCGATCGTGCAGAAGCCGCCGAGCGGGATGAGGCCGACGCCGTACTCGGTCTCACCCCGTGTGTGCTTGAGGATGGCCGGCGGGAAGCCGATGTAGAAGCGCTCGACCCGCATTCCGCAGGCCTTCGCGGCCAGGAAGTGGCCGAGCTCGTGCACGAAGATCAGCAGAGCGAGGCCCAGGACGGCCACGACGAGGGTCCAGTGGCCGGTGGCCGCGAGCGCGACGGTGGCAAGGAGGAGCACCAGGCCCCAGGGGGAGAGATCGGCGCGACCGGACCTTCGATCAGGGGCGTGAGATGGAGTGCTTCTGTCGCTCATGGCATCGGCCCATCTTTTGTCTCGCTCAGCCGTTCTCACTCCCAGCATCCTCCTGAAGGGGGCACGATCGCAGTCGACCGGCGACCACTCTGGCGTTCCGCGAGTGGTCGCGACGCCCCCCCCGAGGGCAAGGACGCGGCGATGCGGGCTGGCTCGGCCTCCGCAGAGGGATGTCTGAGCGGAAGGTCGGCGGATTGTCGGTGCAGGGGCGCGGACCTTGTTCGCCGACCGACTGCGTCAGAGCCGCGGGCGCGGGGGCGGGGGGGGGGCGCCCGCTCGCCTCAGTAGGTGACCGTGATGTGGTCCTCGACCTCCAACACGCCCGGGGCCGACCAGGCGGCGTCCATGGCCTGGTCGTGCTCCGCCCAGGAGTGCACCTTGCCGCTGAGGGTGACCGTCCCGCCGACCGTCGTGATCGTGAGGAGGTCGGCGTCGAGTCCCGCATTGCGCTGGAAGGCGCCGCGGATGGAGTCCCTCACCTCGCCCGGGGTGGGCTTGGGCTTCAGCTGGACCTCATTGATCACCTGGACCGTGCCGACGATGTTCGAGGCCACGAACTCCGCCTCGTCACGCTGATACTGCCAGTCAGCGGTCCCGGTCAGTGTGACGAAGCCGTCCTCGACCGTGACGTCGATCGTGTCCGGCACGACGCTGTCGAGCGCCAGCGCCTGCAGGATATCTCCCCGCAGGTCGGCGTCCTCGCGCTCAAACCGGTCCATCAGCTTGACCTCGAGCTCGTTTTCCACGAGCTCGACACCGAAGACACGCTTGGCGTCGTTCTCCGCCTCGCGCTTCTCGCGCAAGCTGCCGACGGTCCCTCGCAGGGTGACCACTCCCTCGGCGGCCGACACGGCGACGGCGTCGCTGTCGATCCTGGGATCCCAGTAGAGCTCGTCCGATACGGCATCGACCAATTCGACGTTCTGCATGATGAGTGCTCCTTTCGTTACGCTGTTTGTCTGTTCACGACCCTCTTGGCGTCCACAGAAGAATCCCGGCCTACGGACCGTCGAGCACGCCCGGTCTTGAGGAGCTCGCCGATGGCGACCTGGACGGCGCCGGCGATCGGGATCGCCAACAGAACGCCGACGACGCCACCGAGCGCGCCGCCCGCAAGCGAGACCAGCAGGACGACGAGCGGCGACATGATCACCGTCTTGGCGTAGATGACAGGTCCGAGCCAGACGTTCTCCGCCCGTTGGTAGATGATGAAGTAGGCGAGGAGCGCGAGCGCCTGCGGCCAGCCGACTGAGAACGCGACCAGCACACACAGCACGGCCCCGAGGCTGGCGCCGATCAGCGGGATGAGGTCGAAGAGCCCCACGGCCAGGGCCAGCGGCAGTGCGTACGGTACGCGCAGGATCGACATGGCGGCGAGCGACCCGACGGTGGCGCAGACGCTGATGAGCAGATTGCCGGCCATGTAGCCGCCGACCGAACGCTGCATGCGCCGCCCCATGTCGTCGACGCGCTCACCGCGCTCTTTGAGCGCCCCGACGAGTCCCGTCCACGCGCGCGGCCCCTCGAGCAGGAGCATGATGGTGATGGCCACGACGGTGAACACCGCGCTGAAGATCGCGGCCGCCTGCGAGAACATCGAGGAGATCGAACGCGGTCCGGCGACGAGGCGGACCACTCGTTCCGGCGTGATCTCGCCCAGGCGCTCCTCGACATGGAAGCGCTGCTCGACGGAGGCCAGCGGTCCGCCGGGCCTGAGCATGTCGTGGGCAAGACGCGGCAGACCGCCCAGGAGCTGATCGGACTGCGTAGCCAGAGGCACCGCCACGGCGGTCACGATGGCTGCGACGACCAGGACGGTGCCGAGCGTGATCAGCGTCGCTCCCAACCAGCGCGGCATGTGGCGACGCTCAAGCCAGGAGACGGCCGGCGCGATGGTCGCTGCGAGCACGACCGCCATGAGCACCCAGACGACGATTCTGCGCAGGTCCCAGACCAGATAGGCGCACAGAGCGGTGCCGCCGACGACCGCTACGACCACTGCCGTCCGGGATGCGACGTGCGCGCGGCCCTGCAACCGTTGGCCCTTGCCGTCCCTGTTGTCGTCGGCTCGATCCTCGTCGGCCGGCCCGGGGTTTCCTCCGGCATCAAGCTCTGCCTGTTCCTGCCACATCCCTCGTCCTCGATCAGCTTTTCACAGACCCGGCCAACAGGCCCTGGGCGAAGTACCGCTGGAAGGCGAAGAAGACCACCAGCGGGATGGCGAGCGACAAGAACGACGCCGGCGCGATCAAGTCGATGTTCGAGCCGAACTGGCGCATCTGGGTGAAGATCGCCACCGTGATCGGCTGGGTGTCGCGGCCGAAGGTCAGCGCGACGAGCAGGTCGTTCCAGGTCCAGAGGAACTGGAAGATGGTGAGCGAGGCCAGCGCCGGCATGCCGAGCGGCAGGACCAGGCGCATGAAGATGCGGAGCTCGCCGGCCCCGTCGATGCGGGCCGCCTCCAGCAGCTCCTTGGGGATGCCGACGAAGAAGTTGCGCAGCAGGAAGATCGCGAACGGGAGGCCGAAGCCCGTGTGGAACAGCACGATGCCGAGCACGGTGTCGAACAGTCCCACGTGGTTGTAGATCGAGAAGATCGGGATCAGCGCCATCTGGTAGGGCACGACGATGGCGGCCACGACTCCGACGAACAGCCAGTCGCGGCCGGGGAAGTCGATCCAGGCGAAGGCGTAGGCGGCGAGCGCTCCCACGAGGAGCGGCAGCACTGTCGCGCCGATGGCGATGAACACGGTGATCACCAGCGCCGACATGATGCTGCGGTCGGCGAACACGTGGCGGTAGTTCTCGAGTGTCGCCAGGCTCGGCTGGGCGAAGATCTTCCACCAGCCCACCGAGCTGATCTGGTCGGGCACGATCAGCGACGTGAAGAACAGTCCCAGTGTCGGCACGAGCCAGAACACCCCGATGATCAAGAGCAGGATGTTGAGCGGCGCCCGCGAGAGCACGCGCGTCAGACGATGCGCGACGCTCTTCCTCTTCTCGGCGACGCGCAGGGGCGCGACGTGCTCGGCCTGGTGGGCGACGGCGGCCATCAGTCCTCCCTCCTGAAACGGCGCACGTTGAGCAGCAGCACCGGGATCACCAGCAGGAAGAGCAGCACGGCGATCGCGGAGCCGAGGCCGAAGTCGTTGACCCCGCCGAACGAGGTGCGCCACATCGCGAGCGCGATCACGTTCCCGGCCGCCTGTGACGAGCCAGGCGCTATGGACAGGATGATGTCGAAGACCTTCAGCACGTTGATGATCATCGTGATGAAGACGGTGAACAGCGTCGGCGCGAGCAGCGGCACGGTCACTCGCCTGAAGACCTGCCACTCTGTTGCGCCATCGGTGCGCGCCGCCTCGAGGACGTCGCGCGGGATGGCGGCGAGGCCGGCCCCGATGACGACCATGGCGAAGCCGGCCCATACCCAGATGTAGGCGATGATCGTGGAGGGCGTGATGAGGCTGGTGCCGAGCCACGGGATCCCGGCGAACGGAGGTGTGAACGTCTTCGAGCTGATGCCAACGCGGTAGGCGCCCGGCGCGAGGCCGGAGAACGTGAAGTCTCCGCTGGGGCCGCTGGTCGTCGTCGCAACGATCGTCCCGGTCCGGTCGGCAAGGCGCAGTGTCACGCCGGGGAGACCCAGCTCCCCCTTCTCCACCTTGCCGGGCTTGCCGCCGCCGGGCCTGAAGTCGCGCCACACCACTCCCGTGACGGCGCCGGGAGACGAGGCGGGCTCGACGGCCGCGACGGCGCCCTTCGGCACGTCCTGAGGCGGGATGGCGGTCAGACCCAGGCGGGCGACCGATCCGGGATGGACGGGAACCCGAAGGGTGAAGCCCTGAGCGGCCGACCCGGTCAGAGCGCGGGTCGACGGGGAAGCGCCGGAGAGCGGCCCCGGTGGCCGGAACACCTGCACGACGCCGCCGATGGCGGCGTTCACGGCGCCCTGCTCGGGGTTCTGCAGGTACATGATGTGCCAGATGACGCCGGCCGCGAACAGCGAGATCGCCATCGGCATGAAGACCGCGGTCTTGAAGGCGACCGACCAGCGGATCCGCTCCGTCAGCACTGCGAAGACCAGTCCGATGGCGGTGACGGTGGCAGGCGCGATGGCGACCCATACGGCGTTGTTCCTGATCGCGACGGTCAGGATGTCCGTCGTGAAGAGGGTCTTGTAGTTGTCGATCCCGATGAACCTCGCGCCCGTCTTGTCGTAGAGGCTGCGCCCGATCGTGTAGACGGTGGGGTAGACGATCCAGACGACGAGGAAGAAGAGCGCCGGAGCGAGGAACGCGAGGGCGACGAGACTCCGCCGCCGGAGCGAGTGCCTATGCCCCTTCGCCGATGTGGGCGGCGAAGCCCCCCGAGCGGGGGGCTTCGCCGCGATGTCCTGCATGGCAGCCATGTCTCAACCTCCGACCCAGGCCGCCTCAGTGGCCATACGCCTTCGTGGCCGCCGCCTCGAGCTGCTCCTGGATGGCATGCATGTCCGAGGGGTGAGCCAGGAAGTCGGTGAGGAGCTTCCACTCGCCTTGCCCGGAGGTGCCGCCGAACGCCGCAGGAGCCTGGTCGGACATGTCGAAGCGGAAGGTGGTTGCGTGGGCGAGGTCGAGGGCGGCCTTCCGGCCGATCGGATCGCGGTAGACGCTCGCCGGTACGCTCTTGTTCGGCGACGAGAAGCCTCCGATCTTGGCCCAGACCTCGGCGGCCTGCGGCGTCGCCAGATAGGTGACGAACGCGCGCGCGGCCGGTGTGTCCTTGAACATGATGACGGTGTCGCCGCCGCCCATGACGGAGCCCTTGCCCTTGCCGTCGACGGTCGGGAACGGGAAGAAGTCGAACCCGGTACCCGGCTTGGCCTTGGTCGAGCTCGTGATGACGCCCTCGACGAAGTCACCCTCGAAGACCATCGCACCCTTCGGGGGATCGGTGAAGGCGTTGCTCACCGACGTCGGGAAGTCCGTCTGCAGGGCGACGTTGCGCCCTCCGGCCAGGTTCCCGGTGTCGCCGACCACCTGCGCCATGGCTTTCAGCGCGGTCGTCACCGATGGGTCGGTCCACTTGATCTCGTGGTTGGTCAGCTTGTCGTACATGTCGGGACCGGCCATCCGCAGGTAGATGTTCTCGAACAGATCGGTGAGAGGCCAGCCCACGTCGGCGCCGATGGAGTAGGCCGGCACGCCCGACGCCTTGAGCGTCTTGGCGTCGGCCAGAAGGTCGGTGAAGTCGCTCGGCGGCTGGACGCCGGCCGCCGAGAAGGCGGGCACGTTGAACCAGACGGTCGACTTGTTGGCGCCCTTGAACACCAGACCGTACAGGTGGCCGTCGACGGTGGTCAGCTTGATCCAGTCGGGCGTGTAGTTGGCGGCGATGACGTTCTTCGCGAAGTCGAGCGGCTCGAGCACGCCGCGAGCCTCGAACTCCTTCATCAGGCCGGGCTGGGGCACGACCGCGAGGGTCGGCGGGTTGCCGCCCTGGACGGCAGTGCCGAGCACCGTCGGCAGCTGGTCGCCGGCCGAGGTGAACTTCACCTTGACGTTAGGGAACTGCTGGTTGAAGGCGGCGATGACCTTCTCGAAGCTCGACTGTTCCTCGCCGCTCCAGACGGCCATGATCGAGACCGTGCCCTTGACTTGGGCATCGGCTCCGGCGGCGCTCGGCGAGGCTGTGGTGCCGGCATTGGCGCCGCTCCCGCTGCCGCAGCCCGTCCCCAGCGCCGCTGCGGCGACGAGCGCAAGGAGCGCCATCCCGAGAAGGATCCAGGGGCGTGTCCGCTTCGGTGTGATGTGGTTGGTGCTCATGCCGCAACTCCCTCCCGGACCGCGGTCTCCTCGTAGATGCCGAGGGCGCTGTCCTTGTCGAAGAAATGAAGTGCCCGCGTGTCGACGGCGACCTCGATCGTCTGCCCTTCGCGGACCTGAGACCTGGGATTGAAGCTCCCGACGAACTTTGAACCGTCGTCGCCCTCGTCCGCCGGCGCCGCGGCGTCGACGTCCTCGAGCAGCTCGAGCGTGTGCTCGTTCAGGACGGGCGGCGCGTCGATCATGAAGTGGACCATGATCTCGGAGCCGAGCGCCTCGCGCAGGACGACATGGCCCCTCAACCTGCGATCGGGCGGGGTGTCCGGCGAGAGCGCGGCGTCTTGAAGATCCTCGGGACGGATGCCCAGGATCACGGCCCTTCCCTCGTACGCGGCCAGCCCGGCGTGGTTCTGCAGCGTCTCGGCCCCCAGGGCGAGCCGCTGAGTACCGATCAGGGCCGTGCACTCACCCTCACCTGCTTCGATGGTGGCCTCGACCATGTTCATGGACGGGCTGCCGATGAAGCCGCCGACGAACAGGTTGACCGGGCGATCGTAGAGCTCCTGAGGCTCGGCGACCTGCTGCAGCCGCCCTTTGCGTATGACCGCGACGCGGTCGCCCATCGTCATCGCCTCGACCTGATCATGGGTGACGTAGATCGTCGTGGTGCCCAGGTCGCCCACGATGCGACCGATCTCTGCCCGCATCTGGACGCGCAGCTTCGCGTCGAGGTTCGACAACGGTTCATCCATCAGGAAGGCTTGCGGCTGGCGCACGATCGCGCGTCCCATGGCGACACGCTGGCGCTGACCGCCGGAGAGCTCACGCGGCTTGCGGTCGAGAAAGCCCTCGAGACCCAGCATCCGCGCCGCGTCGTGGACGCGCTTGTCGATCTCTGCCTTGGGAAGCTTGCGGAGACGCAGTCCGAAGGCGATGTTGTCGTAGACGCTGAGGTGCGGATAGAGCGCGTAGCTCTGGAAGACCATGGCGATGTCGCGGTCGCGCGAGAGGACGTCATTGACGACGCGCTCCCCGATGCGGATCAGGCCCTCGCTGATCTCCTCGAGACCGGCGATCATCCGGAGGGCCGTCGTCTTGCCGCACCCGCTGGGGCCGACGAGCACCATGAACTCTCCGTCCCGGATCTCCAGGTCCAGATCGTCGACGGCCCGGATCCCGTCGCCGTAGATCTTGCTCACATGCTCGAAGGTCACGTTCGCCATGGCAGTCCTTTCGCTCGGCGTTGTGGAGAGCATCTCGTGCGCCCGATCTGGCGAGGAGTGGCCGCCTGCCCACTCGTGTGAGGACAGGGTGGTCGCAGTCGCGCTGCGCGGACGGCGGGAGCGGTTTCCTTTCGACCAGCGCTGGCAGGCGGGTGTTCGCGCCGACCACCGGCCGGTCGGAGGAGTGGTCGACCGGGGACTCCTGCCTCGCGCCGACCGGCGAGATGCTCTCGTGGCAAGAGAGAAGGACCGGCCAAAGGCAGGGATCATGAACGGCACCATCCAGACCACGCCCCATCGCGACGCGCATCGAGTCGAGGGAGACGAGCTCGCGCGGCACTGGGGCGTCGCCGAGTGCGGCCGCTGCGGACGGACCATGGTGCTGGGCGAGCAGGCACGCCGACGTGGACGCGATCTCGTCTGCCCGGAGTGCGCTGCCGCGCCGCATGACCCCGCCGTTGGGATCGCCGTGCCCGCCCGCTCGAGCTCGCTCGAAGTTCCCGACGTGGCGGAAGACGAGTCTACGAAGGCCGCCTGAGACGCCGTCTCACTGGTGACGACGGACTCCCCCAGTTCGAGGAGGCAGTCAAATGAAGCATGCGCGATCCAGAACCGAGACCATCACAGCCGAGTCGTGGTCTCCCCCGGTGATCGCCGGCAAGTGCGACGGTCGCTGGTTCCTGGCAAACGAGCGGGGCGAACTGGTCGAGAAGCCCTTCGCGGAGGTCGTCGAGTGGCTCGACACCCTGTGGGACATCCGCCAGCTCGCTCCGGCGCGCTAGAAGGGCCGACCGGCGCGACCCATCCCCGATCGTTCCGGACAGGGAAGGTCGGCCTCGGGAGGCGTCGACTCGAGAGTCCCCGGTTACCTTTCTACACAGACGAAAGGACAGACGATGACGTCACCAAGCAACAGCATCACGGCACCCACCTCCGAGTCGGCCCATACCTCCCGCGTCGACTCCAAGCTCGGCGTGGAGTCGGAGGTCGGCAGGCTGAGGAAGGTCATCGTGCACCGGCCCGACCTCAGCCTGATGCGGCTCACGCCGTCGAATCGCGAGGATCTTCTGTTTGACGACGTCCTCTGGGTGGCGCGGGCTCAGGAGGAGCACGATCAGTTCGTGCGTCTCATGAACGAGAGAGGCGTCGAGGTCTTCTACGTCCACGAGCTCCTCGGGGAGGCATTGGCCGCCAGCGACAAGGCGCGCATGCAGGTGATCGAGGAGGTCGCTTCGGACTACACGGTCGGCTGGGCCCTCGTCGACGAAGTCAGGCAGCTCCTGGCAGGCATGTCGCCGCACACGCTGGCGAGACATCTGATCGGCGGGCTGACGGTCGGCGAGCTCGACCCCGACTGGCGGCGCCTGCGCAAGAAGTCACTCATCGCGGCTGTGGTGGACGACGATTCGGCCTTCGTGATGCCGCCGCTGCCGAACACGCTGTTCACGAGGGACTCCTCCGCCTGGGTCTACAGCGGCGTCACGGTGAACCCCATGTTCTGGCCGGCACGTCGGAGGGAATCGCTCAACCTCCTGACCATCTACCGCTACCACCCGATGTTCGCGGCCGGCGAGTGGGAGTTCTTGAACCCCCTGATCGACCGGGATGACCACTCCCAGTTTCCCCTCAACGGGTTCGGAGGCGCCTCCATGGAAGGCGGCGACATCCAGCCGATCGGCAATGGTACGGTCCTCATCGGGCTCAGCGAGCGCACGAACGCGAGGATGATCGAGGAGGTCGCCGCGCGGCTGTTCGCCAAGGGGATCGGGGAGCGAGTGATAGCCGTCCCCATGCCCAAGGACCGTGCGCACATGCATCTCGACACGGTCTTCACGATGCTCGACCGCGATAAGGCCACCGGGTACCCGCCCGTCGTGCACAACATGACGGCCATCAGCCTGCGGCCCGCCGACAAGGAGGGCTGCCTGGAGGCGACGGAGGAGAAGAGCTTCCTCTCGGCCGTCGCCGACGCCCTGGGCGTCAAGAAGCTCACGCTCGTCGAGACCGGCGGGGACCGCTGCGAGGCCGAGCGTGAGCAGTGGGACGACGCCAACAACACGCTCGCGCTCGAGCCCGGCGTGGTCATGGCCTACGAATGCAACGTCTTCACGAGCACGAAGATGAGAGAGGCCGGCGTCGAGGTCGTCGAGATGCCCGGCTTCGAGCTCGGAAAGGGTCGTGGAGGCGCGCACTGCATGACCTGCCCGTTCCTGCGCGACGGGATCTGACGGCCTGTCTCACATGGGGACCGCCGGCAAGATCCTCCTCACGATGGCGATCGTACTCGCCCTCGTCGGCGGTCTCTACGTGCTGCTCGCGCGTCTAGGTCTCAAGCACCTCCCGGGCGATATCGTCATCCGCCGAGGCAACGTCACGGTGTACCTCCCGCTCGCGACCGCCGTCGTCGTCAGCGTTCTGCTGACGGTCTTGGTCAACCTGTTCTTCGGACGATGAGGGGTCGAACTCAGCGACTGGTCAGTGTGAGCTCGAGGACGTCTGGCCGTAGCGGCGCCGGAACAGGAGGTAGGCCACGCCCCCAGCGGGGAGCGGAAGCCAGAATGAGACGATGCGGTAGAGCAGCGTCGCGGTGAGCGCGCCCGCACCTGGCACCCCCGCGAGCTTGAGCGTCCCCGCGAGCCCGGCCTCGACGAAGCCGAACCCTCCCGGCGTGAACGGGACCAGCGCCAGAAGCTCGGCGGCGATGTAGGCGACCAGTACGAGCGAAGGCCGGGGTTCGGCGCCGACCGAGCGCAGGGCACAGAGGAGCGCAACGTAATCGAAGCCGGCGTTGCCGACCGCTGCGAGGGCAGCGACCTTCCACCGCCCGCCGAGCGTCGCCTTGACGGCGTCCCTGTCCGCGAGCAGCGTCTTCGCCAAGCCTTCGACGTGATGGCGGCGCTTCACCGTTGCGTTCAGGAGCCACTGGATCACATCGCCCACGAGCTCGAGAGGACCGTCACTCGCGAACGCCGTGATGCCGGACGCGACGAGCAGCAGGAAGACGACCGCCCCCAGGTAGACTGCCGTCGCCAGACTGTGGGCTACCGGGGCGCCGCCGAGGATGGCCGGCAGCGCCACCACCGCCAGACCGAAGGTCGATGCGGCCTGCAGCGTGGACGACGCGGCAAGCGCGGCGACCGCGCGACCCCTGCTGTAGCCGGACCTGCACAGCATGTCGCTCGCGACTGCCGTGAACGTCGCGCCGCCGCCGGGGGCGATACGCCCGACGGCGTTCCCGGCCAGTTGCGCGGAGACGACCGGGAACCAAGCATCGGTTCCGAGCGCAATGCGCTCCAGCTCCCAGTTGCAGGCGAAGCTCACGAGCTCGGCGACGATGGTCAGGATGACGAAGGGCCACGAGAGATGAGCGAGCGATCGCCACGATCCGGCGACCTTGAGCAGACTCGGATACAGCAGATAGAGCGAAACGCCGGCGATGAGAAGCGGGATGCCGCGGTGCAGCAGCTGCCTGCGGAGCTCGGCGTGTCGGTCTTGCCCTTCCGACACCGAAGTGGCCGCACCTGCATCAGATTCGTTGGGGACGGGCCGCGGGAAGAGCTCGCCCCTCCTCTCACGTCCCGGGCGGTTCATCAAGCCGTGATGGTCGACGAGTCACCCGGCCCATCCTGCAGGTCGTCGCGTCGTGGGACGGCATGCCCGGACGCGTTCTTGCGAAGGAGGAACGTGTAGTAGAGGCGCTTGGTGATCTCTGCTGCGAGCACGTACAGAGCAACGATGGCGAGCAGCGCAAGCAGCAGCTTCGCAGAGAGGGGCGCAAGGCCGAGCACATGGGCCAGGCCGCCGGTGTACGGGAGGACCAGCGTGAGGGCCCCAGTCGCGACTGAGCTGACGACGAGGAGTCGGCCTGGCCGGCTGCGGAAGAAAGGCCGACGCGTACGCAGCACCAGGAGCACAACCAACTCGGTGATCACCGATTCCACGAACCATCCGCTGTGGAAGAGCGTCGGACCGGCGCCGAAGCCGAACCGCAGGACTGCGAAGGTGACGAGATCGAAGCAGGTACTCACGAGACCGAAGACGATCATGAAGCTGCGCACGAACTTGATGTCCCAGGCGCGCGGGCGCTCCGTACGCTCGGGGTCGACGTGATCGTCCGCGAGTGTGGCCGACGGGATGTCGGTAAGGAAGTTGGTCAGCAGGATCTGCCTCGGCAGCATCGGCAGATAGGGCAGGACAGCAGAAGCGAAGGCCATGCTGAGCACATTGCCGAAGTTGGCGCTGATCGTCGTGAACACGTACTTCTCGGTGTTGGTGAACGTCTCACGGCCCAACCGGACTCCATCGACGACCGGCTGGAGCCCCTGTTCCAGCATCACGATCGCGGCCGACTCCTTGGCGACGTCGACGGCCGTGTCGACCGAGATGCCGACGTCGGCCGCG